>Ga0081455_10004250_pt1 | contig 16146 bp, 13 predicted proteins | sample TabmetS3T2R1_FD_70207 | JGI IMG/M metagenome (GOLD analysis project Ga0081455, IMG submission 70207) | Tabebuia heterophylla rhizosphere microbial communities from the University of Puerto Rico - S3T2R1 | ecosystem: Host-associated > Plants > Roots > Rhizosphere ... | reverse complement strand
GCAGCGGGCAGCGCGGCTGGAACGGACAGCCGGCGCCGAGGCTGCCGGCCTGCGGCACCGAGCCGGCGATCTGGTACAGCCGCCGGCGGTCGTCGTTCAGCCGCGGGATCGATTGCAGCAGCCCCTGGGTGTAGGGGTGCGACGGCCGCCGGAAGATCGAGCGGACATCGGCGTCCTCGACCACCCGGCCGGCATACATCACGATCACCCGCTCGCAGATGTCGGCGATGACGCCGAGGTCGTGCGAGATCAGCAGCACCGCCGTGTTCAGCGTGGCGCGGATCCGCTTCATCAGGTCCAGCACCTGGGCCTGGATGGTGACGTCCAGCGCCGTGGTCGGCTCGTCCGCGATCAGCAGCTTCGGGTTGCAGGCGATGGCCATGGCGATCATCACCCGCTGGCGCATGCCGCCGGAGAACTGGTGCGGATAGGCGCCGAGCCGGCGTTCGGGATCCGGCATGCCGACCAGCCGCAGCATCTCGACCGTCTTGCGGCGGCGCTCCTCCCGGCTGACAGGCTCATGCAGCAGGATGGCCTCGCCGATCTGGTCGCCGATGGTCATCACCGGGTTCAGCGAGCTCATCGGCTCCTGGAAGATCATGGCGATGTCGCGGCCGCGGATCTCCGGCATCCTCGCTCGCGGCAGGGCCAGCAGGTCGGTGCCGTTGAACAGGATGCGGCCCTGCGCGATCCGGCCCGGCGGCTCCGGGATCAGGCGCAGGATCGACAGCGAGGTCATCGACTTGCCGGAGCCGGATTCGCCGACGATGCCGAGCGACCCGCCGGCCTGGATCTCGAAGCCGACGCCGTCGACCACCCGCAGCGGCGCCGCCTTCGGGCCGAACTCGACGGCCAGGTCCTCGACCTTGAGCAGGGGCGCGGTCACGGGGCGGTCTCCGGGTCCAGGGCGTCGCGCACCGCATCGCCGAACAGGTTGAAGGCGAGGACCACGCAGGTGATGGCGAAGCCGGCGCCGATGATCGGCCAGGGCGACCCGAACAGGTTGTTCAGCCCGTCGCGGATGATGTTGCCCCAGCTCGGGTTCGGCGGCTGGGTGCCGAGGCCGAGGAAGCTGAGCGAGGCTTCGAGCCGGATGGCCGAGGCGACCCACAGCGTCACCAGCACCACGATCGGCGCCGCGATGTTCGGCACGATGTGGCGGAAGATGATCACCGGCGTGCTGACGCCGACCGCCACCGCGGCCTCGATATAGGGCTCCTGCTTCACCGACAGGGTCTGGGCCCGGGCGACGCGGGCGAAGCCGGGGATGAAGGCGACCGTCAGCACGGCGACGACGTTCCAGAAGCCGCCGCCCAGCGCCGCGGCGATGATGATCGCCAGCAGGAGCTCCGGGAAGGCCAGCAGCAGGTCGACGAGGCGGGAGATGACGCGGTCGACCGCGCCGCCGAAATAGCCGGCGACGACGCCCATCGTGGTGCCGACGATGGCCGCCAGGACCGGCGACAGCAGGCCGAAGATCAGCGAGTTGCGGGAGCCGTAGATCATCCGGGACAGCACGTCGCGGCCGAACTGGTCGGTGCCCAGCCAATGCGCCCAGGACGGGCTCTGGTTGATCTTGAGGATGCTCTGCGCCAGCGGGTTGTAGGGCGCGATCCAGGGCGCCAGCACGGCGACCACGACGAAGACCGCGATGATCAGGGCGGCGAAGATGGTGGCCGGGCGGCCCAGCATGATCCGGCCCAGGATGGCGAGCCGGTTCGGGGCCGGGGCGATGATGTCGGCGGTATCGATGATCGCGGCCATCACGTCACCCGGATCCGCGGATCGACCACGATGTAGACGAGGTCCATCAGCAGGTTCACCAGCACCACGAACAGGGCGAAGACGATCACGCCGCCCTGGATGACGGCGTAGTCGCGCTCGGTGATCGCGCCGATCAGCAGCTTGCCGATGCCGGGGCGGTTGAACACCAGCTCGATCGCCACCGAGCCGGAGAGCGTCGCCAGCAGGCTGAGGCCCATGCCGGTCGACAGCGGCAGCAGCGCGTTGCGCAGCCCGTGCCGGTAGATCACCCGCCGCTCGCTGGCGCCCTTGGCCCGCGCCGTCCGCACATAGTCCTTGCCGAACACCTCGAGCAGGGAGGTGCGGGTCAGGCGGCCGAGGAAGGCGGCCTTGACGAAGGCCAGGGTCAGCGCCGGCAGCACGATGTGGTGCAGCCGGTCGACGAAGCCGTCGCCGCCGCCATTGATCGGGAACCAGCCGAGATTGAGCGAGAAGGTGATCAGCAGCAGCGCGCCGAGATAGAAGTCCGGGATGGCGTAGCCGATCAGCGAGAACACCCGGACGCCGGAATCCGCCGTGCGGTTGCGGTGGGTCGCGGCCAGCACCCCGAGCGGGATGCCGGCGGCGACGCCCATCACCATCGCCGCGATAGTCAGCTCGATCGTATAGGGCAGGTTGTAGACCAAGAGCTGCAGGACCGAGGTGTTGTTCATCAGCGACCGCCCGAAATCCAGGGTCAGGACGCCGCCGAGGAAGTTGAGGTACTGCTGCCACAGCGGGACGTTCAGCCCCATCTTCTCGCGGAACGCCGCCAGCTGGTCCGGCAGCGCGTTGTCGCCCAGCGCCGCCAGCGCCGGGTCGCCGGGCAGGATGCGCATGCAGACGAACACCAGCGTCAGCACCAGCAGGATGGTCGGAACCGCATCCAGCAATCGCCACATCAGATACCGCACCATGGCGGAGGCCCCTCCCCTGCGGGATCAGGCGACGGTCTTGGTCGCCCGGTGGAAGCGCCAGCGCGCATAGCCGCTCTTGATCGGGTAGCCGAGATCGACATTGCCCCGGCGCGCGGTGGTGAAGGACAGGGTGGACAGGCCGATCAGCGGCAGGTCGCGCAGCACCTGCAGCTCGATCTTGCGGCAGATGCCGTCATAGGTCGCGAAATCGGTCGCCGCCAGGGCCTGGGCCAGCAGGCCGACGACGAGCAGGCCGAACGGCAGCCACTGCTGCCCTCGGCGAACCACGAACCGCACCCCGATGGCCGCGAGGATGAACACCGCGGGCAGGACCAGATAGGTGTAGCGGGGCTGAACGGCCGGGAAGTGCGTCGTGCGCAGGTATGACGATCGTGACTGCATGTAGACCAGGCCGACGACTACGACGGTCGGCACCGCGAGTGCGAGCGCGGAGAGCCGGCGCCGCTCGGCCAGCGCACGGAAGCCCACGATGCACCCGCCGACCGCCGCGATGAGGAACAGCCAGAACGCGATCCGGGTCAGCAGTGGGCTCATCGTCGGCGGCTCGAGCAGGCCGATGCTGCCCCAGACGCGGATCGAGAAGCGGTCGTAGAAGCCGGTGAAAAAGCCGGTCTCGGTGGCCCCGGGGTGAGCCGGGCCCTCGACGATCTTGTTCCACACCGGACCCAGGCCCTGGGGCTGAATCGTGTGGTACTCGATGAGGTTGCGCAGCCACCACCAGGCGCCCAGCACCGCCATGGACGCGGCGGACAGCGCCAGCGGCACGGCGACGGTGCGCCAACGTCGCCACCCCACGATGAGGTAGGTGAGCACGATCGGGACGATCAGCACGATGCCGAAGGCCTTGGTCAGCGCCGCGGCCGCGCCGAGGACACCGACCCATACGGCCGTGCGTTTGCGCAGATCTCCCCGCAACACCCCCGCCAGCAGGAAGGTCACAGCAGCGCCGAGTGTCATCAGCAGCGCGTCGTTGTTCACCGAGCCGCCGGCGCGGGCCACCCCGGGAATCGTCAGCGGGATCACGGCGGCCAGCACCGCGAGGCGGTCGTCGCCGGTCAGCCGCCGGGCCGCTCCCCACACGAGGATGATCAACGGCGACAGCAGCACGACGTTGAGCAGCCGAAGCGTCCACACCTGCTGGTCGAAGGGAAGTGACGACCAGCCCGGGATGATCTTGGTCTCGGCGGCGCCGAGCAGGTAGTAGAGCGGCGGGTGCTGCACCATCTGGTTCGGGGTGCCGCCGGTCAGCGATCCGGTGCCGAGCTCGTCGAACGACTTGCGGGTGTCCCGCTGGGGGGCAAGCTGGCCGCCCATGTGCGTGTGCGTCTGCATGTTCGGCACGATCGTCGACGCGTTGTGCACGCCGACGTTGTACTCACGGTGCCCAGGCGCGTAGAACCCGTGCCCGTCCGCGTACGACACGATCATGTCGACGTGGGCGGCCTCGTCGATGCCCTGGAACGTGGGGTACAGGAAAGTCATACCGACCATCAGGCCGATGTGGACCGCGGTGAGCGCCCAGACAACGGGCGGGATCCGGCCGATTCGGCCCCAGCCTCGTCCGACTCGCTCGCTCATACGACTACACCTCAGTAACTGCGTGATTCCGCGAACGAGGACCCCGTCGCACTAGGCTTCGACCCTTCTGACGCGCGTATCTGGCGCCCACACCGTACCCGGGGATACCGGGGCGCACCGCGCCACCCGGCCGGTCTGCTGACAGCAGAGCCTACAGGCAGGATAAGATGCAACGCTGGACCCGGGCCGCGCCGGGTATGACGAATGGTTCAAGCGAGGTAAGTCGTTGCGTCTGGTTGTCCAGATTCCGTGCCTAAACGAGGAACAGACCCTCCCGTCGGTACTCGAGTCGATTCCCAAGCAGATCCCGGGAGTCGACGAGATCATCGTGCTGGTCATCGACGACGGTTCGACTGACCGAACCGTCGAGGTCGCGAAGTCATACGGGGTGACCCATTTCGTGCGCCACGCGCGCAACCGAGGGCTGGGCCGTTCCTTCCACGACGGCATCCAGCGGGCTCTGGAACTGGGCGCCGACATCGTCGTGAACACCGACGGTGACAACCAGTACCCGCAAGAGCGCATCCCGGATCTGGTCCGGCCGATCGTCGAGGGCAAATCCGACATCGTCATCGCCGACCGCCAGGTGGACCTCGTCGAGCACTTCTCGCCGTTGAAGGTCAAGCTGCAGAAGTTCGGCAGCAAGATCGTGAACATGGCTGCCGGCACCGACCTGCCGGATGCGGCCAGCGGGTTCCGCGCCTACTCGCGCGACAGCCTCATGCTGCTGAACACGATCACCCGGTTCAGCTACTGCATGGAAACGATCATCCAGGCCGGCAACAAGAAGCTGCGCATCGACAGCGTCCCCGTGAAGACGAACGAGAAGACGCGCGAGTCGCGCCTGTTCAAGTCGATGCACCAGCACATCTTGAACTCGGCGGGCGCGATCATCCGCGCCTACATCATGTACAAGCCGTACGTGATCTTCACGTTCCTGGCGGCGCTGTTCGGTGTGGTGGGCCTGGTGCCGTTCGTGCGGTGGGCCGTCCTGCAAATCGTCGACGAGAACCCCGGCGGTCACCTGCAGTCGCTGCTGATCGGGTCCGTTCTGCTGATCATCGCGTTCCTCAGTGTCATCATCGGCATCATCTCCGACCTCATACGCACGAACCGGATGCTCATCGAGGACGCCCTCGAACACACGAAAAAGATGCGTTTCGGCAAGGGTGAGGAGCTCGGCGACCCGCCCATCGTCCATGCGATCGTGGCGGCGGATCCGCTCGACGGGGCACTGCTGCGAAGCGAGCACGCTCATCGTTAGGTCAGGTCCTCGCACGTGACCGAGTCGGGCCTCGAGCCTCCCCGAACCAACACCGCACCTGTGTCGCCAAAGCTGCGTCGACCGGTCGTCGGCCAGGTCGTCAAGTTCGGCTTCGGGATTGCGGTGCTGGCGTTCGGGGCCGTGTTCATCGCCACGCGCTGGAAACGCGTCCACGCCGCGCTGGAATCTGCGCGGCCCGGATGGTTGGTGCTGGCCGCGATCTTCGCGGTGATCGGACTGTTGACCAGCATGGCTGCATTCCGCGAGGTGCTCGCGGCCACCGCTCGCCGGCTGCCGGTGCGCGACGTGGGTCGGGTGCACTTCATCAGCCAGCTGGGCAAATACATTCCGGGTTCTGTCTGGTCGATCGTCGCGCTCACCGAACTGGCCCGGCGCTACCGCATTTCGCGTCGTGCTGCCGCCTCCGCCGGGGTACTGACCTTGGTGTTCTCGCTCGTCACCGGCGGCATTGTCGGCATCACCCTCGTCGTGATCGCGGCCGCCCGGACCACGAGCGGCCTGTGGTGGTTGGTGCTGCTCATTCCGGTGGCCGTCGCGCTCGGCCACCCCCGTGTCGTCGTCTCAGTGCTGAATCGGGTGTTGCGCCTCGCCCGGCGCGAGCCGATCGAGGCGGAGCTACACGGACGCGCCCTGCGGGACCCGCTCGGCTGGCTGCTGGCTACCTGGCTGTTCCTCGGCCTGCAGTGCTGGGCGCTAACGGTCGCCCTGGGTGCGGACGCCCCTGCGTCGCTCGTCCCCGCGATCGGCGGCTTCGCGCTGGCCTACACCGCGGGGACGCTCTTCATCCCGGCGCCGGCCGGCGCCGGGATTCGCGAGGCGGTGCTGGCCGTTTCGCTGGTAACGGTCGTGCACGACAGCTCGTCGTTCAACCACGACAGCGTCATCGTGGTCGTCCTGCTGTCGCGGGTGCTGTTGGCCGTGCTGGACTTCGCCCTGGCCGGGGTCTGGTTGGCCGTGACACGTCGCGAAGATCCCGATCGCGAGCTCTAGACTGCCCGCCATGCGCATTTCCATCGTCGGGCCGACGCACCCCATCAAGGGCGGAGTTTCGCAGCACACGACCGTTCTCGCCAAGCGTCTTTCCGACGCGGGCCACGATGTGGAGATCGTGTCCTGGCTGCGGCAGTACCCGCAGCGGCTCTACCCGGGCAAGCAGGAGGTCGAGGCTCCGGAGTTCCCGCCGTTCGAGCCGACCCGGCGGCTCCTGTCGTGGAACCGCCCGGACACGTGGTTGCGCGTCGGTCGCCAGCTGCGCGACCGCGATCTCGTGCTCATCGCGCACATCACGCCGGTGCAGGTGCCGCCGTATCGCGCGCTCATCGCGGCGATGCGCGGTGGCACCGCCGAGGTGGTCATCATCAGCCACAACGTCCTGCCGCACGAGCGCAGCAAGGTCGACCGGCGGGCGGTGTCGTTGCTGTTCAACGCCGCCGACCGGGTCGTCGCGCATTCGGACGCAGAGGCCGCGCTGGCCCGCACGCTCACCACCACCCCGGTCGTCGCGGCGCCGATCGCTCCGTTCCTTCCGGACGGCTTCGTGCGTCGGGCACCTGCACCCGGGGAGCATCGACGCCTGATCTTTTTCGGCATGGTTCGCCCGTACAAGGGCCTCGATGTGCTGCTGCGAGCCCTCGCGAAGGCGCCGTCGGATATCCGGCTGCGGATCGTCGGCGAGTTCTGGGGCGGCACGGCCGAGACCGAGCAGCTCTGCACCGAGCTCGGCATCGGCGACCGGGTCGAGATTCGCGATGGTTACCTCGCGGCCGACCAGGTGCCCGAACAGTTCTCCGACGTCGACGCGCTGGTGCTGCCGTACCGCAGCGCGACCGGTTCGCAAGGAGTGTGGACGGCGTTCGAGTTCGGTGTACCGGTGATCGCGACGCGGGCCGGCCATCTCGCCGACGACGTTCGTGACGGTGTCGACGGCCTGGTCGTCGAGCCTGACGACATCGAGCAGCTGGGGGACGCGATCGCCCGCTTCTACCAGCCCGGCGTCCCGGAGCGGATGCGCGCGGAGGTCAAGCCCGTCGACGCCGATCCTTACTGGAGCCGATACTTCGACGCCGTGTTCACGTCGGACAGCTCGTCGCGCGTGCGTAAGCCGCAGCTGGCCTACTCCGAGATCCAGGCCAAGATGCTGGACGAAGAGCACCGGCGGACGAAGGCCGGGAAGATCATCAAGGTGCTGCACCACTTCCTGGGCCGGACCGACCTGAGCGGGTTGTCCGCGCTCGACATCGGCTGCTCGGCGGGTTTCATCGCCGACGAGCTGGCCGGCGACGGTGCGAAAACCACCGGGGCGGACATCGACGTTCCGGGCCTTGAGCGCGCCCGTCAGCGTTTCGGTGGCCGGGTGGAGTTCATCTGCGCGTCCGGTGACGATCTGCCGGTTCCCGACGACAGCCTCGACGTCGTGGTGTTCAACCACATCTACGAGCACGTTGTCGATCCCGACGCGATACTCACCGAGATCCATCGCGTGCTCAAGCCGGACGGGGTTGCCTATCTCGGCCTCGGCAACAAGCACCAGATCATGGAGCCGCACTACCGGCTGCCGTTCCTGTCCTGGCTGCCGCAGGGGGCCGCGAACTCTTACGTCCGGCGTTTCGGCGACAGCGACGAGTACTACGAGAGCTACCGCACCCGAGCCGGTCTCAAGCAGATGCTGCGCGGCTTCCAGGTCTGGGATTACACGATTCCGGTCGTCCTGCGGCCGGCGACGTTCGGCAGCGGCGACCAGATCAAGGGCGCGATGGCCAAGGTGCCGCCCGCGCTGGTCACCGCCGCCATGCCGATCGTGCCGACGTTCGTCTGGGTCGCGACCAAGGGCGGCCGGCGCCCAGCCGATCGAGATGCCGTACCCGGCCTCAAGCACCTGGACCTCACGCGCAGCCCGCGGTGACGCGACGGGAGGGGATCTGCGTCAGCGGTCGGTCGACCGTAGGGCGCCGAGGTCTGCATCGACCATCTCGCCGACCATCTCGGCAAACGTGACGCTGGGCCGCCAACCGAGCACCGTGTGCGCCTTGGCGGCGTTGCCCCGCTGCTCGCCCGGATCACTGGGGCGAACAAGTGCCGGATCGATCTCGACGTGCTCGCGCCACTCGGTTACGCCGACGTGAGCGAACGCTGCCGCTACGAAGTCGCCAACGCTGCGGCTGATGCCGGTCGCGATTACGAAGTCGTCCGGCTCGGGGTGCTGCGCGATGAGGTGCATCGCCCGCGCGTAATCGCCGGCCCAGCCCCAGTCTCGTCGAGCGTCCAGGTTGCCCAGTCGCAACCGATCCGTGGCGCCGCCCGCGACTCGGGCAGCGAATTGCGTGATCCGCCGGGTGACGAATGTCGGCGGCCGGCGGGCTGACTCATGGTTGAAGAGGATCGCCGAGCTCACCGAGACGCCTGCGCTTCGATACACGCTGACCAGATGGTGGGCGAACGCCTTGGTCGCTCCGTACGGCGTGATCGGGGCGATCGGCGTCGACTCGTCCTGCGGCGCGGTGGCGTGGCCGAAGATCTCGGCACTGGACGCCTGCACGATGCGGACCTGCTCCCCGCTCGCCTGGCAATGGTCACGCACCGCCTCGATGAGACGGAGCGCGCCCAGGCCGTTCACTTCCGCCGTGACGACCGGCTCGGTCCACGACATCGCCACTGACGAGATGCCGGCCAGGTTGTAGACCTCGTGCGGCTCGGCGGCCTTGAGTGCCTCACGCAGGGTCGAGCCGTCGACGAGGTCGCCTTCGACGACAGTCGCTCCCGGCGGCGCCGGCGCGACGTCGCCCGGACGCACCAGACCGAACACGTCATACCCGGAGGAGAGCAGGTGGTCGGTGAGATACCAGCCGTCCTGTCCGGTGAGCCCGGTCAGTAGTGCGCGTCGAGGCATCGTCAGCTGGTCTTGTTGCTCATCGCGGCGAGGTCGGAGTCGACCATCATCTGAATGAGCTTCTCGAAGGAAATCGTGGGCGCCCAGCTCAGCTTGGTGCGAGCCTTGCCCGCGTCGCCGATCAGCAGATCGACCTCGGCCGGGCGGAAGTATCGCGGATCCTGCTCCACGTAGTCCTGCCAGTTCTCGATGCCGACTGCGGCGAACGCAACCTCGAGCAGGTCGCGAATCGAGCGCGTCTCGCCGGTGGCGACCACGTAATCGTCACCTTCCGGTTGCTGGAGCATGCGCCACATCGCATCGACGTAGTCGCCCGCGAATCCCCAGTCGCGGCGGGCGTCGAGGTTGCCCATCACCAGCTTGTCCAGCCGACCCAGCTTGATGGCCGCTACGCCGAGCGACACCTTCCGGGTGACGAACTCCGGGCCCCGGCGGGGCGACTCATGGTTGAACAGGATGCCGCTCGACGCGTGCATTCCGTAGGACTCGCGATAGTTGATCGTCATGTAGTGCCCGAAGACCTTCGCCACCCCGTACGGCGATCGTGGCCACAGCAGCGTCGACTCGTTCTGTGGAACCTGCTGGACCTTGCCGAACATCTCCGAGCTCGACGCCTGGTAGAAGCGGACCTTGGAGAGGTCGCTGCCGGCATGGAGGCGCACTGCCTCCAGCAGGTTCAGCACGCCCTTGCCGGTGACGTCTGTCGTGAGCGCGGCCTGCTCCCACGAGTACGCGACGAAGCTGACGGCACCCAGGTTGTACACCTCGTCGGGTTGGGCGGTACCGAGAGCGCGAAGCAGGCTGGACAGGTCCGTGAGGTCACCGGCGATGACCCGAACGTCAGGGACGACTTCAGCCACGAGACCGGCCTTGGGGTTGTTCTGGCCGCGGATGAGGCCGTACACCTCGTACCCCTTGTCGAGCAGAAGTTCGGCCAGGTACAGGCCGTCTTGGCCAGTGATGCCGGTTATGAGTGCGCGCGGCACGTCGTCTCCTTACTGCGAACGCCCCGGGATACGCCGCGTCAAGCCGACGGTGGCGCCTGGCGTTGGTGTGGATTCATACCACTGCCAGCGTCTCACCCGGGTCCGAGGCGGTGCGCGCCGGTCGGATATCGGGTACGGGCTGCCCTTGTCCAGACGAGCCTCGCGTAGCGTCACACGCTATGCGGATCGGGCTCGTCCTGGAGCAGGTACTGGGACCGGTGCCCGGCGGCACCGGGCGGTACTCCGCGGAGCTCGCGGCGGCGCTCGCGCGTACCGCCGGCGCGTCCGACGAGATCAGCGGTTGGACGGCCTGGCACCGCGACGTCGGCCGCGCGGCCGTCTCCGGGGTGTCGGGGCCGCGGCGGCTGCCGTTGCCCCGACGGGCGCTGGTCGCCGCCTGGGAGCGGGGCATCGGTCCGGCGCCCAGCGGCGTCGACGTGCTGCACGCGCCGACACCGCTGTTCCCGCGACGGCGCCAGCCGCTGGTGGTCACCATCCACGACGCGGTGCCGTGGACGCATCCCGAGACGCTGACGCCGCGGGGCGTGCACTGGCACAAGGTGATGGCCGAGCGAGCGGCCCGGTACGCGGACGCGATCGTCGTACCGACCCGAGCGGTGGCCGCCGAGCTGGCCGGCCGGTTGCCGGAGCGGGCCGAGCAGCGGCTCCACGCGCTCGGGGGCGGGGTGGCGCGTGTGCTGCTCGACGAGCCTGCGCCGGAGCTGGTCGACCGGGTGGCCGAGCGGTTGCCCGAGAAGTACCTGCTCTCGCTCGCGACCCTCGAGCCGCGCAAGGGCCTGGACGTGTTGGTGGCCGCGCTCGAGCGGCTCGGTGCCGCCGCGCCGCCGCTGGTCGTGGTCGGCCAGCCCGGTTGGGGCGGCGTCGAGGTCAACCGTCCGGGCGTGCATGTGCTTGGCCGGGTACCCGACGACGAGCTCGCAGTGGTCCTGCGCCGGGCGGCTGCCCTCGTCATGCCGTCCCGCGCCGAGGGCTTCGGGCTGCCCGTCGCCGAGGCAATGGCGGTGGGCACGCCGGTGATCGCGTCGGACATCCCCGCGCTGGCCGAGGTGGCCGCCGACGCCGCTGTGCTCGTGCCGCCGGGCGATCCGGTGGCCCTGGCGGCTGCGATCGATGATCTGCTCGACGACGAAGCGGCGCTGCGCAAACTCGCCGAGGCCGGGCGCGCCCGGGCGGTCGACTACGACTGGGACGCGGTCGCCCGCCGGGCCTGGAGCCTCTACCGGACACTGGACTGACGGCGCGATTCGGGCATGCCGCAGCCGCGGCCAGAGCGGTCGCGTACTCTGCTTCGCGTCATTCGCTGTGTCGTTTGGAGTCAGCTGCTGTGGTCCGCGTACTGATCGACGCGACCGCTATCCCGGCCGACCGTGGTGGGGTCGGCCGGTACCTCGACGGGCTGGTGGGCGGGCTCGCGCAGATCGAGGCCGACGTCAGCGTGGTGGCCAAGCCGGATGATCAGGCGTTCTTCGCCGGGCTCGGCGTGCGCAGCATCGGCGGTCCGGCCGCGCTGCGGCGCCGGCCGACGCGGCTGGCCTGGGAGCAGGTCGGCCTGCCCCAGCTGGCCCGCCGCGAAGGGGCCGACGTGCTGCACTGCCCGCACTACACCCAGCCGCTGCGCGCCGGGCGGCCGACGGTGGTCACCATTCACGACGCGACGTTCTTCAGCCACCCGGAGCTGCATACCTCGGGCAAGGTGCACTTCTTCCGCCGCGCCATCCGGCTGGCGGCCCGGCGCGCGGCCGGCCTGATCGTGCCGTCGGCCGCCACTCGCGACGAGTTGGAGCGGGTCGTCGGCGCGCCGACCGGGCGGGTCACGGTCGCCCCGCACGGGGTCGACCAGGCAACGTTCCGCCCGCCGGCCGAGGCCGAAGTGGCCGCCCTGCGCCAGTCGCTCGCGCTCGGCGACCGGCCCTTCGTCGCCTTCCTGGGCACCGTCGAGCCCCGCAAGAACGTGCCGAACCTCATCCGCGGCTGGGCGGCGGCGGTCGGCGGGCGCGCGGACGCCCCGGCGCTGGTGATCGCCGGCGGGCGGGGTTGGGACGGCGGGGTCGAGGCCGCGCTGGCCGACGTTCCGCCCGGGCTCGTCGTACGCCGGCCCGGCTACCTCGCGCTCGACCAGTTGCCCGCCCTGCTCGGCGGCGCCGAGGTCGTGGCCTACCCGAGTCTCGGCGAGGGTTTCGGGCTGCCGGTCGCCGAGGCGATGGCCTGCGGAGCGGCCGTGTTGACCACCCGGCGGCTGTCCCTGCCCGAGGTGGGCGGTGACGCCGTCGCCTACACCGAGCCGGACGTGTCAGCCATCGAGGCGGCGTTGCGCGAGCTGCTCGACGACCCTGGCCTGCGCGACAAGCTGCGGGCCGCGGCGCGTGAGCGCGCCACCGAGTTCACCTGGGAGAGGGCGGCCCGCCTGCACGTCGAGGCGTACGCGGACGCCGCGAGGAGTCACTGAATGAGCACCCTGACCGTCGTCGCCGTGACCTACTCGCCCGGCGAAGCGCTGACCGCCTTCCTGGACTCGCTGGAGAAGGCAACCACCACTCCGGTCGACGTCGTGCTGGCTGACAACGGTTCGGTCGACGGTTCGGTCGACGCCGCCGTGCAGCGGCCGGGGGTGCGGGTAGTGCCGACCGGCGGCAACGTGGGATACGGCCGGGCGGTGAACGTCGGGGTGGCCGCCTCCGCCGGCGAGTTCGTCGTCATCGCCAATCCAGACGTCGTGTGGGAGCCGGGCTCGCTGGACGAACTGCTCGCCGGCGCCGCCCGCTGGCCGCGCGCCGGCTCGCTCGGCCCGCTGATCCGCACCGTCGACGGCACCGTCTACCCGTCGGCGCGGGCCCTTCCCTCGCTCGGACGGGGCATCGGCCACGCGCTGTGCGGCTGGTGGTGGCCGTCCAACCCGTGGACCGCGGCCTACCGCCGCGAGCGGGGCGAGCCGACCGAGGGGCCCAGCGACTGGCTGTCCGGCTCGTGCCTGCTCGTGCGGCGCGAAGCGTTCGACTCGGTCGCCGGCTTCGACCCGGCCTACTTCATGTACTTCGAGGACGTCGACCTGGGCGAGCGCCTGGGCAAGGCCGGCTGGCAGAACGTCTACGTGCCGGCCGCGGTCGTCACGCACACCGGGGGGCACGCGACGGCCCGCGATCCGGTGCGGATGGCCGCCGAGCACCACCGCAGCGCGTGGATCTACATCGCCAACCACTACCCGGGCCGGCGCTGGGCACCGGTGCGCTGGGTGCTGCGCCTCGGGCTGGGCGTCCGGTCGGGGCTGGCCAAGCGGGTGCGCAGCGTGGCCGAGGGGGCTGCGCCGCAACGCCGCTAGTCGGCCGCCGCCGCTCGGCTTTGGTCACCCGGTCGCATATGACCGGCCCCGTGACCAGAACCGGCTAGCGGTAGTAGTACGGCGGCGGTTGGGGCGGGGCGCGGCGGCGGTTGTCGTCGGTGCGCCCGCGCACGAGGAACGCGACGATCGCGCCGGCGACGAAGCCGTACACGTGGGCGAGGTAGGCCACCGATCCGGCCGCGGTCACGGCGAAGCCGGCCGTGTACGCCCACTGCAGGAAGAACCACAGGCCGAGCACCACCCAGGCCGGCAGCGGCAGCGGGATGAAGAACAGGAACGGCACCAGGCTCCACACCCGAGCCCGCGGCCAGAGCACGATGTACGCCCCGAGCACGCCGGCGATCGCCCCGGACGCGCCGATGAGCACCTCGGTGGAATCGCGGTTGGCCAGCGCGAATCCGTACGTCGCGACCAGACCGCAGCCGAGGTAGAAGAGCAGGTAGCGCAGCCGGCCGAAGCGGTCCTCGACGTTGTTGCCGAACACGAACAGGAACAGCATGTTGCCCAGCAGGTGCAGCCAGCCGCCGTGCAGGAACATCGCGGTGAACGCCGAGAGCAGTGGCACCTTGTGGTAGGTCGGCGGCCCGATCACGCAGCCCGCGCCCTGGGGTCCGACGCCGGTCTGTCCGCTCGGCACGAGGGGCAGCGGGCGGTTGCGGATCAGCTCGTCCGGGATGGCCGCCCACCGGTCGAAGAACTCCTGCTGCCGGCAGGTCTGGGCCAGGCTGGCGTTTCCGGTGATCGTTTCCGGTGCGCTCGGCGTCAACAGGAACACGATGATGTTCGCCGCGATCAGGGCGTAGGTGACCCACGGGACCCGGCGCACCGGGTTGCGGTCGTAGACCGGAATCACCACGGCGCCAGTGTGCCTGGCTCAGCCTGGCCGCGGCGAGGGTCAGCGCGGCAGTGCCTTGTTCAGGATGAACCAGGTCGACGGATCGGTCGGATCGTTGCCGGCCAGGGTGGTGTGTTCGGCGATCCGAATCGCGTCGGCGGCGGTGATCGTGGCGGACGATCCGGGGAAGATGATCTGCAGCCGCCAGTGTGTGGTCAGGTCTACCAGCAGCTCCCTCCGGCCCCCCGCGGTCAGCTGGGCCGGGTGACCGTTGACGGTCGTGTTGGGACTTATGCGCGACGCGTCGCCGATCCGCTGGACGCTGATCCTCATCGGGCACCCGCCCGACCCCGAGCAGTCTGGCTGCTGGCTGGCAACGGCCAGGCTCAGGAATGTCGCAGGGCAGCGTAGGCAGGGCGGGCCGAAGGTCTCCGCCTCATTTACGGTGAGGCCGGCCGGCAGGTAGCCGAGCCGGAACACCGACGGCATCGGCGCGGTGCGCTCCGGGTGTGTGGCCGCGGCGATCGCGAGCTCCTTGTCGGTCGGATCCTGGCCGTACGCGGCCACCAGCGCACTGTTGCTCAGGTCGGCGACGACCGTCGCCCACGCGCCCGGGCGGTACTGCCAGGCCAGCGCCCGCTGGGATAAAGGCGCGCAATGCTGGATACAGGGCGGATTCCTCGGCGGCTGGTAGACGTAGCCGTTGATGCCATGCCCCTGCACCGGGCGGGCGCCGGCGAGCTGCGAGGTGTCGAAGACCCCCGGCTGATAGACGGTGATAGAGCCGGCCGGGGTACCCGCCCCCGTGTGCAGCTCCCGAGTGCTCTTGCCGGCGCAGGCCAAGGCGTCGCTTGGCCCCGATGCGACGGGCGTAGGCTGGGTCTACGAATACGCACTCATCGATCGCACGGGCAAGATGGATCTTTCGCAACTTCGTGCGCTGCAGGACTGGTTTCTCAAGTACGAACTGAAGACCGTCCCGAACGTTTCCGAAGTGGCGAGCGTTGGCGGAATGGTCCGCCAGTATCAGATCGTGCTCGATCCCGATCGCCTGCGCGCCTACAACATTCCGCACGGCAAGGTGATCGATGCGGTACAGAAGGCGAATCAGGAGACCGGCGGGTCGGTGCTCGAGCTAGGGGAGGCCGAGTACATGGTTCGCGCGTCCGGTTATCTGCAGACGCTCGACGACTTCCGGCAGATTCCGCTGATGACCACCGAAGCCGGCGTTCCGGTGCGTCTCGCTGACGTCGCGCGCATTCAGGTCGGCCCCGAAATGCGGCGTGGAATTTCCGAGCTCAATGGCGAGGGCGAAGTCGCCGGCGGCATCATCGTCATGCGTTCGGGCAAGAACGCGTTGGAAACCATCGATGCGGTGAAAGCCAAGCTCGAGAAGCTCAAGGCGAGCCTGCCGCCGGGCGTCGAAATCGTTCCGACGTACGACCGCTCCAACCTCATCAAGCGCGCCGTCGACAACCTCAGTGAAAAGCTCATCGAG
>Ga0081455_10004249_pt1 | contig 16147 bp, 14 predicted proteins | sample TabmetS3T2R1_FD_70207 | JGI IMG/M metagenome (GOLD analysis project Ga0081455, IMG submission 70207) | Tabebuia heterophylla rhizosphere microbial communities from the University of Puerto Rico - S3T2R1 | ecosystem: Host-associated > Plants > Roots > Rhizosphere ... | reverse complement strand
GTCCTTCCAGGTGCCGGCGACGCCGCGCACCATGGCCTGGCCGCCGAGCTTGCCTTCGGTGCCGACCTCGCGCGCCACGCGCGTCACCTCGCCGGCGAACGCGTTGAGCTGGTCCACCATGGTGTTGATGGTGTCCTTGAGCTCCAGGATTTCGCCGCGCACGTCGACGGTAATCTTCTTGGAGAGGTCGCCGCTGGCGATGGCGGTTGACACCTCGGCGATGTTGCGGACTTGCGCGGTCAGGTTCGATGCCATTGAATTGACGCTGTCGGTCAAGTCCTTCCAGGTGCCGGCGACGCCGAGCACGTTGGCCTGGCCGCCGAGACGCCCTTCAGTGCCGACCTCGCGCGCCACGCGCGTCACCTCGCCGGCGAACGCGTTGAGCTGATCGACCATCGTATTGATGGTCTCCTTGAGCTGCAGGATTTCGCCGCTGACGTTCACCGTGATCTTTTTCGACAGATCGCCGCCGGCGATGGCGGTGGCGACGTCGGCGATGTTGCGGACCTGCGCGGTCAGGTTCGAGGCCATGAAGTTGACGCTGTCGGTCAAGTCCTTCCACGTGCCGGCGACGCCCGGCACCTGGGCTTGGCCGCCGAGCTTGCCTTCGGTGCCGACCTCGCGCGCCACGCGCGTCACCTCCGACGCGAACGAGTTCAACTGGTCCACCATCGTGTTGAAGGTGTCCTTGAGCTCGAGAATTTCGCCGCGTACGTCGACCGTGATCTTGCGCGAAAGATCGCCGCGCGCCACCGCCGTCGTCACCTGCGCGATATTGCGCACCTGGTCGGTGAGGTTGCCGCACATGGCGTTCACCGAGTCGGTCAAATCCTTCCAGGTGCCGGCGACGCCGGGCACGATCGCCTGGCCGCCGAGCTTGCCTTCGGTGCCGACCTCGCGCGCGACGCGCGTCACCTCCGAGGCGAACGACCGCAATTGATCGACCATCGTGTTGATGGCTTCCTTGAGCTGCAAAATCTCGCCGCGCACGTCGACCGTGATCTTCTTCGAGAGGTCGCCCATGGCGACCGCGATGGTCACATCGGCGATGTTGCGGACTTGCGCGGTGAGGTTCGAGGCCATCGAGTTGACGTTCTCGGTCAGGTCTTTCCAGACGCCGGTCACCTCGCGCACCTGCGCTTGACCGCCGAGCTTGCCTTCGGTGCCGACCTCGCGCGCCACGCGCGTCACCTCCGAGGTGAACACGCTGAGCTGCTTGATCATGGTGTTGACGATGTTCGCGGCGCGCAGGAATTCGCCTTGCAGCGGCCGGCCCTCGACGTCGAGCGGCACCGTTTGCAGCAAATCGCCCTTCGCGACGGCCGAGATGGCGCGAGTCACTTCCCTCGTCGGCCAAAGCAGATCATCGATGAGGGTATTGACCGAAGTTTCCATCTCGGCCCAGGCGCCGAGTGACAGCCCGAACTTCACCCGCTGGCGCGTCTTTCCCTCGCGGCCCACGACTTGGCCGACCCGCTCGAGCTGCTGCGCCATGCGCTCATTGGCGGCGACGATTTCGTTGAAGGTGTCGGCGATCTTGCCCAGCAAGCCGACCTGACCGCCGGCCATGCGTACCGAGAAGTCTCCCACGCGCATGGACTGCAGCGCATTCAAAAGATCGTAGAGCTCGGGCGATGCGCCGCCATCGACCGGACGATCGGGCATTTTCGCGGCCACCGCGCTGGGAGACGGGCCGTTGGTCTTGAGTTCGCCGGCCGGCTCGGTGTTCCGTGGCATGGTTTCCTCCAGGCGAGGATGAACTCGCACGATGTTACGGGCGCAGCGCTCTCACGGGGCCATCCCGCTGCGATCTTTGGACGCGTAAGCCGAAACGCGGCGGATGGGAAGTGGGAGGAGGGACCGGGCCGGAAGTTCCCGGCCCGGCGCGCGCATCAGGGCGCGCCGCACGCGCCTGGCGCGGGAGACCTACCGATCGTTGCAGATGAATACCCTCCGACCGGCTGGCTCCGGCCATGTGCTTATACCCCTCGGTGCATCCCAAGCCGGAGCACCACCTGACGCGCCTAACGCGAAAGCGATCCAATCGTTCCGCGCGAAACCGAATTTTTTCGGACAGAAAAATCTATTTGGATTCAATGTGTTGCCCATCGCGCCCAGCGGTCCAGAGGCTCCTGGCCGGCTACTCCGTGCGGACGCATTGCGTCCTCCGCCAAGGGCGGGGAGATTGACCTCTCAAGCCGCCAAAGCGGTGGCGCCGGCCCTTATAGGGTAAATAGCATGAGCGAAGGACCGCGCGCCCACGGACCATGACGCGACGAATTCCACGAGGAACCAACAGCTCGCGCCTTCGTCTTGCAGCCGACATTGGCGGGACCTTCACGGATATCGCAGCTTTCGACGAGCGCACCGGCAAGCTCGCTTTCGGGAAGGCCCTATCGACGCCGCAACGCCTGGTCGAGGGCATCAATGCCGGGGTGGCGAAGGCAGGCAGCGCCTATAAATCGGCGGGGCTGTTTCTGCACGGCTCCACCATTGCCATCAACACCATCCTAGAGCGCAAGGGCGCCAAGACCGCGCTCCTCATCACCGAAGGCTTCCGCGACATCTACGAGATCGGCCGCATCAATCGGCCGGACGCTTACAATCTCTTTTTCCGCAAGCACGAGCCGCTCGTCGAGCGGGCGCTGCGTTTCGAGGTCAACGAGCGCGTGCTTTCCGACGGCGAAATCGAGGTGCCCCTCGACGAGAAGGAGATCGAGGCGTTCGGTCGCACGCTGGAACCGCTCGGCGTGGAGGCGATCGCGATCTTGTTTCTCAACTGCTTTGCCAGGCATGACCATGAGGCGCGCGCCAAGGCGATCCTCGAGCGCAACCACCCGCAGATGTTCGTCTCCGCCTCCCATGAATTATCGGAAGAATATCGTGAGTTCGAGCGCTGCTCGACGGTCGTCGCCAACGCGTATATCGGGCCGATCGTTCGCCGCTACCTCGGCGAGATCGAGGCTCACATTCGCAGCGACGGATTTACCGGCTCCTTCCTGATCGTGCAGTCGACTGGCGGTCTCTACCAAGCGGATCAGGCCAAGAGCCACTGCGTGCACATGCTGGAATCGGGACCGGCGGCTGGCGTCATCGGCACGCAAGCGCTTTGCCGGACGCTCGGGCTGAAAAATGCCATCGCCTTCGACATGGGCGGAACCACGGCGAAGGCCGGGGTCATCCACAATGGCGAAGCGCTCACCACTGGTGCCGCCTTGATCGGGGGCTACGACCAGGCGCTGCCGGTGCAGATCGCGATGATGGATATTTTCGAGGTCGGCACCGGCGGCGGCTCGATGGCGCGGGTAGAGGAGGGCGCGTTGCGGGTCGGGCCGCAAAGCGCAGGCGCCGTACCCGGCCCGGCCTGCTACGGCCTCGGTGGCAACTGGCCGACGGTGACGGATGCGAACCTCGTTCTCGGTCGGCTTGCCGCCGACCGGTTCCTCGGTGGCGAGATGCGGCTCGACGTCGAGGCCGCCAAACGCGCGCTCGCCGAGCGCGTGGCAAAGCCCCTCGGTATGGATTTGACCGCAGCGGCCGACGGAATCTTGCGCATTGCTGCGACCGCGATGTCCTACGCGGTGAAGGGAGTCACCACGGAGCGTGGTCTCGATGCCGGCGATTTCGCTCTGGTGGCCTATGGCGGCGCAGGCCCCCTGCACGCAGTCGAGGTCGCGCGCGAGATCGGCATCAGGACCGTCATCGTGCCGACTGCACCGGGAGTCTTCTCGGCCTTCGGCATGCTGTTCTCGGATCTGCGCTACGATTTCGTGCGCACTGCGTTCGTGCGGCTCGACGAGGCCCCGTTCGCGGCGATCGAACGGGTCTATCGTGATCTCGAACGCCAGGGGCGCGCGGCGATCGCCGCCGCGTCGATCAAGCCGCAGAAGATCACGGTGAGGCGCGCGGCCGATATGCGCTATGTGGGCCAGGAGCACGCGGTCACCGTGGACTTGCCACTTAAGGTATTCGAACGGAAAGATCGTCGCGCGATCAAGCGCCTTTTCGACGCGATGCATGAATTGCGCTATGGCACCGCGGCGCCGGAGGAGCCCGCCGAGATCGTGAGCCTACGCAGCACCGTCACCGGGATCATGCGCAAGCCGCCGCCGGAGCGGATCGCGCGCGGCAAGCGCACGCCGCACAGTTCGGCGTTTACGGGCAGGCGGCCGGTCTATCTGGAGGGCAAGTTCCGCCCGACGCCGACCTACGCCCGCGCCGCGCTCACCGCCGGCAACCGGATCAGCGGACCCGCGCTGATCGAGGAGCACGCGGCGACCACGCTACTACTGGTCGGCGACCGGCTCGAAGTCGACGCCGGCGGCCATTTGATCATCGAAGTGGCGGGAGGCCCCTAAGGCGCCATGGCGGCACAGAGAATAAAGAGCGCTGCGCGCAAACGGCGAGATAAGCGAGAGGCCGATCCGGTAATCACGGAGATCGTGCGCAACGGCGTCATCGCGGTGACCGAGGAAATGAAAACCAACCTCATGCGCACCGCCTACAACATCATCATCTACGAGGCGCTCGACTTCACCACCGGGCTGTTCACGCCACAGGGCGAGACCGTCTCGATCGGCATCGGCTTGCCGATGTTCATTCGCGGAATGGCGGAGACGGTGAAGGCCAAGATCGGGCATTTCGGCCTCGCCAACATGCGTGCCGGCGATATCTACATCACCAACGATTCCTATCTCACCGGCAGCCACCTCAACCATGTCACGTTGACGCTTCCGATCTTTCATAGGGGCAGGCTCGTCGCGTTCTCCTGCTGCATGGCGCATTGGCTCGACATCGGCGGCATTCTCGGCGGCATGAGCACCGATATTTTTTCGGAAGGACTGCAGATCCCGATTCTCAAGTATCAGGACCGCGGCGTCGTCAATGGGACGGTGGTGGACATCGTCCGGCAGAACGTGCGTCTGCCGAGCCGGGCGATGGGCGATTTGCGCGCGCAGGTCACCGCGGTCAAAACCGGCGAGCGGCGCTTCCTCGAACTGATCGAGCGCTACGGGCGCGACGCCGTGCTCGGCTCGATCGCGGCGATCATGGATCACGCCGAGGCGATGGCGCGCTCACGCACCCGCACCATTCCGGACGGAGTCTACGAGGCGGAATCGTACATGGACGACGACGGCATCGATATCGGCCGCAGAGTGCCGATCCGCGTGCGCGTCGTGGTCGATGGCGAGGAGATGACCGTCGATCTGAGCGAGGTGTCGAAACAGGTGCGCGGCTTCTACAATTCCGGCATCACCACCGGCTATGCCTGCGCGCAGGTCGCCTACAAGTGCCTGACCTCGCCCACCGATTATCCCATCAACGACGGCTCGTTTCGCAGCCTCAAGACCGTGGTGCCGCCGGGCCGCGTGGTTAGTGCCGTGCGGCCCGCGCCCATGCGCTGGTGGATGACTTATCCGATGACCATCGTCGACACGATTTTCAAGGCATTGGCGCCCGCGATACCCGACCGCGTCATTGCCGGGCATCACGCCGACCTGCTGGCCTCGTCGTTTCACGGCATCAACGAGCGCACTTCGGAATTTTTCATCGGCAGCTTCGGGCCGTTGGGCGGCGGCTGGGGCGCCAAGATGAGCGAGGACGGCGTCGCCGCCACCGTTTGCATCAACGATGGTGACACCCACAACAGCCCGAACGAGCAGGCCGAGTTCAAGTTTCCCATCGTCGTGGAGCGCTATGCGCTGGTGCCCGATTCCGGCGGTGCCGGCCGCCGCCGCGGCGGGCTTGGCGTCGAGCGCGTGGTGCGCGCGCGCAGCAACATGATGGTCAACAATCAGAGCGAGCGCGCCCACTGCCGCCCCTGGGGACTCGCCGGCGGTCTCGATGGCACCGGGAACGCGGTGGAGCTGCGCCTCGCCGGGCAATGGAAGAGCGACTTTCCCAATGCCAAAGTTTTGGTAGCCCAGCTCAAGCCGGGCGACGCCTTCAAAATCCGCTCCGGTGGGGGCGGCGGCTACGGAAGCCCGCTCGAGCGGCCGGTGGAGCACGTTCGCGAGGATGTCCGGCAGGGTTACGTGACGGTGAAATCTGCGGCGGAGCTTTATGGCGTTGTGCTCGATCCGGAAACGTTCGAGGTCGATGCAGCCGCGACCTCAAAATTGCGCGCGGCGCGCCGCTCGGCCGAGAGCGGCGGCGCGGACGCTAAATCCGCGTGAGGGCGTAGGGTGGGCAAAGGCGAACTCTGCTTCCCCGGAGAGAATACGCGTGCCGCCTTTGCCCACGCCTACGCTACTTTTCCTCGCCGCACGTGGGCAACGGCGCCGTTGCCCACCCTACACTGCCTTACCGCTTGAGTTTGGCGGTGTATGACATCGCGCCGGCCCCGCAACACGGGCAGCTCAGCGCGAGGAGGATGTTTTGCTTTTGCTCTTCGTCGAGGTCGGTGCGGTCAATGAGCTGGCGCGCCTGTTGCTCGAACAGGGCGTGGAGCGAGAGGCTGCTATAGGAAATCGGATCTTCGGAGGGCGGCGACGAGGGGGTCTCGGGTGCGGCTCGCTGCGATGGCCGCTGGTCGCGCCGCACGCTGCGGGTGCTTGGCTTGCGCTTGGCCATATCTCTTTCCGGAGCCTGGTCACATGTGCGTCGGCAGACTCTCTCTGCCCATCTACGCTCATGATACGATACGATTGCAACGAGTGACAGACGCGCGGCGGATTTCCCTGGCGCCTCCATCGCTTGGCGAGACAGTAAGGCAGGAGCGAACAACGTGACGTCATCGGGCCGCACGCGGCCGCGCGCGATCGACTTCCACGCCCACGTCATCGTGCCCGAAGTCTACGCGGTGGCGGCCGAGCACAACATCTTTTTCGAGCTGCCCACTGATCCCGGCATCACCGACGAGATGCGACATAGCATCAAGGGCCGGGCTGCCACGGTGCTCGCGCGCATGAGCGACGTCGCGGAGCGCATCGACAAGATGGATGCGATGGACGTCGACATCCAGGTGCTGAGCGCAAGCCTCGTCCATCAGGGCCTGGAATGGGCCGACGCGCAGACGAGTCTTCGGCTGGCGCGCGCAACCAACGACTGGATTGCCAACGCGGTGGCTTCGCGTCCGACGCGATTGCTTGGTCTCGGCACGCTGCCGCTGCACGTTCCCGCACTCGCGGTGACCGAGCTCGAGCGCTGCGTGTGTCAGCTGGGGCTCAAGGGCGCGGCGATCTCGACCATGGCCGGGCCGATGGAGCTCGGCGATCCTGAGCTGCGGCCGTTTTGGGCCAAGGCGGAAGAGCTCGGCGCGCTCGTTTTCATCCATCCCGGCGGCAATCGCGACCGTCGCTTCAAACGCTATCATCTCTGGAATAGCGTCGGGCAGGCGTTCGAGGAAGCGATGGCGATCTCGTCGTTGATGTATGACGGCGTGCTGGAAACTTTCCCGCGGCTCAAAATCTGTGTGTCGCATGGCGGCGGCTACATGCCGTACTATATGGGCCGCATCGATCGCAATTACACCGAGAAGGCCAATACGCGCGTCAACATGAGCAAGCCGCCGATCGACTATTTGCGTATGCTCTACTTCGACAGTTGCGTCTATGACCGCTCGGTACTGCAACATCTGGTCGACAAAGTCGGCGCGCAGCGGGTGCTGCTGGGCTCCGATTATCCTGTCGGCGAAGCGAGACCGGTGGAATTCGTGACCGGCACGAACGGGTTGTCGGCGACACAAAAAGAGCAAATCGTGAGAATCAACGCGGCGGCGCTGCTCGGCGTGGCAAATCCTCAACTTACTGGATCGGCTTGAGCAGGAACAACGTACTGGACGAACGGCTCTTCAATCCGATTTCGACCCGCGAACTCGAACGTCGCTGGGACGCGGCGCGCAAAGCCTTGGCTGGGCGCGCGTAGAAGCCATTATTCGAAAATAGCGAAAAGACCGTTTGCCACCCTCTCGGTTATCCCCGGAGTTGCTGGTCCTATCTGCCCCGGTGCGCGGTCGAGGTTTTCGGCCGTGGGCCGCGCGTTCGATGTGCCGAACAGGAGCAGATCATGCACAAGCAAGCTTTGTCACGCCCGGCGATCGTCGCTGCGCTCGCGCTTGCGGCTGCCATACCGCTCACCATGGAAGCCCAAGCCTTTCCCTACGGTCATCGCCTCGGCACCGGCCATCAGTTCGCGGCCGGCGCTGACGAAGGCTCGACTGTTGACAAGGCGAATCCCACCGATGATGGCTCGATCATCATCGAGTGCGTGGGTTTCGACAGCGGCACGATGTACGCTGCCACTGACGCCGGCACCGCTTTGCTGCACGCGGTGAGCATGCCGCAGCATTCGCTCGGGCCGTCGAAGTGCTGGCACGAGGAACCCAAGGAGGGTTCCATGGGTGGCGGTGGCGGCGGGTTGATAACCGTCTTCTGATACCTCGCTGCGTTCAGCTCCGATCCGGCCGACCGCCGTGCTGTGCGGCTGGCGAAAATGTGAGCAAACGTGATCGCGCGCAACTTGATAGGTCGACAACGGCGGAACATGTCTGTGAGCCTGACGCGATGGTCAGGTGACATATGGACCGTATGACCAGCATGGCCACCTTCGTGAAGGTGGTCGAGAGTGGCGGGTTCTCCGCGGCGGCGCGGGCGCTGAGCATGTCGCCGAGCATGGTGACCGCCCACGTGCAATCGCTCGAGGAGCTCCTTGGCGTTCGGCTTCTCAACCGCAGCACGCGTCGCGTGAGCCTGACCGAGGTCGGCCATGCCTATTACGAACGTTGCTTGCAGATCCTGGCGGACGTGGAGGACGCCGATCAGATTGCGCAGGCATTGCAGTCGACGCCGCGCGGCACGTTGCGGCTCAACACCTCGATCGCAATTCCGCCCCTGCTCGCGCCCGTGATCGCCGAGTTTGTGGCACTCTATCCCGAGGTTTCCGTCAATCTGACGATGACGGACCGCATGATCGATCTGGTCGAGGAAGGATTCGATCTCGCTGTCCGCAACATGTCCGTGCCGGACTCGAGGCTGATCGTGCGCCGGATCGCCACCTACCGTTTCGTTGTGTGCGGCGCGCCCGGTTATCTCGCCGCGCGCGGAATGCCGAGACGGCCGGCGGACCTCGTAGAGCACAATTGTCTGATTTACTCCCACTCGGCTTGGGGGAACGAATGGCGCTTCGCGGGACCGGATGGCGAGCAATCCATCACGGTCGCTGGCAATCTGCATGCCAACAGCGACAACGCGCTGCGGTTGGCCGCCGTGCACGGCCAGGGTCTCGCGCTGGCGCCGAGTTTTCTGCTCGTCGACGAAATCAAAGCGGGCCGTCTCGTCCCGGTGTTGAGCGAGTTCTTGCAGACTGAGCATGCCATCAACGCCATATATCCCCATCGCCACCATCTTTCCGCGAAGGTCCGCAGCTTCATCGACCTGCTGGCGAAGCATTTCCACGGCGATCCTGCGTGGGCGGATCCGTCCCATTCGCGTGTCGCGGCGAAACTGGGTACAGCCCACGTCGGGAATGTGCTGTCCGTGAGCACGTTTGGCATCGCCGCTGAATAGCGTCTCGTCGCGTTTGTTGTGGGCTTATTCTCTCCGGCTCGCTCTATCGATTTCCCAACGATGGCGAAACTGCGCTAGCTTGCCACCCCGTCGAACGACGGCGGGCACGGGCCATGGCGCAGGCGCAAATCGTCATCGAGGGCGTGAGCCATTGCTATCGGCCGCCGACCGGGCGGCCGGTGCTCGCGCTCGAGGAGGTCTCGCTCGACGTGCGCGGACGCGAATTCGTCGCGCTGCTCGGCCCCTCCGGCTGCGGCAAGTCGACGCTGCTCTACCTCATCGGCGGCTTTCTCCCCACCGAGACCGGCAAGATTCTGATCGAGGGCAAGCCGATCGGCGCGCCGGGCCCCGATCGCGGCATCGTCTTCCAGCATTTCGCGCTGTTTCCGTGGAAGACGGTGCGCGGCAATGTTCTCTACGGATTGGAACGGATGGGACTTAGGCGCGAGGAGCGTGAGAAGCGGGCGCAATCCTTCATCGACCTGGTCGGGCTCACCGGCTTCGAGGACAGCTATCCGTCGCAGCTTTCCGGCGGCATGCGCCAGCGCACCGCGATTGCGCGCACCCTCGCTTTCGACCCGAAGATCCTGCTGATGGACGAGCCGTTCGGCGCGCTCGATGCCCAAACCCGCGGCCTCATGCAATCGGAACTGTTGAGCATCTGGCAGCGCACGCCGAAGACTGTGATCTTCGTGACCCATGACGTGCAGGAGGCGGTCTATCTCGCCGACCGGGTGGCGGTGATGTCGGCGCGGCCGGGCCGCATCAAGGCGATCGTCGACACCAAGTTCGACAAGAGCGATCCCGCGATCTTCAAGAACCAGGGCTTCATCGACAAGGTCGATGAGATCTGGAACCTGGTGCGCATCGAGGCGATCAAGGCGCAGGGCGGCCGCCGTGATTGACCGCGGTGCAGGCATGAAGGCGGCGCTGCTGCGGTATCTGCCGCTGCTCTTGCTCGCGCTCGCATGGGAGGTCGGCGCGCGGACCGGCCTCGTCTCGACGCTCGCGTTACCGCCGCTGAGCACGGTGGTGACGGCCTGGATCGAGCTCGTCAAGGACGGCGAGCTCATCACGAACGGCGCGGCGTCGCTGTGGCGCGCGGGCGCCGGACTGTTCTTGGCCATCGCGATCGGCGCCGCGCTCGGCATCTTCATGGCCTGGTGGCGGCCGGTGAACGTGCTGCTCAGTCCGCTGGTCGAAATGTTCTACCCGATGCCGAAATCAGCGTTGATCCCGGTCACGGTGCTGTGGCTGGGATTCGGCAATGGCTCGAAGATTCTGCTGATTTTTCTCGGCTGCATGCTGCCGGTTACCATCGGCGCGTTCAACGGCGCGCGTTCGAGCGAGCAGGTGCTGGTCTGGTCCGCGCGCAGCATGGGCGCGAATCGGTTGCGCATGTTGTGGGATGTGGTGGTACCGAGCGCGATGCCCGAGCTGCTCAATGGCATCCGCACCGCGCTCGCGCTCTGCTTCATTCTCCTGGTCAGCTCCGAACTGATCGCGGCGCGCGAAGGGTTGGGCTACCTCATCGGTTTCCTCGGTGCGAGCGGCACCTATGACGCGATGTTTGCTGTCGTCCTTACGGTGGCGTTGCTCGGCTTCGTTGCCGATCGGGTTTATCTCGTGCTCATGCAAAGGATGCTGCGGTGGCAGGAATAGAGGCGCCCGGCGGCCCATTGGGCGAACTCGCGCGCGAGGGAGCGGCCTATCGCTGGCTGCGCACGGCCGGCTGGGGCTTTGCCCGCGTGTTCTCCGTGCTGGCGCTTGCGCTCGCCTGGGAGCTTGCGGCGCGCTCGGGCGCGTTCACGCCCTATATGCTGCCGGCGCTGAGCGCCGTGCTGGAGCGGATCTGGACCGACCTCTTGACCGGGGAGCTTCTGCTCAACACAGGCGTGACGCTCTATCGCGCGCTCGCCGGATTTCTGATCGGGGCCGTCGCCGGGATCGCGCTGGGCATGGGAATTTCCCGCAATCGGCTGGTCAACTGGTTCTTCGATCCCATCATTTCGGTCGGCTTTCCCATGCCGAAGATCGCCTTCCTGCCGGTGGTCATCCTTTGGCTCGGCGTCTACGACACCTCGAAGATCACCATGATCGCGGTGGAGGCGGTCTTTCCGGTGGTCACGGCGACCGTCGTCGGCATCCGCGGCGTTGAACGCGAGCTGCTGTGGTCGGCGCGCAATATGGGTGCCGGAGAGCGCGAGCTGCTCTGGCAAATCGCCCTACCGGCGGCGCTCCCGCAAATCATCACCGGGCTGCAGGTGGCGCTTCCTATCGCGCTCATCGTCGCCATCGTGACGGAGATGTTCATGGGCGGCTATGGACTCGGCGGTGCGATGAACACCGCATCGCGGTTTGCCGATTCGCGCGGCGTCTTCGCCGGAATCGTCGAGATCGCGGTGATCGGCTACGCGCTGGTCAAGGGCATGATGCTCGTGCGCCGTCGCTTGTTGCTGTGGCACCAGGAGGCGGTGGCGCCGAGCACGGTGTGATGGAAACATCGCTGCGTCGGTCACGCCGCGTATGCTTCAATTCGGCTGGGGGGCGCGGCTGCGGAATCGCAATTCGGCCGCGACCTTTTCGAGGGTGCGACGCACGCGCTCCGCCGACGCGGTGTCGATCGCGCTGGTATCGATGAAGAGGTCGATCCCCGTATCATGCTCGCTGATGACCTCGGCCCCGCGGCGCGCACCGGTGAGACCTTCCACGGCGTAGGGTACGACTGGATGAGCAATGCCCTTCAAGGTGATCGGTTCCAGCGGGCGTGCGCGTACCGTGTCGCGCACGAGCATGAAGGTCTCGTAGCTCAGCACGATTTCGCCGGGTTGCGCGATCGACTGCAGGCGCGCCGCCAGATTGGCCTCGGCGCCGATGATGGTGTAGTCCATCCGGTCGTCGCTGCCGAAATTCCCGACATTGCAGAAGCCCGTGTTGATACCCATGCGTGCGCGGAACGGCTGCGCGATGCCGCGCTTGCGCCACTGTGCATTGAGCTCTGCCAGACGCCGCTGCATGGCCAAGGCCATCGCCAGACATGCCCTCGCGTCCTCGACCGCCCCGCGCGATTCCGGATCACCGAAAAACACGAGAATCGCGTCGCCGATGAACTTGTTGACTGTGCCGCCGTGCGCCACCGCGATTGACGACATCTCGGTCAGGTATTCATTGAGCAGCGCGGTGAGCTCTTCCGGCTGCATCCGTTCGGCGGTCGACGTAAAGTCGACCACGTCCTATTGTGGCAATTGACGCAGGGTGCCGCCATGAGGATGGGCGTGACCAGGCGGACGCGGCGATCGAAGATCGAGCCCGAAACATCGTATAGCCGCGCGTTCGGATCTTGGCGCAAATTCTCCAGCGCTTGGCGTTCGAACGCGTCGAAGGCATGCGTGGCGCGGTTCTTAAAAGGATAGTCCGAGAAAAAGCGGAACTGCGTGTTGGCATTGCTGATCAGGCCGCCGAGTTCCAGCGGCAACGTCGCCGGGATCGGAATCGCCCCTGGCACCTCCGTATAGTTTGGCAGCACCTGCGTCTTCTCACCGTGGGTGAGCACGCGACCGACCACGTTGCTGGCATAATAATTGCGGATGCTGTCGATCATCGACGAGAACTCGTCCGCCTGCCCCCGCAACGTGCGTTCCGAGAGATCGCGCAGATCGAGCCAAACGGCGACCGGCAGTCCGGCTAGAACGAGCAAAACGAGCACGACTGTAACGAGAAGCTTGCGCGCGGGAGATCCGCTGACTCGCTCGCCCCTGCGGGCCGAGCGGTCGGAGGCCGCGGGGGAATCGTGCAGCGGTTCTGCGGGATGCGGTGCGCTTACGACCATCTCGGCTTCGCTTTCCAGCTTCTTCGGCGTCATCGTCACGCCGAGGCACGCTAGTGTCCCGATTCCGCCGTTCGCAAGCTCTTGCGGCACACTTTCGTGTTAGCTTCGCAGTCGAACGAAACTTTGCCGCGGGCGATCAGGCTATAGCTCAGGGTGTTGCGGCCACTCGCCATGCGGCGAAACCGGCGCCGACGAGGGTCTGCGGGCTCGGGAAATAGTCGATCAACTCAAACCCTTTGCTCCCGGCTGCGGCATGAGCGACGACCCAGTCGCGGATTTCGTGCGCGCCGTTGCCGGTACGCGGCAGCGCTTCGGTGAGGAAGGCGGCGAGCCGCGCCTCCTCGCCGTCGGTGAAGTGCCGAATGCAGGCGTGATCGAACTCCTCGTCGATCCATCCCATCGTCGGCTCGCCAATCGAGTGGCTCAAGCCGCCGGTGCCGAGCACCGCGACCCGCAATGGCTCAGGGTAGCTCTCGATCGCTTGTCGCAGCAGCCGGCCCCAGGCGAGGCAGCGGCGGATGCTCGGCATCGGCTCCTCGAGGTCGTTGACGATAATGGGTACGATCGGCAACTCGGTATCGACGCCGATGCGCCAGAGCGGGATGCAGGTGCCGTGGTCGAGCTTGAGGCGGTGTGACAGCGCGGGTTCGAAATCGTGCTCGAGCGCGGTCTCGAGCAGGTGGCGGCCGAACGCCGTGTGGCCCTTGAGCCGCTCGCGGGGAAACACCTTCTGCATGAACGGTTCCGGCGGGCCGTCGTGCTCCTCGCCGATGCCGATGCAGACCGCGGGCAGGTTGCTGATAAAAAAATTGACCCAGTGATCGGGCGAAATGACGACGAGCAGATCGGGCCGGCACGCCTTGAGGCGGCGCCCGATCTCGTCGAAGCCGGCCGCCAGCCGGTTGCGATGATCTTTCGCCATTGTCTCCCAATCGCGGGCGATGATCGGCCCATGGCTGGCCGCGAACGCACCGACGAGGTTAGCCATCGACCTTCCCTTTCCCTGCCTGCAGCGCATGCAACCGCGCGATGAACTCGCTTTCCGGGATGCCGCGGATCTGGAAATAGAAACGCAGGAGATAAGCGTTGACCAGCGGCGCGATCTTGCCCACGTCGTCCTCGATGAGCGCCTTGCGGATTTCCGGCTTGATCGCGTAACGCTCGAGGACGGCCGGCATATTGGCGCGATACTCCGCCGCGAGCTTGCGATCGTGCTGCAGATCGAAGAACAGCTTGCTCACCCAGTAATCGGTCATCGTCCCTTCCGCGCGCTTCCGACCGCATCCCGTCACGGATGCTCGGCCATCTTAGCCTCTTTCGAATGTGATAGCGAAGGACCTCTGGCCGCCTACCCCGAAACCGAAGCACGCTGCCGGAGCAGGCATCGAGTTCGCGAAATCAGGCCGATGCGTTCTGCCGATCGCTGTCAAAGCGTTTCGCGAGCGTGCAGGTGTAAAATTCGTATCAAAGTTTTTCTTGTCGACTCGAAACTATGCGAGATCGCGCGCTGCGAATTTCCATTCCTGTTTTGCAGAGCTGTCCGTCGAAACAACGAAGTGCGGAACACACGCGATGCAGGCATGTTGCATCGCGCGGGCGACAGATATCCGATAGGGAGCTACGCGATGGCTAGCAGACGATTGGGACCGGCATTGGTCTTCGGTGGCGTGTTGGTTCTTGCAGCAAGCATGACGACCCCGTCCGTCGGGCAGACGCAACGTCAAGGCCCGGCGGCGCGGGATCAGGGAGTTGCCCCCGCATCTCCGCCCTCCGATGAGACGTTCGGCCAGGCGACTCGTGCCCAAGCGCCGCATGCCCAACCCGACCCGATGGCGAATCGGCAACCCGGTTCGTGCTGGATCCCCACCAACGAGGATTTCGGGGTGGGCTATTGGGGCCCGTGCTCCGACAAGAAATCGCGCCAGGTCAAATAGGCAAGCGCCGCGATCGATTCGCTCGAAGGCGGGCCCCTGGCCCGCCTTCTTTACGCAATGTTTGCGCGCGAAACCGCGAGGTCGGCAGGCAGGTGACCGGCTCGACCTCAAACTTACTTCACCCGCTTCCCCGCCTCTTCCACGATGCTCAGATCCGCGTGCTTCTTGACGTCGGGCGCCGCTTTGACGAAGCCGAGATCGAGCGGATGGCGAGCCACCTCCGCATGCTTTTGGAGAGCCTGCCGGCCGGGTTGGATCGAAGGGTCGCTGATTTGCCGCCGCTGACTGACGCTGAGCGGAGACAGGCCCTGGTGGAATGGAATCAAACGCGGGCCGAAACGCCATGCGCGTGCGCGCATCAGCTGGTTGAAAGGCAGGCCGAGGAGACGCCAGACGCGATAGCGGTAGTTTGGGGAAGCGAACAGCTCAGTTATCGTGAATTGAATGTGCGGGCAAACCAACTCGCGAATTTTCTCCGTGCCAGGGGCATCGGGCCGGATGTGCTGGCCGGCGTCTGCATCGGTCCGTCTCTGGAAGTGATGGTCGGGTTACTGGGAATATTGAAGGCCGGCGGCGCATACGTGCCCATTGATCCGGATTACCCGAAGGAACGGATTGGTTACATTTTGGAGGATTCAAAATCTCCAATCATCCTCACGCAGGATTCACTCATCAAAGGACTGCCAAACTTCGGCGGACAAATCGTCTGCCTCGATCGCGACTGGACTGAAATCTCTCGTGAACCCGCGGAGAATCCGGTTACCCAAACAAAACCGGAGCATCTGGCGTATGTGCTCTTTACCTCGGGCTCGACAGGTCGGCCAAAGGGTGTGGCATTGGAGCATCGCTCGGCCGTGGCATTCGTTCAGTGGGCGAGT
>Ga0081455_10004248_pt1 | contig 16149 bp, 16 predicted proteins | sample TabmetS3T2R1_FD_70207 | JGI IMG/M metagenome (GOLD analysis project Ga0081455, IMG submission 70207) | Tabebuia heterophylla rhizosphere microbial communities from the University of Puerto Rico - S3T2R1 | ecosystem: Host-associated > Plants > Roots > Rhizosphere ... | reverse complement strand
GCGTTCAGGTTGGCGCCCCAGCCGACTGCGATCGCCGCTACCGACACCCCGTATTCCAAGATCAGATCCCAGCCGATCACCCAGGCCACGATCTCCCCGAGTGTGGCGTAGGCATAGGTATAGGCGCTGCCGGCCACCGGGATGGAGGAGGCCAGCTCGGCGTAGGACAACGCCGAGAACAAGCAGGTGACCGCGGCCAGCACGAAGGAGAGGATGACTGCTGGGCCGGCGCGGGCCAGGCCTTCCCCGACCACGACGAAGATGCCGGTGCCGACGATGGCGCCGACGCCGAGGGCGGTGAGGCTGACAGGGCCTACCGCACGCTTCAGCTCGTGGCCGGACTCATGCGTCTCCTCGACCAGCGAGCCAATAGGACGAATGTGGAACAGATGCTCTCTGGTGAACCGGGCCATTGGAGCCTCTCTAGGGTCGCGCCGCAGGAGATGATCAACGTACTGCGCATCCAGGGGCGGTGTAAACCATCGCCCGACCTCGGCAAGCCCGCCGTCCCTGATGGGGGCCCTGAAGCCGTTCCACTCATTGCGGGTTCGGGGCTCCTCGAGCTACAACACTCAACGAGACAAGGCATCCTGTCCGGTCGTGGAGAAGGCCGGCTAGCCCCTCGAGAGCACGAACGTCAGAAGGCGACCGCTTCAGCGAGGCTGTTGAAACGTATTGGTGAATCGAAGGCTCGTTCGCCGTTTCCACCGTCCGTCGCGACTGATATGCGCAGCGGCAGAATGTGAGCCGCTACGTCGAATCTCGGCAGCCAGGCTCGCCCATCTTTGACGAGGATGAGCAACCCGTCGTGGTCTCCGACCGGCACGAACTCAGGTGAGGAGCTGCCGAGCACGCCGGAACCGGTTTCGGCTTCGACCGCCCGGGCAGCGGCGAGGGGATCGGCGACCGCGACGCCTACTTCGCTGATCGCGATCAGCTCCGGAATTCGTGTTGCAGGCCGGGGTCGCTCCCGTCGTGCGATGAGTTCGAGCACCATCTGGTCAGGTCCGGAGAAGTAGATGGATCGTGAGTTCCAGCCAGGGGGTCCCTCGAATTCGGTCGTTCCGTCGGCGCTGCTCAGCAGCGGCAGCTTGGCCTCCAGCCACGCTCGGTGAGCCGCGAAACTTGCGGGCGGTATGTCAAACGCCAGGTGGTGAACCCCAGACTTCCGCTCGCCAGCCGTGAGTATGAGAGTGCTGCTGCCGATGGTCAGGACTGATCGGTCGCGCTCTCCTCGGAGGGGAACCTCGAGCACGTCAGCGAAGAAGGACGTGGCGCTCTCAAGATCAGATACCTCGATGTCGACCTGTTTGATGAACATGACTACCACCAGAGCACCTCAACCCTGCTTGAGGTCAAGGAACCTGGTAAGTCGATGGCAGCTGTCTAGGGTGCAGATGACTCGGGCGGGATGTTCTGGTTGATCCGGAAGAAGTTGTCCGGGTCGTATTTTCGCTTCAAAGCTTGGAGCCGGTCATACTTCTCCGGCCCGTACGCCTGCTGGACCCGCTCGGCACCCTCGTCGCCCAGGAAGTTCACGTAGACGCCTTCGTGCCATGGTCGAAGTGCGGACCAGAAGTCGCGCACCCACTCGCGTTCCTCCGCGAATCCGGCGCTTGTCTCCGTGCTGGCGCCGATGTTGTAGCTGAAGCCGGTTGAGCGGCCGTTGAACGCTGTCTCATCATCGCCCACTCGGCTCACAGCGCCACCCCTATGCCAGATCGGGAACGACGTCAACGGTGAAGAGATCCGCAAGCAGTGTTCCACGGTGATGTCGATGACTTCGTCACTCAATTCGGCGACATCGCAGCTCTTGAAGTAGTACCAACGACCCTTCGGAAAGCTCGGATCGAACATCGCCTGATGCGTTAGGAACGGTTTCGGCACGCATACGTCCAAGACCGGCGAGCCGAATGCCTTCAGCGGTTGGATGAAGCGTTCTCCGTCTTCAACGTCACCGGCCCAGCAGCAGGCGACGACCACGACCGGCTTGCCGTGAAGGTCGGCCGGTACGAATGGCAGCGGCGGCGCTTTTCGGTTGATCACGATCGTCATTAGTTCGTCCGGTGCGTCAGCGACCCAGTCGCGATAGAAGCGCAGTACCTCTGAAGCCTGGGTCATCGGCCAGAACACCGGACCCGCCATCACCTGCGTTGCCAGCGGTACGCAGCGGAACTCAAACTGCGTGACGATCCCGAAGTTGCCCCCGCCGCCGCGTACTCCCCAGAACAGATCTGCATTGCGATCCGCGCTCGCCTGCAGGAACTCACCGTCGGCGGTGACGAGATCAACTGAGACGAGCTGGTCAATCGACAGTCCGTGCTTACGCATGATCCAGCCGATCCCACCGCCGAGGGTGAGTCCCGCTACGCCGGTGTGGGTGACGATGCCCGACGGCACCGCCAGGCCGAACGCCTGAGTTTCCCTATCGAGGTCGCCGAGCAGCACACCCGCCTGCACCTGCGCAGTCCGCCGGTCGGGATCGACTCGGATCCCCTTCATGAGCGACAGGTCGATCGCTACGGCGTCGTCAGCCATTGAGAAACCTGGGAAGGAGTGTCCGCCGCTACGTACTGCGACCGGCAGACCACTTGCACGCCCGAACTTCACCGCGGCTATGACGTCCGAGACGCCCGCGCAGCGAATGATCACCGCTGGATGCCGATCGAAGGTGCCGTTCCAGATCCTGCGATCCGTGTCATAGCTCGGATCTCCGGGACCGACGAGGTACCCACGAAGAGCCGCTTGATCAATCTCCGTCGCTACACTGCCAAGGCTCATGCTGGGAGTGTCTCAATCAGGCGTGAGGGTTGCCAAGTGGGTGTGGCGACACCCCGTCCCAAGTCCGCCCGGCGGTCTGATCCTCACTTCGCGAGTATCGAGGCGTACACGTTGCGCAGGTCCTCCCAGCCGTGGTCGCGAGCGGCGGATCCGGCGACCGGCTGGACATTTTTGCCGTCCAGTCCGGCACTCAGCGCATTGAGGCAGAGGTGCCACCCGGAGGCGTAGTCGGCCGCCTCGTCACGTACGTCGAAGGTGTGGGTAAGCGAGAGTCGTACGCCGTCGGCTACAGGCGTGATCTCGAAACGCAGCAAGTGCCCGCCCCAGTCCAAAACGAGAAGTCGGGGTGAGTCGGCAACGAGCACCTCTCCTGGCTCCGGCGGGCCCTCAGCCGGCTCACCGCCTTCTGACTGCGGCAGCGGTACCGCGCCAACGACATCGAGGTCGCGGTCGGGAATATAAGGTGCCCAGCGGCGCAGCTCGTCCGCGCGGGTAAGTGCCGCCCACACTCGCTCCGCCGGGTGATGAAGTGCCCGCTCCATTCGCAGCACCCAGCGGTCGCCGGTGCGATCGAGGTTTGCCGCGGCGGGGTAGGTGGGCAGTTGATCTGTCATGGTGCATCCTCCTGCTTCTGATCAGGCTCATCGGATCGGTGGTCTAGGTGGCGCTCGAGGGCGTCAAAGCTTTCGGTCCACATCTGCCGGTACGGCTCCAACCAGGCATGCACATCGCCAAGTGGCCGCGGGGCTAGCGAGTAGACCCTGCGTGGCCCGCGTATCTGAACTGTTACGACACCTGCCTCACGCAGCACCCTGAGGTGCTTGGAAACCGCTGGCTGGGGCATATCCAGCGCATCGACCAAGCTGCCGACGTCGCGACCGCGAAGCTCTGGCGCGGCACCGCCATCGTCGGCCACTGCGTCACGGAGATAGTCCAGGATGCGTCGGCGGGTGTGTTCCGCCACAACGGTGAAGCCATCCATGGCATCTAATATGCCTTGTGAGGCATATGCCTGTCAAGGCATATGATTGACCCAGACTGAATCCCGGCCGATGAGAGGTCCCAGCAAATCAATGAGCTCGGTATCTTGGCGGCCATTGAGCTTGTCGCTGGCAAGCCTGCGGGCAATTCCGGCGACGAAGTCGGCGAGCTGAACTCGAGCGTCGCCACGGGAGTCGACCTGGCTGACGCCGGCAAGTTGCCGTCCTGGCCGACTGGCGGCGAACGTATTGGCAATGTCGGCAATGCGTTCTGGGGTCAATGCGGATTGTTCGTCGTGGATGACGGAGACTACGTCGGCGCTCGATCCCCAGAAGTGGACGGCTCGGGTCAGTGCCGGAATCAATGGCTCGAGTAACGGAGTCAACTTGGGGTTCTGCAGATGCGTTGTTCGCGTTGCTTCGGCGATGGGCCGAGTGGAGCGCAGCAGAGTCATCACCTCATGTACTTCAGCCGCCGCGTAGTCCTGGGCCAACGCGTCCACGGCTGCGTAGAACAGCGGAATCGGTGCCTTGGGCAACCACCTGTTGTTGGTGCGGAAGATATTGGCTGCCAGTGTGAGGAACTCCTGCCAGCTATCGGGCCCGTAATTCTGCTCGCCTGATCGGTAGAGGGTAATCGCCATTTCCCGGGTGCGGATGTTCTCACCGGGGCAGTCGGTGCCTGACACGGTGTCCTCTCCGAGGAGCACATCGAGCACGCGGGCAAGTACGAAGAACCGGGTGTCGGTCAGGTGGACGTAGGCATTTCCTCGTATGGGGCTGCTCGGGCCCAGCAGCCATTTCAAAACCGGGCGGCGACGTGAGCGCAGTAGTTCGGCCGCTTTGTACTCCCCGCTACCGCGGGCGCCTATTTGCTGGAGGAGGCTATCGACCAGCTTCCGGGCATCGCTCGGGTCAATCCGTACGCTGGCGTGCGCGAAGACCTGGGTGTGTCCGCCGACCAGGCTTCCACCTGAGAAGCCCGACTCATCGCAGGCGATCTCGATGTGTTGCGCTGCACTCACGTCCTCTCTTAGCCTCGCGCCTCCAGCGTTTGCCGTCCTGGGACGGCTAACGAGTACCAAAGGCGGGTATTCGGCCCCACGCTAGTCGCCTAAAGACGGCTAGCGTCGGGACCAAGCTGATCTTGGAGAATGCTGCAGTGGACGACGAACTGATCGTAGTGACAGGACCCCCGGGTGCTGGCAAGTCCTCGGTATCGGAGGAGCTCGCCAAGCGGTGGAAGCCGAGCGCGCTGGTGCCCGGCGACGCATTCTTCGGCATGATCAAGCAGGGATACATCCTCCCGTGGCTGCCACAGGCCCGCAGCCAGAACACCGTGATCATCGAGGCAGCCGCAGCAGCTGCCGGGCGACTCTGCGATCACTGCGTTGTGGTCTATGACGGTGTGATCGGTCCATGGTTCTTGCCGACGTTCCTACGCGCGAGCGGCTTGACACAGTTGCATTACGTCGTCCTGCTGCCTCCACAAGAGGTCTGCGTCGAGCGCGTCCACAGTCGAGTTGATCATGGCTTTACCGACGTGTCAGCTACCCGCGACATGTACCGGCAGTTCGCCGCAGCCGCAGTCGACTCCAGACATCTGATCGCCGAGCCCGACAGTGATCCGACCCAACTGGCCGACCGGATCCATGGACGACTGCGTGGCGGCACGTTTCGCTACTCGCTTGGCTGATCAAGGACATGCACGCCACACCAACCTCAGCTGCTGCGCGTTGCCAGAGCTGTCGGCATGTCAGCGCGTCCCCATCGACCAGGAATACCGGTCACATCCAGCCTTTCGACCGCGCGAGGGAGATATGGAGCACTGGTCAGCCCAGGACCTTGTGGCTCGAGGCCGAGCAGTACGCGGATCAGCAGCAGGGGCGTGCCGGCAGCCCAGGCTTGCGGTGAGCAGGCCGTGGGATATTGCACTGGGAACTCCGTGAGTGAGCGAGGATAGCCAGCGAAGACCTCGGGCAGCCGATGATCGAAGTGGCCGGCTGCCTGGAACATGGCAACGGCGATCCGGCCGGCCTCCTCGCGGTGCCCGTAGCGGGCGAGACCAGCAGCGATCAGCCCGTTGTCGTGAGGCCACACAGTGCCGTTGTGGTAGCTGAGCGGGTTGTACACCGCCTGCCCCGTGGCCAGGGTGCGTACCCCCCATCCGCTGAACAATCTGTCACCCATGACGTGGTTCACGACGGCTTCCACCCTGGAGTCGTCCACGATTCCGCTCCAGAGCAAGTGGCCCATGTTCGAGGTCAGGGTCGGCACCTGGCGCTTGGCGCCATCCAGCGCTAGCGCGAAGAAATTGCCGTCGTCCACCCAAAAATCGGTATTGAACCTGGCCTTCAGATCCGCCGCGTCGCGTTCCAGCCGGTCGGCCGTGGCGTCGTCGTGCCACACCTCTCGGGCCAGGCGGGCGGTACGGATCCGCGCGTCGTACGCGTAGCCCTGCAGTTCGCAGGTAGCGCGCGGCAGGCTCGCCAGCTGGCCATCGGGGTAGACGATGGAATCCCCGGAGTCTTTCCAGCAATGATTCTCTAGGCCACTCTCGATGTTGCGCCGCTGGTATTCCAGGTAGCCATCGCGATCCAGGTCGCCGTGATGTTCCAGCCAGTCCAAGGCCGCCCGCGCCTGCGGCTCCAGCTCGAGCACCAGATCAATGTCGCCGGTCCAGCGTTCGTACTCGTCAAGCAAGATCAAGAACAGTGGTGTGGAGTCCGCCGACCCGTAGTACGGCGACTGTGGGCACTCCTCGAAGTAGGTGAGTTCACCGAAGCGCAGCTCGTGCAGGATCTTGCCAGGCTCGGCGTCTCGAAAGTCGTCCCGGGTAATCGCCTGCCAGCGGGCCAGCACCTGCAATGTGGCCGAGGCAAGCTGCGGCACGAACGGCAAGGCCTGGTAGCTGGTGATCAAGCTGTCCCGCCCGAAGACAGCCATGAACCATGGCAGTCCGGCCGCGGGAATGGCCGCGCCTTCGGGAAGAGCTTGGGCAGGCAGCCGCAGCGCAGCAAGATCACGAAGGCTGCGGTGGTAGGTGTGCCTCAGGGTGTCCCAGCTGGCTTGCACGATCGGTGCGGCGTCGAGCCAGGCTGCCATCTCATCGCGATGATTGGCGTCTTGCGAGGGCTTGATCTCCGACGACGGCCGTCTGGTCGCAACACCCGTCCGCTCTCGTGGCGCGACTGAGCCGAATGAGACTTGTAGGGCTCCCGACCAGGACCCGCCAGGCTTCAGTCGTACCTGAAAATCCGCCGAACCCTTACGCATCCTTGCATTGTCAGCGTGGATGACGGTCCGGCGTTCGAAGTCCTCGCGCCGGTAGATCAATTCGACTTCCTGGCCACTGACATGGTGGGAGATGGCACCCTTCTTGATCAACTGCTGGTCCTTCACCTCGAACAGATCGGCGAAGTCGGCGTCGAACCTCATCGATAGCTCGATGACGATTTCCTCACGGCTGGAGTTGATCACGGTGAGGTTCTCCTGCAAGTCCTCGCCGCTGCCTCTGCCGAGCGTTCGTTCGCGAATCACCGACACCGTGGGATTGTGGTACACCCCGCCCGGACCGGCGAGAAAGAAGGTTGCCGAGGAGTAGCCGGAGGCGCCGTTGGATAAGGTCTCGAGTCCGGCACCGTCGATCGCGAGGTGCCAGCGGGAGAGGTGCCGCATGTCGCGGTAGAACAGCCCGACAGCCTGATCCGGGTCTGGGACCACATCGCCGGTCAAATCACTGACCATGAAGGTGTTACCTTCGAGGCAATTGACGCGCGGGGCCCTCACCCGCTCCACCTTTACACAGGTTGCTGTTCGGTAACTGCCCGGCGGCCGATGACCAAGCTCAATTCATGATCATCGACTCCGTTCGGACGCCGCCGCCCCGGTCGTCAGCTTGCTCGACATCCTCCAATGCTTGGGCGCGCCCAATCAATGGTCATGAGGTGCGGCCTAAGCCGATCAGTAGATGGGCAGCAGCTGGTCTGTACCTTAGGCAGGATTCCGATCCACGCTGAGTGAGCAAAATCGAGGCCGGAAGGGAGCAAGCTCGTCGATGGTATTTCCAGGGATCGGCACGGTAGTCAACGTCATGGCCGTGCTCGTGGGGTCGAGTGTGGGGCTGTTGCTGGGAGCCCGGCTTCCCACGCGGACTCGGGACACCGTCACCGACGCTCTCGGGCTGGTCACCCTGCTGATCGGTGCCCTTTCTGCGGCGGAGGTGGGTTCCGCGGCGCTGGTTGACGCGGTGGGGTCTGCTGCTCCCGTCCTGATTGTGCTTGGTGCCCTGCTATTGGGCGGCATTGCTGGCTCCTTGCTCGACATTGAGGCCCGACTAGAGGGCTTCGGCGGTTGGCTGCGGACCCGGCTGGGACGGCGTCGCTCCGTCACGCGGCAGGACGTTTCCGCCCAGACCCAAACGCGCCAGGAGCAGTCTGGACACGTTCCCGCGGGAACGGTCTCCACTGAGGCCGCGTCTTCAGACGTTGCCGCCCGGGAGCGCTTTATCGAGGGTTTCGTCACCGCCTCGCTGGTCTTCTGCGTGGGTCCACTGACCATCCTCGGCTCGCTGTCGGACGGTCTTGGACTCGGCGCGGATCAGCTCATCCTGAAGGCGGCGCTGGACGGCTTTGCCTCGATCGCTTTCGCTGCTGCGCTGGGCGTTGGCGTGATGGCTTCGGTGGTGGCCATCGTCGTGGTCCAGGGCTCGCTGACGCTTGTCGGAGTGCTTGTTGGCAGTGCGCTGCCGGAGGCGCAGCTCGCGTCCATCACCGCGACAGGCGGCCTGCTCCTGCTTGGGGTTGGGCTGCGGCTGCTGCAGATCAAGGCGGTACCTGTCGGCAACCTGCTGCCCGCGTTGCTGGTAGCGCCGGCGCTGGTCTGGATAGTGGCGGCAATCAGATAACGACGTCTAATCCGTCAGACAGCCCTTGACAACGCCGCCGACGTACGCCTCGCTCTCCGTCCGACAGGACGTGGGGTGCGTTGGACTCAGACATGCAGGGTGGGCCGGTAGATGAGCTCCTGGATGTTGCCGTCGAGTGTCCGGTTCGCGATCAGCTCCAGGTCGAAGTCGGCCGCACCTTGGAAGATCGGGTCCAGTCCGGTCTGACCGGTGATGACAGGGAAGAGCGTCACCTGCACCCGGTCGACCAGATCGGCAGCCATCAGCGCCCGGTTCAACGACAGGCTGCCGTGTGAGCGCAACGGCACCTCGGACTCTTTCTTGAGCCGGGCGACGACGTCGACGGCGTCACCGCTCACGACGGTCGCGTTCGGCCAGTCGAGGGGTTCTTTCAGCGTCGTCGACACCACCGTTGCCGGCAGGCTCCTCATCCGGGTGACCCAGGGGTCACGCACGTCGGACTCCGCGGTGCTCGAGGCCAGCAGCTGCACGAATGCCCGATATGTGTTGGCCCCGAAGACCATCCGCTGCTCCTCGCTGTACAAGGCAAGGCGGTGGTCGAGTAACTCGGGGCCTTGCTTGCCCCAGTAGCCGGACCAGTTGCCGCTGGCGGCACCGTAACCGTCGAGGCTGGAAAAGATGTCAAAGGTGTAGGTGGCGGTCATGATGCTCTCCTCGAGTCCGGTTGATCGGATGTGGAAGACAGACTGGGAACCACGGCGAGACTCATCGCCGTTGGGCTCCTGAAGTCCAGCCGCTTCGCGACAGAGGACAGGTCCCTTCAGGCGCGCTGACGTTCGTCGCGCTCCCGGACCAGTTCCTCTACCGCGCTCGGGAGGGTGGTCTCGAAGTCGATCAGCTTCGCCCACGCCGGCACGACGACGATCCGGACCATGCCGTCGTAGAGGGACCGCACATCTGCTTCCCACTCGACTCGTTGCTCTGGGGTCATCTCGTAGCTGCCGTTGATCTGGAGGTACTCGTCCGGGATGCCCTCGACGACCTCCAGCTCGGCCTGTCCTCGGATGAGCAGGATCTGCGGCGGGTGCTCTTCGGTGTCGATGGTCAAGGCGACTACTGGGTTGCGTCGCAGAGCCAGCACCTTCGCGGCGTTCTTGGCGGTGCACATGACGATCGTCGACCCGTTCCATGTGAACCCGATCGGAATGGCCCGGGGCGTGCCGTCCCTGGCGATGTAGGCCAGGCGGGTCAAGTCGCGGGCCAAGAGCTCCTGGCTGATCGGACGGTTCAGGACATCGGTGACTTCACTCGGTTGCACGGTCAGCCGCCCCTTCCGGTTTCGCGGTGGCTATCTAAGGTTCGACTCTCTCCCACAGAGGTGACCACCGACCAGGCCAGGAGATGGCCGTGTTCGCGCCAGGTGCTGGCCACTCCCCTCACCGGGCCTGGAGATCTATGTGCTCAAGGCCGTACCTCGACGCGAACGTCGAACGGGACGTCGGGGTCGAGGATCGAGTAGTCGTGCACGTTCGCCCGGTACAGCCGGAGCCTCGCCTCCCCCGTGACCTTGTCGGGTGCCCACTCCTTCGCCCCCTGGCGCACGGACTTGCGCGAGAAGACGCCCAGTCCGTGCTCGATCCCAGCCATGTCAGTCAGCAGCTCGGCCATGGCGGTCATGTACACAGCCTGGCCGGTGCCCGGCGGAACCGTCGAGTCGAACACGACCATGGCGATCTGTGGCCGCACGGCGATGTTCTGCGAGTGCCGCGCACCGGGGTCGGACACCCAGTACAGCTCCCGGTAGTCATCCTTCGCGAACCACACCGGCGAGGCCCACGGCACCCCGTTCGCGTCCGCGGTCGCCAGCACGATGTAGCTGCCGGTATCGAGGATCGCGCGGGCGATGTCGTCGTTAGTCACGATCCGCGAGCCTAGTTCAAGCTGTTGTCGAACAGCGTTGTTCGAGTTAAAGTTGGCATCATCTCAAACATCCATGTTCAACTTTCTTACCGCTGAGGAAGGAGCTGCCGATGGTGACGCTCTCAAGCGTTGCAGAAATTCGATCGGTGCAATCGCCCTCACCGCAGCCTCTCGGCCGGCGCCTGGCAACCGAACGCGCCCGCCGCTTCGTCGGTCGCGATGCGGAACTCGAGCTCTTCGCGGCCCGGCTCGCGGCAGCCCGAACCCGGGCCATCGAGGCCGACATGTTCAGCGTGCTGTGGGTGCACGGACCCGGCGGTATCGGAAAGTCGAGCTTGCTCGAGGCTTACGCCCGGGCCGCTCGCAAAGCCGGCCTCACTGTAGAGCGCCCAGCTGGTGGTGCGCTGTCATCGAGTCCGGCTGGGATCGGGGCAGTCGCCGGCGACTTGCTTGCAGACGTGATCATGATCGATGCTGCTGATCGTCTGGGGCCGGCAGAGGACTGGCTACGGGACGAGTTTCTGCCTGCACTTCCGGCCAAGACGGTGGTAGTCATCGCCAGTCGCAGGCCACCCGCTGCTGCATGGCTGTCCGATCCAGGTTGGCGAAATCTGCTACGGGTGATCTCGCTACGCAACCTGTCGACCGAAGTCGTACGAGCTCTGCTCGACGTGGAGGGAATACCGGACGTGGTGCTTGATCAGGTGATGGCGTTGACGCACGGACACCCGCTCGCGGTATCGCTGCTGATCGACGCCATTCGCCGATCAGGCAAGGGGACCGAGGTTCCGGAAGCTCTTGCCGAGCTTCCTGATCTCGTGTCGGCGCTCCTGGAACGGCTAGTCGATCAAGCTCCGAGTGCCTTGCACCGTGCCGTATTGCAGGTAGCTGCGCATGCCCCGGCCACTACCGAACCGGTGCTGCGGGCGGTACTGCATGCGTCTGATGATCATGAGGTGACCGAGCTATGGGACTGGTTGCGCGACCTCACCTTCATGGAGAACACCCCGGCCGGCGTCCGCCCGCACGATGTGGCACGCGACATCCTCGAGGCCGACCTGCGGTGGCGGGACCCCGAGGCGTACGCCGACCTTCACCGTCGGCTGCGTCGCTACATGATCGACAACATTCGGGGGCAGGCCGGAAATCCAGATGGTCTACAACACGCCGCGGCCGACCTGCTTTTCCTCGTTCGTGATCATCCGCTACTCGGCTCGTACTGGGACTGGGATGCGCTTGGGGAGGGCCTCCGACAATGCGTGACGCCCGAGCAGGCAGACCTGATCATTGCCATGACTCGTGCGACGCAAGGTGATCAGCAGGCAGACATGGCCGCGCACTGGCTGCGCGTGCAACCGGAGGCCTTCCGGTTGTTCCGCACTCCTGAGGGCGAGATCTGCGGCTACGCCGCCCGCCTGGCGCTTCATCTCGCCCGTCCCGAAGACATCGAGATCGATCCCGGCGCGGCGGCGCTGTGGCGGTACGCCCAGCGGCACCACCCGCCCCGACCGGGAGAGCAGGTCTTGGCCTGGCGATTCCACGTTGACCGCGATCCCGACGAGCGCCATCCGCGTCTATCGGGAACGAGCCTTGGCGCCTGGCACATCGCTGACATGCTCTTGCGGCCGCGTACGGCATGGGAATTCGACGCGCCCTATACCGACCTCACCCACTGGCAGCCCTTCCTCAACCACTGGGACTTCTTCCATGTGCCCGAGGCCGACTATCAGATTGGCGATACCCGCTACGTAGCCTTTGCTCACGACTGGCGCCGGGTCGGGGTGGCGGAGTGGCTGGAGCGTACGGCAGCTCGGAAGCTGGGGGAGCAGGTCAGCGTTCAGCCGAGCGAGCCAGTGGCGGCACTGTCGCAGGAAGAATTCGCCGCCTCGGTGAAGAATGCACTGCACTCGCTGCACCGGCCCCAACAGCTGCTGCGCAACCCGCTGCTCGCTTCCAGCATGATCCAGAACGCGCTACGTGAACATCCGGACCAGCGGCCCAACGAGATCCTGCGATCGCTGATCTTCGAATCCGCCCAGGTCCTCAAGTCGGACCCAAGGGCCGAAACCCAATACCGGGTACTGGACCGCACCTACCTGCATCCGGCGCCGAGCCAGGAGAAGGCGGCCGAACTGCTGGATCTACCGTTCAGCACCTACCGCCGTTACCGTGACCGCGGCGTTGGGGCGATCACCGACTGGCTGTGGGACCGCGACATCGACGGCACCGCCAGACTCAACTGAACTCTGACCTAGGTCGTGCGGCTTCTCAGGGCGATCGTTTCCGGTGGCAGTGGCCGGGCGCGCAGCCAGAGTTCGGCGGCCAACGCGTGCAGTGTGAACGAGATCCAGAACGCCGGACCGAAGGCCGCGGGAAAAGTCAGCAGACCAGTGAGTTGGAACAATGCGATCCAGATGCGGATGGTGCCGACGCCGACCCCGATCGCGAAGGCACGGGTCATCCAGCGCCTGTGCCGAACGATGTCGTCGACTCGAATGGCGCGGAACGCGAGCACCAAGGAAACCAGGAACCAGGCACCGAACAGGACTGTCGCAGACATCTCAGCCAGACCGCCGAAGGGAAAGAGCAAGCCGATCACCACGGCGCTGGCTCCGGTCAGCAGGCCCGTGCCAAGCAGAATTCGGCCGAGTCGCCGATGGACCGAATAGTGGCGTCTGCGGAACCAGTACGCGAGCTGGAGGGTCGCGCCGACCATATAGATCACGCCGGGACCGATGTGCAGATAGGTCAGCCACGGGTGTCGTACGAAGCGCGCATCATACGGGTCGTCAGGCAAAGTTCCGGCTGTGAGGCTAGGCACGTCGACCGACAGTCGTATTGCGGCGAACCCCAACACGATCAAGATCAGGATTGCCACCGTGATGCCGACGAGCCAGGGCGTACGCCGCAGCGCAGAGCCGTCGGCGGGCGTGCGCTCGGAGAGGAAAGTCGGACCGGTCATCTGGATCAGGCCTTTCTGTTGGAACCTGACCTCGACGTTCTTCCTTGTCGGTGACCAGTCACCAGGCCAGAGCGTGGCCATCCGCGCGCCATTGGCTGGCTAGCAAGAGCAGCTGAACAGCCATTGGGCGGGAAGTGACCTGGCCCTTGGCCAGATTCCGGCTCCACGGTGGTGATCGCAAAACCTCATGAGGAGAAGGACAATGCCGACGATTCAGCAAGCGCCTACACCAGCCTCCGCGCACCGGGTTACGACCCTTTGGCGTCGATGGCCGATCTTGCTCGGCCTCCTCGCTGCTGCGCTCGCCGTTTTTGCTGGCGGCGATCGCGCCACCGTCATCACCGCTCTCTTCGTTGCCCTCAGCTGTTATCTAGCCGCTGCCGCACTTGATCGGCCGTGGGTGGCGTGGGCGGCGGTCCCGATTGCCATCGCGGCGGTGACCGCAGGCCAGTTCCTCAACATCGATCCGTGGTTCGTGATCGGAGGGGCTTCGGTCGTCCTCATCGTTGTCGGTCTGCTGCGGCGTGCTTCGCAACCGGCGCTCACCGCTCAGTCGCTTGCGACGCTGGGGTACGGGGGAGCGGCCGTACTAGCCCTTGCCTTTAGTCCGGTGGTTGGCGCGGTGCTGGCATCGCTGGCTCTGATCGCACATGCCATTTGGGACGTCCTTCACTATCGCAAGAACGCGGTCGTGCCCCGTTCTCTCGCCGAGTTCTGCATGTTCTTCGACATTCCGCTCGGAATCGCCGTCATCGTTCTGGTGCTCGCTGGCGCCTAGCCGAGCTGCACCCGGGCGTTGCACGCTGGCACGGCATGCGCCCGGGTATTGCCGTGGCATCCGGGCGCCTTGCCGTCGCCAGACAGGTCGATGCTGCCAGCACAAGCGTGGCGACAGCTGAGCCGAGCCAAATCGGACCGCTGCTGCGTACGACCCCGACAATTTTTTCCGTCATAGTGAGTCGATTCCTGTGGGACCGCTGGGACCTATTCGTAAGGAGATGTTGTGACCGAGATGATCAGTGACGTAAGGCGTCTGCTGGAACGCCCTAACTACGCCCACATTGCGACCCTGTTGCCCGACGGGGGGCCGCACAGCGTGCCGGTTTGGATTGATGTCGAGGGCCGCGACGAACTGGTGGTTCTCACCTCACCCGGCTCACGGAAGGCGCGCAACGTCAAGCGGGACCCGCGAGTGGCGATCTCGATCACCGACGTAGACCAGCCATTCGCCTCGGTACTGATTCGTGGTCAGGTAACAGAACTCATCGACGGCGACCGGGCTTGGGAGATCATCGACCGGATAGCCCGCAAATACACTGGCCAGCCCTATCCATTGCGTACCGACCGCATCGTCCTGCTGATCAAACCCGATCATGCCCAGGCCGTGACCTTCGCCTGAGGTGGGCCGCCGCCACCCTGCCGATGAACGTGACGGCCCGGGTTCCTAAAGCATCCCTTGCCGCGATGGGCCAATAACTCGTACAGTGGCGTTCGAGAAAAGTCCGATCGCGATGGAGTCCCCAGTGAGCGCGAGCTCTGCGTCAACAACTGCACCTACGCAGCTGCGGGCTGACGCCCGCCGCAACATCGCGCTGATCTTGGACGCTGCTGAGTCCTGTCTGGCGCGTGATCCAGACGCCAGCATGAGCGACATCGCAGCTGCCGCCGGGCTGGGACGTGTGACGATCTATGGACATTTCCCCTCGCGTGGAGCCCTGATCGAAGCAGTCGTCCATCGTGCGCTGGAGGCTGCGAACGCAGCCCTGAACGAGGTCGACCTTTCCGGTGATGCGGGCGAGGCGTTCGCGCGTCTGGTCGACGCGACCTGGCAGGTGACTTTGCGATCTGGCAACCTGATCATCGCTGCCGATAAGTCTCTGCCCGTCACCACGGTGCGACAGGCCCACACTGGCGGACTCGAGGAACGAGTTCGCAGCTTGCTCAAGGCCGGTCAGCGTTCCGGTGCTTTTCGCTCCGACCTTTCCGCCGATTGGCTGATGGCAACCTTTCATGCCGTTTTGCACGCTGCCGCGAACGAAATCGATGCAGGCCGCCTCGAGCGGGCGGATGCATCTCGGACTATCACGAGCACGATGCTCGCCACCTTGGGTTACGTGCCGCCACCCGAACGCGCCAGCTGAGCTGGCGGATTGAATTTCGGCCATCAGCTTGTCTAACTGACATGACCACGGAGCCGCCGAGGCCGTTGACCCCGGATTTCGACAGCGATCCCGAGCGATTCGCAGCCAGTCAAGCCGCGACTCGTCAGTTCTCTGCTATCGGTGACGTTCACGAGCAGGTCGCCGACCGGCTTGCCGCCCTTGGCGGCGGCCGCGTTCTTGATCTGGGTGGCGGTGACGGCAGGCTAGCCCGACTACTCGTACGCCACGAGGTCTCGACCGTCGTCCTGGACCGCGCCGACCACGTGCGTCACGCGCCAATGCCCGCAGTGCAGGCGGATGCGGCGCGGTTGCCCTTCCTCGATGACTGTTTCGACGCCGTCGCAGCGCTCTGGATGCTCTACTACGTGCCTGAGCCCTTGACCGTCCTCGCCGAGGCTGCGCGAGTATTGCGGGCCGGTGGAGTATTCGTGGCCTGCACCTCGAGCCGGTATAACGACCCGGAGTTCGCCGAGGTGA
>Ga0081455_10004247_pt1 | contig 16154 bp, 10 predicted proteins | sample TabmetS3T2R1_FD_70207 | JGI IMG/M metagenome (GOLD analysis project Ga0081455, IMG submission 70207) | Tabebuia heterophylla rhizosphere microbial communities from the University of Puerto Rico - S3T2R1 | ecosystem: Host-associated > Plants > Roots > Rhizosphere ... | reverse complement strand
GACGGGCCGCTTCTATTGGTACAAGAGGACAGAGGATGGTTTCAAGAAAGCCATTGATTATTTCCGGCAGGCGACTCAGAGAGATCCGCATTACGCGCTGGCGCACACGGGTTTGGCGGACACTTACATAGGGCTGACGTTCTATAACTATCTTCCCCCCAAAGAGGCGATGCCGCAGGCGAAGGCGTCTGCGATGGAGGCGCTGAAGATCGATGACACGCTTGCTGAAGCCCACACGTCACTGGCGCACGTCAAAGTGAATTATGATTGGGACTGGGCGGGAGCTGAGAGCGAATTCAAACGCGCCATCGCGCTCAACCCACGATACGCGACAGCGCATCAGTGGTATGCCAGTCATTATTTAACTCCGAAGGGGCGGCTGGAGGAGGCTCTTGCCGAAATGAGCCAGGCCAGGGATCTCGATCCGGTCTCGCTCGTCATGAACACCTTTATGGGCGTGACTCTTTACTTCGCAGGCAGACGCGAGCAGGCGGTCGAGCAATGCGTTAAAACGGTCGAATTGGATCCCAACTTCGGCGTGGCGCACTGGCATCTTGGGCTTGCTCTTGCGCAAGAGGCGCGGTTCGAGGAAGCGACCGCCGAGCTGAACAAGGCCGTCGCCCTTTCGGGCGGCAGCCCACTCATGAAGGCGGCGCTCGGATACGCCTTTGCGGCCTCCGGAAGAAGAGGTGAGGCAGTGAAGATTCTCGCCGAATTACAGAAGCGCGCCGAGCATAGCTACGTATCAGCGAGTGAAATAGCCTCGATTTATGCGGGTCTGGGCGAGCGTGACCGAACTATAGCCTGGCTGGAGAAAGCCGCCGAAGAACGCGCATTCCATATCGTCTACCTTAATGTGCGGCCAGAGTTTGCTTCGCTGCGCTCCGACCCCAGGTTTGAAAACCTATCGCGGCGCGTCGGTCTCGCGCCTTGAGTCGGCCGATGTCCGGAGAGGCGAGAAATCAATGCGAAGCGATGACGTTGTCGATTACAGCGCCTTCCAAATCAGGATCGTCTACCGGCTGCAGGAACTTCTCGAACACCTGCGCGCCGATCTTACGACCTATCACAAGGCCGTCCCTGCAGGAACTGCGGAAGTGAATCCCGCCGTAAACGCGCGAGTCGGCGTCTTCCTGCGCCGACTGCGAGAAGCTCTTAAACGAACGCGTGATGCCAGGATATGGCTTAACGCTCGTCATAGTGAAGCTGAACTGGTCAGTCCCGAAGAAACGGGCCAGTATCTCGGCCCAGGCGGCGCCCAGGACGGCGTGGAGTGACAGATAGTCTGGATGGCTCGGCGTCTCGAGGTACGAGTTCCACGCCGGATCGGCGGCGGTTTGCGGGTTGCCGTCATAAGCCCCGTTGCGAATGGCGGTCACCGGCCGCCAGAAGTTGTAGCGGTACTTTGCGCCATAGCCGGCGATCAGGCAATCGGCGCCGGCAAGATGGAGCAAAGCGAATAGGCGCGCGCTATCCCATAGGTTGAGTTTCCGTGTGACGGCCAGATCTCTGGCAAGACGAATATGAACTCCCGGCGAGGGTTCGTACCAGAAGCGGGCGATCTCGCTCTGCTCGGCGGTGCGCGTCTTGCTGTCGGCGCCGCCCAGGCTTTTTACCTCGTTGTAATCGGCTGCGTACTCTGCGCTGCTCAAGTTGAAGTAAGCCGGCCGGGACAGTTCAAACTGCTCGCCGCCGGTCATCGTAAAAGGCGTAACTTTGCCGAAGCTCACGCCAATTGGCTGTGCGAAAGCGGGCGGCGTCGGGCGCCAGACGCCCAGCCCGGCGCCGGGCTTGTAAGGCCTGACAACATCCGAGCCGTCATCGGCGCGCCGTACGAGAATCGCGACCGCAGCCGCCCGCCCGGTAGCGACGCCATCGGCCTTGGCTTTGCCATCGGGGATGGCCGCGAGCGCCGAGGCGAGCGCTCGGTCGAGCGACGCTTTCTGATTCGGAATTCTGGTGATCAGGACGTAGTGGGCCGCCGCCGCGACCGCCGCTTCGGGCGAAGCGCCGCGCGGCGCAACGGCGTCGAACGCATAAGTCTCATAGCGAAGGTCAATGGCGTTGAGCGCGTCATGCATCGCCACGTGGGCCATCGCGACGTCGCAAGCGGTCACAGGGCCGGTCTTCCCAGAAGCCTTGACGGCTTCGTAAGCGATTACATCCCAATCAATGATAGGATTGGCGCGCGCGCGCGTCGGCAAGGCCGCGAACCATGCGATGACAAACAGTAACAGCGCGACGGCTCCGCGTTGAATAGATCTTTGGATTGAGCCCGAATTCATGATCCCCTCCGAAGTCATGCCGATCCGGGCTTGATCAGGCAACCTTCATACCAGGCGCGCTTTAGCCAACCATAAGATCACGAAGTCAGAAAGGACATTTTGTAGGAGCGCGAAAATGCTGGTTGAGATTTGGCATTCGCGTTATGTTTGTTTTTACATTTTAGAGCGGTTTGCGATTGCGTCTACGGGACTCCGGGCGCGAGTTGTTTACTCTCGCACGTTTCCTAGTCTGACAACGCCACAGACAATGCGATTAAACAAATAGCCCGGCGCCGTATACGCAATTGCAACCCGCCATAGAGTACGATTGCTAAGCGACACTCGTGTCCACTAAAGTGAGACGATCTCAACCTACTAAATATGGCGACACATAATAAAAACACATTCCTTCAAGAACTTCGGTGGCGGGGTTTTATTGAGGCCACCACCAGCGATGATCTCGACACCCATCTTTCCGAAGCTCAGCGAACAATTTATGCTGGCTTTGATCCGACAGCCGACAGTCTTCACCTGGGCAGCCTGGTGCCGGTGATGGCGCTCGCTCACGCTCAGCGCAATGGACACCGACCTTTGGCCATGGTCGGCGGTGGAACCGGTCTGATCGGCGACCCGAGTGGCAAAACATCCGAACGAACATTACTGACGAAAGAAGAGGCGGAAAGAAATACGGTTGCGATTCGATCGCAGCTAGGCAAGTTCTTTGATCTCTCGTCAGACGACAAGGGGCTTCTCCTCAATAATGCGGAATGGCTGCTGCCGCTCAATCTAATCGATTTCCTGCGCGAGATTGGCAAACACTTTTCCGTGAACGAGATGATCAAACGCGACTCGGTGCGGACACGGCTCGAAGAGCGCGATCAAGGCATTTCATTTACCGAATTTTCATACATGCTGCTGCAAGCATACGATTTCCTATATCTCTTCCAACACTATGGTTGTACTGTCCAAGCGGGAGGAAGTGACCAGTGGGGCAATATAATTTCGGGCATGGATTTGATTCGTCGCATCCTCGGGCATCGTGGGTATGGAATTACGCTCCCGCTGCTGACTACTTCCACCGGCAATAAATTCGGCAAAACTGAAGAAGGAGCTGTGTGGCTAGACGCGAGGCGAACGAGTCCGTACCAGATGTATCAGTACTGGATACAAACTGCGGACGCGGACGTGGTTCGATACCTGAAGCTATTTACTTTTCTCCCGCAAGAGCGGATTTCCGAATTGGAACATGGGGTACAAACCCAACCTGAGAAACGCGAGGCGCAGCGGATATTGGCAGCCGAGTGCGCTGCAATTATTCACGGTACCGACGTAGTGCGCGCAGTAGAGGCCGCAAGTCGGATTTTATTCTCGAGTTCTAACGAGGTCGCGACGCCTGAAACTCTCTCAATGTTGGCGCGCGAGGTACCGACGACAGGGATAACACGGCAAGAACTCGATTCAAAGATGGGGCTCGTCGATCTTCTAGTACGGACTCGCTTGGCGGGGAGTAAGGGCGCAGCGAGGAAGTTGATCGAAGGTGGCGGGGTTTACCTATACAATGACCGTCAAGATCGAGTACAAAAAATCATTTCGGCCGAAGATTTGAAATGGCCGGACGCAATCTTGCTGCGGGCGGGGAAGAAGAATTACCACCTGGTGATTATCAAGTAGGCAGCATGGCTGTGAGCCTGCGGCGAGCCGGAGTCGCCTAAGCCATGCCGGCTCGCCGCAGGCTCACGTTTTAGCTGCGGCCCTCATCGGTCTACTACCTGCCTCGTCGCCGGATGTCGCTCTCCAGCGCCTTTCGTCTGCTCAACATTCCGGTTCAGCGGCGGTGATATGCCGTCCGCTGGAACCGGTTGTTAGCTGAGCGGTCTTTCGCCTCCCCATCAGAAGCCCTCGAGGACGTTGACGCTACGATCTGGCGAGGTCGAAGCGATCAAGGTTCATCACTTTGTTCCAGGCCGCGACGAAGTCCTGGACAAACTTCTTCCCCGCGTCGGAACTTCCGTAGACTTCAGCCAGGGCGCGGAGTTGGGAGTTCGAACCAAAGACCAGGTCGACGCGCGTGCCGGTCCACTTCGGTTCCCCCGTTTTGCGATCGCGGCCTTCGAACACGTCTGCGTCTTGCGAGACCGCCTTCCACTCCGTGCCCATGTCGAGCAGGTTCACGAAGAAGTCGTTGGTCAGAGCCTCCGGTCGCTTGGTGAACACACCGTGCTGCGCCCCGCCGACGTTGGTCTTCAGGACGCGCAGGCCGCCCACGAGCGCCGTCATTTCTGGCGCGGTCAGGGTCAGTAATTGCGCCTTATCAACCAGCAGCGCTTCGGCCGGTACGGCGTATTTGCCCTTGAGGTAATTGCGGAAGCCGTCCGCGATGGGTTCGAGCACGTCGAAGGATTCCACATCCGTCTGCTCCTGTGAGGCGTCCATGCGTCCCGGCGTGAACGGAACCGGCGTCTCGAAACCGGCATTGCTCGCAGCTTTCTCGACGCCTGCGCAACCGGCCAAAACGATCAGGTCAGCAAGCGAGACTTTCTTGCCGCCAGCCTGGGCGCTGTTGAACTCGTTCTGGATGCCCTCCAGAGTTTTGAGCGTCTTCGCCAGTTGGGCGGGCTGGTTGACGGCCCAGTCCTTCTGAGGCGCCAGGCGAATGCGGGCGCCGTTGGCGCCGCCGCGCTTGTCCGAGCCACGGAACGTGGATGCCGACGCCCACGCGGTCGAAACCAGCTCCGAGACTGACAGGCCCGATGCCAGGATCTTACTCTTGAGCGAGGCGATGTCCTTATCGTCAATCAGCTTGTGATTGACCGCGGGGAGGGGGTCCTGCCAGATGAGTTCTTCCGCTGGAACCTCCGGGCCTAGATAACGCGCGCGCGGGCCCATGTCGCGGTGCGTCAGCTTGAACCATGCCCGGGCGAAGGCGTCTGCCAACTGATCGGGATTCTCCAAGAAGCGCCGCGAGATCTTTTCGTAAGCAGGGTCGAACCTCAGGGAGAGGTCCGTGGTAAGCATGGAGGGCGCGATTCGCTTCGAGGCGTCGTGCGCATGCGGCACTGTCCCGGCGCCGGCGCCGTTCTTCGGCTGCCACTGATGCGCGCCGGCCGGGCTCTTCGCGAGTTCCCACTCGTAGCCGAACAGGTTCTCGAGGTAGTTGTTGCTCCACTTCGTGGGCGTCGTGGTCCAGGTGACTTCCAGGCCGCTGGTGATCGTGTCAGCGCCCTTGCCGGCGCCGAATTTGTTTCTCCAGCCAAAGCCCTGCTCGGCGAGGTCGGCCGCTTCGGGATCCGGCCCACAATTGGAATCAGAGGCGGCTCCGTGAGTCTTGCCGAAGCTGTGGCCGCCGACGATGAGCGCCACCGTCTCCTCGTCGTTCATCGCCATGCGCCTGAAGGTTTCGCGGATATCCCGCGCCGCGGCGATCGGATCGGGGTTGGCGTTCGGGCCTTGCGGGTTGACGTAAATCAGCCCCATCTGCACGGCGGCGAGCGGATTTTCGAGATCCCGGTCGCCGGAGTAGCGCTTGTCGGCCAGCCAGGTCGTCTCGACGCCCCAATAGACGTCCTGATCCGGCTCCCAGACGTCCTCGCGACCGCCGCCGAAACCGAAGGTCTTGAATCCCATCGTTTCGAGGGCGACGTTGCCGGCCAGGATCATCAGGTCGGCCCAGGAAATCTTGCGGCCATACTTCTGCTTGATCGGCCAGAGCAGGCGACGCGCCTTGTCCAGGCTGACGTTGTCCGGCCAACTGTTGAGCGGCGCGAAGCGCTGCTGGCCCCTGCCCCCGCCGCCGCGGCCGTCCCCTATGCGGTAGGTGCCGGCGCTGTGCCACGCCATGCGAATGAACAAGGGACCGTAGTGGCCGAAGTCCGCCGGCCACCAGTCCTGCGAGTCGGTCATCAGCGACGCGAGATCTTTCTTCAACGCCGCCAGGTCGAGGCTTTTGAACTCTTCCGCGTAGTTGAAGTCCTGGCCCATTGGATTGGACTTGGAGGAATGCTGGCTCAGAAGTTCGAGCTTCAGCCCGTTCGGCCACCAGTCGCGGTTCGACGCGCCGCCGCCGGCGACATGGTTGAAGGGGCATTTAGCTTCGGTTGACATTTCTTTTCTCCTTTCGTGACCTGAATAGTTGAATAGCGCTATGTTTATGAGTACTCACTCTTTTTTACCGCCCATCTAGCTGACTACGAATTATACCGGCGCCAAAACTTTCCGATTACAGAAACGACTTTCCATTATCAGAAACAACTTTCCGCAGATAGAAAGTCCCGGCTTTCCATCTGCGGAAACTTTTGATTAGCGGCTCATTCACAAGGATACATAAAAAGAGCAGTGATCTTAGCGCAGAGTAAACTTCAGCCTCAAGAGGAAATCGATGAAAACGGCAATTGTGGCAGATTGCTGACAACAGGACGTATTTATGCCGACGGCGCCGTGAACTCCGTCATGAGATAGCCGAGCGCCATTGGACATTGTGAATCGCCAGATAATCCAGGACGTCATTGATTGGACGTAGGAGGCGATTGAGATTCTCGCGCGCATGCTCCTGCAAGAATGGGCAATGAGCATCAAGGCATTTAATTAGGCTTATCAATTAGGCGCGCGATAAGGCCGGTTGAGATTTGGAAGGCGCGTTATGTTTGTTCTTACATTTAAGCCAGCGCTCTTACAAAACCTTACAGTCGTTTCATTGAATCTCCGAGTATTCCGGGTCTGTACTGCCTAACGCCGGGCGTAAAAGGTATATGCCGGCGGCGCATTGTAATCCACCCGACAAGGACAAATGAGATTACTGTTGCCGCGACGCCAGCTAACTATTTCATCATTCGGCGCCTCCTTCAAAGGAAATTGCCCTCCAGTTTGGCGGAAGCAAAAACACTCTATTCTGGAGGTTGATCACCTCACCGCGCCCCTCCCTTTCATTTCGCGCAACAAGGCTTCCGCCTCGGGCTTCGGCGACCCGCCCAGCGATCGGCAACGCGCGAAGTCGGCTTCAGCTTCCGCGAGTTTGCCCTGCATCAGCCGCGCGAGGCCGCGATTCCCGTAGCCATCGGCCCAACTAGGTTTGAGCCTCAGCGCCTGATCATAGTCGGCGATGGCCCGCGCGAAATCTCCTTTGGCGCCCCATATGTGGCCGCGAGTGGCCCAGGCGTCAGCCGACCGCGGGTCAAGTTCAAGCGCGTAGTTCAGGTCAGTCAACGCTTGTGCGAGGCCGCCTTTGATGAGCCACAATCTGCCGCGATTGCCGTAGAAGTCCGCCTGACGCGGATTGAGCGTGATGGCGCGGTCCAAATCCGCGAGCGCGCCGTCCGGGTCGCCTTTGTCCGCTCGCACATTCGCGCGATTACCCAAGGCTTCGGCGAGATGCGGATCGAGCTTGAGCGCTTGATTGAGATCGGCGAGCGCCGCGTCGAGTTCGCCTGCGTTGTAGCGCATGCCGCCGCGATTGCTCCAGGCGCGGGCGTTGCGCGAATCGAGCCTGATCGCCTGCGTGTAATCGGCCATCGCTCCTCTGTGGTCTCCGGCAAGATGTCGCGCCTTGCCGCGATTGATGTAACCCTTGGCGTCGTGCGGATTGACTTCGATGGCTTTATTGAAGTCACTGATCGCGGCGTTGAGATCGCCCTGTTCGGCGTGGAATAGGCCACGATTGATCAGCGCATCGGCGTAGCGAGGATTCAACTCAATGGCGCGATTAAAGTCGCTGAGCGCCCCTGCCAAGTCTCCCTTACGCTGCTTGGCGAGGCCGCGGTTGTTATAGATGGCGGCGCGCGCATCGAAAGCAATGGCCAGGTCGTAATCGGCGATGGCCCGATCCCACTCTCCCTTCGCCAGCCACTGGTTGCCGCGTTCGAGATAGGAAGAGGCTGAGGACGCGCGAGAATTTTGAGATTGAGCGATTGCCGCCGCCATGATGAGCCAGAGTAATACAGTTAAACCTCGCAGGATTGCCAGGCTGAGCATAGGCTCTCCTCCAAACAATTTGGGCAATAATGTGGGGCAGACTTCAGTCTGCACACTCCTGTGGGGCAGACTGAAGTCTGCCCCACATTGACAGGGAGGGCAGAACGCGCCCAGGATTCTCCGGACACACGCCTGCCTTAGAATGAGCCGGTTTTTGCAAACAGTTTCATCGGCTCATTCAGCTGCGGACAATACGCTCAGCTCCGCGGCTGTGTCTTCTACAAGTTCTAGGGATTTTCCAGGAAATTTCTAGGGGCGCTATTTGAAACCCCGTTGGAGCGCTCATGGGCCATCAGCCAAAGCAGATTTACAAATTCGGTCCCTACCGGCTGGGCGCCGCCGAGCGCCAGCTGATGCGCGACGGCGAGGTCGTCCAGCTTCAGCCAAAAGTCTTTGACCACTTGCTCGCGCTGGTCGAGCGGCGCGGGCGTTGCACTAACGTTCGATCTCAATTGTTCCTTCATCAGGCCACCGGCCACGATTCCAATAAGCGCCGGCAAATCTGTTGTTCGTCTGTTTCATCAGCCTATAGTTCTGAACTGTATTATCCACACCGGTTTCTCTGCTTAATTCCAAGACATCATTTGCGTAAAGACCAGAAACCCCGCTACTAGAATTGTCAACAGTATTCTCCAGGATGCCGGTCACTTGAGAGCCACTCATCGTCAGGCGCAATGATCCTCGATGTGTATCGCCACCTTTGCTAGTCACCGTATATTTCCAGATACCATCTAACGTATATGCTGGCGGTGTCATTGTAATCCACCAGGTAATCCCCCAGACAAGGACCCCTGAGATAACTGTCGCCGCGACACCCGCTAACCATTTCTTCATTCGCCACCTCCTTTATTGGCGGTCTCAAGAGGTGAAGCCTTACCGTCACTCCCCGTCAACGTTGCGTATTGGCTCACCTCGGACAACGATTTGGTCATCGGCGCCATTTATGTTCGCTCCGTCCCTGCTGACCTGCGCTTGGGACACAGAACCAGCGCCCCCTCACCGGTTAATGCGAGAAATGCAGCAACGGGCAAAATTTGAAGGCTGATGACCAATTTTGTTTCTCCTATCGCCGACGGTGTGGATTTAGTGGATTATTAGGGTTAATCGGATTTATCGGGTTGTTCGGGTTGTTTGGGCTGTTCGGGTTCATTGGATTCATGGGGTTAAGTGGGCTATTCGGGTTCATCGGGTTCATCGGATTGAGCGGGCTATTTGGATTCGCGGGATTCAGTGGATTACGCGGACTGCTCGGGTTCATCGGATTCATTGGATTGAGCGGGCTATTTGGATTCGCGGGATTCATCGGATCGTTCCATTTACGTTTCATTGCATTTTCCCCTTTCTGGATTTAGGTGATTGGATGTTCCACTCTTTAATTTTTGGGCCCTATTGGCGCATCAAACTACGGCGATTTGGATAGGGTTAGCAGCGCGAAAATTCCCTCAGCAACCGCTCAGCTTTATGCGTCAACGTTTCGCCCAGAGCTGGGCATTGTCTCTCCTATTGCGCTTACCGAGTCGCTGTTATATAGAAGACAGGCGGGGCCGAATTGCTCCGGACACACGCCTGCCTTAGAATAAGCTGGCCTTCGCAAACAGTTTTATCGGCTCAATCGGCTACGGACGATACGCTCGGCTTAGCGGCTATGTCTTCTGCCAGGTCTAGGGATTTTCCAGGGAATTTCTAGGGGCGCTATTTGAAACCCCGTTGGAGTGTACATGGGCCATCAGCCAAATCAGATTTACGAATTCGGTCCCTACCGGCTGGACGCCGCCGAACGCCTCCTGCTGCGCCACTACGAGGTCGTCCCGCTGCAGCCCAAAATCTTCGACCTGTTGCTCGCGCTGGTCGAGCGTCATGGACATTTGCTGGAAAAAGATGAATTGATGAATGCGGTCTGGCCCGATACCTTCGTTAGTGAGGCCAACCTCGCCAACAACATCTCGATTCTGCGAAAGACGCTTGGTGAGGACGGGCAGCAGTTTATTGAGACGGCGCCGAAGCGGGGCTATCGTTTCGTGGCGGCGGTGCGGGAGTTGAACAATGGGAGCGATGGGCCGGACATCATCGATAACTCACAGGAGCCAACGATAGCCGTCGAAAAGGAAGAGATGGTTACCGCGATGACAATGCGGCAGTCCATACAGATCAGCGAGCCGCCGGCGCGTGAACTCGCCCGCCCCAAAATGTGGATAATCGGGGGACCAAGACTGGCGCCGTTCTTTGTCATTCCGCTCCTGATTGGCGTCGCCGGCTCGATTGTTTTCTGGCGTCTAATGCGCCAGCCGGTCGCCCCGAACGCAATCGTCAAGTCTATTGCCGTGCTTCCTTTCAAATCATTAGATCCGAACGAGGCGGACGAGGCGCTGGGCCTGAAGTTGGCTGATGCCTTGATATTGCGGCTGGGGCGGCTACGACAAATCGTTGTGCGGCCCACGCGCGCCGTGCAGAGATATTACGGCGCCAACACGCTGGATCCGTTGGAGGCGGGACGCGAACAGGAGGTGGATGCGGTTCTGGATGGGAGCTTCCAGCGCGCGGGCGAACGGCTGCGAGTGACGGCGCGGATGCTGAGGGTGAGCGACGGCGGGCAATTGTGGGCTGGAGCGTTCGATGAGCGCGTCGACGGCGACCCTTTCACTTTGCAGGACGCGCTTTCTGCGAATGTGACGCAAGCGATTGCGCCGCAATTGGCCGGCGAAGAACTTCTTCTATTGCAAAGGCATGGGACCAACGACGCTCAGGCTTATCAGGCTTACGAACTCGGCCGATTCTACTGGAACCGGCGCACGCCTGAAGCGATGAAGAAGGCGCGCGATTATTTTCAGCAGGCCATCAACTGCGACTCGAACTACGCGATGGCCCATGCCGGTCTGGCCAACGTATGGATCACGCTCAGCGATTACGAGGTGACGCCTGCGCGCGAGGCTTACCCGAAGGCGAAGGAGGCCGCGAAGAAGGCGCTTGCGTTGGACGGCACGCTGGCGGATGCGCAGACCGCGCTGGCGATGGCCAGCGCAAGTTATGACTGGGAATGGGATGTCGCAGACGCGTCTTTCAAGAGGGCCATCGCCCTTGATCCGAATTACGCGACGGCTCATCAATGGTACGCCGAATATCTGGCCGCAATGGACCGCCGCGTGGAAGCGCTCGACCAGATTCATCGCGCGGAGGAGCTGGATCCGACCTCGGTCATCATCCGGGCGGACGAGGCCTGGATTTTGTACTTCGCGCATGATTACGACCGGGCGATTGCGAAAAGCCAACAGACCATTGGGATGGATGCGCACTTCGGTGAAGTCTACTATTTTCTGGCTGCGGCTTACGAGCAGAAGGGGATGTACCGCGAAGCGATGGGCGCTTTTCAAAAGCACGCGGAACTGATGGGCTATAACACGCCGCGTGGCGAAGCGATTCGAACCTCCGTGATCCTTAATGCTGAAGACTATTGGCGGAAACGCGCGTCGATTGAACAACTGCCGGGAACAGGGTCGGCGTCGGAGGGCGACCTGGCCGAGGCGCTAGCGCAACTCGGCCAAATTGATGAAGCGATAGCGCTGCTGGAGAGGCGCTTCGCCGCTCGCGGTTATCATATAATGTATCTGAAAGTTAATCCCAATTTCGACCGCCTGCGCTCCGATCCACGATTCGTAAAACTGATGCGCAGCATCAGGCTTGAGCCGTAAGCCGCCAGCTTGGCCTTCCTCAAAGTGGAAACGCTGACTATAATCCCGTCCGCAGCAAATTAACGCGGAAACACTTTCTTCCACCGCAGTTCTCACAAAATAAGATCGCAAATTTTTGGCGCAGCCGTCGCTGTTTTGCGCGGTTCTGCCTGTTTTCAACGGCTCTCAAATGAAAAATGACTGGCGCCTCAATGAAGAAGACCTCGACCGATTTCTCCGCTGGCTTGATCCCGACCGTGAAGAAGCCGCCCAGAAATACGAGAAAATCCGGGACAAATTGATCACCATTCTCAACTCCCATTGCTGCCCGGTCTCCGAGGACTTGGTAGATCAAGCCTTCGACCAAACCATTAAACGGCTGCCGCATATCATTGATACATTCCAGGGCGAGCCGGCGAAATATATCTATGTCGTCGCGAAAAACCTTGTGACGAAGTATTTTAAAGAGCAATCGAAGATTGCCGAACTGCCGGATCCGGATTTACTGCCTGATAAGTCTCCGGGCACGGACCTCGAAGCTGAGCGCGCCTTTGAATGTATCGAACGCTGCCTGAGCCAACTCCCGCTGGAAATACGCAGGCTCTTCGAAAACTACTATCGCGAGATCAAGAACGCGGGTAAATACCGCCGGCAATTGGCCGAAGAGTTGAACATGACGGTTGAGACGCTCCGGCTCAAGGCCTTCCGCATCAAGGAGAAAATACGGGTCTGTGCGGAAGAATGTCTAAATTCGGATAGAAAATTTGATCAGGCTAGTGAAATGAATCTCGGGTAAAACCCTTATCAAAGTGAAAGGCGACCGTGGAAAGAAGAGGAGGACGAGCATGAATAATAAAGAAGACAATAAACTCCTCAGACGATACCTCCTCGGTCAGTTAGGCCCGGATGAAGAGAGTCGGATCGAGGAGAGGTTGCTTTTTGATGATGACTATATGGAGCTGCTGCTGGTGGTTGAAGATGAGATCATCGAAAGCTACATCGGCGGCGCGCTCCCTGCGCGTGAGCTGAAATGGGTAGAGAAGAATTTCTTCCGGGCCCCGGAACGAATCCACAAGCTCAGATTCGCGAAAATTTTGGAAAGATACAATTCGACAACTCCAGAAGAAGAACCCGGATTCCTAAACCGCGCTCGGCAATGGTTTTCACTGTGGCGTCCCAGCCATGTTTTTGTCTCAGCCACCTCCACACTACTACTCACAGTGGCCGGAGTTGCTGTCTGGTGGGCGTTCTTTCATCAGACAGATCTTGATAAAGGGATGGTCGCGCTAAATGCCGCCTATCGCGATGAGCGCCCAGTCAAGGCGCGCATCTCCGGCCTCGCCTACGCGCCGTATCTTGAGCGGCGCGGCGATGAAAAGAAGCAAGTGGATCAGCTTGCTCTGAAACGCGCGGAAATAATTTTCCTCGACCTGACAGAAACCCGCCCCAAACCAGACTCTTTCCACGCCCTGGGGCGCTACTATTTAGCCAAAAAGGACCTCCCCCAAGCCATTGAGCAATTTGAAACCGCGCTCAAAACCGATCCGAATAACGCGGAACTCCAGAGCGACCTTGGCGTAGCTCTGCTGGAGCAAGGGAGGGCCAACCGCTCGAATGAAGCGTCTGGTAAGAGTCTGGAAGATTTCGCCAAAGGCCTCGAGCGCTTCAACAAAGCGCTCGAATTGAACAGCGGGCTGCTGGAGGCGTTATTCAATCGCGCCTTGTGCCGCCAGTACATGATGTTGCCCCGGCAAGCCGAGGAGGACTGGCGGAACTATCTTGAGAAGGATTCAAGCTCGCGCTGGGCGATCGAAGCGAGGGAAAATCTCAAGACTATCGAGGAGCAGAAAAACGAGGAGCAGAAAAAAAAGGTCTCGCAAAGCAAGGAGGAAGTATTGCAGGAATTCCTCCATGCTTATCGCGCCAAAGATGACGAGAAAGCCTGGCGGTTAATCCGCCAAAACCGGGAAGCGATCACGGGCAGACTTATCTGGTGGCGGCTGCTGGAGGATTTTTTCAACCTCAACGGTAGCAGACAACTAGATCAGGCCAAGGATCGGCTCCAAGCTTTATCCTATGTGGGAGAACTTGAATATCAGCGGGCGCGCGACCCATATGTTTTAGAGCTGGCCCGTTTCTACCATTCGTCATCTCCATCGGAATACCAGTTTTTGGCCCAAGCGCATGTTTTGATGAATCAAGGTCATGGCCTCTACGTTACGACAAAATACGATCAGGCGCTCGACCTTTACAATCAAGCCAGAGAGATATTCGCCCGCTTCGGAAACGAATTGGAAATTAAGCTCGCGGATTTTTTTCGCGGCCACTGTTTGTTACAACCGGACCAGAAAGAACAGCAATTATCACTCTTTGAACAACTCGCCCGTGACTGCCGGAACAGGAATTATCTTTGGCTGCTAAGTCAGACTTTCAACTCATTGAGCAATGTAGAATACTCGCTTACAGAATATTCGAAGGGGCTTGATTATGCGAACCAGGCGCTGATTATTTCGCAACAGATAGCCGATCCTTACAGCGCCCAGAAGAACCTCGCCCAGCTTGCCTATCAGTATCGAAACATCGGCGACTACGATAAATCGTTCTCTTTTCTCAACCAATGCCTCGTTCAAGCCGGCAAAGACTGGCCGGGCGCCAGGCAGATGTGGAGAACTTATGTCTCAATAACGGAGTCCCTCAGCGCTATTCGACTGTACGCTTCCGCGGCCAGTTATGAAAAAGAGGCCTTACGATTGGCGCTAGAGGTAACTCAAGAGCCATCAGATCCATCACTTATCTACGTCTCATATATGAATCTGGCTCTCACGTATGGAAAACAGCAAAATTTTTCGGAAGCGATCAATTTAGCGAACCTGGGTTTAGAAGCCGCGAAAAATATCGACAGCGAAAAAGCCCGGATGTCCGGTCTGGCTTACGCGTCACTTCAACTCGGGCATCTCCTTCGGCAAACTGGCGATTACAAACAAGCTCTGGCTTACTATGACCGGTCTGTAGAGTTGCATGACGCGTCGCGTTCCAAAGTATGGCTCTATGACGCGCACAAAGGCAGGCTTCTCTGTCACCTTGCGCAAGGCAATGACGCTGCCGTCAAAACTGAGCTTCAAACTACGTTGGGGCTTCTGGAAAACAACCGAGACAAGATACTGGAGGAAGACAACCGGAATACTTACTTTGACGTCGAGCAAAGTATTTATGACGCAGCCGCTGATTTTGCCTACTCGCGGTTGCGCGATGATCGAGCGGTTTTTAGATACATAGAAGTCTCTCGCGCCAGATCGCTGTGGGATCTAATCAACGCCGAACCAAAGAACCGGGATAAAAATGGAGAGCGACAACCCATCCTGAAGCCGGGCGCGCAGTCGCTAACCCTGACCGAGGTTCAACGACAGATGCCGGATCAAGGGATATTGCTTCAGTACGCCGCGCTGGAAGATAAGTTACTGATCTGCGCAATCTCGAAAAATAAGTTTTCGGTTGCGGAGAAAAAGATCCGTCCCGGCGAGTTGGCGGACAAAGTATTCGAGTTCAACCGCTCAATCTCACGTCTCGGAACCGAGTCGCCGGCGCCGGAAGCAAAAGAACTTTACGGTCTGCTAATCGCGCCGATCGAATCTTTGTTGGAGGAAGTCAAAACAATCTGCATAGCGCCGGACAAAGCGCTCAATCACCTGCCGTTCAACGCGCTGCTTTCTCCTCGCTCAGGCAAATATCTCATCCAGGATTATCAATTGACCTTTTCGCCGAGCGCGACGATTTTCGTTGATTGTTCCAAACGCGCGCTCAATAACGAACCGATCGACGGCGAGCGCCTGTTGATTGTTGACAACCCCAGTTTCGACCATAGGGCGTTCCCTTCACTGCCCGATCTGCCTTCGGCGGCTGAAGAAGCCGAAAAAGTAGCAGGGTATTACCCGCCGTCCAGGATACGGCTGAGCGGGGCGGAAGCCAGGAAGGAGAGGGTTCAACGAGAGATAGGAAGATCAGACGTCATACATATCGCTTCGCATTACGTGGCCGATGAGCGGTATCCGATGCGCTCGAAATTGCTGCTTGCCAGGGAGCCGGATCAGTCCGATCAGTCCCATGAATCATCGGGAACCTTACAAGCCTACGAAATCTACCGCCGGAAGCTGCCACGGGCGCGGCTGGTCGTGCTCTCCGCCTGTCAAACAGGCGTAGAGCGTTACTATAACGGCGAGGGAATGATCGGTATGTCGCGAGTATTCCTCGCGGCCGGCGTTCC
>Ga0081455_10004246_pt1 | contig 16156 bp, 13 predicted proteins | sample TabmetS3T2R1_FD_70207 | JGI IMG/M metagenome (GOLD analysis project Ga0081455, IMG submission 70207) | Tabebuia heterophylla rhizosphere microbial communities from the University of Puerto Rico - S3T2R1 | ecosystem: Host-associated > Plants > Roots > Rhizosphere ... | reverse complement strand
CGAGCCCGCCACCGACATTCCCGCCGCCGTCAAGCCCGCCACCGACGAGCCCACCGCCGTCAAGCCCGCCACCGACGAGCCCACCGCCGTCAAGCCCGCCACCGACGAGCCCGCCACCGACGAGCCCGCCGCCCACGAGCCCGCCGTCGACGCTGCCGACCGCGCCGCCGCCGCGGCCGGTGGGGCCGCTGCTGGTCGCCGTTGGCGACTCGGTCACCTCGGGCCACGAGGCGCGCCAGGTCAACGGGGGCTGGCGGACCACGTGCGACGACCCGGGTACCGCGGCGGCCACCCCGGGCTCGAGCTGGGCCGGCGACCTGCGCGGGCTGCTCAACCTGCCGTGGAACCGGTACTTCAACTATGCCCACAGCGGCTCGTCCACCGCCGACGTGCTCAGCTCCACGCCGTACACCAACCCGTGCGGCGTGGCCTCCCAGCAGGCCGGGCCGCAGATCAACGACGCGACCGCGGTGCTGCGGCGCTGGCCGAGCGCGCCGGGCGCGGCCAACGTGGCGGTCTCCACCGCGGGCGTCAACGACACCAACTGGGTCAACCTCGCGACCCTGCTGGTCGGCCGGCGGAACGCGGCGATCGGCCTGATCGTGGGCCGCGCGCCGGCCTGGGCGGTCACCGATGCGGACTCCTGCAACGACTGGGTGTTCGGCAACCCGGCGGGCAACGCGGTGGCACCGCCCGGCGCCATCGCCCCGGCCTGGGACGGCGTCGCGAACGGCGGCGCGATCGCCGGGCGCACCATGACGATCGACCTGGCCCTGATCGGCGCCGACCCGGGCGCCCAGATCCGCAACGTCATGTACTACACCTGGCGAGGCGACCCGAACCTGCCCGCGGTGTGCACGCAGGCGGCGACCCGGGCCACCACCATGCTGAACGGCTGGATCACCGTCGGCGCCGTCGTCGCCAAGATCTTCTGGGCGGCCGCCGGCGGCGACGCGCGCCGCATCCAACCGGTCTGCCCGCTGGCCTGGAACCCCGGCCCCAACTTCATCCAGGTCCGGCTGATCTCCAACGGCATCCCCAACAACCGCAACGTCCCCGGCTGGCCGCACCCGAACGCCGCCGGCCGCACCGCGCTGGCCACCTGCGTCGACGGCACCCTACCCAGAGCTCCCGGCGGCGGCGTCGCCTGAGCCAGCCGACCGACTCCGTTCACTTCCCTAAACTGCCCTATGAAGGGTACGTTTAGGGAGTGATGGAGCAGCATCTGTACTCTGTCGAGGACGTGGCCGAACTCCTCGGGCTGCACGTGAAGACGGTCCGGAGCTACGTGCGCGACGGCCGGTTGAGGGCGACCCGGATCGGCAAGCAGTACCGGATCGCACGGTCGGACCTGGAGGAGTTCACCGGCCAGCCGGCCAGCGTGCCGCTCCGCGAGGCGGTGCGGCGGCAGCGGCACGTCGAGGTCTCCAGCATCGTCCAGGTGGACGCGATCGACCCCGCGACGATGACCCGGCTGGCCAACCTGGTCGGGCCGGCCGTCTCGCACAGCTGGGCCGGCCCGCCGGGCTTGCGGGTGCAACTCCGCTACGACGAGGAGCGCGCCTCGCTCAAGATCGTCATCCTCGGCGCGGTGGACGACACGGTGGAGCTGCTGCGGATCATCGACGCGATGCTGGCGGACCGGCCATGATCTACCGGACGGCGGAGGGCGGGCAGGCGATCGTGTCCCGCTACCGCGAGTTGCTGGACGGCGCCGCGGTCGAGCAGGTGCGGGTGATGACCAGCTTCGGGGAGAGTTTCGTGGTGTGCGCCGGCCCGGTGGACGGCCCGCCCCTGGTCCTGCTGCACGGCTCGGGCGGGAACGCGGCGATGTGGCTGGCCGCACTACCCGACTGGTCGGCGTACTTTCGCGTGTACGCCGTCGACCTGCTCGGCGAGCCCGGCCTGAGCGCGCCGGTCCGGCCGCCGCTGGAGTCCTACCCGGACTGGCTGGCGCAGGTGCTGGCCGCGCTCGGAGTCGACCGTACGGCCCTGGTCGGCGTGTCCCTGGGCGGCTGGCTGGCGCTGGCGTTCGCGAGCCGGCACCCGGACCGGGTGGGCGGCCTGGTGGCGATCTCCCCCAGCGGGATCGGCCGGCAGAAGTACGCCGTCCTGGCAGCCGCGCTGTTCCTGCTCCCCTTCGGCGACCGGGGCCGCCTGCGCACGCTGCGCCTGGTGCTCGGCACCACCCTGCCCGCGGCCGTGACCGACTACCTGCTGCTGATCCACCGCACCTTCCGCCCCCGCCGCGACCGGATCCCGGTCCTGCCCGATGCCGCGCTGCGGTCGCTGACCATGCCCGTCCGGGTGGTGGTGGGCGCACGTGACCGGCTGCTGGACTCGCGCGGGACGCACCGGCGGATGACCGGGAACGCACCGAACGCAACGGTGACCGTCCTGCCCGACGCGGGGCACTACGTCGAGCTGGACCGTGCGGGCGTGCTCGAATTCCTGCGCCGGCCCGGGATGGCGTGGTGATGCCTACTTGCCGATGCCGGCGGTGAGGCCGCGGACGAAGGTGCGCTGGCTGACGACGTACATCGCGACGACCGGGATGATCGAGAGGGTGGCGACGGCCAGGACCAGCGGTTGGTCGGTGGCGTAGCGGCCCTGCAGGAGGGTCAGGCCGGCCATGAGGGTGCGGCGCTTCTCGTCCTGGAGGAAGACCAGGGCGATGAGGAGTTCGTTCCAGGCCCAGATGGTGTTGACCACCGCGATCGTGACCAGGGCCGGGCGGGCCAGCGGGAGGACGATCCGCCACAGCGACAGCACCGGGCCGGCGCCGTCGATGGTGGCGGCCTCGAGCAGTTCGACCGGGACGGTACGGAAGAAGTTGGTGAGGAAGAACGTCGCGAACGGGACCAGCAGGCAGGCGTAGAACAGGATCACCGAGGCCAGGTTGTTGATCAGGCCGAGGTTGAGCATGACGACGAACATGGGCAGCAGCAGGACCACCGGCGGGACCATGATCAGGCCGATGTTGGCCGCGAGGAGCACCTGCCGGCCGCGGAAGACGCCGAACACCAGCGCGTACGCCGCCAGCGCGGCCATGGCCGTCGACAGCAGCACGGAGGCCGCGGAGACGGCGGCGGCGTTCAGCGCCCAGCGCAGGGTGGGCAGGTCGGCGAAGGCCGTGACGTAGTTGGCGAAGGTCAGCGCGCGCGGCAGGCCCGCGGGGTTGGTGGAGTAGTCGTCGCCGGTACGCAGGCTGGTCATGAGCATGAACGCCAGCGGTGTCAGGGAGACGGCGGCGACCACGACCAGCAGGCTCTGCCGGGCCGCGGCCGCCGGTGCCCGGGTCACGCCGGATCCCGGCGCAGCTTGGTGTACACGGCGATGAGGACGCCGGCGAGCGCGAGCACGACGACCGCGGCGGCGTTGGCCAGCCCGACCGAACCCTGCGCGAAGCCGTTCTTCCAGATGTAGAACTCGGTCACGCTGGAGGCGTTGGCCGGGCCGCCGCCGGTCAGCACGTACACGTAGGTGAACACCCAGGACAGCACCGTGATCGCCTCGGTCACCACGAAGAACTCGACCGTGCCGCGGATCTGCGGCAGGTGCACCCTGGTCTGGAGCTGCCACCAGGAGGCGCCGTCGATGCGGGCTGCCTCGGAGACCTCGGCCGGCAGCGCCAGCAGCGCCGCCAGGAAGACGACCACGCCGAAACCCAGCTGCTGCCAGATGACCACGGCGCCGACCGAGTAGATGGCGAGGTCCGGCGAGCCGAGCCAGTCCAGCGCCACGGCACCGAGGCCGACGTGCCGCAGCAGGGCGTTCAGGCCGCCGTTGAGTTGCAGGAAGACGCTGAACGCCAGGCCGATGCCGACCGCCGGCAGCGTGTACGGCAGGAAGACCACCGACCGGTACAGCCGGCCGCCCCGCAGGCCCGTGTTGAGCACGGACGCGACCAGCAGCGCGAGCACGGTCATCACCGGCACGGTGAGCAGCAGCCGCAGGTTGTTGGCCAGCGAGGTGCGGAAGACCTCGTCGGCGAACATGATGCGGTAGTTCGACAGCCCCACGTAGTCCAGCCGGTAGAAGCTGCCCGCGTAGAAGCTGTTGCGGATGACCGACACCAGCGGCAGGCCGAACCCGAACAGCAGCGCGAGCAGGGCGGGCAGCACGAACAGGTACGGCCAGCGCTGCGCCGGGCGGGAGGTCACGACCCGTTGGCCCAGGTGGTGTAGTCCTTCACCTCGGCGGTGCCGAGCTTGCGCCACTTGGTGACCGCCGCGGCGAAGATCGCCGCCGCCTGCGCCGCCGTACCGCCGCTGGTGACCTTCTGGCCGGCCGCCAGGTCGCCGTCGCCGTCCACCGAGGGCGGCAGGTAGTTCTCCAGCCACACCGCGCCGGGCGCGGAGTCGAAGTCCCACAGCGTCCGGGACAGGTCGCTGGTCAGCGAGCTCGCGCCGAACCGGCTGTCGGCCGGGAAGATGCCGGTCGCGGCGTACCAGCTGGCGAGGTTGGCCGGCTCGTGCAGCCAGGTGAGGAACTGCGCCGCCGCGCGGGGGTGCTTCGACCACGAGGTGACGAACGCGGTGGAGGACTGGGTGGTGTTGTGCACCCCGGCGAGCTTGCCGGTGCCCCACACCGGCGTACGCGCGACGCCCACCGTGCCGGCGCCGAGCTTCTTGGCCCACGAGTTGACGATCCCGTCGGTCCCCCACGCCATCGCCGCCTGCCCGGAGGCGAACTTCGACATGCCCTGGTCGAGGGTGAGCGAGGCGATGTCGTCGTTGAGGCAGCCGTTCTTCGTCAGCGTCTCCAGCGCACCGTAGAAGCCGGTGAACCTGGCGTCGGCGATGTCCTTGTCGCCGACGATGGCCTGCTTCAGCTCGGCCACGTCGTCCAGTTGCTGCTTGCCGAAGTTGGCGAAGAACCACGCGCCGAAGTAGCCGTCCTTGTTGCCGCCGCCGATCGGCGTGATGCCGGCCCGCTTCAGCGCGGCGCAGTCGGCGAGCAGTTCGTCGAAGGTGGCCGGCGGCTTGGACAGGCCGGCCCGCGCGAACAGCGTCTTGTTGTACGCCAGCGGGATGCCGATGACGTACAGCGGTACGCCCCACAGCCGGCCGCGGTCGGTGTTCTCCTGGGCCCCGATCCAGGTGCTGCGCTTGTCGGCCGGGACGAGGTCGCTGATCGGGGTGATCGCGCCGGCCCAGGCCTGGCTGAGCACCGGGATGGTGGCCCACTGGGTGGCGATGTCGGGCCCGCTCCTGGTCTGCGCGGCCGTGGCGAACGCGCCGATGAGGGTGTCGGTGGACTGCGGTACGAGGTTGATCGTGACGCCGGGGTGCAGCGTGGTGTACTCCGCGACCCGGGCCTTCATCCAGTCGTTGGCACCGGGCGCGTCGCTCTCGCCCCAGTACCAGTAGGTGAGCGACGCGTGCTCGGGGTCGTCACCGGCCGGCGCCCCGGCATTTGGCTGTGCCGGGGCGCTGGCCGTACACGCCGTCAGGAGCGCCGCGGTGAGTGCGGTGAGTGCTACGGCGGCGGGTACGCGTCGACCGTTCATGCCCGGGAGCGTGGCAGCCCGGACATGAACGAGCAATGTTCCTGCATCAAGTGAACATTCTGCGTTGAGCGGTCCTCAGCCGCGCGTCTCGATCCAGGCGCCGGAGCCGTTGCCCGGGAAGAACCACGCGGGGTTCAGGGTGAGCGTCGAGGTGCCGCTGGGGCCAACCCACGGTCCGAAGAAGTTCTGCGTGACGGTGCAGCCCCAGATGGCCGAGCACGCCTGCCCGGCGACCCGCTGTTCCCCGGTGCCGGCGGTGCAGGTACTGGAGGCCCCGGCGTAGTTGGCGGAGACCGAGCAGCCGGTGGGCGCGGCCTGCGCGGTGCCGGCATCGACCATGACGGTGGCGGTGATCACGGCGGTGATCACGGCGGGGATCACGGCGAGGAGCGCGAGCGGGCGTACGAGAGCGGCGGGAGTGGTCACAGATACCTTCCAGGGTGAGGAGGAGGGTGAGCGCGTCCACGCCGGATGCTCGGATACTCCCCGATTTGACACCATCCGTCCCCCGGCGGTCAGCACCCGATCGAGGGAACCGGCGTTCCAGCGCCGTATCAGAGCGGTTACAGCCCGCTGTGCCACGCTGCGGCCGTTGGCGGCAGTACGGGGATGCCGGTCTCGCCTGTCCCCGGAGGTTGCGTTGAGGATTCCCCTGTCCCGGCTGGTATGTGGGATCGCTGTCCTGACCGGTGTCGGCTGGTCGGTGGCACCCACCGCCGGCGCCGCGCCGGCACCGGCGCCGCAGGTGTTCCGGTTCAACAGCGGCAGTGACGACCGGGCGTTCGCCCAGGCCGTCGACGCCGCCGGCAACAGTTACCTGGCCGGCTCGGTGCACACGGCCGGCAACCCGGTCACCTTCGCGGTGGTGAAGCTGAACCCGCAGGGCGGGCTGGTCTGGCGGCACACCTACAGCGGCTCCGGCGGCGGCGTCTTCGGCGTGGCGACCGCGGTCGCGGTGGACCCGGCCGGCAACGTGTACGCCGCCGGTTCGGTCACCGAGAGCGCCAGTTCGCGGGCGCAGAACGAGCTGGTGGTCAAGCTCGGCCCGGACGGCACCGAGCAGTGGGCGCGGCGTACCGGCAACGCCGGCGGGCTGGACTTCGCCGTCCGGATCGCGCTCGGCCCGGCCGGTGAGGTGTACGTCGGCGCCAACTCCTTCGGTGCCGGCACCGGCATGGACTGGCTGACCCAGCAGTACGGCCCGGACGGCACGCTGCGCTGGTCGCGCCGGTTCAGCGGGCCGGGCGCCGACGCCGACCAGCTGATCGACCTGGCGGTCACGCCGGGCGGCACCCTGGCGGTGACCGGGATGGCGACGCTCACCGGCGACGGCGTCACCAACGACATCGTCACCCTGGAGTACGACCCGCAGGGTGGCACCGTGTGGCAGCGGCAGTTCAGCGACACCGCGATCAGCGACGACATGCCGGCGGACCTGGCGGTCAGCGCCACCGGGACCGTGGTCGTCACCGGGATCAGCAACCTCAACGCCAGCCCGGAGAACACCGTCACCGGCCCGGTCACCCTGCGCTACGACGCCGCGGGCACCCCGCTGCCGGTGATCCGCTCCGGCGGCGCCGCGGTCCACCTGGACCAGGCGGGCTCCCTCTACCTCGCCGGCTCGCTGAACCAGGCGCCCGGGAACTCCACGGTGTCGAGGTTCGGCCCGGCCGGTGACCCGGTGTGGAGCACGCCGCTGCCGCTGGCCGCGGGCGACCTGTTCACCATCGCCGGCATCGTGGTGGACGCGGCCGGCACGGTCACCCTGGCCGGCACCGTGGACAACCAGCCGACGGTGAACCGCGACTACCTCACCATCCGCTACTCCCCCGCCGGTCAGGAGCTGTGGCGGCAGCGCTTCGACGGGCGCGGCCAGACCAGGGAGGACACGGTGGCCGGGATCGCCCTGGTCGGGACCGCGGTCCTGGTGGCCGGCACGTCCTCCAGCACCATCCTGAGCGCCCGGGAGGACATGGTCGAGCTGCGCTTCTCCTGACCGTACGGACGCCCCGGCCCGGACCCGCGGGCCGGGGCGCCCGGCGGGTCAGCCGGCCAGCTCGCGCACCCGGATGTTGCGGAACTCCATCAGGTCGGCGTTGCTGTGGTTCTGCAGCCCGATGAAGCCGGCGGCGAACTGCCGCAGGTCGGTCGGCGGGTCCCCGGCCCGGGACGAGGTCTTGCCCGGGGTGTTGTCGAACTCGTTGATCACCACGCCGTTGCGGATGATCGTGTAGTGCTGGCCGACCACCCGGACCTCGTAGTCGTTCCACACCCCGGCCGGCGTCGGCCGCGCCTGGTCGAGGTTCAGCGGCGCGAAGTTGTAGATCGAGCCGGTCTTCTGCGGCTCACCCGGCGCCCCGTCGTAGATCTGGACCTCCTGTCCACAGTAGATCGCCACCCACGCCGGCTGGGTCCGCGCGTTGCCGACGGTGCCGCAGCTGCCCGGCGGCCGGTCGGCCAGCGGGATCCGCGGATCGGGGAAGCGTACGAACACGCCGCTGTTGGCGAAGGCGCCGTCGGTGCGGGCGTCCCGGAACTGCAACCGCAGCGAGAAGTCGCCGTACTGCTGCCCGGCGTACCACAGCATGCCGAGGCCGCCGTTGCTGCGGATCGTGCCGTCCGGCTGGAGGGTGAACGACCCGCTCGGCGCCTGCACCCACTTCGCCAGCGACGCGGCCGTGCCGTCGAAGATCGGCGTGAACGCCTGCGCCTCGACGCGCGTGGTCGCGGTGCCGGTCGTCCCGTCGGCGTAGGTCACCGTGAGCGTCGCGGTAAACGTGCCGCCCGTGGTGTAGGTGTGCGTCGGGGTGGCCGACTCCGACGGCGCGCTGCCGTCGCCGAAGTCCCACCGGTACGCCACGCCGCCGGACTTCCCCGGCGAGAACGACACCGTCAGCGGTGTCTCGCCCGAGGTCGCCGAGACGGTCGCCGCCGGGATCGGGGTCGGGCCGGTGCCGACGTAGCTGATCCGGTACAGCGCCGAGCGCGCGGTGGCGTTGAAGAACCCGGTGCCGTAGTCGAGCACGTACAGCGCCCCGTCCGGGCCGAACTTCATGTCCATCAGCGCGGCGACCGCGCTGTTCGGGATGATCGGCCGCAGGTCGTCGGCGTGCACCGGGGCGCCGCCGGAGGTCGCCGTGGCCGGGTCCATCCGCACCGCGACCCGGGTGGCCGAGCGCGACTCGTCGCCGATGAGCCAGGTGCCGTCCCAGTACCGTGGCCACTTCGCGGTGCTCGGGCTGGCCGCGTCGTAGCGGTACATCGGGCCGGGCATGATCGCCTGGCTGCCGCCGCTGGGCAGGTACGGCATGGTCAGGGTCTGGTGCGCGGTGTCGTAGACCGGGATGCCGTCGGCACCGCGGGCGTAGACCGGGCCGCCGCCCTGCGGGGAGTACCAGATGTTGTTCGGCTGCACCGGCGGCAGCTCGACCAGGCCGGTGTTGCGCGGGGAGTCGTTGCGCGGGTGGTCGCAGTCGTACCAGCCGAGCGGCTGGGTGATGTCGGGCAGGTTGCGGTCCCGGTAGGGCTGCTTGTTGCCCATGCAGTACGGCCACCCGTAGTTGCCCGGCCTGGTCATCACCACGGCGGTCTCGTACTTCGCCGGCCCCCAGGTCACGCTCGGTGTCGAGGCGTCCGGGCCGACCCAGCCGGCCAGCAGCCACTGGTTGCGGACGTCGAAGGCCAGCCGGGTCGGGTTGCGTACGCCCATCGCGTAGATCTCCGGCCGGGTCTTCCCGCCGCCGGCCTCCTGCCCGGTGAACAGGTTGCCGGCCGGGACGGTGTACGTGCCGTCCGGCTGCGGGTGCAGCCGCAGGATCTTGCCGTTGAGGTTGTTGGTGTTGCCGGCGGTACGCCGCGCGTCCTGCTGGGAGATCCCGGCGAAGGCGGGGACCGGGTTGTTCCCGGAGTACCCCGAGTTGGCCGCGGCGCCGCAGCCGTCGCACTGCGAGGAGTTGTTGTCCCCGGTGGACACGAACAGGTTGCCGTGGTCGTCGAAGACCATCCCGCCGCCGACGTGGCAGCAGCGGTCGATCTGGGCGTCCCAGTGCAGCAGGTCCTTCCGGCTGGCCAGGTCGATGGTGGTGCTGGCCGGGTCGAAGGTGAAGCGGGAGATCGTCCGCTGGCCGACCCGGTTGACCCGGTCGATCGAGCTGTGTGGCATCCAGAAGACGTAGAGCCAGTTGTTGTGCGCGAAGTCCGGGTCGAGGGTGATGCCGACCAGGCCCTCCTCGGTCTTGTTCGACTCCGCCCCGCCGCCCTTGTTGCCGAACACCGGCAGGTCGGCGACCAGCTTCACCGAGCCGTCGGCCGGGTTCCACAGGTGGATCGTGCCGTGGCCGAGCGCGATGTTCGGGTCGTTCCAGTCGACGATCGGCGCGGGGCCACCGGTCATCGGGCCGCCGCGGCCGATGTAGAACACCCGGCCGTCGGGGGTGATGGTCAGCCCGTGCGGCTCGCCGATCTGGTCCAGCTGGCCGGTCTGGTTCGGCTGGGTGAGCCGGGTCGCCTTGTAGTTGGCGGAGATGGTGGCGGTGCAGTCGCCCCGTACCATCCCGGCGGCCCACTCCAGCCCGCCGAGCAGGTGCGCCTGGAAGTCGCGCTCGGTGAAGCTGGCCGCGGTCGCGCCCATGCCGGTGTAGAAGGACCGGCCGCCCGCGTAGTCGCGGCACCACGAGACCGGGTGGTACGGCCCGTTGGCGCCGGCGCCCGGGGCGTAGCTCAGTTCGCGGACCGAGGCGACGGTGTGCACCGTGCCCACCGGGTTGGGGCTCCAGTTGAACCACACGTCGGAGCGGGTCCACTCCAGCGGCAGCGCCGCGGTGGCCGGGTGCACCCGGTCCCCCACCTCGACGACGGCCCGCTGCACCCCGGCCGGGCTGGTGGCCGCGGGCCGGCTGCCCAGCAGGCCGGTGAACCAGGTCGAGGCCGGCTGCGCCAGCGCCGCGCCGTGTACGCCCAGGAAGCCGCCGCCGGCCGCGATGTACGCCTGGAAGGCCGCCTCCTGCTCGGTGTTCAGCAGCTCACCGCTGGCGGCCAGGAACACCACCGCGCGGTAGCGCGCCAGGTTGTCCGCGGTGAACGCGCCGGCGTCGGAGGTGACGTCGACGCCGAAGCCGTGCTGGCGGCCGAGCGCGACCACCGTGGCGGCCCCGGCCCGCACGGCGCCGTCGCCGGCCTCGCCCGTGCCGTGGAACACCAGCACCTGGATGGATGCGCTCGCCGCTGTGGGCGCCGCTGCCGTGGACACCGGCGCCGTGGGTGCCGCGTACGCCAGGGACGGCGCACCGGCCAGGACGAGCACCGCCGCGGCCGACGCCGCGGTCACCAGCCGGGAAGCCCGCATGGCTCCCCGGCGACCCTGCTGTGGCCTCTTTGCCATCTGTACTCCCGCACGTAGACAGACGATCGGGCCCCCGTTTCGCCGCCGACACCTCCTTCCTGGGTGTCCGGCACCGGCCCGTCAGGTCACGTGCGTCCGGTTTTCCTCCCGCCTTCGGACGCTAGGAGCGACAGTTTCGTCTGTCAATGCGCAAAGTCTGCCCCGTACGGACGAAAAATAGTTCTGGTGCAGCAGAAGTTGGATCAGCCGAGGAAGGTGTCGTACAGGAGGAAGACGTTCAGGACGATGATCGTCGCGGCGATGCAGGCGGTGGCGACCGTGGTGGCGCGCCGGTTGACGAAGCTGCCCATCACGTCGGCGCGGCGGGTCAGCAGCAGCAGCGGTACGAGCGCGAACGGGATGCCGAAGGACAGCACCACCTGCGAGACGACCAGGCTCTGGGTCGCCGGCAGGCCGAGGGCGAGCACGACCAGCGCCGGCAGCATGGTCAGGCCCCGCCGGGCGAACAGCGGGATGCGGCGCCGGATGAAGCCCTGCATCACCACCTGCCCCGCGTACGTGCCCACGCTGGAGGAGGACAGCCCGGAGGCGAGCAGCGCCACCGCGAACGCCAGCGCCGCGCCGCCGCCGACGAGTTGGCCGAGCCCCGAGTGCGCGGCCTCGATCGAGTCCACGTCGGAGTGGCCGGTGCGGTGGAACAGCGAGGCCGCGACGAACAGCATCGACAGGTTGATCAGCCCGGCGGCGCCCAACCCCACGAGTACGTCCAGCCGCTGGAAGCCCAGCAGCTCGCGGCGCTCGGCGTCGTCGCGGCAGTACACCCGCGACTTGGTCAGCGCCGAGTGCAGGTACACCACGTGCGGCATCACGGTCGCCCCGACGATGCCGGCCACCAGCAGCAGGCTGTCGGTGCCGGCGAAGCCCGGGATGAAGCCGCCGGCGATGCCGACCGGGTCGGCGCCGACCGCGAACAGGTCGTAGGCGAAGCCGAGGAAGACGATGGCCAGCAGCCCGACGATGGCCAACTCGAAGCGCCGGTAGCCGCGCTGCTCCAGGCTCAGGATGCCGAAGGCGACCAGCGCGGTGATCAGGCCGGCGGCGAACAGCGGCACGTGGAACAGCAGGTTCAGCCCGACCGCGGCGCCGACGAACTCAGCCAGGTCGGTGGCCATGGCGATCAGCTCGGCCTGCACCCACAGGCCCCACGACACCGGCCGCGGCAGGTGCTCGCGGCACAGCTCCGGCAGGTCCCGGCCGGTGGCCACGCCGGTCTTCGCGGACAGGTACTGGACCAGCATCGCCATCAGGTTGGCCACCACGATGACCCACACCAGGGTGTAGCCGTAGCGCGCGCCCGCGGCGAAGTTGGTGGCGAAGTTGCCCGGGTCGATGTACGCGACGGCGGCCACGAACGCCGGGCCGAGCAGCGCGACCACGCCACGCACCCGCCCCCGCGACCGCAGCGCGCGCAGCACGCTCGCCTCGGCCTCGGCCGTCACCAGGGTCGGCGGTACGGCCGGCCGGGCGACGCGCCGGGCCGGCCCAACCCGGAGGTTCATCCGACCGAGGGCCCGAGGCCCAGCGACTGCGGGGTGCTGGCGTCCGGCGAGGGCTGCCGCAGCCCCTCGTCCAGCGAGCCGTACTCGGTCATCAGCGCCGCGCTGCCGCCCCACGGGGTCTGCTCCTCGGCGATCAGCGTGTTCGTGGTGAGCAGCAGCCCGGCCACCGACGCGCCGTTCTGCAGCGCCGAGCGGGCCACCCGCAGTGGGTCGACGATGCCCATCTCGATCATGTTCCCGAACCGGCCCTCGAGCGCGTCGAACCCGTCGTCCACGCCCCGGCCGGTCAGCTGCTGCACCACCTCGTGACCGGAGTAGCCGGCGTTGGTGGCGATCAGGTACGCCGGGTCGGCGAGCACCCGGCGGACGATGTCCACCCCGATCGCGTAGTCGTCCTTGACCTGGAGGTCGTCCAGCGCCTGCTCGGCGTGCAGCAGCGCCGCGCCGCCGCCGGCCACGATGCCCTCGGCCATCGCCGCCCGGGTGGCCGACAGCGCGTCCTCGACCCGGTGCTGCAGCTCCTTCAGCTCCGCGTTGGTCGGCGCGCCGACCCGGATGACCGCGACCCGGCCGGTCAGCGCCCCGATCCGCTCGGTCAGCACGTCCTCGTCCACGCCGAAGGTGGCCCGGCCCGCCTCGGCACGCAGCTGGGTCACCCGGAACTCCACGTCCTGCGCGGCGCCGCTGCCGTCGATGATCGCGGTCCGCTCGGCGTTGACCCGTACCTGTGCGGCGGTGCCGAGGTGGTCGAGGGTCATCGTCTCCAGGGTGAAGCCGGAGTGCTTGCTGTAGACGGCGCCGCCGGTGATCGTGGCGATGTCCTCCAGCTTGTGCAGCCGGCGGTCGCCGAAGCCGGGCGCCCGGATCGCCACGCACTGGAAGATCCCGTTGACGTGGTTGTGCACCAGCATCGACAGCGCGGTGCCCTCGACGGTCTCGGCGATGATGACCAGCGGCCGGGGCGCCCGCATGATCTTGTCCAGCAGCGGCATCAGCTGCTGCACCCGGGTGATCTTCTCGCTGCACAGCAGCAGGTACGGCTCGTCGACGATCGCTTCCAGGCTGGCCGGGTTGGTCACCATGTACGGCGACAGGTAGCCGTTCTCGAACTCGAAGCCCTCGACGAAGTCGACGCTCAGCCCGTGCGCGGCCGACTCCTCGACGGTGACGATGCCGCCCTCGCCGACGGTGTGCAGCGCCCGGGCGATGACCGCGCCCACGGTCTCGTCGTCGTTGGCCGAGATCGCCGCCACCCGGGCGTAGTCCTCCTCGGTGACCACCGGGTGCGCCACGCTCTGCAGGTGCCGTACCAGCCGGCCGACCGCCATGTCGATGCCGCGCTTGACCAGCACCGGGTTGCCGCCGGCGCCGATGGCCCGCATGCCCTCCCGGACGATCGCCTGCGCGAGCACGGTCGCGGTGGTGGTGCCGTCGCCGACGATGTCGTTGGTCTTGATCGCGGCTTCCTTCACCAGCTGCGCGCCCATGTTCTCGAACTGGTTCTTCAGGTGGATCTCGCGGGCGATCGTCACGCCGTCGTTGGTGACCACCGGCGAGCCGGTGATCTTCTCCAGCACGACGTTGCGACCCTTGGGCCCGAGCGTGGACTTCACGGCCTCGGCGAGCTGGTCCACACCGGCCAGCAGCAGGGCACGGGCTTCCTCGCCGAAACGCAGTTCCTTGGCCATGGGTGACTCCCTTGGGGATCAGGGGACGAGGATCGCGCGGCCGCGGACCCGGCCGGCATCGAGATCGGCGAGGGCCTCCACGGCCTCGGTCAGCGGGTAGGTCCGGGTGTGCAGGGTGACCCGCCCGGTCTGGGCGAGGACCATCAGCTCGGCCAGGTCGTTGTAGCTGCCGACCAGGTTGCCGATCACGTTGCGCTCGGTGGAGATGATGTCGATGGTCGGTACGTCCAGGTTGCCGCCGTAGCCGATGACGAAGTGCGAGCCGTTGCGCCGGGTCATCGCGAACGCCTGCTGCTGGGCGCCCTGTTCGGCGACGAAGTCCAGCACGACCTCGGCGCCGGCCCCACCGGTCAGGTCCAGCACCGCGTCCACCTGGCCGCCGTCGGCGACCACGGTGTGCCCCGCGCCGAGCTGTTCGGCCAGCTTCAGCGCGTCCGGGTTGCGGTCCACCACGACGATCGTGGTGGCGGTCAGCGCGGCCAGGCACTGGATGCCGATGTGGCCGAGCCCGCCGGCACCCATCACCACGCACACCGTGCCCGGGTAGAGCAGCGGGATCGCCTTGCGTACGGCGTGGTAGGCGGTGATCCCGGCGTCGGCCAGCGCGGCCACGTCCTGCGGCCGGGTGGCCGGGTCCAGCTTGACGCAGGCCCGCGCCGAGGTGAGCAGGTACTCGGCCATCCCGCCGTCGGCGCTGATGCCCGGGAACGCGCTGGCCTCGCAGTGCATGTCCTGGCCGGCCCGGCAGGCGCGGCACAGCCCGCAGGTGGGCGTCGGGTGCAGGATGACGGTGTCGCCGACCTCGACGTTGGTCACCGCAGACCCCACCGCGTGCACCCAGCCGGCGTTCTCGTGGCCGATCGTGTACGGCAGGGTCACCCCGCTGCGGTCGGCCCACTGCTCGTCGATGATGTGCAGGTCGGTACGGCACACCCCGGCGCCGCCGACCTTCACGACCACGTCCAGCGGCCCGGAGATCACCGGTTCGGGTACCTCGATCACCTCGGGCTGCTGGTGGTAGCGGTTCAGTCGGACGGCCTTCATCGCTCCTCCTCGGTCTCGCCTTCGATCCCCAGCTGCGGGTAGCGGACGCGCAGCATGCCCCGGCAGACACCGGAGTTGGCCTCGACGCTGACCCGGGTGAGCCGCGCCTTGCGCAGGTGCAGCGGCAGCTCCCCCGCTCCCACCGCGGCACCGGTCGCCGGGTCGATCAGCAGCAGCCGATTGTTGATTACCGCGTAGCGATAGGACCGCACCGCCGGCACGCTGGTGACGACCGTCTGCGGCATCGGCGCCAGTGCATAGGAGTCGCTCACCCGCGAGCCGACGGTGTAGTCGACCGGTGCCGGCTGCGACACCACCCTCTCACGCACCACCGGGGCCGGTGCCACAGTCTCGGTGACGATGCGCTCGCGCACGATCGGCCCGCGTCCCTTCCCTTGCGGAATGATGGTGCGATAGATGGTGGTGCTCTGCGCCTGGGTCAGCGGCAGTGGCTGCGTAAGGATCGGCCGGGCGTCATACTCCCGATAGTATTGCGCATTGGCGGCGGATGACGTGCCCGCCAGCAACGCCAGCACGATGGCCGCGTGGCCGAAATTCGTCACCATGATGATCTCCTTGCCATGGGTTGCGCCAAACACGGTTCAACGCGACGAGCCAAGCCGCTGTTCCGCATGGCTCGACGTTGACGCGAATTTGCGCGGCGTTTGCATCAAATGGCCGCGTGCCCGAGCCCCTTGCGCAGGTTCCATCGAGTTCCGTCTGTGGCACCTACATCACACACGAAAGAATCATTTCGCGCGCGCATGACGCGCAGGTAGTATCCCCATGGGGACTGGGGAAGACGAAATGATTCTATCCAAGCTCGCCGGAGCTGCGCTGATCGTCAGCGTCGCCGCCGGCCCGACCACCGAGCCTGACGGCGCCAATGTGCGCCTCTCGTTGCAGCAGAAGAACGCGGCGGTGCAGGCGCTGATGCGGTCGGCGACCGAATGCATCGCGCGCAACGTCGCTGCCCATCCGCGTTTCAGCAAGCAGGCCCCGCACACCGAGC
>Ga0081455_10004245_pt1 | contig 16161 bp, 15 predicted proteins | sample TabmetS3T2R1_FD_70207 | JGI IMG/M metagenome (GOLD analysis project Ga0081455, IMG submission 70207) | Tabebuia heterophylla rhizosphere microbial communities from the University of Puerto Rico - S3T2R1 | ecosystem: Host-associated > Plants > Roots > Rhizosphere ... | reverse complement strand
CGCGTCGATACCAAGGTTATGCATCATGGCGTTGATGGCGAACGGCATCGAGCCGACGGCGACGGCGACTTGGACGAAGGCACATATCGCGAGCACGACATCGCCGCCTTCTGCGGCCAGCATGATCGTCAAGGTCAGCGCCGTGCACGACGCCACCGCCAGGTCGACGACGAGCAACCTGACGCTGTGAAAGAACGCGATGTAGCCCGCGAGTACGGCAAACGACATACAGCCCAGAAGGCCGAACAAGCGGTCGGAGTAGCTCAGGCAGACAACTGCCGTGCAGGTCACCAGGCTGAGCGCATAACAGACGGATTGGCGCCGCGTGGGCCATCGGTATGCCCACAGCGCTGCGAATACCACGCACACCGCCACCGCGGCCAGCGCGCCGGCGGTACCGAAGATCCGATGCGGACCGGCGGGACTCCACGTCATGGCCAGCGTGATCGAGCTGAGCGCCACCGTGCTGACCGCAATCATCGACCGAATGAGCGGCTGCAGATTTCGCGACGCCAGATATCGCGCGAGCCACTCGTAATGATCCGGTTGACGTCGCCACGCCGCGAGCACGCTCAATCGTCGCCCCGGCCGCGGCCTACTCGGACGACTTCTTATCCGCCGACTTGTCCTTACCCGCCGATTTCCTGACCGATTTCGGCAGCAGCCCATCCAGGGCCGAACCGGTGATGCGCCGAAACGCGCGTCGCGGCCGGTTGGCATCCAGGATGGCCACCTCGAGGCTGGTCACATCGAGGGTGTGTTCGTCGCCTCCGTTGGCACTGCCGGCCCGCAGCGCCTCGACCGCGATCCGAAGAGCGTCGGTCAGGTCGGCGTTCTCGGCGTAGGAGTTCTTGAGCGCGGTGGTGATCGGCTCGGTGGTGCCGCCCATCACGACGAAGTGCGGCTCGTCGGCGATCGACCCGTCGTAGGTGATCCGGTAGAGCTCAGGCGGTTTCGTCTCGCCGTGGTGCGCGACCTCGGCCACACACAGCTCGACCTCATACGGCTTGGCCTGCTCGGTGAAGATGCTGCCGAGGGTCTGGGCGTAGACGTTGGCCAGCTGCCGGCCGGTGACGTCGCGGCGGTCGTAGGCGTAGCCGCGGGTGTCGGCGAATTGGATGCCGCCGCGGCGCAGGTTGTCGAACTCGTTGAATTTGCCCGCCGCCGCGAAGCCCACGCGGTCGTAGAGTTCGCTGATCTTCTGCAGCGAGCGCGACGGGTTCTCCGCGACGAACAGGACGCCGCCGGCGTAGGCCAACGCCACCACGCTGCGGCCGCGGGCGATGCCTTTGCGCGCGAGCTCGCTGCGCTCGCGCATCGCCTGCTCGGGCGAGATGAAATACGGGAAGCTCACTTCGCACCCCGCGATGCGTCGTCATCGGGTCCGAAAGTGTCTGCACGCGAACGGCTTTCGATGATTTCGCGGGCCACCTCGGCGATCCGGCTCTCCGGCACGTCGACGGCCCCCTCCGCGTCGATCGTGACCGCCGTGGGGTAAATGCCGCGCACCAAATCCGGTCCACCGGTGGCGGAATCGTCATCGGCGGCGTCGTAGAGGGCCTCCACGGCGACCCGTAAACCCGAATCGGCATCGGTGACTTGCGAATACAGCTTCTTGATCGACGACTTGGCGAAGATCGAGCCCGAACCCACCGACTGGTAGCCCTCCTCCTCGATGTTCCAGCCACCGGCGGCGTCGAAGGAGACGATGCGGCCCGCGCCGTCGGGGTCGGAGGCGTGGATGTCGTAGCCCGCCAGCAGCGGCAGCGCCACCAGCCCCTGCATCGCCGCGGCCAGGTTGCCCCGCACCATGATCGCGAGCCGGTTGACCTTGCCGGCGAACGTCAGCGGCACGCCCTCGAGCTTCTCGTAGTGCTCGAGTTCGACCGCGTAGAGGCGGGCGAACTCGACGGCGATTGCGGCGGTGCCCGCGATGCCGGTGGCGGTGTAGTCGTCGGTGATGTACACCTTGCGCACATCGCGGCCGGCGATCATGTTGCCCTGCGTCGAGCGCCGATCGCCGGCGATGACGACGCCGCCGGGGTATTTCAGCGCGACGATGGTCGTCCCATGCGGCAGCTGGGAACTGGCGCCGGTCCCACCGCCCGATTGCCCGCCGGTGATGCTTGCCGGAAGCAATTCCGGCGCCTGACGCCGGAGAAAGTCGGCGAACGACGACAGGTCGACGGCTGGTGTTCCGGGAAGTGGCGAGTGAGTGTTCAGGCGGTCAGGAAACTGCCAGCTCACTGTCCGCCCTTTTGGACGTACGCGCGGACGAAGTCCTCAGCGTTCTCCTCAAGGACGTCGTCAATCTCGTCGAGCAGATCGTCGGTGTCTTCGGTCAGCTTCTCGCGACGCTCCTGGCCCGCGGCCGCCGCGCCGGCGACGTCATCGTCATCGCCGCCGCCACCGCCGCGTTTGGTCTGCTCCTGCGCCATCGCCGCCTCCTGCTCGGTTTTTATCTACCCTACCGGTCGACAGGGATATTTCCTGGTCTAACGAGCGTTAGCTGGTCAGTTGTTCCACCAACTCGACCGCGCTGTCCACCGAGTCCAATAGCGCCCCGACGTGCGCTTTGCTGCCTCGCAGCGGCTCCAGCGTCGGGATGCGGACCAGCGAATCGCCACCCAGATCGAAAATCACCGAGTCCCAGCTGGCCGCGGCGATATCGGCCCCGAACCGACGCAGGCACTCCCCGCGGAAGTAGGCACGGGTGTCCGTCGGCGGATTGTCCACCGCTTCCAGCACCTGGTGCTCGGTGACCAGGCGCTTCATCGAGCCGCGCGCGACCAGCCGGTTGTACAGGCCCTTGTCCAGCCGGACATCGGAATACTGCAGGTCGACGAGGTGCAGCCGCGGCGCCGACCAGCTCAGGTTCTCCCGCTGCCGGAAACCCTCGAGCAGTCGCAGCTTGGCCGGCCAGTCCAGCAGCTCGGCGCAGTCCATCGGGTCGCGCTCGAGCAGGTCCAGCACGTGTGCCCAAGTCTGCACGATGTCGGCGGCCCGGGGATCGGGGTCGCGGCTGTCGACCAGCTTCGCCACCCGGTCCAGGTAGATCCGTTGCAGCGCAAGGCCGGTCAGCTCGCGACCGTCGGCCAGCGCCACGGTTTGGCGCAGCGACGGATCGCGGCTGATCGCGTGGACGGCGTGCACCGGCCGGGCCAGCGCCAGGTCGGTCAGATCGATACCCTCTTCGATCAGGTCGAGCACCAGGGCCGTGGCGCCCAGCTTGAGGTAGGTCGAGGTCTCGGCGAGGTTGGCATCGCCGATGATGACGTGCAGCCGCCGGTACCGGTCGGCGTCGGCGTGCGGCTCGTCGCGGGTATTGATGATCGGGCGCTTGAGCGTCGTCTCCAGGCCCACCTCGACCTCGAAGAAGTCGGCCCGCTGCGAGATCTGGAACCCGGCCGTGCGCCCGTCCTGGCCGATGCCCACCCGACCGGCGCCGGTGACGACCTGCCGGGACACGAAGAACGGCACCAGGTGCCGCACGATCGACACGAACGGCGTTGCGCGGTTCATCAGGTAGTTCTCGTGGGCGCCGTAGGACGCGCCCTTGTTGTCGGTGTTGTTCTTGTACAGGTTGATCGGGGTGGCCACCCCGGGCATGGCCGCGACCCGGCGGGCCGCCTCGGCCATGACCAGTTCGCCGGCCTTGTCCCAGCGCACGACGTCGATCGGCGTCGTGACCTCAGGGGTCGAGTACTCGGGGTGGGCGTGGTCGACGTAGAGGCGGGCGCCGTTGGGCAGGATGACGTTGGCCATACCGGCGTCTTCCTCGGCCTCGATGAACTCCTGCGCCACGCCGGCCCCGCCGCCGAGCTCGAAACCCCGCGCGTCGCGCAGCGGCGACTCCTCCTCGAAGTCCCAGGCCGCCCGGCGGGCCCGCCCGGCCGGCAGCGTGCTGGCGTAGGCGTTCACCACCTGGGCGGACAGGAGCATGGCATTGGCTGACGGCTGGCCCGGCAGACTGACGCCGTACTCCACTTCGGTGCCCATGACCCGGCGAACGCTCATTGGTCAAGGCTACGGCCCGGGCCTGACGTTCTGCCGTGATGCCGCAGTTACAGCCCCCGAACGATGCTAACGATGTGGTATCAGCACAGCGATTCGGAAACATTGCGCATGGTCTGGGCGTCGTATTGGGAAAGAAGTTGCCGACGGCCCGGCAACGACGGAGGGAGGACGCATAGTGAAGAGTCACCCGCGCATCTCTGGGTCCACTGCACATGTGTCCGCACGACCGACACAGATCCACTCCGAGGACGTCGTCAACTGGCTGCACGACGCCTCCCTGAGACTGTTCGAGGCCCGGCTGGCCCGCGCCGCCGCAGCGGCCCACCGCGTCGAGCGACCCGCCGCCTAGGACACCGCCTCGCCGCCCCGGCTCTGTCGGGCGTGGCGCGCGGGCGGTCGAGCAGTGAGCACCTGACCAGCGTGGCTGTACAGCTGAGCTGTACGAACTCGGTGCCGGGGCGGGTGATCGTCCCGGCCGGGGCCAAGGCGATTACGGGACGGCGGCGAGGAACTTGTGCGTGACGTCGACGGCCACCTTGGACGTCTGGCCGTCGTACACGAACACGGCGAACGCCAGGTCGCCGCGATAGCCGGCGAACCAGCCGTGTGAGCGCGGCGGCACGGAGTTGTCGTATTCGGCCGTGCCCGTCTTGCCGGCCACCTGGCCCGGCAGGTCGTTCAGCGCGGTCGCCCGGCCGCTGGTCACCGTCGCCCGCATCATGTCGTGCAGGGTGGACGTGATCGCCGCCGGCAGTGCCGGTCCGGGCCGGCCCTGCTGGCCCACGACCAGCGACGGCGCGATCGGCCGGCCGGCCTGGGCGGCGCCGGCGACCTCGGCCATGGCCAGCGGGCTGACCAGGACCTTGCCCTGGCCGATCGCCTCGGCGGCCCGCTCGGTGGCCTGCGTCGTTGTCGGCGTCGGCAACGAACCGCTGAACGACTCGACCGGCAGCTTCCAGTCGGCGCCCAGGCCGAGCTGCCGCCCGGCGGTGGCCAGCGCGGTCGGCGGCAGCGCCATCCCGAGCGTCATGAACGTCGTGTTGCACGACATCGCGAATGCGGTACGCAGCGAGACGGTGCCGAGGGCGAACTTGTCCTCGTTGACGAAGACGCGGCCGTCGACGGTCTTCGTGGCCGGGCACGCCTCGGGAGTGTCGGCCGTCAGCTTCCCGCCGGCCAGCGCGGCCGTCGCTGTGACGATCTTGTACGTCGAACCGGCCGGATACTGCCCGGCCAGGGCGATGTCGCCCGGCGTGGACTCGGAGTTGGCGACCGCCAGGATGCGCCCGGTGGACGGCTGCAGGGCGACGATGGCGGCCCCCTGGGGCACCGACTGCAGCGCGCTGTCGGCGGCGGCCTGCACCTTCTGATCGAGGGTGAGCTGCACGGGCCGGCCGGGCGTCGGCGTGCCGACCGTGCCGAGCTGTCGGCCCGGCCGGCCGTCGGCGTCGGCGGCGTACACGACGACGCCGGGTTTGCCCGCCAGCTGCGCGTCGAACACCTGCTGCAGGCCGTCGATCCCGGCCTGGTCGCCGACCTGCACCCGTCCGGACGACGCCTTGACCGTGTCGGCGGTGGCCGCGCCGACGTGGCCGAGCAGCGGCTGGGCGAAGCGGCTGGTCGGCGCCAGCAGTTCGGTGCCGGTCTGGAACACGGTGCCCGGCAGTGGATGGATGATCGCGCGCACCTTCAGGTAGGCCGACTGGCGCAGCGTGATGACGTCGACGAACGCCTTCTTGTTCGGCGCCGCCTTGACGCCGGCCACGATGTCCGACGCGCTGATGTGCAGCGTGCTGGCCAGCGTCGCGGCCAGCGAGGTGAGGTTCTTGACCAGGTCCGGTTCGATGCCGACGTGGACCACCTGGGTCGGCGCGAACAGCGGCTGGCCGGATGCGTCCTCGAGCGCGGCGCGCGTGGGCTGGGTGCGCCGGGCCAGCAGGTGCTCGCCGGCCTGCAGCCCGGGGTGGACGTCGCTCGGCGCCCAGGTGACCGTCCAGGCCCCGTCGTGCTGGGCGAGCGGCAGCGAACCCTGGTAGGTCCACGGGGTGGGCGTCGCCGGCAGGCGCCACGACGCGCGGTACTGCGCCGTGTCGCCGTGCACCGAGGTCACTTGCAGCGTGCCGGTCGGGTTGCCCGTCGCCCGCAGGCTGCTCGATATCGGGTCGGCGGCCGCGGTCGGGTCGGACGTGGCCGCCGCTGCGGCCGAGACGTCACCGTGCCCGAGCGCGTCCAGGAAGCGCTGTGCGGCGGTCTGGGCCGGCGAGGCCTTGCTGTGGCCGCTGCAGGCAACAAGCAGCGCGCATCCGATCAGCGGGACGAGGGTGAGAGCGTGAACACGGCGCACTCCTCGAAGCCAACCACAACGCCGAACACTGTCCTATTAGGACTCTCCGCGTTCTGCCAGGTGCGATCAGCCGGCCAGTACCGTCACAGGTACTGGCCGGTGTTGCCCACGGTGTCGATGGAGCGCCCGGCGTCGGGGCCCTTGCCCGACACGAGCGTGCGGATGTAGACGATCCGCTCGCCCTTCTTGCCGGAGATACGGGCCCAGTCGTCCGGGTTCGTGGTGTTGGGCAGGTCCTCGTTCTCGCGGAACTCGTCCACGCAGGCCGCCAGCAGGTGCGACACGCGCAGGCCGCGGCTTCCCGTGGTCAGCACGTCCTTGATCGCCATCTTCTTGGCCCGGTCGACGATGTTCTGGATCATCGCGCCCGAGTTGAAGTCCTTGAAGTACAGCGTCTCCTTGTCGCCGTTGGCGTAGGTGACCTCCAGGAACCGGTTCTCCTCGGTCTCGGAGTACATCCGCTCGGTCGTGCGCTGGATCATGGCCGCAACGGTGGCCTGCAGGTCACCGCTGTGCTCGGCCAGGTCATCGGCGTGGATCGGCAGCGTGGTGGTGATGTACTTCGAGAAGATGTCGCGGGCCGCCTCGGCGTCCGGCCGTTCGATCTTGATCTTGACGTCGAGCCGACCGGGTCGCAGGATCGCCGGGTCGATCATGTCCTCGCGGTTGGACGCGCCGATCACGATGACGTTCTCGAGACCCTCGACGCCGTCGATCTCGGACAGCAGCTGCGGCACGATCGTGTTCTCCACGTCGGAGGACACACCCGAGCCACGAGTGCGGAAGATCGAGTCCATCTCGTCGAAGAACACGATGACCGGCGTGCCCTCGCTGGCCTTCTCCCGGGCCCGCTGGAACACCAGCCGGATGTGCCGCTCGGTCTCGCCGACATACTTGTTCAGCAGCTCCGGGCCCTTGATGTTCAGGAAGTAGGACTTGGCCGCCGAGCCGTCGCTGCCCCGAACGCGCTCCACCTGCTTGGCCAGCGAGTTGGCCACCGCCTTGGCAATCAGCGTCTTGCCGCAGCCGGGCGGACCATAGAGCAGGATGCCCTTCGGCGGGCGCAGCTCGTGCTCGCGGAACAGGTCGGCGTGCAGGAACGGCAGCTCGACCGCGTCGCGGATGGCCTCGATCTGCTTGGCCAGTCCCCCGATGTCGGTGTAGTCGATGTCGGGGACCTCTTCGAGGATGAGCTCCTCGACCTCGCTCTTCGGGATGCGCTCGTAGGCGTAGGCCGACCGCGGCTCGAGCAGCAGCGAGTCGCCGCTGCGCAGTGGAGAGCCGCGCAGGATGTCGGCGAGGTAGACCACCCGCTCCTCGTCGGTGTGCCCGATGACCAGGGCCCGCTCGCCGTCCTCGAGCAGCTCCTTGAGCATGACGATCTCGCCGGTACGCTCGTGGCCCCGCGCGGCGACGACGTTCATCGCCTCGTTGAGCATGACCTCCTGGCCGTGCTGCAACTGCTCGACCGGTACCTCGGGCGACACCGCCACGCGTAGCTTGCGCCCGCCGGTGAAGATGTCGACCGTCCCGTCCTCGAACGCCTCGAGGAACACGCCGTAGCCGCTCGGCGGCTGCGCGAGCCGGTCGATCTCCTCCTTGAGGGCGACCACCTGGTCGCGCGCCTCACGCAGCGTCTCGACGAGGCGCTCGTTGCGCTCGCCGAGGCTCGCCACCCGCGCCTGCGCGTCCGCCAACCGCTCTTCCAGGATGCGCATGTGCCGGGGCGACTCAGCCACCTTCGCCCGTAGCAACTCGACTTCCTGCTCGAGAAATGCCGTGCGCCGCCGAGCTTCTCGCGACGCGTCGTCGTCGTAATCGGACGAGCGAGGGGTGTCGTCGGACTCGTGAGCCATGCGGGCCACCTCCACTCGTGTGGTTCGCGAAAATCCACCCTACACAGCCGAGCTACTCACGCACGCGATCAACCCTCACTGTGGGAATGTGCACGTCAACTTGTGGACACGCACGCTGATCCGGAGAGCATCATGGACCGCGTGAGCGAGCCACTCCGCGTCTGGATCGACCAGGACCTGTGCACCGGTGACGGACTGTGCGTGCAGTACGCGCCCGAGGTCTTCGAGTTCGACGTCGACGGGCTGGCCTACGTGAAGAACGACGCCGGTGACCTGCTCTCGGCGAGCCGGGCCGAGGTCGACGTGCCCGAGCGGCTGCGCCTGGACGTGATCGACTCGGCCAAGGAATGCCCCGGCGAGTGCATCCACGTCCGGCGCTCGAGCGACGGCACCGAGGTGGCCGGCCCCGAGGCCTGATCTTCCCTTCTTCACCCCTCCGGTAAATCTGCGGCGTGTCGCTGCTAAGCAGACGTATGTGAACCAGTGATACTGGAGTGTTCACTGGTGCAGTTGTGAACAGTGGGATTTCGCCGTACGGTATTGCGCGGTCGATGGAAGGACCGCTCATGTCTCGTCTGCGCTCGTCCCAACCCGACTCCGATTCCTCTGAGCAACCGACCAGCCGGCGCCGGCACGTGGCCCGCCGGGTCGTGGTGCTCGGCATCTGTGCCGCCGTGGGCGCCGTCACCGTGATGGAGCTGCGGCACACCTCGACCGCCTCCGCCGACCCGTCCGCCCAGGACTGGCTGCGGCTGCGGATCTGCGAGTCCGGCAACAACTACTCGATCAACACCGGCAACGACCACTACGGCGCGTACCAGTTCGACCTGCCCACCTGGCGCAGCGTCGGGGGCAGGGGCTACCCGTACCAGGCGTCCCCGGCCGAGCAGGACGCCCGCGCGCTGATCCTGTACCGGATGCGCGGCTGGCAGCCCTGGCAGTGCGCGGGAATCGTCGGGCTGCACGAGGACAAGGACGCGGGTTCCGGGCGGATCAACGACATCAAGGTGCCCGGCGGCGGGTCGACCGGCGGCTCGGGTGGGTCGGGTTCGTCCGGATCGGGCGGCCACGGCTGGCCGGGCGTCTACTACTCGCTCGGCGACAACAGCTCGGGCATCAAGACCTGGCAGCTGCAGATGCGCCATCGCGGCGCCCCGCTGACCGGTACCGGCCAGTTCGGCGCGAACACGCTCGCGGTCGTCAAGGACCTGCAGCGGCAGAACGGGCTGGCCACCACCGGGCTGCTCGGCCCCAACACCTGGAATCTCGCCTGGACCGGCAAGTACCGCCCCGGCGCACCGGCCAAGCCCGCTCCCAAGCCGACACCCAAGCCCAAGCCGACACCCAAGCCGAAGCCGGCCCCGAAGCCCAGCAAGCCGGCCGCCGTCGCACCGAAGTGGACGGCCCCGCAGTACTACTCGTTCGGCGACACGAGCGCCACGATCAAGGCCTGGCAGCTGCAGATGCGCCACCGCGGCGCTCCGCTGGACGGAACCGGCCAGTTCGGCGACACGACGCTGTCGGTCGTCAAGGCGATCCAGCAGCAGAACCACCTGCCGGCCACCGGCATCCTCGGCCCGGTGACCTGGAAGCTGGCCTGGACGGGGGCCTACACCAAGCCGGCCGTCGTCGCGCCGAAGTGGACGGCCCCGCAGTACTACTCCTTCGGCGACACGAGCGCCACGATCAAGGCCTGGCAGCTGCAGATGCGCAAGCGCGGCGCCGCCCTGGAGGGTACGGGGCAATTCGGTCCGAACACGCTGGCCGTGGTCAAGCGCATCCAGCAGGTCAACCACCTGCCGGCCACCGGCATCCTCGGCCCGGCGACGTGGAAGCTGGCCTGGACCGGCAGGTACTGAGCTACTCGCCGCTCTTCGCCGGGCGGCGCTGACGGGCCGGTGCGGTGACGCCCGGCGCCAGGCGGCGGGCGGTGACGAGGAACGCGGTGTGGCCGATCATCCGGTGCTCCGGCCGCACCGCGAGCCCGACGACGTGCCAGCCCCGGACGAGGGTCTCCCACGCCGTGGGCTCGGTGTAGCCGCCGTGCTCGCGCAGCGCCTCGACCAGCCGGGACAGCTGCGTGGTCGTCGCCACGTAGCCGATGAGCACCCCGCCGGGTCGTAGCGCATCGGACAGCCCCGGCAGCACGACCCACGGCGACAGCATGTCGAGCACGACCCGGTCGGCCACCTCGTCCGGGCGGTGGTCGGCGACGTCGGCGATCCGCAGCGTCCAGTTGTCCGGGCGGCCGCCGTGGAACGTCTCGACGTTGCGCACCGCGACCTCGGCGTGGTCGGGCCGGTTCTCGTAGGAGACGACCCGGCCGGACGGGCCCACCGCGCGCAGCAGCGAGCAGGTGAGCGCCCCCGAGCCGGCGCCGGCCTCGAGCACGGTCGCGCCGGGATGGATGTCGCCGAGGCCGACGATCTGGGCGGCGTCCTTGGGGTACACGACGGCGGCGCCGCGGGGCATCGAGAGCACGAAGTCCGCCAGCAAGGGGCGCATCGCGAGGTAGGCCGTGCCCGACGTCGAGGTGACGACGCTGCCCTCGGGCTGGCCGATCAGGGCGTCGTGCTCGATGGCGCCGCGGTGCGTGTGGAACTGCTTGCCCGGCTCCAGGGTGACCGTGTGCATGCGGCCCTTGGGGTCGGTGAGCTGCACCCGCTCGCCGGCCGCGAACGTCGTGTCGCTCATGCCGCGGGCCGGCTCAGCTCGGCCAGCAGGTCGCGCGCCGACAGGATGCCGGCCGGCGACCCGTCGTGGTGCACGACCAGGTACTCGTGCGCCGGCGTGTGCCGCAAGGCGGCCAGCAGCGCGTCGCCGGACAGGTCGACGCCCAGCACCAAACCCGGCTCGAGCGGCCGGGCGACCTCGGACACCGGCACCCAGGGCCGGCGTTCGAGGGGCACCGCGCCGATACGGGACTCGTCGACGATCGCCTGGGGCTGGTTGGCCGAGTCGATGACCACCAGCCCGCCGGCCCGGGCCTCGCCGGCCCGCCGGATCGCCTCGGACACCGGCATGGCCGCGTGCACGTACAGGCCCGGGCGCAGCAGGCGCTGCATGGACAGCCGGGGCAGCCGCTGCTGCATCTCCGCGACGCGCAGCGACTGGGTGGCCGCGATCCACATGAACCCGCCGAGCGCCAGGCCGAAGACGGCGGTGCCGACGCTCCAGTTGAAGCCGTCGACGTTGATCAGCACGGAGCCGCCCGCCACCACGACGGCGAGCACCCGGCCCGACCACGCGGCGACCCGAGTGCCGGTGAGCCGCGAGTGGGTCACGCCCCACACGCCGGCCCGCAACGCCCGTCCGCCGTCCAGCGGCAGGCCGGGCAGCAGGTTGAACAGGGCGACCACCAGGTTGCTCCACATCAGCAGGGCGAGCAGGACGGACAGCACCGTAGCGTCCGGGGCGGCCGCGAACCCGGCCCAGGCGGCCCCGCCGAGGGCCAGCGAGACGAGCGGGCCGGCCAGCGCGATGAGCACCTCGTCGCGGGGCCGGCGGATCTCGCCCTCGATCTCCGACACACCGCCGAGCAGGAAGATGACCACCCGGTTAACCGGCTGGCCCAGCGCCAGGCTGACCGCGGTGTGGCCGAGTTCGTGCGCGAGCACGCACACCGCGAGCAGCACGGCGAACACGAACGCGATCAGGTAGGACATCGGCCGGCTGATGTTGTCGACCAGGTCGAAGATGATGCCGTTGTAGGTGATCGTGATCAGGGTCGCGATGAGCACCCAGGACGGGGCGAAGTAGAGCGGCACGCCGCGGAACCTGCCGACCGGCAGCAGGCGGCCGGCGGGGTTCATCGGCGGACGATTCGCACTCATCCTCAGCGATGCTACGGCGCCTCATGGTGAGCCGGGTTAGCGTACGGAGCGTGAACGACAGCGACGATCTGCGAAGCCGCATTGAGGCGCAGATCGCCGCACGCCGTGAGGCGGCGCGGCTGGCCCGCGGGCAGGACTCCGCCGGCCGCCGAGCGGCGGAGACTCGGCCGGATCCGCCGGTTTCGCCGGTTCCGCCCACGCCGCCGTACCGCCCGGTCTCGCCGGTTCCGCCCACGCCGCCCTACCGCCCGGTCTCGCCGCTGGACGAGACGCAGATCATCGACGCGATACCGCCCGACGACCACGGCGAGATCCCGCACCCGCAGCGCCGCCGGCACCGGCGGCGCCGCCGCGAGTCCCGGATCCGGCAGTTCGCGTTCCCGATCCGGTTGCTGGTGCTGGTGGTCGTCGCGGCCCTGCTGGCGCTCGGGCTGCGCGCGTTCGTGGTCGAACCGTTCTGGATCCCTTCCGAGTCGATGGAGCCCACCCTGCACGGCTGCTCGGGCTGCAACAACGACCGGCTGCTTGTCGACAAGTTGTCCTATCACCTGCACGCCGTCCACCGCGGCGACGTCGTCGTGTTCCATCGCCCGCCCGGCGTCGAGGCGGCCGAGAGCGTGCTGATCAAGCGCGTCATCGGGCTGCCCGGCGAGACGGTCAGCGGGCACGACGGCAAGGTGTGGATCGGCAGCCGGCCGCTGGAGGAGTCCTACGTCAACCCGGTGTGCCACGGCACGGAGGCCTTCGATCCGGTGACGGTCCCGAAGGGGCGGTACTTCATGATGGGCGACAACCGATGCGACTCCAACGACAGCCGGATGTTCGGGCCGATCCCGAAGTCGTCGATCATCGGCCGGGCGTTCCTCATCATCTGGCCGCTCGGCCGCATCCACTGGTTGTGACGAGCCGCGCCTGCCGGAAATTGTCGGGGGACGGTTCTACTGTCGGGACATGACCGAGACGGTGGTGGCGACAAGCATGGCGAGTCTGCCGGACGCCGTGGTCGGGTCGCTGTCCCCGTCGCGCGCGTCGGACTTCAAGACCTGCCCGCTGCTGTACCGGTTCCGCACGATTGACCGGTTGCCCGAGGCGCCGTCGCGGGCCGCGGCGCGCGGCACCGTCGTGCACGCGGTGCTCGAGCGGCTGTTCGACCTGCCGGCCGGCGAGCGCACGCTGACCGCCGCCCAGCAGCTCGTCGACCCGGCCTGGCGCACGCTGCTCGACGAGGCCCCCGAACTGGCCGAGCTGTTCGCCGACGACGACGCGGAGGGTTCGGAGCTGGCCGCCTGGCTCGACTCGGCGCGTGACCTGGTCGAGAGCTACTTCGCCGTCGAGGATCCGGCCCGGCTCGAACCGGCGGCCCGCGAGCAGCTGGTCGAGACGGTCGTCGACGGGTTGCGGCTGCGCGGCTACGTCGACCGCCTGGACGTCTCGCCGGCCGGCGACGTGCGCGTCGTCGACTACAAGACGGGCACCATCCCGCGCGAGGCGTTCGAGGCCAAGGCGCTGTTCCAGATGAAGTTCTACGCGCTGGTGCTGTGGCGTACCCGCGGCGTGGTTCCGCGCCAGCTCAAGCTGATCTACCTGTCCGATCGCGACACGCTCAGCTACGCCCCCGAGGCCGACGAGCTGGTCCGGTTCGAGCGCACTCTCAAGGCGATCTGGGTCGCGATCGCCCGGGCCACCGAGCGGGCCGACTTCCGCCCGAGCCCCAGCCGGCTGTGTGACTGGTGCGATCACCAGGCCCGCTGCCCTGCGTTCGGCGGTACTCCCCCGCCGTTCCCCGAGGACGCGCTCACCCGCATCGACCGCGATCGGCGCGAGTCGCCGAAGCCGGCCGTCGTCGAGCCGGAGCTCTGACCCGCCGGCGCCGTCCCGACCCGGGCCCGACGAGCGGCCCGGACCGCGCCGCGCGCCACGCCCGACTTGGCGTTCTTGGGGAACTTGCGGACCCTCGGGCGCACACTGCAACCTATGCCGACCGATGACGCGCAGGAGGAGATCCCTCCGGCGATCGTCACACTCTCGGCTCAGGTCGACGAGAAGCGGGCCCGCGTGCAGCGCATGCACGCCGAGCTGCGACAGGGTTCGGGCGACGGCCCGGCCAAGGCGGAGGCGCGCCAGGCCGCGGTGACGGCGATGGGCGCGGCGACGCTGGAATTGCTCGACGCCCAGTCGCGACTGCGGGCGATGCGGGTGGCGCATCGGCAGCAGGTAGTGGCCGAACTGCTCGAGCAGGATCGCCGCCGGGACAGGCTGCGGCTGTGGCAGCTCACCGGCGGGGTGGCCCTGGTCGGAGCGCTCGTCGTGGTGCTCGCCGTGACCGGGGTGATCGCCACCGCGCGGCTCACGATCGCCGTGCCGGTGCTGATCGCCGCGCTGCTGATGGCGATATCGATGCTCCCGTCGATGGTCCGTGACGCCGGCAAGCACGCCCTGGATCTGCGCAAGGCCGTAGTCGTCGCGGTGCTGTCTCTCGTAGCGTTCGTCGGTGCGGTGGCCTGGCGCCCGCTCGGCAACGCGTGCCTGCTCGCGGTTGTCGTCGCGGCGATCCCAGTGGTCGTGGCGACGCGTGTGCAGCGCGGCCGCGACGCTCGCTCGGGAGGAGGGCCCGACCGTGGATGACGCGACGCCGTCCGGTGACGAGCTGGACCCGCTGCGCTCGGGCCGGCCCGACGTCGACCTCGAGCTGACCACCATGCGCACCGACATCAACGAGCTGCTGCGCTCGGTACGTCTCATCGCGCAGAAGGTCGACTGGCTGACGAGCAACGCGCAGATCACCGCCGATGCCCCGATCTGTGATCTCGACGGCGACGTCGACGAGGCGATGGCCAAGCTGGCCGCTCAGGTCGAGCGGGGCGAACGCTTGCAGGACCAACTCCTGGACGGCCCGGCCCGCAAGGAGCTGAGGGTGGCCGTCGACCGGCACTGGGAGTGGGAGCGCAAGTTCGAGCGCAGCCAGGCCCAGCTCACGTCGTTGAGCGAGGCGATCGTGGGCTCGTACGAGCCGGCGGCGGTGCGGGCCGCCGACGAGTTCCCGGCCGCCTGGCAGGCGTTGACCGAGCTGGAGCAGGAAGGACCCCGGCTGGAGAACGCGGCCCGGATCGCGCAGGAACGGCTCGACGCCGACGACGCCGTCCGGCGCGAGCACGGTGCGGACATCGAGGCCGTTGGCCTGGCCTGGCAGGAGCTGTGCGGGCAGCTTCGCGACCTGATCGACTCGGCCGTCGCCCAGCACGCGCTCTTCCCCACCTGGTTCCGGGACACCCTGGGGCTGGCGCCACCGGCCGACGCCCCGACGCGCTGGTTCGAGCTGGCCACCGAGATCCTCGCCTACCGGATCACCTACCGCATCGACAGCGAGGACTCACCGCTCGGCGATCCGCCGCCGGGTGACGCGTCGGCCCGCCGCCGGCAATGGCACCAGCGGTTGCGAGCCGGTCTGGCCCGCCTCACCTGAGCACTTCACGCCGATCCCATAAGCAGATCCGGCTCGATCGGCAATCAACAGCCCGCCTGTATTTCTAACGTTAACCCGGTCTGGGCACTAATGATCATTTCCCTCATAATGTTGCTCCGTCGCGAGGCGGCAACCGGGCCTCGCGACCTGCTTGCGTTTCTCAGCCGGTGCAGACGATCAGCGGGATGGCAGTCTCGTCCGGCGTCGTCGAACCGTGGTAGGCGACGAGCCGGCTGGACTTCTTCGGCTCGTGCTTGCTGGCCAGCACCACGTGCCGGTCGTGGCACACCACGACGACGTCGCCGATGCGGGCCAGGTGCGCCTCGGGCACGGGCCCGAACCAGCCGGCCGCGACGACCTCGTCGCGGGTGAGCACGTCGGCGGCCGCACCCAGCACGCCCCGCCACGTGGCGACCACGTCGTCGCGCGCGCCCGGGCGCGTGTGCAGGTAGCGCACCCGAGCCTCGCCGGCGATCACGCGCACCCCGGCCCGCAGCCGCCGGTCGGCGTCGAAGTCGAAGCGGCCGTCCATCGGCACGTCGACCTCGCCGTGGTCGGCGGTGACGAGCAGGACGGCGTCGGCCGGCAGACCGTCGACCAGCCGCTCGATCAGCCCGTCGACCTCGACCGCCGCGGCGCGCCACTGCG
>Ga0081455_10004244_pt1 | contig 16165 bp, 10 predicted proteins | sample TabmetS3T2R1_FD_70207 | JGI IMG/M metagenome (GOLD analysis project Ga0081455, IMG submission 70207) | Tabebuia heterophylla rhizosphere microbial communities from the University of Puerto Rico - S3T2R1 | ecosystem: Host-associated > Plants > Roots > Rhizosphere ... | reverse complement strand
ACGCGGCCAGTTCTTCGAGTACTTCGAGCGCGCGTCGAGCGACGACGAGACCGTCGAGGAACTGGTGGTGGCCTCGACAACGCTGGCGGCACGACGGATCGGCGCGATTATCGTCATCGAACGGCAGATTGGCCTGCGGAATTACATCGAAGGCGGGATTCCGCTCGATGCGACGGTGACCTACGACTTGCTCGCCAGCATCTTTCTCCCGGGATCGCCGCTGCATGACGGAGCGGTGATCGTCCAGGGCAATCGTGTGGCCGCGGCGGCGTGCTTTCTGCCCTTGTCGATCAGCGCCCGCGTCAGTCGCGAGCTCGGCACACGGCATCGCGCCGCGCTGGGGTTGACGGAGGAGAACGACGCGGTTGCCATCGTGGTGTCGGAGGAGACCGGCACTATCTCATTGGCCATTGGCGGCAGCCTGGAGCGAGGTTTCGACGCGCCGACGTTGCAGGCGCGACTGCAGGCGCTGCTGCGAGTCCGTGGACGGACGCACACACGGCGTCACGAGCCGCGGAATTCGACGACCTGATGCCCATCCGACTTCTGCGCCGCGCCGGCCTGAAGGTCGTCTCCGTGGTGCTCGCCGCACTCCTCTGGTTGATTGTGTCGGGCGAGCAGACGGTGGAGCGCGCCCTGCGCATTCCACTTGAATTCACGAACATACCCAGCCAGCTCGAGCTCGTTGGTGAGCCACCGACTGTCGTCGACGTGCGCGTGCGCGGGTCGTCTGGCGCGCTCGGCCGCATCGCGGCAGGCGAGCTGGTGGGCATGGTCTGCGGTCGCTGCGAGCGGCCATTTTCGCTCGACGCGAAGGTCGCGGATCTCGATCGACACCTGCCCCCGCATCGCAGGCTCGTCGAGATCCGCCTGCTCGCGATCGAGCGTCCGTATCGCAAGACGACCGTGTTCGTGAATCTCGTCGGGCTGCTCGCGCGGCACTTCGTCATGCGCGGCTGCGATCTCGCGGTGATCTCGGGCACCGTGCGTCAACGTGCGCTCTACGAGCATCTCGGCTTCGAGCCCTTCGGCGCGCGCGTCGGCCCGGCCGGCGCCGAATATCAGCCGATGTATCTCACGCTCGAAGCCCTGCGAGTCGGCTCGGAATCGGGACGCACCTGGGCACAAAGCGCATGACTGCCAACTTCCTCACGGGCCCCGTCGAACTGCACGCCGACGTCCGCGCGGCATTCCGGAACGCGCCGGTCTCGCATCGCGACGCCGGATTCCGCGGCTCGCTCCGGCGGACGCGGGCGGCACTGTGCCGTCTCGTGAATGCACCGTGCGTCGCGCTGCTCGTCGGCAGCGGCACGCTCGCGAACGACGCGGTTGCCGCCCAGCTCACGGACGCAGGTCACGGTCTCATCCTCGTCAACGGCGAGTTCGGCGGCCGTCTCGTCGATCACGCGCGACGCATGCGTCTGCGCTTCGAGACGGAGGAGTGCGACTGGGGCGCGCCGTTCGACTGGCACCGCCTCGCGCGGCGCGTCATGCAGGTTCGACCGGCATGGATCTGGGCGGTGCTCGCGGAGACTTCCACGGGCGTCCTCAATCCGCTCGACGAGTTGCACGCGCTCGCGGCGCGAGCGGGCGCGGATCTGTGCGTCGATGCAATCAGCGCGATCGGCCTGATCGAAGTCGACCTGCGCGGCGTGCGCTTCGCGACCGCCGTGAGCGGCAAGGGGCTCGCCGCGTTTCCGGGACTCGCCGCGGTATTTCACGACGGTCGCCTGTCGACCTCGGCGCATATTCCGCGGTACCTCGACCTCGCCTATCACGAAGCCATGGATGGCGTGCCATTCACGCATTCGTCGAACCTGCTGGCGGCGCTCGAGCGCTCGCTCGCCGTGACCGACTGGAAAAGCAAGTACGCCTTCGTGGCCGACGAGTCGCGCAGGTTGCGCGCCGCGCTACGCGCCGTCGGCCTTCCGCCGCTCGCGGAAGAGCCGCATGCAGCGCCCGGCATCGTCACGCTCGAGATTCCCGCCTCGAAGCGCGCGAGCGATGTCGCCGCGGAGCTCGAGCGACGTCACGTGCTCGTCGCGCACCAGAGTGGTTACCTGCAAGTCCGCAACTGGCTGCAGGTCTGCCTCATGGGACAGGTCGATGCCGATGAGTTGCGCGGTTTGCCGGCGACGATGGCGAACATCGTCCATGCCGTCCCGCAATCAGGCCGCGCAGGCGCGCTGCCACCGCGGCCGTCGACTGATACGCGCGACTGTGCGCGATCGTGACCGATCGTGCGCGGCGCGCACGCAACAGCGACGTCCCCGCATACGCACCTCGGTAAGCGTGTATATCGTATATTATATTTGACGTACGGGCGGCGCCGTCGTTATCTCTCATCCCTAGGGCGCTAACTTCAGGGGTGAGGTTCATGAGACTAAAAAGCTACGACCGTCGCTGGCTGTCCGCCGCGGCGATCTTCAATGTCCTGTTGCTGATTCCGCTCGGAGCGCAGGCGCAATCCCCTTCCGGGGACGCCACCGAGCTCGAGCAGATCACGGTCACGGGCTCCCGCATCAAGCGCGCGGACGTGAACGTCGAGAGCGCGAGCCCGCTCACGGTCGTCGACTCGAAGGAATTCGTCTACCAGGGTGTGACGAACGTCGATCACGTGCTCAACCGGCTGCCGCAGTTCACGGCTGACTCGAACGAAAACGGCTCGAACGGCTCGGATGGCACGGCCCGGCTCAATCTGCGCGATCTCGGGCCGTCACGAGTTCTGGTGATGGTGGACGGCCAGCGCATGCTTCCCGTCGAAACCGCCGACGTGAACTTCATCCCGAGCTTCCTGCTCGAGCGAGTCGACGTCGTCACGGGCGGTGCGTCGGCCGTGTACGGCTCGGACGCCGTCGCGGGCGTCGTGAACTTCATCATGAAGAAGGACTTCCAGGGCGTGAAGATCGACGCCCAGTACGGCATCGCGAATCACAGCAATGACGACAGCCGTACGCGCGACATCGTCGAGGCCAAGGGCTTCGACCTTCCGAAGAGCTCGGTGTGGGACGGCAAGCGCACGGACTTCAACATCGCGCTCGGCATGAACACCGCCGACGGACAGGGCAACGCGACGTTCTACCTCGGCTATCGCGAGCTCGATCCGGTCACGCAGAACACGCGCGACTATTCGGCCTGCGGCCTCAATCTCACAGGAGCGAACGGCTCGGGCCTCGTCTGCGGCGGATCGCAGAACAACCAGTGGGGCAACTTCGTCGTCCTCACCGGCACCAATCCGACCTACAACAACGCCAAGGATGGATCCGGGACGTGGGTGCCGTATGACACCTCGTTCCTCTACAACTACGCGCCGACCAACTACATCCAGCGCGCGGACAAGCGCGTGACCGCGGGTGCCTTCGCGCACTACGAATACAACGATCACGCGGACGTCTACGGTAGTTTGATGTTCATGGACGACCACACGTTCTCGCAGGCCGCCCCGAGCGCGTACTTCCTCGGCACCGTCTATCCCATCAACTGCGACAACCCGCTGATGTCGGCGCAGCAGGCCGGACTGCTCTGCGGTGGCGCAGCCGGCACGAACACGAGCGTCAATACACTCGTCGGCTATCGCTTCGGTCCTCCGGGCCAGCCGCGCCGCGACGATCTGCGGCACACCGACTACCGCGGCACCCTCGGCGTCAAGGGCGACATCTCGGAGGGCTGGAGCTACGACCTGTCGTTCCTGTACTCGCAGATCGTGCTCGACGAGAGCTACAAGAACGACCTCGACCTCCTCAAGGGCGCACGCGCGCTGCAGGTCGTCGACGTCAATGGCGTGCCCACCTGCAAATCGGTGATCGATGGTACCGACCCGAACTGCAAACCGGCGAACGTGTTCCGCGCTTTCGGCATCGACGCCGACGCCTACGGCTACATCTTCTCGCCGACGTTCACGCATGGCGTGCAGAAGGAGACCGTGTCGAGCGCCGTGATCAATGGCGATCTCGGCCAGTACGGAATCAAGCTGCCCACCGCGAAAGACGGTCTCGCGCTCGCCGTCGGCTTCGAGCATCGCACCGAGGATCTGTCGTTCGAGGCGGATGCCGTCGCACAACAGAAGGGTACGCAGGAAAACGCCGGCAACTTCAAGGTCGACGAGGCCTTCATCGAGCTCGACATGCCGTTCGTCACCGACCGGCCCGGCATCGACCTGCTGTCGCTGAATGCAGGCTACCGGTACTCCGACTACAGCATCGCGAACAGCGACGGCTTCAAGGTCGACACGTACAAGGCGGAGCTGCAATACGCGCCGGTCCAGGCGATCAAGTTCCGCGCGAGCTACAACCGCGCGGTGCGCGCGCCGAACATCTCCGAGCTCTTCGCCCCGCAGCAGCTGGGCAACGTCGCCGGCCAGGATCCCTGCGCGAACGCCGGCACCGACGCGCCGGCGGCGTCGCTCGAGGATTGCCTGCGCAGCGGCGTGACGCAGGCGCAGTACGGTCACATCCCGCTGTGCCCGGCCGACGTCTGCGTGACGCTCGGCGGCGGCAACCTCGATCTCAAGCCCGAGGTGGCGGACACGAAGACGTTCGGCTTCGTGGTGGCGCCCGAATCGATGCCCGGCTTTTCGGTCACGGTGGATTACTTCGACATCAACGTCGACGGCTACATCGGCGCGGTCGACGCATCAGTCGTGATGAACCAGTGCATCACGGGCGGCCTCGACTTCTTCTGCGCGCTGTTCCACCGCGACCCGCAGACGGGAATCCTGTTCGGCACGAACGGCTACATCCAGGCCACGACGTCGAACACGGGTCATCTCAAGACCACGGGCATCGATCTCGGCGCCACGTACCGGCAGTCGCTCGGCGACAAGGCCGGCGCGCTCGACATCTCGCTCGTGGGCACCAAGCTCGACAAGCGCGAGATCGAGCAATTCCCGGGACTCGGCACGTACGACTGCAAGGGGCTCTATGGTCCGATCTGCGGACAGCCCACGCCGAGCTGGCGCCACAACATGCGCTTCACGTGGATCCCGCCGTCGAGCAACGCGAGCGTGTCGCTCAACTGGCGCTACTTCGGCTCGACCGACCTGTCGGTGAACTCGAACAACCAGTTCCTGCATGGAGATCCCATCGAGATCAACGACAAGATCAAGGCGTACAACTACTTCGATCTCGCGGGCGACTGGAAGCTCAACGACTCGTTGCAGTTGCGCGCGGGCATCAACAACCTGCTCGACAAGGAGCCGCCCGTGATCGCCGCGGGACTGCTCTCCTCGTTCGGCAACGGCAACACCTATCCGGGTGTGTACGACCCGATGGGCCGCCTGTTGTACGCGGGCATGTCGTTCACGTTCTGATCGGTACACTTCGGGGGCCGGCACTCGCCGGCCCCCGATCTCATGTCTTCACGATTTCCTCCGCCGGCCCGACTTTTTCCTCCGCGCGCCGCGTGGTTCCTCTTCGGCGCGCTCGCGTTCGCCGGCGCCGCGCTCGCGGCCGATGATCGAATCGACCTGCGTACGCCCACCTTCGCGGCGCAGCTCGACCGTGACTCCCAGACTCTCGCGTCGCTGAGCCCGCTCGCCGATCGCGAGCTCGACTTCCTGCCTGTGCACGCGGCGCGCCGCGGCGACGGCTACGTGCAGCTCGGCGACCTGCATCTGCGGCTGCGGAAATCCGGCGGTGACTGGCGCGACTTCTCCTCTTCGTTCAAGCGCGTGCGCGTGAAACCGCTTCCGGCCAACGGTGCGCTCGCGGCAGCGGACATCACTGCGTCGCTCGGCGACGAGCTGCCGCTGCGCGTGACGCGAACCTGGGTCACGGAGGGTCGCTCACTCGTGCTGCGCTTCACGTTGACCAACACCGCGCCCGAGCCCGTCGACATCGGCGTGCTCGGGATTCCGATGGTGTTCGACAGCATCCTCACCGACCGCTCGCTCGAACAAGCTCATGCGCAGGCGAGTTTCGTCGACCCGTACATCGGTGGCGACGGCGGTTACGTGCAGGTCACACGTCTCAATGGCGCCGGACCTGCGTTGCTCGTGCTGCCCGACGGCCACACGCCGCTAGAGGCCTGGACGCCGCTGCCGCAGGGATCGAAATCAGATTCCGTGTTCGCCGACCGCACAAAACGCGGCCAGACCTTCGAGGGCTACTATGACTGGACGGTCGTGAGCCGCGGCTTCGCGGAGCGCGAATGGGCGCGCGCCGGCGAACCGTGGATTCCGCCGCGGATGCTCACGCTCGCGCCGGACGAATCGCGCGTGATCGGCCTGCGCTTCGTCACCTCTCCCACGATCCGCGCCATCGAGAAAACGCTCGTTGCCGAGCGGCGCCCGGTCGCGGTCGGCATCCCCGGATACGTCGTCGCGCAGGATCTCGACGCAACGCTGTTCCTCAACGCGCCGCAGCGCGTGAAGTCGCTGCGCGTGAGTCCGTCGGACTCACTCGAGGTCACGGCCGCCGCGAGCACCCACGGCTGGCTCCGCTACTCCGTGCAGGGCCGGCGTTTCGGACGCGCACGGCTCGACATCGAATACGCCGATGGCGACGTGCAGACCGTGAGCTGGTTCGTCACGAAGCCCGCGACCGACACCGTGGCGGCGCTCGGCCGCTTCACGACGCACGAGCAGTTCTTCGATGATGCGCGCGATCCGTTCGGCCGCGCACCGGCCATCCTCGCTTTCGATCGCGAGGCGAACCGCATCGTCACGCAGGACGCACGCGTATGGATCGCGGGCATGAGCGACGAAGGCGGCGCCGGCAGCTGGGTCGCCGCGATCATGAAGCAGCTCGACAACCCCGTGCCCGACGAAGTCGCGCGGCTCGAACGCGTGGTCAACGAGACCGTGATCGGGAAATTGCAGGTCGCCTCGGGACCTCACGACGGCGCCGTGAAGAAGAGCCTGTTCTGGTACGACCCGAAGTCGTTCCCCGACTACTACGACCGGTCCCTCGACTGGAGCACCTGGACTTCGTGGACGAAGCAGCAGGCCGACGATCCCGGGCGCTCGTATAACTACCCGCACGTCGCGGCGGGCTACTGGGTGCTCTACCGTCTCGCGCGCTTCCACGAAGGACTCGTACGCACGCACGACTGGCGCTGGTACCTCGACCGCGCGCGCATCACGACGCTTGCGATGGTGCGCGATGCGCCCTACTACGCGCAGTTCGGCCAGATGGAAGGCGAGGTCTTCATCTCGATCCTCGCGGACCTCAAGCGCGAGGGACTCGATCGCGAGGCGCGCGATGTCGAAGCCGCGATGCGCAAGCGCGTGGCGCACTGGCTCACGCTGTCGTATCCGTTCGGCAGCGAGATGCCGTGGGACTCGACGGGACAGCCCGAGGTCTACGCGTGGCTGCGCTATTTCGGCTACGAGAACGCCGCCGCGCGCACGCGTGAAGTCATCCTCGGCTATGACCCGACCGTCCCGCACTGGGGCTACAACGGCAACGCACGCCGTTACTGGGACTTCCTCTATGGGGGCAAGCTCACGCGCATCGAGCGCCAGCTGCACCATTACGGCTCCACGCTCAACGCCGTGCCGTTGTTCGATGCGTACCGCGCGAACCCGTCCGACCTCCATCTACTGCGCGTCGCGTACGGCGGCCTGCTCGGCGGGCTCACGAACATCGACGAGCAGGGCTTCGGCGCCGCGGCATTCCATGCGTGGCCCGACCAGCTGCGTTTCGACGCGCTGACCGGCGACTACGGCATGGGCTTCTTCGGTCACGCGTACGGCACGGCGAGCTATCTCGTCGACGACCCCGTGTTCGGCTGGCTCGGCTTCGGCGGCGCCGTGACCGTGAATCCCGACTCGATCCACATCGAGCCGCGCGACAGCGCGCGCAGCCGGCTGTTCATCGCGCCCGCGGGCGCGTGGATCACGCTCGCCGCGGGCAAGATCGAATCGGCGGACTATCTGCCGGCGGACGGCCGCATCCGGCTGAAGCTCGCGGCCGCCGACGCACACACGAAGATCGCGCGCGTCGCGATCGAGACCACGGTGAAGGGGCGCGCGCCCCTGCAGGTTTCCGGCCTCACTCCCGAGCGCGGTTATTATTCCATCGAGCTCGCGGAACAGCCGTCGCTCGAATTCACGAGGACGCATTGACATGATGCATCGCAGATCCTTCCTCGCTCGCGCCGGCGGCGCGACGCTCGCCGCCGGGCTCACGGTTCCAGCGCTCGCCACGACGTCGAGTGTCATCCCGAAAAAGGCGCGCTCGCTGCCGCTCGCCGACGTGCGCCTCACGCCGTCGATGTTCCTCACCGCGGTCGAGATGAATCGCCGCTATCTCATGAGCCTCGAGCCCGAGCGGTTGCTGCACAACTTCTATACCGGTGCCGGCCTGCCGCCGAAGGGCGAGGTATACGCCGGCTGGGAGAGCGACACGATCGCCGGTCACACGCTCGGCCACTACCTGACCGCGATGTCCCTCATCCACGTGCAGCTCGGCGACGAGGAGGCGAAGCGCCGCGTCGCGCACACGGTGGACGAGCTCGTCGTCATCCAGAAGAAGCGCGGCGACGGCTACGTCGCGGGCCTGACGCGCAAGCGCAAGGACGGCAAGATCGTGGACGGCCAGGAGATCTTCACGGAGATCATGCGCGGCGAGATCACGTCGGGCGGCTTCGATCTCAACGGCGCATGGTCGCCGCTGTACACGATCCACAAGCTGTTCGCCGGCCTGCTCGATGCGCACGAGCTCTGCGGCAACGCCCCGGCACTCGAAGTCGCGGTCGGCCTCGCCGGATACTTCGAGAAAGTCTTCGCCGCGCTCGATGACACCCAGTTGCAGACGATGCTCGGCTGCGAGTACGGCGGGCTCAACGAGAGCTTCGCGGAGCTCTCTGCGCGTACGTCGGATGCGCGCTGGCTCAAGGTGGCCACGCGCGTCTACGACAACAAGGTGCTCGATCCGCTGACGCGCCGCGAGGACCGGCTCGAGAACTTCCACTCGAACACGCAGGTGCCGAAACTCATCGGGCTCGCGCGCATCCACGAGCTCAACGGCGATCCGAAGGCCGGTACCGCGGCACGTTTCTTCTGGGAGCGCGTGACCGGGCATCACAGCTACGTGATCGGCGGCAACTCCGACCGCGAATATTTTTTCACGCCCGACACGATCTCGCGGCACGTCACGGAGCAGACCTGCGAGCATTGCAACAGCTACAACATGCTGAAGCTCACGCGGCACCTGTATTCCTGGGAGCCGAATGGCTCGTGGTTCGACTTCTTCGAACGCACGCATCTCAACCACGTGATGTCGCAGCAGAACCCCGCGACCGGCATGTTCACGTACATGACCCCGCTGATGTCCGGCGCCGCGCGCGAATTCTCCAAGCCCACCGAGGATTTCTGGTGCTGCGTCGGGTCTGGCATGGAGAGCCATGCAAAGCACGGCGAATCCATCTTCTGGGAAGACGGCGACACGCTGCTCGTTAACCTCTACATCCCGGCGACCGCGCGCTGGCGCACACGCGGCGCAGACCTCGCGCTGTCGACGGCCTATCCACTCGACGGCCGTGCGTCGCTCGCGCTCCAGGCGCTCGAACGTCCCGGCCGATTCACGATCGCGCTGCGCATCCCGGCGTGGGCGGACGATGCGCGCGTCGCCGTGAATGGCAAGACCGCGAAGTTCACGCGCGACGCGGGCTACGCCGCGATCACCCGGAACTGGAAGGCCGGCGACACGGTAGCGCTCGAACTACCGATGAAGCTGCGCATCGAAGCGACCTCCGACGACCCCGACACCATCGCGATCCTGCGCGGGCCGCTCGTCATCGCCGCGGATCTCGGTCCCGCACCGAGCGATCTCACGAGCCTTCCTCCCGCACTCGTGGGCGCCGACGTGCTCGCGGGCTTCAAGCCCGCAGGCGTGGCCGGTCGGTACTCCGTGAGCGCGGGCTACGCGCGCCCCGCGGCGCTCGAGTTCGCACCGTTCTACGGTCTCTACGAGCGGCGCACCGCGGTCTACTTCAAGCGCTTCAGCGACTCCGCGTGGAAGGCGCAGGAAGTGGCGTACGTCGCCGAGCAACAGCGGCAGCGCGACATCGCGACGCGCTCCATCGACATCATGCACCTGGGTGAGATGCAGCCCGAACGCGACCACAAGCTGTCCTCGGACATCTCGTATCCCGTGAGCTACCGTGGCCGCAACGGCCGGGACGCGCGCTCGGGCGGATTCTTCGAGTTCGATCTCAAGGTCAGGCCCGGCGTCGTGCTGCAGGCAACCTACTGGGGCGGCGAGCGCAAGCGCGAGTTCGAGATCCTCATCGACGGCCAGCCGCTCGCGCGCCAGACGCTGGCCGAGGAGCATCCGGGCGAGTTCTTCGACGTCGAGTATGCGGTGCCCGATGCGCTCGTTGCCGGCAAGTCGACGGTGCGCGTGCGCTTCCAGCCCGTGTCGCGCAACACCGCGGGGCCCGTGTTCGGCGTGCGCCTGCTCTCGAAAGCGCCGTAGCGCCGCGGGCGCGCGCTCCTTACGATGCGCGCATGAGCGCGTCGCGAGATCTCATCGCAAAGCTCGGATTGCAGCCGCACCCCGAGGGCGGCTGGTACCGGGAAGTGCATCGGGCGCGCGCGACCTTCGCGGGCGCACGCGGCGACCGTGCGGCCATCACGTCCATCTACTTCCTGCTCGAGCGCGGACAGGCAAGCCGCTGGCACGTCGTCGAGTCCGACGAGATCTGGCATCACCACACGGGAGCGCCGCTCGAGCTCCTGACCTACGATCCCGCTACCCGGACGATGCGCAGCCGGCAGCTCGGTCCGCCCGCCGCGGCGCAGGAACCCATCGGGGTCGTGCCGGCGGGCGTCTGGCAGGCCGCGCGCAGCGCCGGCGAGTTCACGCTCGTCGGCTGCGACGTCGGCCCCGGCTTCGACTTCGCCGATTTCCGCTTCGTCGCGGCGCTTCCGGACCACCGCGCACATTTCACGGCCGAGCTCGCGCCGTACGTCGACCTGCTATGAGCCGGGCCGATCGCGCCGCGAGCCATGCGTTGCGCTAAGGTGCGCGCCATGAAGCCGACGACATTCGCACTGCCCCTGCTCCTGATGGGATCGCTGCTCGCGCCGGCGCAAGGCGCGCCGCTCGAGCGCGCGGCCGCCACGCGCTTCGCGAATCTCGCGTTGCGCTGCCTGCACCAGGAGTACCCGAACAAGATCGCCCACACGATGGTGGACGACACGGACGCGAAGCCGCCGCACGCGCTGTATCCCGCGTTCTACGGCTGCTACGACTGGCACTCGGCCGTGCACGGCCACTGGTTGCTCGCGCGCCTGGTGCGACTCGATCCCGACGCACCGTTCGCACGGGCCGCGCGTGCGGAGCTCGCGCGCAGCCTCACGCCGGCCAACATTGCGGGCGAAGTGGAATACCTGCGGCGCGCGGATCGCAGCTCGTTCGAGCGGCCGTACGGCCTCGCATGGCTGCTGCGCCTCGGCGCCGAGCTGCGCACGTGGAACGACCCGCAGGCCCAGGAATGGTCGCGCGCGCTCGCGCCGCTCGAGAGCGAAGCGGCGGCCCATATCGCGCACTGGCTCCCGGATCTCACGTATCCCATCCGCATCGGCGAGCACGACCAGACGGCGTTCGCGTTCGGCCTCATCGCCGACTGGGCCGACGTCGCACACGACACCGCGATGCACGAGCTGCTCGTCTCCGCCGCGCGGCGGTTCTATCTACATGACACGGACTGCCCGATCCGCTACGAACCGTCGGGCCACGACTTCCTGTCTCCCTGTCTGGCGGAAGCCGACTTCCTGCGCCGCGTGCTGCCGGCACGCGAGTTCGCGGCCTGGCTGTCGCGCGCGCTGCCGACGATCCCGCGCAAGACCGGCACGGCGTGGCTCACGCCCGCGATCGTCACGAATCGCGCCGACCCGAAGCTCGCGCACCTCGACGGCCTCAACCTGAGCCGCGCGTGGATGCTCGAGGGAATCGCGCATGCGTTGGGCCCGAAGGATGCGCGCAGCGCCGCGCTGCTCGAGATCGCCGCGAAACACCGCGAAGCGGCGCTGCCGCAGGTGACCGGCGAGCATTACGAGGGCGGCCACTGGCTCGGCACGTACGCGGTGTACCTCGTCTCCGGAGCAGGGATCGATGCGGGGACGGCGCCCGCGCGCTGACTGCGATCCGCGGCGCTGCGCGTCAGGTCTTCCGCGCGCCCAGGCGGGCCAGCATCGCCGACAGGTCTTCCGGACTCATATAGAAGTGTTCGCAGACGCGGCCCCACAGCATGGCCGTGGGCACGTTGCGATCGCCGCGCTCTTCCTGCGTCTGCGCCAGTACGTAGAGCACCACGCGCTCCTCGTGGGTGAGCCCGTCGCGCACGTCGGGAATGTTCGGATAGCGCACGCGCGCATGATACGCGCCGGGTACGTGGCCCGGACACCGGGACCGCCCGCGGTCGGCCGGCACGTTAAGATGCGCCGCACTCGGGAGGGGACGATGCGGCGACTGCTCGTGGCGATGTCATTGCTGTGCGCGCTGGATGCCGGCGCCGCGGATGCGGACTGGCCCGCCTACGGCGGCGATGCGGCGAAGACCCGGCACTCCGCGCTCACGCAGATCGACCGCGCGAATGTCGGCGCGCTCGCGCTCGCGTGGAGCTTCGATACGCGCGAGAAGGGCGACACGCAGACGCAACCGATCGTCGTCGGCCACACGCTTTTCGCCTACACGCCGACGCACAAGGCCGTCGCGCTCGATGCCGCGACCGGCAAATTACTCTGGACGTTCGATCCGCACGTCGCAGGCTCGGGCGCGAACCGCGGGCTCATGTACCGCGCCGATGCCGGGGGCGGACGCGTCTTCGCCGCCGTCGACAATTTCGTTTACGCGCTCGACGCGCGGACGGGCATGCCGGCTGCAGGCTTCGGCAACGGCGGCCGCATCGACCTGCGCGAGAATCTCGATCGGCCCGCGGGCACGCAGTCGGTGCGCCTCACGTCACCCGGCGTCGTCTACCGCGACCTCCTGATCCTCGGCGGGCGCGTGAGCGAGACGCTGCCCGCCTCGCCCGGTTTCATTCGCGCCTATGACGCGATCACGGGAGCTTTGCGCTGGACGTTCCGCACGATCCCGCGCCCCGGGGAACCCGGTTACGACACGTGGCCCCGAGACGCGTGGCAGTACACCGGCGGCGCGAACAGCTGGCCGGGCATGACGCTCGACGAGAATCGCGGCCTCGTGTTCGTGCCCACCGGCTCCGCGGCCGACGACTTCTTCGGCGGCAACAGGCTGGGCGACAACCTCTACGCGAACTGCCTGCTCGCGCTCGACGCCGCCACGGGCAAGCTGCGCTGGCACTTCCAGTTCGTGCCGCACGACATCCTCGATCGCGACGTACCCTCGCCGCCCACGCTGGTCACGCTCGCAGTCCACGGGCGGCGCGTCGACGCGCTCGCGCAGACGACCAAACAAGGTTACGTGTTCGTGCTCGAGCGCGACACGGGCAAGCCGGTGTTTCCCGTCGACGCCGTGCCGATGCCCGCCTCCGACGTGCCCGGCGAGAAGGCGAATGCGGTCTACCTGCGCCCGCGCGTGCCGGAGCCCCTCGCCCGCCAGCGGCTGGACGCTGATCATCTGACGACGCGCACGCCCGCGGCGAATGCCTGGGCACGCGCCGAGTTCGCGCGCGTGCGCAGCGACGGGCCGTTCAAACCGCTCACGACCGGCACCGACACGACTATCTACCCCGGTTTCGACGGCGGCGCAGAATGGGGCGGCCCCGCGTGGGATCCGGACACGGGCACGCTCTACGTCAATACCAACGAAATGGCCTGGCTCGGCTCCCTCGCCCCGAATGATCTCGGGCGCAGCACGGGCAAGTCGCTGTACCTGCGCGATTGCGCGGCCTGCCATCGCGACGATGCGCAGGGCTCACCCCCGCAGTTCCCCGCGCTCGCCGGTATCGGCACGCGGCTCACGGCCGCGCAATTCCTCGAGCGCGTGCGCAAGGGCGGCGGCCGCATGCCGGCCTTCCCGCAATTGCAGGATGCGTCGATCGATGCGATCCGCACGTGGCTCACCGACGGCACCGACATGCCCGCCGGCAAACCCGACGCCTCGCCCGCCAACCAGCCCTGGCGCTTCACGGGCTATCGCCGCTGGCTCGATCCGCAGGGGTATCCGGCGATCGGTACGCCCTGGGGCCAGCTCACGGCGCTGGATCTATCTACCGGCAAGGTGCGCTGGCGCATCCCGTTCGGAGAATTCCCCGAGCTCGCGGCGCAGGGCCTGCGCGACACGGGGAGCGAGAACTACGGCGGGCCGCTCGTGACGGCCGGTGGGCTGCTGTTCATCGGCGCGACGATCCACGACCGCAAATTCCGCGCGTTCGACAAGGACACCGGCAGGCTGCTGTGGAGCGCCGACCTGCCGTTCTCCGCGGATGCAACTCCGATCACGTACACGGTCGACGGACGACAGTACGTCGTGATCTTCGCGAGCGGCGGGAAGGAGCGCGGCGGCTCGCAGGGTGCCGTCTATCTCGCCTGGGCGCTGCCCACGGCCGCGCAGAAATGAAGCGCCCGGCGTCGACTCACGCGCGCGGGTAAAACTTCAACGACACGGAGTTCATGCAGTAGCGCAGCCCCGTCGGCTCGGGGCCGTCGTCGAACACGTGGCCGAGATGCGCGTCGCAGCGCTTACACGAGACGGCGGTGCGCTCCATCATGAGGCTGCGGTCCGCCGTTTCGTCGACGTTCGCATTCGAGATCGGGCGCCAGAAGCTCGGCCAGCCCGTGCCGGATTCGAATTTCGTCTTCGAGTCGAACAGCGCGGTGTCGCAGCAGATGCAGCGATAGAGGCCGTCCGCGTGATTCGCGTTGTACTTCCCCGAGAACGGCCGCTCCGTGCCTTCGTTGCGCGTGACGACGAAGGAATCGGTGTCGAGTTGTTTGCGCCACTCGTCTTCCGTCTTCACGATGCGCGGCACTTTCACCTTGCCCTGGCTGACGCCGGCGGACGAAAAATTCTCGATGGTGACTTCCGCGGGCTCGCTCTTCACGGCCTCGCTCTTGTCCGCGGCCCGCGCGCAGGCCGTGGCCAGTGGCGCGACGACCGCACCCAGCAGGAATCCGCGCCGTGACGTGAGATGTTTCATGGTCGCTGCTCTCAACCGAACGTGAATGCGTACGCCTCGACCGCGGGGTCGAGGAACTCGATGGTGAACTCGTGTTCTCCCACGGCGCCCTTCTGGCGAATCAGCTGGTACAGGCGCTGCTCCTTCACCACGCCCGTGCCGGCCGCGTCGACGTCCATGCCGCGATCGTCGCCCGGCGGCTTGCCGTCGATCATCACGCGGAATCGGACGGGAGCCCCCTTCGCGCCCGGACCCAGCACGAGGTGCAGGTCGCGCGCCTTGAAGCGGAACGTGATGCGCCCCGGCGCGCGGTCGAGCGCCGCGTTCTCCGCGCGCACTTTCCAGCGGCCACCGAGCGCCCATTGATTGAGCGCGAGCGACCCCGGAACTTCGTAGCTCTTCACCGAATCGCGCGCGACCGCGCCGGCGGCGAAATTCTCCGCACGCGCGTAGCCGACGTAGGTCTCGGGAGACTCTACGTTCGCGGCATCCGACTTCGCCGAGACGCCGGCACCGGCGGCATCGTCGAGCGGGTCAGGCAGGTTCTTCGCGCCGGCTTCCTCGAGCAGCTTCCGGATCGTGCGCTCGGAGCGCTCGTACTTGCCTTCACCGAAGTGGTGGCCGCGGATGCGTCCCTGCGCATCGATGAAGTAGTGAGCCGGCCAGAACTGGTTGTGGAACGCGTTCCAGATCGACATGTCGTTGTCGAGCGCCACCGGGTACCTGATCTTGAACTGCGCAATGGCCTTGCGCACGTTCGCGGCGTCCTTCTCGAAGCCGAACTCCGGCGAATGCACGCCGATCACGACGAGACCGGAGTCCTTGTAATGGTCGTACCACTGCGTGACGTACGGCAGCGCGCGCAGGCAGTTGATGCACGAATACGTCCAGAAATCGACGACGACGACCTTGCCGCGCAGGCCGGCGAGCGTCAGCGGCCGCGAGTTCAGCCAGTCGCCGAGGCCCGTGAGCTCCGGCGCCGGGCCGAAGTCGTCGAGGTTGGACGTCCCGTGCGTCCGCGCGCCGGTGAGCCGCGAGATCTCGCGCTGGGCGTCGGTGCTGCGCTCGACGCGGTCCTGGACGGCCTCGGTGTAGCCGGGGAGGAACGTCTGGAGCGGTC
>Ga0081455_10004243_pt1 | contig 16168 bp, 14 predicted proteins | sample TabmetS3T2R1_FD_70207 | JGI IMG/M metagenome (GOLD analysis project Ga0081455, IMG submission 70207) | Tabebuia heterophylla rhizosphere microbial communities from the University of Puerto Rico - S3T2R1 | ecosystem: Host-associated > Plants > Roots > Rhizosphere ... | reverse complement strand
ACCGGTCATTTTTCGCCATCCCGAATCTCTCGAATTCCCGAGGCGAACCGACCAACGCCATTTTCGGTTTCACGAAAACGTTGCGGCTAATGGTGAAACATTTGCGACCTGAGTTGGGCGCGGTCGTCTGGGATGAAGGCCTGCCGCAGAAGCGAGTAGAACTGCAACCCGCTTACAAAGAAACGCGCAAAGAAATGCCCAAACCGATGGTCCCACAGCTCGATTTTATCCAAAAGCTTACCCCTCTGCTAGGCTTCCGGAATATTTCCCTTCCGGATACCGAGGCCGACGACCTGATGGGGTGTTATACCATTGCTGCGTGCAAGCGAGTCGGCATGGAAGTGGTGCTCGCGACGAATGACAAAGATTTGTTTCAGCTCGTGGGTCCTTGCGTGAAAGTCTATACGACTGCCAAAGCGGATCTTGCGTCGCCGAAGGATGCATTCGCATTGCTCGGCGAAGAAGAAGTTACAGCGAAATGGGACGTTCCGCCCGGGCTGATTGGCGATGTGCTGGCGTTGACCGGCGATTCAGTGGACAACATCCCCGGGATCGGAATAGGCCGCAAGAGCGCCGCCGCGTTGATCGGTGAATTCGGTGGTCTCGAAGCGTTATTAAACAATATCGACAAGGTGAAAAGCGTGCGTACCCGGGAGAAACTCGAGAACGCCCGCCAGCAGATATCGCAGAATCGAAAAATGGTCGATCTGGACTGCCAGATGGAATTGCCTGTGGCGATTGATGAGCTGAAAATCGAGCCTGATTATGCCGCTTTGATAGGGGCTTTGGAAAAATGTGAGTTTAAGTCGCTTCTTCAAGAGGTGCGCGACGAAGCAGCCAAAGTTGCGACTGCTGTACAGGGCAATCTCCTGTAAAGCGACGAGCGTCGGTACGGACAATCTTAGGCCCCTGATCGGGCGTGTCGCCTCGCCTAAACCTCTGAAAACCAGAAATCTGACCAGGCACGAATTTGTCGTAAAAAAGTTCGAACGCCCGCTCCGATCAGGCTGTCGAATCTAACAGGTTAAGGCGATTCGGGCGGTTGCACGAGTTCTTCTAGAAGTTGTTTCTCCTTAGCGTGCGCTGCCCGAATCTTTTTTTGCCAAATCCGGCCACCAGGAGCGAACGCTACGCTGGGAGTGTCTGATAGACGCCGCTGGATTTTTTACGTATGGTGCGGCCTCTACTGCTCCATGAACCCTGACGATTACGATCCGATCGCTGCAGCACTCAAAGAAGACATAGGGAACGGCGACATCACCACCGAGTTTTTCGTCCCCGAAGCGCTGCACGCCAGCGGACGTATCGTCGCGCATGAACCAGCTGTCGTTGCAGGAACCAGGTCGGCCGCGGAAATTTTTCGGAGGATTGATCCCGCAACTGATGTTCAGATCATTCAATCTGATGGCAAAGCTATAGTTTCCGGCGACGTCGTCATCGAAGTGTGCGGGCTTGCGCGTTCCATTCTAAAGGCCGAACGCGTTGCGTTAAATTTTCTTCAACGCCTCTGCGGCATCGCGACACTAACCCGGCAGTTCGTTGACGCCGTCGGCAATCATCCGGCCAAAATACTCGATACGCGCAAAACAACGCCTGGGCTGCGCGTACTGGAAAAGGCCGCGGTTATCGCTGGTGGTGGCGTTAATCACCGTGCTGGCCTGTTTGATATGGTTCTAGTGAAGGACAATCACCTTGCGGCACTGGGAGGGCTTTCCGGCTTTGCCGACCAAATTCGGCGGCTTCGCAAGGAACAGCCCAACATTCGTATCGAAGTGGAGGCTGACGATTTGGAGCAGGCGCGGGCTTTTGTCGAGATCGACGGAATCGACGTTATCCTTCTGGACAACATGGTCCCGGCTCAAATTCGCGAAGCTCTGGCGCTTAGAAAAAACAACATCAAGTTCGAAGCGAGCGGCGGCATCACGCTAAAAAACGTCAGGCGGATCGCCGCCACCGGTGTTGATTACATTTCGATCGGCGCGTTGACGAACTCAGCACCTGCGGTCGATCTCGGGCTCGAAATGACTCATGTCCACGGTTGAGAAGTTTGATCGGTTAATTGCTGATCAACTGCAAGCGGCACTTCCAAGTACCATCATCGGCCGGGAGATCATTGTGCTCGAGCAGACCGGTTCGACTAATGACGCCATTTGGCGGGCAGTATCGATGAATGGTTTACAGTCGATACCGGAGGGTTTGGTTCTTTTCGCGGAACAGCAAACCGACGGACGCGGTCAGCGTGGGAACCGGTGGGAATCAGCAGCGGGGAAAGGACTTTGGTTCTCAATTGTATTGCGACCTGAGATTCCGCTCAGCGACTCGGCACGGCTCACCATTTGGGCAATCCATGCAATCTCGGACGTGATTAGCATCGAGTTCGGCCTCAAGCCCGCGATCAAGTTGCCCAACGATGTTCGGCTTTGTGGGCGCAAAATGGCCGGCGTGCTCGTGGAGATGCGCGCGCAGGACAAGGCGCCGCACGTAGCTGTGGTCGGAATCGGAATTAACATGAACCAATGCCGCGACGATTTTCCTGCCGAGCTTCAAGACAGCGCCATATCTCTCGCAATGGCGTTAGGCCGGCAAGTCGACCGTCAGAATCTTGCCATTGCTCTGCTGCGAAACCTCGATCTTACGTATCGCGAGAAGTTCTCGAAGGGAGTCGTCTCCTTTAATTCTTCCCCTGCTCCGACAACCACTCGTGATAAACGTGTGGCGAAATTTCGGACGGCTTGATCTCGCTGCGCCCACCCCAAAACACGTTTGTGTAAGAAACGGGGATATCACGCGCCCGCAGGTGCCGATCAATCGCCGCCTTGTGATCCAGGAGCAATTGTTTGTCCGTGCCATGCGCGACAGCCATGATGTTGACGTTCCTGAATTCCGGACCGGCTTCGCGCCAGTAGCAATGCGTTAAAATGTGATGACGGCCGACCTCACCTCCGGTCTCTACTTCACGCCCCGCCGGCACCGCCCAGTGAAACAAAGCGTTGAATCGTGTAACCCGCACACCGCCCGCGGATGGCTTGACGTGTTCGAGAAACGTAGAAAAACGCCCGACAATTTTTCGCGCACCCAAATCCTCCGCTACACGACAAAATTCCTCGAGCGAGACGCCGGCTTCGTTTGCGCGCGCGACCCATGGCAATGGCTTGATTTCCTCCGGAGCGAATTCGCGCTTAAGCGCAAGCAAGACATTCCATTCGTGTTCGCTGAGCTCGACCTTCTGCACCGGAATCATTTTTGCTGGCTGATCAGCTTTGCTACCGGGCTCAATCGTTTTACGCCGAACATGTCCAACGCCGAGTGTGAAAATGCCTTTCGCCGGCATTAGACGAAACCGCTCCGCGCGAACTTTTTTCGCCAGCAATTCGCAATGCGTTTGGAGCGAAAATCCCTGAGGAACCTTTAGTGTCGTCCAAAGCTTGTAATCCGATCCGGCGCTAATCGTGTCGGTCGAACGGAGCACGACATGACCCGAAAACGGATCGCGCTGAAACATCCAGTCGAACGCGGCGTCGATTGTATCTTCGGGAACTTTCCACGCGACAAGCGCGCCCTCGGCCAGGTTGGTCGCAAGCAGAGTTTGCCGGACGCGCCGGATCGTTCCTGCGCGCAGCATGGCTCCGATGCGCGCCATCACAACCTCGATGGCTATTCCCGAACGATTGGCAATTTCGTCGAACGGCTCGCGAACAAATCCTTCGATCTTGTCTTCCGAAATCGCGAGAATTTTTGCGTTGATAGGATCGTTGTGCTCCACCGGCAGCATGCCAATTAATCCGCCGGGCGGGCAAGCTTGTCCAACTGGACGCGCCGCTTTTCAGATTGCGCAAATAAAGACCGCCGCAAAGTGACAGCCACTGCCGGCAAGCACGAACAGATGCCAGATGAAATGGCTATAACGCATCCGCTCGTTCGCGAAAAATAAAGTGCCCGCCGTATAAGCGATGCCACCGGCGATCAACCAGAGAAGCGCCGACAACGGAATGGCCAGGGCGAGCGGACGTATGAACGTGAGTCCGATCCAACCCGTTCCGAGGTAGAGAGTCATCGCAAGTCCTTGATGACGAAGCGCGCCTCGTGTTGCTTTCATGATGACGCCGAAAAGCGCGAGTGCCCAGACGATACCAAGCATGGCTAACCCGCCACCCCCGCGTGACGGGCCCAAGGCAAATGGCGTGTACGTTCCCGCGATTAACAAAAAAATCGCCGCGTGATCTATTACTTGGAGAAGACATTTCGTACTAGTCTGGGGCCAGCCGTGATAGACCGTCGATGCCAGGTACACCAGCAACAACGTGGTGGTAAAGACGATCGTACCAATGAAAAAGAGGATGTCACCCTTATGGAACGCTGCCAAAAGGAGAATCGGGGTGCCGATCATCGCACCCACCAGCCCGAACCCATGGCTGATACCATTCGCCAATTCCTCGCCCGCCGATTGTGTCCAGCGCAAGGGCAGGGACTTGCCAATAGCATTCATGGCACGCGATCATGCAACGCATATTGCGGGTTTTGCCAAACAAAAAATGGTGGCGTGCTGTCTCGCCCTGGACATTAACATTGAGCGCATTGACGCTTCCGTAGCGTTGCGCAGGCAGGTTGTACGCTGAACGTTTTGCATTGAAGTGATTAGAGCGATTCTTTTCGACGCGGCAGGCACGCTCTTTCATCTGACGAAAACAGTAGGCGACCATTACGCTTACGTAGGTAGCGAAGTCGGACTAGATCTCGATGCGCGGAAACTAGAGAGTTCATTTCACGCAGCTTGGAAACAAATGCCGCGACGCCGGGCAATCGACGGCCCGCGCAAAAATGACGATAAAGGCTGGTGGCGCGAGCTCGTTGGTCGTGTATTCGATCAGGTCGCGCCCTTGTTGAGCGAACTCGATCGCGATAACTTCTTCGAAGTCGCTTATGAACACTTCGCCGAAGCAGGTGTATGGGAGCTTTACCCGGAAGTTCTTGATATCCTGGAGCAATTCCGAAAACGTTGTCAGCTTGCCGTCATTTCGAATTTCGACGGCCGTTTGCGACTCATTCTTCAGAATCTTGGAATCTCGACATATTTTGCCCACATATTTATTTCCAGCGAACTCGGCGCGGACAAACCGGATCCCGAGATTTTTCGCCGCGCATTAAACGTAATGCATCTGGATGCGAATGAGGTCATTCACGTCGGCGACGACCCAGAAAGGGATTGGAAAGCGGGCGCCGCAGCAGGCTTATCTGTGTTTCGATTAGACAGACCAAGAAATTCGCTGCGCGATTTACTTAAGCTGTAGCCGCGGCACTGTGTGCCGCGTGCGCGCGTTTCACAGAGACGCGGCTACAATGATGGGTCGGCCGGGACTCGAACCCGGAACCAACCCAGAAAGCCTTCGGAGCTGCTTTTTAAATCGCAGACTTCAATATTGAGATTGCAAGTCGCCGCTTCTTTTTTCGTTTGAAAGTCCGTTCCCGTTTGTGTGCTTCAGCATCGACGGGATTTCCTTCGCCATAACAAGTTCGATTTGACTGCCGAACCGGCGAGTTATGTGATTGCTGCCGCGCTTGTGCTCCGCGGTTCGTCGTTGAAGGTTCTCGGTCGCGCCGATGGAATCGCGTCGATGTTGCCAAAACTCCAGGGGGACAGATTTTTATTGGCTGTAGCTGCGGGCAACTCATAATTGAACTTATGCAGTGGTTCTCATGACGAGTCCCGATAAAGCCGGCGAGGTCGTTAGAAGGGCGATGGCGGATCGCGCGATTTACGATGCAATGATCGCAGCAGAAAAAAGGGTGTGGGGAAAAACCTTGCCGGATCGGGAGCGTTCCGAAGCTGCAACTGAGGACGCCAAAGCGGCCGCCACGCTTGGAATTTGCCGTTACAATTCATCCCTCATTCGCGTCGCAAACGAAAAAAAGTTAGTGTTCGATCGCGGTTTGACTCTCGGATGCGGAACAGGGAGATGTGAGCGCGAGCTGATCTCTCAAGGTGTTTGCCGCAGTTTTCATGGAATTGACCTCTCCGAACGCGCGATCGAGATGGCTCACCAAACCGCTAAAGAACTGGGCCTGCCGCTTACGTATGAGGTGGCTGACCTCAATTCTGTGAAATTACCAGAAAAGGAATTCGATCTGGTCGTGGCCCAGACGTGCCTTCATCATGTCCTTTTTCTCGAACACGTTGCCGATCAAGTTTGGCGTTCACTGAAAAGCGATGGCTACCTCTGGATTCACGATTTCATCGGCGAAGCGCAAAGCCAATACGAACCCAAGCGTCTCGCAATAATGAACGAAATTCTCGCAATTTTGCCCGAAAAGTTTCGAAGAAATACAATTAACAATGTCTTAACAACACACATCAAGCGCCCGGAGCCCGGCACGCTGGCTTCTCCCTTCGAATCGATTCGATCTAGCGAGATTGTTTCTATTTTTCAGCGCTGGTTTACAATCGAGTGGAAACGGGAGTTCAGCGCCTTGCTGCACCGTGTCGCTCCACCAGGGACTCGCGCCGCGTATACTGAAAATGAAGATACAAAAGCATTGTTTGAGATCTTGCTGCTTCTCGATCATTTGTGCATAGAAGAAAAGATTGTTCAACCAACCGGCGGTCAATACCTCATGCGTCCGAGGTCACTTGAGGACATTCAGAAGAGAACGGCGTAATGGAGTGACCGATTACTCGGCGAAGAGCGATGTTAAAGAAGATAGCGGATTCATCGATTGGTTCGGCTACGCGCAGAGCGATGATAGCAAAGGAGCAGTCACGGAAGCGCCGGTCTCACAACTTCCATACAGTGCATTCTAGCAGTTTTCGGTCAGTCCCCGCATGCACTCCCTCCCGTTCCCTGAACATGTTCTCCAAACCCCGGCGTTACGCTAGGGAGGTCGCGGTGTGCGAGTAGGCTGCGGAGTTGAAGTTGGCACTGGTGTAGCCGTCGAAGTTGGCGCTGGTGTGGGCGTTGGCGTAACTATAGGGGTAGATGTGGGTTCGGGAGTGGCACTCGGCGCAGGACTACCAGTAACTATCAGATTTGTTTCCTCCCCTCCTTCATTTGATCCCTTTTGATAGGTGATAAGAAGCGTGGCACCCGCTACCGGTGGGACCTTCACCTCAGTGGGACCTGCAATGATCACTTGATTACCGATCTCCGGGAAATTTTGGAAATCAATGCCCGTACTAGAATCAATTCGAGTCGCAGTAAGAACATTCGCGATCCCGCCAGCACCATTCAGGGGCACACGGACGACGGCGCGGTCGGCGCCTCCTTCCTGAGTAAAATTTGTAATCTTGAGGAAGCGATCTTCGGGGACCGTGATTGTGAGTTGTGAAGTTGTAATGATCTTGCTTTTGAATCCTTCCTCATTTGATTCCTTTTTATAACTGATAAGAAGTGTAGCACCCGCTACCGGGAGGACATTGGCTTCGGCCGGGCCTGCAATGACCACCTGGTTGCCAACTTCCGGGAAATTTTGCGAATTAATGCCCGTGCTAAAATCGATTCGAGTCGCGGTAAGAACATTCGCGGTCCCGCCAGCCTCACCACTCACGGTGACGCCGACGACGCCGCGGTCGGTGCCTCCTTCCTGAGTAAAATTTGTAATCTTAAGGAAGCGATCTTCAGGGACTGTGATTGTCAGCGACGAAGTTGTAATGATCTTGCTTTTGAATGCCCCGGCGAAAAGCAATCCAGGAATTCAGGAGAAAGAAGGCAGCCAACCACCAACTTAGGCGCATTTTGCTCGTCATATGTTCAGACGCAACAGGCCTAACGAGATACAGATGGAATTTTTCCGTAATATTTTACGGAATTATTCCGTCTAATCCGCTCGCTTGCTGGGGAACAGTCCAACAAAAACGGAGTAATGGGGATTATTTTTAGCGGGAAGTGTGACGGTACGCGAGCTAAAAATCACCGAACGTCCAGTTTCCTCACGAGATGATTCTCCAAAACAGAGTAATCCAGCAGTCGCTTTCTGCGATTCGATTGATCTTTCAGCGCGTGGCCGATGTCTCAAAACGCTTTGCCGATCACAGTTACGACAGGTGCTGAGGACTTGGAAAAGGTGAATCCCGATCTGGTGGCCCGCCACGCTGACGGAAAAGCTTATACAGTGCGCTACGAAGCAGTGAACGCGATGTTGCCCAACGAGTTCCTCAAAGAGTACCGCAAGGTTCAAGACTTGGAAAGGAACGCCGTTCGCCAACAGAAGCGCAAATTGACGCGCTTACTGCGGGGCTGCAGAAGGTCAGCGCCCAGCTTGAAGCAAGGACAGCTGCAGAGCAAACGGTGGTCAGCAACCCGTAAAACTCTTGGGTTTGAACAATCAGCCGGTTTACGCTGTGCCTTATTTTACTACGGCACAACAGTGAGTGTAAGGTCGTTGCCGTCGCCGCCTTCGTAACTTGCTCGGAAGGTGTGGCCGTTGGAGGTTATCAGGGACCCATCGGGAAGATTGGTGAAGGCGCCTGCGATTGGCATTGCGGCAGTGTTCTCGAGCACGGCAAAAACCTTTCCCGGCGGGAGGACGTGCTGTCCGTGAACGACAAAGTGAAATCGCGCTCCGTTAATCGTGACACCGTTAGCCATAACTTGGTCCACTGTTCGATCCGTGGCCTTCAACCCTACGTTGTAAATCCCGTCGGAATTTAGGATCAACGCGCCCAAAATACTCAAGAAGTGGCCCGGGTTCCTGCCGAGCCTCCCAGGATCCAGCCCGGCACCGCGACCGCTTCCTGTCCCCACGGTGACGGCCCCGGCGATGGTGCCTCTGCCTCCCAGCACGCCAGCGTTGACTTGGACGGCGCTCGTCCCAGTGCCCGAGCCGCTAAGGTTATTGACCACTAATCCGCCGTTTTCAATCGTGGTGCCTCCGGCATAGGTGTTCGCGTTGGTGAGAATAAGTGTTCCCTGTCCAACCTTGGTGAGTGAACCGCCATCCTGAATCACTCCGGAAAAGGTCGTATTGAGTGAGTTGCTGCCCACTGTGAGATTGTTAACTCCGAGAAACACGACGCCGTTTCCTTCAATTGAGCCAACGGCGACGCCCGGAGGGTTATGACCACTGATGTCAAGGCTCCCGTTTCCGAAAACCTCAAGCCGTGATGTACCTCCAATGGAGTTGTCTTCGAAAGAAATCATCCCACCTTCCCCGCCGTTTGACCCGCCGTTTGCAACAAGGATGGCACTCCCCGCGGTAGGCGTACCGTTGAAGGAGCTAAAATTCGTTAATCCGCCATATGCGCCGCCCACCGCACCGCCGTCGTTGATGATCGTGGCACTGCCCGCGGTCGGGTTGCCGAAGTACGCGAAGAAATCCGTCCTTCCGCCATATGCACCGCTAACCGCACCGCCGTTGTTAAAGATCGTGGCACTGCCCCCAGTCGAGTTGTAGAAGAAACTTGTTTGGCCGCCACCCGTATTGCTAGCAGCAGCGCCATTGTTCGTGATCGTCGCATTGGCCGCGGTCGAGGCGTCGCGAAAAGTCGTTTCGCCACCGTTAAATACCTCGCTGACCCTCCCCCCTTGGTTGACAAAGACACCATTGCCTGCGGTGGACGTGTCAGAGAACCGCGTGTAGCCAAAAAGTCCGCTGCCCCTGCTTTCGTTTGTAAAGGTGCCATTGGCTGCAGACGAGCCGTTGAAAAATTCCGTGTAGCCCCCAGCCCCGTCAGTCGTACCACTCTTATTGAAAAAGATACCGTGACTAGCGGTCGAGGCGTTCAAGAACAGCGTCTGGCCACCGACTCCTCCTCCTATTCCGCCGTCGTTTGTAAAGCTGCCATTGCCAGCGCTCGAACTATCGGCAAATGCGGTGAAACCTCCTTGGAACAACGGATTGCCGCTGACCGCACCACCTTTGTTGATAAACGTGCCATTCCCGGAGGAGGAAGTATTTAGGAACCATGTGCCACCAGGAAGGCTACCATTTATGGATGCACCGTTGTTGGTGAACGTGGTGGAAGTACCTGCAGTCGCGCTGTTAACTAAGAGTATTTGTCCACGGTTGCGGGCTCCATCGACGCCGGTGACGAAATTCTGCGTTGTCTCCACACCATTTGTAATACCGACGCCGCTAATGGTGAGGGTTGAGTTGTGGTCGGCCGTGATGATGTAGGCGGAAGCAGCCGGGGTAAACGTGATGGCGTTGACCTCGGTATTCGCCGAGATGGAGATATTGGTCGTGTTCGACAGATCGAACGTCCCAATATCTGTTGGCCCATTGGGAACACTCATTGGCGTCCAGTTGGCAGGCGTATTCCAGTCGCCCGAAGGGGGATTGAGATTCCATTGAGCGCTGCCCGCGTAGGCAAGAGCTGGAAGGAGCAAGATCAGAGAGCAGCGGATCGCCACCGCGATAAGTGTATTCATAGTAAGCTCCTGATTTTGCTATCGACGCGAGAGATTACTAAGCTGACGGCACCTTGTTCACCGTTTGGAAAGGCATAACAAGTCCGCACACATCGATTTGGCTTGGATGACGGGGTTCGATTCAGGCGGCAACCTGCCCGGATCACATTGGAAATAAGGATTGATGCAAGCACGTTCTCGCCGCAACAAGTCTGCAGTTGCTTTCGCGTGCTATTGAATGCCTCGCACATTAGCACACCTGCCTTCCGGGGATCATCAGTGAATCGACAAGCGAAGCTGTAAACGGCGGGATGGTAACGAGCGACCAATGTGTCAAAACTTTTCGCTTTGGCTGGCGGCCTTTTTCTTTGATTTCGTTCTTGGAGTTGGCCATGCAGCACATTGCCCTCCGTGCTGGGATTCTTATTATCTGTTCATTTCGTTCTACGGAAATGGCGGAATCAAGTCTCGGACAAAGTCCCCAGCTGAATAACATTGAGGGAATTGTGGAGCCCAGAGGCGCAGGCGTGTAGGACGACGCCTGATAGACCAAGGTCGTATTGACCAGCAGGTGAGATTCTTTCAGAGTCTCATTCGCGCTAAGTTTGTTGGGCGACTCCAGCCAAGCCACCTGACCCTCTTCCCGCACGGGAAAACCGCGAGCGTTCAGGGTTCGCTCGCACAACTTTGAGGTAAATAGCTATGAAAACAAAATCTGATTCTCAATCCGCCTTCTTCAATCCACGCGTCTTAATCGGTTTTGCTCTTTGCGCAACTGGCCTCGTTTTGGCGGCCGCGGAAGACAAAACTGCTACGGAGCTGAGTCAATCGGTACCCGCGCAGGGGCCTGGTCAGTGGAAAGTCACCGGCTCCCTCGTCACTGCACGCTACGGTCACACGTCGACGTTACTGTCGAATGGGCAGGTGCTGGTGGCTGGCGGCATCGGCGTTGGCGTCGACATAGCCTGCCAAGGGCAGAACTGCGTCGACTTAGCAAGCGCTGAATTATACGATCCGGCCACAGGGATGTGGACGTCGACCGGCAGCATGGCCGTTAAACGCATCGGACATACGGCGACGTTGCTGCAGAACGGGCAGGTGCTAGTGGCCGGCGGCTATGATTTCACGACTGGCTACTTAGCAAGCGCGGAACTATATGATCCAGCCACAGGGGTGTGGACGACGACCGACGGGATGGTTACCGCACGCCAAAGACACACGGCGACGTTGCTGCAGAACGGGCAGGTGCTGGTAGCCGGCGGCTTCAATTCCGCGACTGGCTCCTTAGCAAGCGCGGAACTATACGATCCGGCGACAGGCGTATGGACGACGACCGACAGCATGGTCACTGCACGCGACCGTCACACGGCGACGTTGCTGCAGAATGCGCAGGTGCTGGTGGCCGGCGGCGTCGGCTTGGCAAGCGCGGAACTATATGATCCAGCGACAGGCGTGTGGACGACAACGGGCAGCATGACTACTGCCCGCCAATCCCACACGGCGACGTTGCTGTCCTCAGGTGAGGTGCTGGCGGCGGGGGGATACGACAACCCTGAATTGAGCAGCGCGGAACTATACGATCCGGCGACAGGGATGTGGATGGCAACGGGCAGCATGGGCGTTGGACGCGCCTCCCACACGGCGACGTTGCTGCAAAACGGGCAGGTGCTGGTAGCCGGCGGCCGCCAGGAGGGTAACCCGGCATTTGGCGCGGAACTCTATGATCCGGCGACAGGGATGTGGACAAGCGCCGGCAGGATGGGCAGTGGACGCGAAATTCCCGCGGCGTCGTTGCTGCCGAACGGGCAGGTGCTGCTCTCAGGAGGATACTCCGGCCGGTTGGGCATTCTTGCGCAATCGCAACTCTACAAATCGGCGCCCTAAGCGGTCGACATTCAGTAAACGCGAGCGACAACTGCGTTGATATAGGAGTTTCGCTATCCCTGCTCCAAAAACGCGCGTCGCAAAACACGTTTACCTTGCGATTATTCTTTAGCCAAAGCTTACGCGGTAGATGCTCGAACATTTTGAACTCAGGCCATCTTTTCCGAAGACGGCGCGGATCGCCATTAAGCATCAACGAAGCACATCTCCTTCGGCAACCGGCACGAGCGCCGTGAGTCGCAAACCGTGCAGGATGCGTCGATAGCATGATGGCCGGATCGTTTACCATCCGGTAACCATCTGTGGAAAGCTGCTGCCTGCTCTCAGAACGGGAAGACGGGTCATCCGCGATTTTCCCAACTTTCCGCGTAACCTCGCGCCGGATTTTACGCACTACTTCAGGGAACGGCCAGAAGTGACTTCTCATCGGTGAGAAGCCAAAGAAGGCCAAAAGAACCTCTACACAGCCATGTCTCACCAAATCCACACTTATACCGAGCTTCGACAAAAGATTCACGACGACCTGCGGCTCCAACATCCCGAATGGGTGCAGCCAGGTGGCGAGTCCCCCATTTGTGATTCTTACGACGCCCGCCTCATGGAACTGATCGATGCTCTGACGCGAACCGAAGTAGAACGTGTGCAGGAATCGCCGATGATATAGTCATCCCGTGATGACTGAACGTTCAGTGATTTTTGACTCGCCATCACACCGCACGGCCCGCTAAAACCAATCCCCATAGTTCTCCAATCCGGTCGTGGGCGCGGTAGATTTCACGCTGGCTCTGCTTGTTTTCCGGTCGCGCCTGTATCTAAGGCGCCATGATCTTCGGGAGACGCTCGTCGGCGCGTTTCTCGGTTTGCTGGGTGGACTGGTCACGGCTTGGTTAGCCTGCTGACGTGGCGACGCCGCGCCAAACGAAGAGGCTTAGTATCCTTGCGCGATGTAACGCCCATGGATCCACAGGAGCTGACCAGGGTTAGGTAGCGCGCCCCTGGCGGGGGAATTGACACCTTTGCGAAATGCCCAGTAACCTGGTGTCCAGACATGATACACGTGGCCATCCCAGTATCCAGGGCCGCGATAATAAAGTCGATCGTGGTCAAGGAAGTCAGCTGGGTTTTCTCCGTAATATGACCCGGGACCGTAATAGCCCGGGGAAGAGCTGTAATAGCCTTCGCAGCCCGCTGCCCAGAACAGGGTTGAAAGCAGAAGAAGCAGCAGAATCACTCGCCTCGATCTGGTTTTTGTTTCTAATCCACGCGCGTTACCCCGCCGGGAACTCCGCTTCCTCAAGCTGAAGCTTGGCGTTTTTTGTTTGAGCTCAGTTAATCGATTCATTGTTCTTCCTTTCGTTGTGATCATTGGCTTCCTTTTACAAGAAGATTTCAGAGCGCGTGTTGCATGGATCGTCAGACACTCCGATGGCTTGCCTTTTCCCTCGGCGCTGATGCGGCTGACGCGGACCAGGCCAGGATCAGCGGATTGAGCAAAGAGTATAATTTCGTGTTCTCAGCTTTCGTTGTTTTGTTTTTCGGGTGCCTGTTCATTTTCTTGTCGTCACGTGTGGTTTTTGATTTTATTGTTTGTATCGGTTTTTGTTTCTTTGCCTGAGGGGAGGTTCTGAACGCATTTGCGCATGATGAAAGGTGCTGGGCACCCTTATGAAAGTCTTTAGGTTCTGTCTTAATTTTTCTTAATTTTTCTTAGTTCTTCTCAAACCGCGATGCAGACTCCTCCGGCTAACTTCTACGAATTCGGCGCCTTCCAGCTCGATCCGGCGAAACGGCTCTTACGGCGACTGGATGGAACACCGGTTCCGCTGACACCAAGAGTCTTCGACACGCTCCTGTACATGGTCGAGCACCATGACAGCGTCATGGATAAGGAACGAATTATGGAGGCGGTTTGGCCCGATTCGATTGTCGAGGAGAACAACCTGGCGCAGGCGATCTGGAAATTGCGGCAGGTCTTCGGCGAAACGCCGGGTTCGCACAGTTACATCGTGACGGTCCCGGGTCGCGGGTATCGCTTTGTGGCTGAGGTTAACAACCGAAACGGGAATATCGTTTCGAGAGGGCACGCGGATTCTACGACAACGCCAACGTCGATTCAGGGGCCAACTGAAGCGGATCCTACAACCGACCGGCATCGGCTTCTCCGGAAAGCTCGCCGCGGGACGAGGCCGTCCAACTGGCGGATTTCGGGAGCTGCCATCGCGGCGATTATTGTCGTTGGCCTGGCAGCCTTATTTTTCGTCCGCTATCGCAGTTTGCCCGCCAGTGTGCGGGCACCCAGCTCGCCTGCCCCGGCTGACGCTGTCTTATCAGTCCCTGCGCGGATCGCTGAGAAGAGCATTGCGGTGTTGCCATTTGAAAATCGGAGCGACGAAAAAGAGAACGCTTATTTTGCGGACGGCATTGAGGACGAGATTCTGACCCGCTTATCCAACATTGCGGATTTAAAAGTGATCTCGCGCACTTCCACGCGGCAATATCAGAGCAAACCTGCCAATCTCCGCGAGATCGCGAAGCAGCTCGGTGTCGCGAACATTCTTGAGGGTAGCGTGCAAAAAGTAGCTGGTCAGGTGCGGGTCAACGTGCAGCTGATCAACGCGCAAACCGATTCCCACCTCTGGGCAGACACCTACGACCGGAAGTTGACTGATATCTTTGGGGTCGAGAGCGACATCGCCATAGGAATCGCGGCGGCGTTGCAGACGAAGCTAACCGGTCGCGAGGAGCAAGCCATAGCGGTTAAACCCACAAACAACCCAGAGGCTTACGATGCTTATCTGCGCGGCCTGGCTTATACGTTGAAAACCGACAACACAGCCGCCAATGCACTTGATGCGCAGAAACATCTCAGAGAAGCAGTGCGTTTGGATCCAAAATTCGCGCTGAGCTGGGCACTGCTGTCATATGTAGATGCACGCGGTTATCTTACAGAGAGTCTTCAACCAACGCTGGCCCTCGGTGAAGAGGCACGGCAGTCAGCCGAAACGGCGCTCACTCTTCAGCCCAACCTTGGAGAAGCTCTGCATGCCATGGGCTATTACCACTACTCCTGTCTTAAGGATTATGACACTGCCGTGAGTTACTTTGAGCAAGCCCGTCAGTTTCTGCCGAATAGCAGCCAGATTCCTGCGGCGCTGGCCTATGTCGCACGAAGGCGAGGTCACTGGGACCAGAGCGAAGCATACTTCAACGAAGCCGGGCGTCTCGACCCGCGTAACGTTTATCTGATTACCCAGCACGCGATTTCCTACATCGCTCTCCGTCGTTTCCCCGACGCGCTGCGAAAGCTTGATGAGGTTCTTAACATCACACCGGACGACGTCGATACGCTCGCCACCAAGGCGGCTATCAAACAGGCCCAAGGCGATCTGCCGAGTGCTGCGGCGCTCCTCGCTCCACTTCGCCCCGCCGCCGCTGACACCCAGGCGTTGGAAGCACAAGTTTACCAAGCCATTCTGGAGCGACGCCCTGCACAAATGATCGCCCGGCTAAAGGAGATATTGAGCAAGCCTGACCCAGCATTGGGTTACATCAATGGTCGACTATGCTTTTGGTTAGGGTGGGCACAACAAGTCAGCGGAAACCGTGCCGACGCTGAGGTGACATGGCGGCAAGCGCGCAGCGAACTTGAATCGTTCCTGAAAGAACAGCCGGAAAATTACAGTCTCATTGAAATTCTCGCCCTAACCAATGCAAGCCTTGGTGACAAAGCCGCTGCCATGGCTCTGTCGGAACGGGCCATGACCATGCTCTACATCGGGAAAGATGCGCTAATCGGCGCCGTTCCGATCCAGATCCTCGCTCGAGTGGCGGCGAAAACGGGCGAACCTGACAGGGCCATCGCCGCTTTGCAGGAACTACTCTCGATACCGTGCGCGGGCCCGTTGCCCGAGAACGTGCCGCTCACTCCTGCGTTGCTACGGCTC
>Ga0081455_10004242_pt1 | contig 16169 bp, 17 predicted proteins | sample TabmetS3T2R1_FD_70207 | JGI IMG/M metagenome (GOLD analysis project Ga0081455, IMG submission 70207) | Tabebuia heterophylla rhizosphere microbial communities from the University of Puerto Rico - S3T2R1 | ecosystem: Host-associated > Plants > Roots > Rhizosphere ... | reverse complement strand
AGCGCGCGCCGATGAAGCAGTTATCCTCGATGATCACCGGATTGGCCTGCAATGGCTCCAGCACGCCACCGATACCGACGCCGCCCGAGAGATGGCAGTTCTTGCCGATCTGGGCGCACGAGCCGACGGTGGCCCAGGTATCGACCATCGTGCCCGAATCAACGTAGGCGCCGAGATTGACGAACGACGGCATCAGCACGACCGACGGCGCGATGTAGGATCCACGCCGCACCACCGAGCCCGGAACGGCGCGGTAGCCAGCCTTGCCGAAGCGGGCGGCGTCCCAGCCCGTGGTCTTGAGCGGCACCTTGTCGAACCAGGGTGCGGCGCCCAGGCCCGGGAAAGCGGCGCCTCCATCCATCGGGACCGAGTCATAAAGGCGGAAGGAGAGCAGCACGGCTTTCTTCAGCCACTGGTTCACCACCCATTCCTCGCCGAATTTCTCGGCGGTGCGGAAGGTGCCGTCATCGAGACCGGCGATCGCTGCTTCAACGGCATCGCGCACGGCGCCTCTGGTGGCGCTGTTGATGCCGTCACGCGCTTCCCATGCCGCGTCGATAGTGCTTTGAAGCTCTCTGCTCATTGATCCCCCGGAGAAGCCGCCGGACCATAGCTGGGGCAGACGGGGAGTCAATGCAGGCGCTATGGTCGGGCAATGGCGTACAAGATTCCCGAGTCAGTGCTGGTGGTCGTCCACACCGCGAGCCTTGAGGTGCTGCTGATGGAGCGGGCCGCACAGCCGGGCTTCTGGCAATCGGTCACCGGCGCGCGCGAGCCGGACGACCCCGACCTCGCCGCGACCGCATGGCGAGAGCTGCGCGAAGAGACCGGCCTCACCCTCGGCACTCTGACCGATTGGCGTCTCACCAACCGCTACGAGATCTGGCCGCAATGGCGCAGCCGGTATGCGCCAGACGTCACCCACAACGTCGAACACGTGTTCGGCTTTCAGGTGGATCAAGAGACCGTGGCGTTGCTCGATCCGGCCGAGCACACCAGCCAGCTCTGGCTGCCATGGCAGGAAGCCATGGAGAAGACCTTCTCGCCCACCAACCGCGACGCGATCTGGCAGTTGCCGAGACGAGCGCGCCGGAAAGAGCACGGCGCATGACCGTCGCTCCTGCGGAGGCGTCGGGTCTCGGCAAATTCAGCTGGGCCCTGTTCGACTGGGCCAACCAGCCGTTCTTCACGGTCGTCACGACCTTCATCTTCGCGCCCTACTTCGCCAATACAGTGATCGGCGATCCGGTGCAGGGCCAGACCGTCTGGGCCTTCACCCAGTCCACGGCGGGCATTTTCATCGCCGTGCTGAGCCCCTTTCTCGGCGCCATGGCCGACGCCGGTGGGCGGCGGAAGCCCTACGTCTTCCTCTTCCAGCTCCTGCTGGTGGTGGGATGCGCCGCCCTTTGGTGGGCCTATCCCGGCCGGCCGGACCTTGCCCAGCCGATCGCCTGGGCGGTCATCGTGGCCACGGTCGGTGCGGAAATGTCGATCGTGTTCAACAATGCGCAACTGCCCAACATCGTGCGGCCCGAGCGCATGGGCCGGTTGAGCGGCTTCGGCTGGGGGCTGGGCTATGTCGGCGGCTTGATCGCGCTGTTCATCGTCCTCGCCGTGAGCCAGCCGGCGATGTTTGGCCTGGCGTCGACCAACGACCGGCCGTTGTTTGGCCTCGATGCCGCGAGCCACGAGCTCGAGCGTCTCACCGGACCCGCTTCGTCGCTCTGGCTGATCGTGTTCGTGCTGCCGATGTTCCTGTTCACGCCGGACCAGCCCAAGCCCTATCCCGTGCCGATGCTCGAAGCCGCGCGCAAAGGCGGCGCATCGCTGCTCGCGACCCTTCGGCGGCTGCGCCATTACCGGAACGCGCTCACCTTTCTGATCGCCTTCATGCTCTATAACGACGGTCTCGCTGCCATTATCGCCTTTGGCGGCGTCTACGCCTCGGCAACGTTCGGCTGGACGACCACGACACTCGGCATCTTCGGCATCATCCTGACGGTGTTCGCCATTCCAGGCGCCTTCCTGGGCGGCCGGTTCGACGATCGAATAGGCAGCAAGCGCACGGTGCAGCTTGCGACCCTGGGCGTGATCCTGGCCACGATCGGCATCGTCGGCATCACCGCCGATCGCATCCTCTTCTTCCTGCCGGTCGATGCCCTTGCACCGGATCGCGGCCTGTTCGGCTCGGCGCAAGAGAAGGCCTTCATGGCGTTCGCCCTGCTGCTGGGCTTCTGCATGGGGCCGATGCAGGCGGCGAGCCGCACGCTGATCGGCCGTCTGGCGCCGGCCGGCATGAGCGGCGAGTTCTATGGCTTGTTCGCCCTCTCAGGCCGCGCCACGGCCTGGATGGCGCCATTCGCCATCGGCGTCGTGACGTCGGCGATGCATTCCAATCGGCTGGGTGTGGCGTGCGTGCTGGCGTTCCTGGTGCTAGGTTTCGCCCTGCTCTGGCCTGTCCGCGAGACGCGGGCCGAATCCAGGGCCGAAGCCATCGCCGACGTTTGATGGAGGACGCCATGATCACCGCCATCGTGAACTTCAAGTTGCCTCCCGACATCGATGCCAAGAAGGCGGCGGAGCTGTTCAGGGGCTCGGCGCCGAAGTACCGCGAGATGAAGGGCCTGGTGCGCAAGTACTATCTGTACGACGCCGAGAATCGGATCGGCGGCGGCGTCTATCTCTGGAAGAGCAAGGCCGACGCCGAAGCCGTGTACACACCGCAATGGCAGGCCTACATCGCGGAGCGCTACGGCACGCCGCCGGACATCCGCTACTTCCAGACATCGGTCGTGGTCGACAACGAGATGGCCAAGATCCTGGCCGAAGCCGCCTAGCGTTCCTCAAAAATCTATAGCGCCCGTGCAGGATCATTCGATTTCCTCCAGGATGTGATACGATTTGCAATCGATTGCAGTGGGGAGGAAACGGTGAAACACATCAAGATGGCGCTGATGCTGGCGTTTGCCTTGGGCGTCTGCGGCGGCGCGCGCGCCGACGGTCCGGCCGATGACGCCGCCGTCCGCAATCGCGTGACGTGCTATCCCTTCGGGATCGACAAGATCGGTCGCGGCGACCGCGACGGCGGGATCGCGGTCTGGAAAGATTGTTTTGCCCCGACCTTCGAATTCTCGGCGTACTTCGGCCGCGGCGAGCCGGTTGATTGCCCGGGCGCCTCCTGTCCGTTTCCAAGCGACATGCCGGCCATCGAAAAGCGCGCCGCTCTGGCCAAACGTGCGTTCGATGGCGCGGGTTTCGTCAAGACTTCGCATCACCTGACCAACGTTACGGTCTCGTTCCGCGACGCCGACCACGCCAGCGTCAATGCCTACGTCCAGGCCTGGCATTGGAAGGCGGATAACACGGTCGTGGTCGCACCGGGGACGTGGGACGTGGAACTGGCGCGCACGGACGGCAAATGGCTGATCACGAAGGAGAAGCTCTCCATCGTCGGCGCCGCTGTCGTGACGCCCCCTGCGCCTCCTGCGTCGCCGTCCTCTCCTCCCGCGCAATCACGCTAAGCCGATGCGATCGCGATTGACCGCGCTTGCACTCGCGGCGCTCGTCGCCTGCGCCGTGGCGAGGGTCGCCTTGGCGGCCGGCGCCGACATGATCCTGTTCAACGGCAAGATCATCACGGTGGACGATCAGTTCTCGATCGCTCAAGCCGTTGCCATCGCCGATGGCAGGATCGTTGCCGTCGGCCGCGACGAAGACCTGAAGCGGGACTTTGCCGGACCGCAGGTTCGACAGATCGACCTCGGCGGCCGGACCGTCGTCCCGGGGTTGATGGATGGCCACATCCATCTGTTCCGCGGCGCCGAATTCTGGCGCAGCGAGGTGCGGCTGGACGGCGTTACGTCTCGCTCGGCGGCGGGGGATTTGATCCGCGGCCACGCCCAGGCGACGGGCAAGGGGACATGGATCCTGACCTTGGGGGGATGGACCGAAAAGCAGTTCGGCGACGATCGCCGGCCTTTCAACCGCGCCGATCTCGATCTCCTCGCACCGGACAATCCCGTCTTCATGCAACTGGGCTACGGACGGGGCTATGCCAATACGCCGGCCTTGCAACAGGCGGGGATCAAGATCGAGGACAAATCGGCGACCGATCGGGATGTCGTGGAGCGGGATAATGCCGGCGTCGCGACCGGACAGGTGAGCGGCTTGCGTGGCATTGCCATGATCCGACGCGCCGTCGGCAAGGGAGATCGGGAGGACCGAGGTCCCGGCCTCCATGCCATCATGTCGGCCCTCAACGAAGTCGGCGTGACCGCCGTGTACGATCCGGGCGGGTTTGGCCTGAAGCCGGAGGATTACAAGTCGCTCGAGAGCTACGCCAGATCGGGCCAGTCGACCGTAAGGGTCTACCGTTCGCTTTGGGTCGAAACGCCCACGCTGGCCGACGTTCCGAAAACGGTGACCGCGATCCATGAGGCGCGTGGCTTTGCAGGCGACGACGTGTACGACCTCATCGCCGTCGGCGAGACCGTCTATTCGCCGTTGCACGACAATTTCCAGATGCCGCTCAAACCTTCGGCCGAGGAACGGCAGGCGATCACCGCTATTTTCAAAGCGACGGCGGAGCGCGGGCTGCAATTTCATCTGCATGCCATCGAACACGACACGGTCAGCGTCTATCTGGATGCGATCGAGTCGGTCGCGGCCGGGCATAACATCAGGCCTCTGCGCTGGACGTTCGCTCATACCTGGAACCTGACGCCCGACCAGATCGAACGGATGCGTCGCTTCGGCATCGGCATCGCGCTTCAAAGCGGCAGCAGCTTCGACGACACGCGCACCCGTGTTGCCGGCGAGGCCGGCTACCAAATGCCATCGCTGCGCGTGGTGCAGGAGTCGGGACTCACCTGGGGGCTGGGGACGGATGCGACCGTGGTCGGCCTGACCAATCCGTTCATCACCCTGGGCTGGGCGGTGACCGGCGCCATGCCGAATGGTCAGGTCACCAACAAGGCGACAGTCACGCGGGAGCAGGCCTTGATCGCCCACACGCGTTCGAACGCCTTCCTCGCCTTCCGCGAGAACACGATCGGATCGCTCCAGCCCGGCAAGCTCGCCGATCTGGTCGTCCTCGACCGCGACTATCTCACCGTACCAGCCAATGAAATCTGGCGCATCCGGCCGGTCGCAACGATGCTGGCGGGCAAGGTCGTCTTCGGACGGTTGCCTTAACCGAACCGACGGTCGCGCTTCAGTCGATCAGAGTGCGACCGTCTTCGCCCTGAATTTGCAGAGATCATTCACGACGCAGCTCGGGCATTCGGGCTTGCGGGCCTTGCACGTATAGCGGCCGTGCAGGATCAGCCAGTGATGGGCATGGAGGCGGAATTCCTCCGGCACGCGCTTCAGGAGCTTGAGCTCGACCTCGAGCGGGTTCTTGCCCGGCGCCAGGCCGGTGCGATTGCCGACACGGAAGATATGCGTGTCGACGGCGATGGTCGCCTCGCCAAAGGCCACGTTCATCACCACGTTCGCCGTCTTGCGGCCGACGCCCGGCAGTTCCTGCAACGCTTCGTGGCTATGCGGCACCTCGCCGCCGTGCTTCTCAACCAGCAACCGGCTGAGCGCGATCACGTTCTTGGCTTTGGTGCGGTAGAGGCCGATGGACTTGATGTAGCCAATCAGCTTTCGCTCGCCGAGTGCCACCATCTGGGCTGGGGTCTTGACCTTTTCGAACAGCGGTTGGGTGGCGCGATTGACGCCGGCATCCGTCGCCTGCGCCGACAGGACGACGGCGACCAGCAACTGGTAGACCGTGTCGTATTCGAGTTCAGTCTTGGGCGCCGGTATCGATTGGCGCAAACGGGTGAAGAAGAGCTGGATTTCCGCCGGTGTCATCAAGGCCATGGCGGGACGCTAGCTGAGCCACTAGGGTGACGCCATGGCCGACTCCTCTCCGGCGATCCACTTCTCCACATCGCTCCGCCCTCACCGCAGCCTGCCGCCCGACGGCTTCAAATGGCTGATTCGCGGCGTTGTGGTCGCAAACCTGGTGATTGGCCTGCCGCTCTACATGCTGGGCGCCTGGCCGGTCATGGGCTTCATGGGCCTCGATGTGGCGCTGCTGTGGTGGTTGTTCCAGCGCAATTACCTCGATGCGCGGCGCAGCGAGACCCTGGTGCTGACCGACCGCGAGCTGGTCATCGATCGCGTCGCGCCGGACGGCGAGCGCGAGCAGCATCGCCTCGATGCCTATTGGCTCAAGGTCGAGCAGGGCGAACGGCTGATCGTCACCTCGCGCGGCAACCGCGTCGTGATCGGCCGCTTCCTGGGTCCCGATGCACGACGCGAGGTCGCCGAACAACTTCAGGCCGCGCTCGTCCGCCTGAGGTCACCGCGCTACGAGCACGATTGGGATAGGAAAGACGGCGGCTAAAGTCCCAGCACGTCTTTCATGCCGTAGAGGCCCGGCTTCTTGCCCTGCAACCACAGCGCGCTGCGGACCGCACCGGAGGCGTAGGTCTCGCGGCTGAAGGCGCGATGGCTGAGCTCCAGCCGCTCGCCTGACGCGGCGAACATCACGGTGTGTACGCCCACTTCTTCGCCGCCGCGCAAAGTGGCGAAGCCGATCTCGCCGGACGGCCGCGCGCCGGTGTGGCCATCGCGGGTCTTGCGCCACACCTCCTCGAGCTTGACCTTGCGGCCCGCCGCCGCCGAACGCCCCAGCGCCAATGCCGTGCCAGAAGGCGCATCGATCTTGTGGCGATGGTGCATCTCCAGCACCTCGATGTCGTAGCTGGGATCGAGCAGCGATGCGGTCTTTTCGACCAGCGCCATCAGGACATTGATGCCCATCGACATGTTGGCCGCCCATAGGATGGGCACGCGCTTGGCGCAGTCATGGATCGCGGCGGTCTGTTCGGCGTCGAGCCCGGTCGTGCCGATCACTACCGACACGCCCTTGTCGGCGGCGATTTTGGCATGGGCGACCGTCGCGGCCGGCACGGTGAAATCGATCACGACGTTGGCTGCGCCTATGGCCGCCGCACTATCGGCCGTGATCTTGACGCCAGTCACCTCGACGCCAGCAATTTCCCCGGCGTCGCGGCCGAGCGCTTTGCTGCTGGCGGTCTCGCTGGCGCCCGAGAGGCTGCAGCCTTCGGTCCGGGCGATCTGGCGGATCAGCATCTGGCCCATGCGCCCCGCGGCGCCGACGACGGCGATCTTCATTTCTCTGTTCCTGTCTGATTTGTCGGACGACAATACACGACATTCCGGGCAGAGCGGAGACGGTAAGTGCTGTTCATGGTGGTCGAGAAGTTCCGCAATCAGGACGGCAAGGCCGTGTACCGCAAGCTGCGCGACTCCGGCCGCGGGCTGCCGGACGGGTTGAAGTTCGTCGCGAGCTACGTGTCTGCCGACCTCGGCCGCTGTTTCCAGATCATGGAAACCGACGACGTCACGCTGTTCCAGCGCTGGATCGCCGATTGGCAGGATGTCGTCGAGTTCGAGGTCGTGCCCGTGGTGGAAGGCAAGATGACACGAGCGGCGCTCGATCCGCTGCTGTGACGCAACTGCCTTTAGGCGCACAACGCTCGCCTGCCGCTGATGTCGGCGTGGCCAAGACAATCGATACGATGTCGGTCAGATAACACGATAGTGACCAGCTGCCGTTCGCACTTTCGCCGCGATGCTCTCCAAGATCGAGGCAAACCGAACGGAGGATGACGCAATGCATGCAAAACCTTGCCTTCGTCTTGCAGGTCTGTTGGTGCTGCTCGCAAGCTCGTTGGCAATCATCAAGCCATCAGCTGCACAGCAACCGGAACGGCACGCCTTCGTCCTTGTCGAGCGGGTGGAAACGACGGGTCCGGAAACGATCCAGCAAGAATACGCCAAGCTGGCGCGTGACATTCTTCCCAAATACGGCGCGCGTTATCTCGCGCGAAGCCAGAGCAATGCGCTGCTTGAGGGCGATGGTCCCGTGCCGTGCTGTATGGCGTTGCTCGAGTTTCCCAGCATGGACGCCGTGAAGCGCTGGTACGCATCACCAGAGAATCAGGCGGCTGCCAAGGTCCGACAAGGCGGCGCCAAATTCCGGTTGGTCGCCATCGAAGGACTACCCGCGCCGAAATAGGCCTACGCGCTACGCCTTGTGATGGCGATGGCAGCCAACGATGTGGTCGTCGACCATGCCGGAGGCCTGCATGAAGGCGTAGCAGATGGTCGAACCCACGAACTTGAAGCCTGCCTTCTGCAACGCCTTCGACATCGCGTCGCTTTCCGGCGAGCTCGCAGGGACATCCTTCAGGCTTTTGGGGTGGTTCCTTTTCGGCTTGCCGCCGACAAAGCTCCACAGGAACTTCGCGAACGACCCCTCGCGCTCGACCAGCGCGAGGTAGGCCTTCGCGTTGCTCACGCTTGCGTCGATCTTGGCCTTGTTGCGGATGATGCCGGGATCGGCCAGGAGCTTCGCAAGCTTGGCGGAGGTGTAGCGTGCAATCTTCGCCGGCTCGAAGCCGTCGTAGACCTTGCGATAGTGCTCGCGCTTGCGCAGCACCGTGATCCACGACAGGCCGGCCTGGCAGCCCTCGAGCGTCAGCAGCTCGAACAAGGCGCGGTCGTCCTTGAGCGGCTTGCCCCACTCGGCATCGTGATATTTCTCATAAAGAGGATCGGCGGTGGCCCAACCGCAACGTGATTTGCCGTCGGTGCCCGCAATGGTGTTGTGCTTCCAGGCCATGGGCGGACCCTACCCAAGCCGCGCCGCACACGCCACACTCCGCGTCAACTGGAGGAACAAACTCATGGCCAAGGATATCGCCGACCTCAAGGTTTGCATTTTCGATGTATTCGGCACCGTCGTGGATTGGCGCAGCAGTCTGATCGAGGATTTGCCGAAACTCGGCCGCAAGCACGGTCTCGACACCGATTGGGCGAGCTTTGCCGTCGACTGGCGCGGGCTTTACCAGCCGCAGATGCATCGCGTGCGCAAAGGCGAGCTCCCCTGGACCAACATCGACGATCTGCACAAGGAAGCGTTCGAGATGCTCCTGAAGAAGCGGGGACTGAAGCATCCCGGCGAGGAAGCGGCGTGGGAGTTCACCCGGCTCTGGCACAAGCTCAGGCCGTGGCCCGATTCGGTCGAGGGCATCGGCTTGATGAAGAAGAAGTACGTCGTGTCGACGCTCAGCAACGGCAACGTCGCGCTTCTGATCAACATGGCCAAGAACAGCGGCATTCCCTGGGACCATTGCTTCTCGGGCGAGACCTTCCATCACTACAAGCCCGATCCGGAATCCTATCTCGGCGTGGTCAAGACCATGTACCTCAAGCCGCATCAGGTGATGCTGGTGGCGGCCCACAACAACGATCTCAAAGCGGCGCAGGAATGCGGCCTCTCGACCGGCTTCGTGTGCCGGCCCAAGGAGCATGGCCCGAACCAGAAGACCGACCTCGCCGCCGAAGGCGACTGGGACGCGGTCGGCAATTCGATCGTGGAGGTCGCGAAGAAGATCGGCTGCTGAGCGGCGGCGATCGTTGCCCAGAGGCGTTGGCTTAGCGGCGTTGGCCTAAAGGCGCTGGACCGTCAGGCTGAGCGTCGCCCCGGGTTCGTCGGAGAGGGCCAGTTCGAACGGCGTGTCGAAGATCGCCACTATGACCAGGCAGAAGGTGAAGGCCACGGTGAACAGCCCGACGCTGACCCGGATCGCCCGTCGATTGCCGATATGGACAAGCATGATCGCGATCTGGGTCAGTGCACCCAACACGAGGATGGATAGCCATTTGATGGCTGTCGTTCCTTCGTCGGCGAGATAGAGGCGCCTGTCGCGGGCGTGACGTAGCTCCGTCAACGCCGCGAACAGCGCGGTCCGGGCCGTTCCGTCGATGCCCGTGATATGGGTCGCGGCGGCGAGCAGCACCTCATAGGCGGCATCTGTCTTCTCCCGGGCACCGGGCCGGAAAGGGTTTTCGCCGGCCGCCGCGGCGGCATAGGCCTTGATCGGGAGCACGAAGATCCGGTCGAGGCCGTCCACATGCACGAGCTGGATGAACTCGCGCAGCGCATGGTCCTCGATCTGCACGCTGTGGCGCGAGTCGAGATCCTTTTGCCAAACGTCGTTCATGAGCAGGGCAGTGACGAGGCTGAACAGAAGAGCGACAGAGGTGAAATAGGGTCCGACCAGACCCGTCGTCCTCTGCAATGCGGGGGCAAGTGGCCCACGCGCCTCAAGGGCAAAAATCAGAGCCGCAACTGCGAGGGGCGTTACGACCGAAAGGACGATCTGCCAGGTCGAGAAGAACGCATCCCACATCAGCCGCCGAACATTTCCTTCACCTTGCTGAAGAAGCCTTCCGCTTCGGGGCTGGTCTTGCCGGCCTTCTCGAACTCCTTGAGGAGCTCTTTCTGGCGCGCCGTAAGATTGGTCGGCGTCTCGACGGTGATCTCGATGTACATGTCGCCGCGCTGCGTGGTGCGCACGACCGGCATGCCCTTGCCGCGCAGGCGGAACTGGTGGCCGCCCTGGGCGCCGGCCGGGATGTTGATGCGCGCCATCTTGCCGTCGAGCGTCGGCACATCGATGCTGCTGCCCAGCGTCGCCTGCACCATGGAGATCGGCACGCGGCAGTGGATGTCGGCGCCTTCGCGCTCGAACAGCGAATTGCGCCGCACCGACAGGAAAACGTAGAGATCGCCCGCTGGCCCGCCGCGGGTACCGGCCTCGCCTTCGCCGGAAAGACGAATGCGCGTACCGTCCTCGACGCCGGCGGGGATATTCACCTTGAGCGTTTTCTCGCGCCGCACGCGTCCCTGGCCCGCGCAGGCGCGGCAGGGCTTGTCGATCACCTGGCCCACGCCATGGCAGGAATGGCAGGTGCGTTCGACGGTGAAGAAGCCCTGCTGGGCCCGCAGCTTTCCGCGACCGTGGCAGGTCTGGCATTGATGCGGCCGCGAGCCTGGCTCGGCACCGCTGCCATGACAGGTCTCGCAGGCCACTGAACTCGGCACGCGCACCGTCGCCTCGGTGCCCGAGTAGGCCTGCTCCAGCGTGATATCGAGATTGAAGCGCAGGTCCTGGCCGCGCATGTCGGCGCGGGGGCCGCCTGGCCGGCCGCCGCGGCCGGCGTTGAACATTTCGTCGAAGATGTCGCCGAAGACCGAGCCGAAATCGAAGCCCTGTCCCTGGAAACCGGGGCCGCCGGGGCCACTCGCTGCCGCACCTTCGAAAGCCGCCGGTCCATAGCGATCGTAAGCCGCGCGCTTGTCGGGATCCTTCAGGATATCGTAGGCGTGGTTGATTTCCTTGAACTTGCGCTCGGCATTCTTGTCGTCCCGATTGCGGTCCGGATGATGCTGCATGGCAAGCTTGCGGAACGCTTTTTTGATGTCGTCCGCACTCGCGGCGCGACCGACACCCAGCAGCTCATAATAGTCCTGCGACATGACGCGTTACGCAGCCCCCATTCGTCGCTTCCACCTATAAAGTTCGGCCTCCCGCGAAGGCGGGAGGCCGCTGTCCCTTTCTTCCCCGGATCAACCGGAGCCGGTCTTCTTGTTCTTGTCCGTGACGTCCTCGAACTCGGCGTCGACGACCTTCTCGCCTTGATTCTGGCCTTCGTTCGCCGAGCCACCACCGGCCGCGCCCGAAGCGGCACCCGCTCCGGCCTCGGCCTGCTGGGCCTTGTACATCGCCTCACCGAGCTTCATGGCCGCCTGGGCAAGGGCGTTGGTCTTGCCTTTGATGTCCTCGGCGTCCTCGCCGGCAAGCGCCGTCTTCAAGCCTTCCAGCGCGCCTTCGATCTCGGCCTTCTCGGTGGGATTCACCTTGTCGCCGTACTCCTTCAGGTGCTTGTCCGTGGAATGGACCAGCGCCTCGCCCTGGTTGCGGGCATCGATCAGATCGCGCTTCTTCTTGTCTTCCTCGGCATGCAGCTCGGCATCCTTCACCATCTTCTGGATGTCGGCTTCGCTCAGGCCGCCCGAGGCCTGGATGCGGATCTGCTGTTCCTTGTTGGTGGCCTTGTCCTTGGCCGACACCTGCACGATGCCGTTGGCATCGATGTCGAAGGTGACCTCGACCTGAGGCACGCCGCGCGGTGCGGGCGGGATTCCCACGAGATCGAACTGACCCAGAAGCTTGTTCTGGGCGGCGATCTCGCGCTCGCCCTGGAACACGCGGATGGTGACCGCGGTCTGGTTGTCGTCGGCCGTGGAGAAGATCTGGCTCTTCTTGGTCGGGATCGTCGTGTTGCGCTCGATCAGCCGGGTGAACACGCCACCCAGAGTCTCGATGCCAAGCGACAACGGCGTCACGTCGAGCAGCAGGACGTCCTTCACCTCGCCCTTGAGCACGGCCGCCTGCACCGCGGCGCCCACCGCGACGACCTCGTCGGGATTGACGTTACGGGCCGGCTCCTTGCCGAAGAACTGCTTCACCGTCTCGATGACCTTGGGCATGCGGGTCATGCCGCCGACCAGGATCACCTCATCGATCTGGCCCGCCTGCAGGCCGGCGTCCTTGAGGGCCGCCTTGCAAGGTTCGAGCGTACGCTGCACCAAGTCGTCGACCAGGGCCTCGAGCTTGGCGCGCGAGAGCTTGATCACGAGATGCTTGGGACCGGTTGCGTCGGCGGTGATGAAGGGCAGGTTGATCTCGGTCTCCTTGGCATTGGAGAGCTCGATCTTGGCCTTCTCGGCCGCTTCCTTCAGCCGCTGCAGGGCGAGCCTGTCGTTGCGCAGGTCGATACCCTGCTCCTTCTTGAACTCGTCTGCGAGGTAGCCAATGATCCGCTGGTCGAAGTCCTCGCCGCCCAGGAAGGTGTCACCGTTGGTGGCCTTCACCTCGAACACGCCGTCGCCGATCTCGAGGACCGAGACGTCGAAGGTGCCGCCGCCCAAGTCGTAGACCGCGATGGTGCCGCTCTTGCGCTTGTCCATGCCGTAGGCAAGGGCTGCCGCCGTTGGCTCGTTGATGATGCGCAGGACCTCGAGGCCGGCAATGCGGCCGGCATCCTTGGTTGCCTGACGCTGGGCGTCGTTGAAGTAGGCCGGGACGGTGATGACCGCCTGCTCGACCTTCTCGCCGAGATAGGCCTCGGCGGTCTCCTTCATCTTGCCCAGCACGAAGGCCGAAATCTGGCTCGGGCTGTATTGCTGGCCATTGACCGCGACCCAGGCGTCGCCGCTCGCTGCCTTCTCGATCTTGAAGGGCACCAGCGACATTTCCTTCGCCACCATCGGATCGTCGAAGCGACGGCCGATCAGGCGCTTCACGGAATAAAGGGTCTTCAATGGATTGGTGACGGCCTGGCGCTTGGCCGACTGGCCGACCAGACGTTCGCCCGAGTCGGTGAACGCGACCATAGACGGCGTGGTCCGTGCGCCTTCTGAATTCTCAATGACCTTGGTGTCGCCGCCTTCCATGACCGCGACGCACGAGTTGGTCGTGCCTAGGTCGATACCGATGACTTTCGCCATGTTCCCACTCTCTTGCTCGGCGGATCGCTCCCAGCCCCGAAAGGGCGCCGGTCGGATCCCCGTACGATTGTTACCTGCCGGTGTTACCTGCCGGAAACCCGGGTCAGGACAGGGGCTATATAGTTCCTATAGGCCCGCCTGCAATGGTTTGGCAGTCTGAAAAGCGGCGAAATGGCGGAGTTTCCTGAGTCAAATGCGCGACCAATGACCAAATCCCCCTCTTTGGACCGCCGCCCGGGTGATAGCCCGGGATAGGTGATCACTGCTCAGTTTTCGTTGTCCGCTTCGATCGTCCGCGCCGGGCCGCCTTTGGAGACCCCTACCATTGCCGCGCGCAGCAGCCGGCCTGCGAGCAGGTAGCCCGGGATCAACTCTTGGACGACCGTTCCCGACGGTACAGACGGATCCTCGATCTCCATCATCGCCTGGTGAAATTCGGCGTTGAACGGCTTGCCCAGCGCCTCGATGCGCGTCACGCCATGTCGTTCGAGCACGGACTGCAACTCGCGCTGGGTCGCCTGGACACCGGTAACGACGTTGCGCACGGCGGGGTCGAGCGCGCCGGGGTTGCTGGGCAGCGCCGACAGCGCACGGCCGAGATTGTCGGCGACCGACAGGATATCCTTGGCGAAGCGCTCGATACCAAACTTGCGCTCCCGCTCCACTTCCTGCTGGGCCCGGCGGCGCACGTTCTGCGCCTCCGCGACGGCTCGCAGATGCTTGTCCTGCAGCTCGGCGTTCTCGGCCTGAAGCTGCTCGAGTCGACGCTCCAGCTCGCTCTGCCGGGTCTGGGTGTCGAGGTCGTCGGCGCTCTCGACCGGCATCTCAGCCGGGGCGCCGCCCGCGGTTGGATCGCTGGCCATACGTTAATCCCTAGTTAGAGTGGTTTCTTTCGGCGGCCCTCACTTAGGGATCATGCCGCATATGGTCAACCCGCGCCGGATAGAACACGGCATCATCACACGGCCTCCAAGGGTGCGTTCAACCGGGTTCCATGGACGATGATGCCGCCCCGGTCGCCGATCGTGACCGAGCCATAGCGCTGGACGAACACCTCGGGCAAGGGCCGCGCATCCCAGGCGGCAAGCCACAGGCGCAACAAATGGCGCCGCCGGCCGGGGTCGGGCCAGTCGGTGAAGGCCGTCCGGTCGTGCAGCATCGTATGGTTATGCACGAGCTGTACGTCGCCTGGCTTGAACTCCATGAAGAGATGCAACGCTGGATCATTGGTGAGCGAATCGAAGAGATCGAGCGCCTCGATGAGCTCGGCGCCAAGACGGGGTGCGTCGGCGAAGCGCTGCGCTGAATCGATATACTGGCGCTGATAGATCGCGCTCAGAAAACCGCGGTGCCAGTTGAACACCGGGATCTCGAAGTAGGGCTTCCGGCCCGACGGAACCTCGCCGCGGCGATCGGTGGCGATTGGTTCGAACAGAAGCCTCAGGAGATCGGGCCGTCGCCGGCGCATCTCGTTGAAGATCGTGGTCGAGCTCACGAGCGCCGACAGGCCACCCGATTTGGCCGTCTTGAGGCAGAGCAGGCCGACGATATCGCAGGAGTCGGTGTGGTAGGTTTGCCGCTCGTGGGTCTGGTAGATGCGGACATTGGGGTCCGCCACGTCGAGCCCAAGGTCCTGCACATGCCCCAGCACATGGCCTTTGGCATTTTGCGAGCGTGCGCTGCCAAGATGGGCGCCGAGCCCATAGAACGCCGTGGCGGCTTCCCGCATCGTCCACCGCTCAACCGGCAGGCCGCGCAACAGCAGGAAGCCGCGGCCGTTCAGCACCTCGTCATTGACCCGCGCCTTGAGCCTGGCGGCAAGCGTGGGTAGTGGGAAGTCCTGTGCCGTAATGGCCGCAATATCGGCTTCGCGCGCAGCGAGCGCTTTGGTCGTCGTCTCGATCTCTTCGATCTCGGCCGGCGATAGCGGCATCAGCCAATCGGTGCGCTTGGCCATCTCCGGGCCGTACCAGGCGGCGGCGCCGGTCTGCTCGGGCGGCAGGTCGAAGGCGAGGCCGCTCACGCCGCTCGCCCTAGGCCGTTTCCCAGGGAAAGCGCGGCGCGAAGAGCGCGTCATCCGAAAGCGACAGTCGGAAGCTTTCTGTAGCGTTGACGAGCGCCGCACGGATGCCGGGCTCGAGCGCGCTATGCCCGGCATCGGCCACAATCACATAGCGCGCCTCGGGCCAATTGCGCGCCAGTGCGTCGGCCGTTATCGGCGGGCAAACGATGTCGTAGCGGCCCTGGACGATCGTGCAGGGCAGGTGCCGCACGCGGCCGAGGTCGGTCCAGGGCCAGCCTTCGGGAAGAAAGGTACCGTGGGCGAAGTAGTGGGCTTCGATGCGCGACAGGGCGAGGGCGAAGCCACCATGGTCCGATTCGAACGGTGCCCGGGTCGTTGGATAGAGCGTCGAGCAGGCCGCTTCGTAGCGGCTCCAGGCGCGGGCGGCCGGCCGATGGATGTCGGGATTGCGTTCGACCAGCCGGCGGTAATAGCTGCCCAGCAGATCACCACGTTCGAGCTCCGGCAGGTGCTCGGCGAAATCGCGCCAGGCCTCGGGAAAGATCGTCCGCATGCCATGGAGGAACCAGTCGATCTCGCCCCGGGCGCCAAGGAAGATGCCGCGCAGGATGAAGCCGGTCGTGCGGTCGGGATGGGCAAGGCCGTAGGCCAGCGCCAGCGTGCTGCCCCACGAGCCGCCGAACAGCAACCAGCGCGGGATCCCAA
>Ga0081455_10004241_pt1 | contig 16169 bp, 11 predicted proteins | sample TabmetS3T2R1_FD_70207 | JGI IMG/M metagenome (GOLD analysis project Ga0081455, IMG submission 70207) | Tabebuia heterophylla rhizosphere microbial communities from the University of Puerto Rico - S3T2R1 | ecosystem: Host-associated > Plants > Roots > Rhizosphere ... | reverse complement strand
CGTCTCCGACGAAGCCGCTGCCTACATCGCCGAGGCGCTCATGCAGCTCGCCCTCGATTTCGAGGCAAACCACTACGCCCAAATACGCCGTCACTACCAATCAATCGCGTCCGAGCCCGACTACGATCCTCGCCAACTCGATCTCTTCTGCGAGCAATAACCCGGTCGCTAGCTGGCGGGTGGTAGGCGGCACTGTTCTCTTCCGTCACCTTTCTTTGTTCGACCGCGCCGCAGGCCTTCCTTCGCCCCGACCGCGGATCGCCGCGGCCGTCGCGCGCAAACGCCGTCAAGGTCGGCCGGCACGCCATAGCCTGCCGGCGAAACAAACGCCTCTAGGCCGAGCTTTACGGCGGTGAGCACGGCGGAATTCTTGATCCGCTCGGGGTGGCTATGGCCCTAAATCACTTAAATTCGCTGCGCAATTTCAAACTGGTGATTTTCGAGCACTTTCACGCCGCTGCTAACACACAACCTCGATGCCTGTTCGTGACCCATTCCAGTCCTGCGCCACACGCAACATTGCGGTGCAGCGATTTAGTTGCCGGCCCGATCGAGGAGTGAGCAGGCGACGACATCGTCGAAAGGTCTGCCGGCGGGGTCCGTGAGCAGTTTCATTGATTTGCCTGATAGGCCACCATGAGGGGGATTGAATGCGGACATACCGTTGTGGAGAGACTGTCCCCATGCACCCCTTGCTTGAAGAGATCCGTCACAATCCACTGCTCTGGCTGCTGGTCTTCGTGCCTTTGGTGTTCGCCGCTCACACGGTGAAGCCCGAAGCGCACACGCTTCTTTTTGTGCTGTCCGTTCTGGCTATCGTACCATTGGCCGCGCTGCTGAGCCACGCCACCGAATCCGTAGCGGCCAAGACGGGCGATACGGTTGGTGGTCTACTCAATGCAACGCTAGGCAACCTGACCGAATTGGTCATTGCGCTGACCGCGCTGCGCGCCGGGCAATACACGCTAGTGAAGGCATCCATCGCGGGGGTGATAGTCACCAACACGTTGTTCATGTTAGGCGCATCATTTCTGCTCGGCGGCCTCAAGCACCACGTGCAGGAATACAACCGGGCCAATGCCCGCTTGCAGGCGGGCCTGCTCTTTCTGGCCACGATCGCAATGTTGGTTCCCTCGGTGATCTCTGGAGCCGATTCCGCGACGGGGTCGGCGGTCGCCGATAAGTTGAGCGTGAGTCTGTCGGTGCTTCTTATCGCCGCTTACGGACTGGGCCTGTTGTTCTCACTCAAGACACATCGCGAATTCTTCGGCGGCGCGGAACGAGCGGATACCGGCGAAGCTCCATGGCCGTTGGGGTTAGCCCTGGCCACGCTGGCTGGCGTCACAATACTGGTCGCGCTAGTGAGCGAGGTGTTCGTCGAGTCGGTGCAGCAGGCAGCGGTGGCGTTTGGGATGACTCCGGCGTTTGTGGGTTTTATTGTAGTGGCGCTGGTAGGAGGGGCGGCGGAGATGGCTTCCGCGTTTTCTGCCGCGCGTAAGGATCGGCTGGACCTGAGCGTGGGCATCGCGCTGGGAAGCGCATCGCAAATTGCCCTCTTCGTCGCTCCCTTTCTGGTACTATTCAGTTACGTCATTGGCCCGGTGCCGATGGACCTGCAATTCTGGCCGAGCGCGGTGGTAATGATGCTCATCGCCACCGTGACGGCGTCCCTCGTGACCAACAGCGGGCGGTCGGCGTGGTTTGTCGGAGTGCTTATACTGATGGTGTACCTGATTTTCGCTACGACGCTTTACGTGTTACCGCCCCGCCTACAATGAATGGGCCACCTCCTCAAAACACAGCTCAACGGTCCGCATGTTGCGCCAATTTCTCCTAGGGAGTTCCGTCAGTGTTTGCAACATTGCGATCCATGCAATGGTGATGGCGGCCGTAATACAGGTAGCGCGCATCGCGAGTGAAAGTGCAACGTCACATCAATCTCTTCGATTGACCACCGTCATGAGCGCGACCGTATCGGTCTTGATGGTCGCGCATCTTGCCGAAGTGATGGTTTGGGCATTTGCTTACTCACTCATCAGTGTTGCTCCGCCTGGCACTGATCTCATTTATTTTGCCTTTGTAAACTACACAACGCTAGGTTACGGCGACGTGACTCCGTTGAAGCGCTGGCACTTGCTCGGGCCAATGACTGCGATGAACGGCGTGCTCTTGTTTGGCTGGTCCACTGCGGTCGTTTTTGAGGTCTTGCGGAGGACAATGGCGGCGCCTCGCAGTGAACGACAGCGGGAGTCGGGATAGCGCGGTGCGCTCGCTACGACTGGGCCCCTCGGCGCCCGCCCCAATCATCCTGGGAGCTTGCTACGTCATGAGCTCAATTGATCGCTGCTATTGGTCTAGATTCCGTGAACGCACGTTGCTGCACGTGCTTGGGTCTGAAAGTGGCACTAAGCGCCATTGCGCCGATTGGTCGATATCATGGCCGGAATCGAAGGAGGTGCGGACCCTGATCGAAGGTCTCAGAAGTTCGGTGCGAACGCGGCCCTTGACCCGCAACAGCCCTCGCTCACGTGCGCCGATTGCGGCGCAGCAATTTCCAGACGCCCTCTGCGAGATGATCTGATAGTCTGTTCCCGTCATGGTATGAGGGCTGCGCGCGTGAGGCGGCGGAAGTTTATTGCGCTTGTTGGTAGTGCGCTGGCGTGGCCGTTTTCAGCGCGTGCGCAGCAGGCGGAAAAAGACTTCCGCGTAGGGCTGATCCTCTCCACCACCCCTGGCTCGGAAATGGTCGGACCTGACCCAATTTATCCGCCGACCAGAGCCTTTGTACATGCGCTGCGTGATCTGGGGTACATCGAAGGGCGGAACCTTGTCCTGGAGCGCCGCACGGCCGAGGGGCGGTTTGAGCGATTGAACGACATTGTCGCCGAGCTGGTCCGCCTTAAGGTCGACGTGATCGTGACCGGTGCTAACCCTGCGGCGCGGGTTGCAAAGGCGGTAGTCACAACCGTCCCTATCGTTGCGATAGCCGTTGGCGATCCCGTGGGCGACGGGCTCGTGCAAAGCCTCGCGCGGCCCGGCGGCAACCTCACGGGGCTGATGATCCGTGTCGGGTCGGAGAGCGAGGCCAAGCGCCTGCAGCTCTTGAAAGAGATGCTGCCCAGCATGTCTCGCGTCGCCTATCTCGGCAGCAAGGAAAATAAAGACTGGGAGGAGCCGCGCGGGGAGAGCGTTCGGACGGCCGCGCAGGTCCTGGGCGTGACGCTGGCGCTGGCCGAGCACACGCCTCGTCAGTATGCCGACGCTTTCAGGGTCATCAGTCGTGGCAGGGCCGAGGCGCTCTTCGTCGGGCCGGGTCCAGTGGCCTACGCCGATCGGGCTCTCATCGTGGACTTCGCGACCCGGGCTCGGCTGCCGAGCAGCTTTGCCTTTCGGGAGTCGGTGGAACTCGGGGGTTTGATGTCCTATGGAGTGAGCGTCGTTGACCTCTTCCGACGTTCCGCTACCTACGTGGACAAGATTCTCAAGGGCGCCAAGCCCGCTGACCTGCCAGTCGAGCAACCGACCAAGTTAGAATTGGTGATCAATCTCAAAACCGCAGAGGCGCTCGGCCTGAAGGTGCCCCCGACGCTCCTTGCCCGCGCCGACGAGGTGATCGAATAAAGGTCGCGATTGCTGCGCTGCATGAGTCAAAAAGTGGCACGACAGAGAAATCTACCCCGGTGCAACGATTGTGTCCGGTAGTTAAGGAGCTTCTGCCGTGCCTGCGAGCCGGCGGGGACCGTACCGGATCTGGTCGACGCGCGCCGGTTGCAGAAAACCTCGGCGCGCAGCGCGAGATGATCTGATATTCCAATCCCGGGTCGTGGATGAAGGGGGTTGAGTGAGACGGCGCGAGTTCATCACCCTGATTGGCGGCGCGGCCGGATGGCCGGTCGCGGTACGCGGGCAAGAGGCGAAGGTGCTGAGCGTCGGCACTGTCGCGGGCGCCCAGAGATCGGCACCGCACTGGGCAGCTTTCGAAGAACGCATGGCCGAACTCGGCTACCAGCAAGGTAGGAACTTCGCCTTCGAATTTATGCACGCGTCAAACATCGAAGAATTCGAACTCGGATACCGACAACTTACGACACGCAAGGTCGACATCCTTGTAGCACTCGGGCCTGAGATCGCAGTCAAATCGGCGCTCGCCACTACGCGAACACTACCCATCGTCATGATTGCGATTGATTACGATCCGATTGCTCGAGGTTACGTGACGAGCCTGGCGCAGCCTGCCGGCAATGTCACCGGCCTCTCCTTCCAGCAAATAGAAATCGCGGCGAAGCGAGTTCAAATCATTAAGGATACCTTTCCGGATCTGTCAGGTGTAACCGCGTTCTGGGACGCCGGATCGGCCGATCAGTGGCAGGCAACGCAAGACGCTGCGGGACGGCTGGGCTTGCAGCTTTCCGGAGTCGAATTGCGCGAGCCGCCCTATGACTATGAGCGAGCAGTCGCTCAGGCGCTGCCTGACCATCGCGCCGCCCTCATCGTTCCAACATCGCCATTTTTCTTTCGCGATCGCACGCGGCTCGCCGAATTTGCCCTTCGCCATCGGATGAGATCCGTGTTCGTCTTCCGCGAATGGGTGGAGGCTGGTGGGCTGCTATCCTACGGGCCAAGCATCACCGGGCTGCTCCGGCGCGCCGCCGAGTACGTTGATCGGATCGCGAAGGGGGCGAAGCCCGGCGACCTACCGATTGAGCAGCCGGTCACGTTCGAGCTGATCATCAACCTCCAAACGGCGAAGACGCTGGGCCTGACAATTCCGGCGTCGCTGCTCGCTCGTGCCGATGAGGTGATCGAGTAGGTTCATTGCTGCAACTGCTCACGGCCGTTCTTGGCACGAAGGGTACGTGCTTCGGTCCATCGCCGAACATGCCTGGAATCGGGGGTAGTGCGGACACGGATTTGAGGCTACGGAGCTAGCCGAGAAGGACCGTCCTTGACCGATACTGTTGAAAAAGTCGATCTTAAAGCTGATGATATGTGATCGGATAGAATCCGATTCCGATCTCCTGTAGTTGGAGAGTCGTCGTTGCACCCTAGGCAGTGATAGAGGAATCCTTTCCTTACTGGTGCTGGCGGTGGCACCCCAGTGAACCCTTTTTTCAACAGTATCGACCCAAGTCAGTCATTCCGGCCCGTACCGGTTGGCAGAAAAGCTGACGCCGTCCGTCTCTCGTCGGAGGGTGCACGATGAGCCAGCGTGACGAAGTTATCACTCCGGCAGGCCAGCCTTGCGCAGGCCGTCAAACAAATGCTCCGCATCGTCGGGGCGTTTGAAGAGAGCCTGTCGCCTCTGGGTACCGTCAATCGTGAACTTTGGATCGATCCGCAAAACCTCGGCTGCCTCTGCGTGGGCTTCATCGAGCCTGCCCAATTGCGCAAGACCTGCGGCCAGCCAAACATGGCTCTGCCTCATGCCTGGGGCTCGCGAGGCACATTCACGCAGCGAGGGCAGCGCTTGCCAGTACTCTTTCAGCATATAGCGGGCGAGTCCCAACTGGCCGGCCGCAATCGGCACATAAAGCGGATCGTGTCGCATGTGTGTCTCAATCACCTGGATCGCCCTCGCGGGTTCTCCCGCGCGAAGCAGTGTCATGCCAAATCGCCAATCCGTGAAATTGGGGTTCAGCGCGATGGCCTTCTCGAACTCGGCGACGGACTGCTCGTGTTGGCCCTCGAAGGTGAGAACAGTTCCAAGGTGGGCATGCGCAATCGGGAGATTGGGGTCGAGCTGAACGGCCTTCCGAGCGAGATGATGCGCGCGTTCGAGGGCGGCGGGGATGAGATGATCTTCACCCACCGGCTGGACCCAAGCCCACAAGTGGATGTTCGCTAGGGTGGCATAGGCCCGGGCATAGTTCGGGTCGAGGGCAATGGAGCGCTCGAGGAGACGACGCACTTCATAAAGATCCGCCACGCTGAACGACGAATAAATCGTTCTGTACATGACGGACGCGCGCATGAAAAAATCGTGCGCCTGCCAGGTTGCCGGCGGTCTCAGCAGCGTGCGCTCGGCCTCGGCTTTCTTGACACGGGCGACTAGGATCGTGACGATCGCCCGGGAAACTTCGTCCTGAACAGCAAAGACGTCCTTCAGCTCGCGGTCGTAACGCTCTGCCCAATGGTGGGCGCCGGTAGCGGCATCGATGAGCTGAGCGCTGATGCGGATGCGATCACCAGCGCGACGGACACTGCCTTCTAGGACGTAGCGCACGCCGAGCTCACGGCCGACCTGCCGTATGTCCGGTGATTTCCCTTTGTACTGAAAGCTCGAGTGCCGAGCGACCACGAATAGCTCGGAGAAGCGCGACAGCTCGGTGATGATATCTTCCGTGATGCCGTCGCTGAAGTACTCCTGGTCCGGATCACCGCTCATGTTGGTGAAGGCTAGGACGGCGATCGAGGGCTTGTCCGGGAGGCCGGGGTACGTGGTCGACGGTTCTGAGCCGACGGCCGACCCGCTGGCCTGCTCCTCCTGTACCGTACCGACGAAACGGATACCCTTCCGAGGCACCGTTTTGATGAGGTGCTGCGCCTTTCCAGTGTCACCAATCGCATACCGCGCCGCGTTGATGCGGGTCGTCATGGCCGAATCGGAGACGATGCGCCCGCGCCAGATAGCGCCAATCAAGTCATCCCTGCTGACCACACGCTCGCGGTTTCGGATCAGGTATTCCAGGAGATCGAAGGCCTGCGGCTCGAGCCGCACAACATTGCCTCGTTGGCACAATTCGCGCCGGTCCGTGTCAAGAGCATATTCTTCGAACAGATAGCGCATTCGCAATTCCCGCGGGTGAACTGCGGCATCGCCGTTCAAGGTAGCACGCCGCCCGGTAGGAAAAAACAAGCTGGCTGTAAGAAAAAAGAAGCTCGGCTCAAGGCGCAGACCGCCGCCGGCGGGCATCCTCACGCAACCTGATCAGGTTCGAGTGCGGCCCGTGGTCTTGGGCGAGATCGGTCCGGGCAGCTGGAGGAGGAACAACCGTGGCACAGCAGCGCAAAATTTCTCGACGTCGATTTGTCCAGACAACTGCCGCAAGCTCGTTGGCAGTGGCGGGGGTTGGCCTTGGCCGGCGTGCCTGGGCTCAATCGGCAAAGCCGAACATCGTCTTCATCATGGCGGATGACCTCGGCTACGCTGACGTGAGCTGCTACGGCCAGCGCGATTACACGACGCCGAACATCGACCGGCTGGCCTTTGATGGAGTGAAATTCACACAGGCTTACTCCAATTCGCCCGACTGCTCAGCCACACGCGTGGCGCTGATCACGGGGCGCTATCAATCTCGTCTTCCGGTCGGGCTCGAAGAACCTATCTCTCCGCGGACCCCGCAGAACATTGGCCTGCCACCGAGCCACCCGACGCTACCGTCACTGCTGAAGAAGGCGGGCTATGGCACCGCGCTGGTCGGTAAATGGCATCTCGGCTCGCTGCCGGATTTCAGTCCAATGAAGAGCGGCTACGATCAGTTCTTCGGGATCTTCGGCTGTTGCGCAGACTATTTCAATCATGGCGCGAACGCCCTCCAGGCGTATCATCTTCCGATACCCGGCCTCGCGAGCCAACTGCACGAGCAGGAGGTTCCGGTTGAGCGGGTTGGCTACATGACGAACCTGCTCGGCGATCGGGCGGTACAGATGATCGAGGGATACGGCAGGTCGAAAGAGCCGTTTTTGCTCAGCCTCCATTTCACGGCACCCCATTGGCCATGGGAAGGCCCCGACGACGAGGCCGAGTCGAGGCGAATCCGGAACATCATCCATCGCGACGGTGGCACGCAGAGGACCTACGCAGCGATGGTGCAAAGCCTAGATGCCAACATTGGCCGAGTACTGCAGGCGCTCGACGCGGGCGGTCTGGCCAGCAACACAATAGTCGTCTTCACCAGCGACAACGGTGGCGAGCGCTTCGCCAACAATTGGCCATTCTCAGGTATGAAGCAAGAGCTGCTCGAAGGCGGCCTTCGCATCCCGGCGATCGCTCGTTGGCCCGGCCATATCGCGGCGGGTTCGGTTTCGGATCAGGTGATGATCACCATGGACTGGATGCCGACGCTGCTAGCGGCCGCTTCCACCTCGCCGGATGCAGCATATGAATCCGACGGCGAGAACCTAGGGCCGATCGCGACCGGTCGCGCGCCCCCGCACCCGCGCAAGCTTTATTGGCGCTACAAGGCCGGCTCGCAGCGCGCGACACGCGATGGCAACTGGAAGTATCTGCGGATTGCCGGCAACGAGTTTCTCTTCGATGTGGTGAGAGATCCGCGAGAACGGGCCAACCTCAAGGACCGGGAGAAAGATGTCTTCGATCGTCTGAAGGCTGATTGGGAGGCCTGGAACGGCACCATGCTGCCGGAACACGCGCGACCCGCGACCTATTTCCATAGTGGAAATTTTGTGGCCGATCACTACGGCGTCACCAATACACCGCCCGCGGCCCCGTCGGCCAGTCTGCCCACGAAGTGATCATGAGTGGGTGCAAGCGGTCGCTAACGTCGCCCGTGCGTCCTATGCAAAATATCCTGGATGAGAGCGTCTAGTGAGGCGGCGGGAGTTCATCAATCTGTTTTGTAGCACCGCGGCTTGCCCATTCGCGGCCGTCGCGCAGACGCTGCCAAATATCCCGCGGGTCGGTTACGTTTCCGTCAACAAACCCACGGTGGGCGCGTACGGCTTGGAGGCGTTCCGACAAGGGCTCAGAGCGCTGGGCTACGTGGAAGGGCAGACGATCGCGCTGGAGGTCCGCTGGGCCGAGGGGCACGTCGAGCGGATGCCAGAGCTGCTGGTCGAATTTGTCGGTCTCAAGATGGATGTCATCGTGGTGAGCGGTGGCCAGGGTGCTCTGGCGGCGAAAAAAGCCACCGCGACCATTCCCATCGTCATGTTCTCTGGTGACCCTGTGGGGACCGGTCTGGTTGCGAGCCTATCGCGCCCCGGAGGGAACGTGACGGGGATGAGCAATTTCAATGAAGCGATCAGCGGCAAGCGCCTTCAGCTCCTGAAAGAACTCGTGCCGGAGCTTGCCCGGGTCGGCGTGCTCAGGAACCCAACAAATCCAGTCCATGCAATCGTCTGGCAACAGACCGATGTGGCCGCCCGAAAGTTAGGGGTGGAACTTCAGCCGTTCGATGCGCGCAGGGCCGACGACTTCGACGCGGCGTTCGCGGCTGCCAAACGAGGCAACGCTCAGGCACTCCTCGCCTTCGATGATCCCCTCACCTACGCGCACAGGTCCCGGGTCATGGCGCTGGCTGCCAGCAGTCGCCTCCCGGCCATGTACGGGTTTCGCGAGTTCCCGGACGAGGGGGGCCTGATAAGCTACGGCCCGAGCCTTGTCGCCTTCTTAGCGCGCGCCGCGGCCTTCGTGGATAAGATCCTGAAGGGCGCCAAGCCCGCCGACCTGCCCATCGAGCAGCCGACAAAGTTCGAGCTAATCTTTAATCTCAGGACTGCCCAAGCGCTGGGGCTCACCGTGCCACCGTCGCTACTTGCCCGTGCCGACGAGGTAATCGAGTAAAGAACTCTGGGAACGTACTTTGCTGCGAATGCTCAGGGCCGCAGTTGGCACGGAGCGCCACTGGCACTGTCGACGCTCCACATGGCAGGTATCCGTTGAGGTTCGGACAAGGATTCGAGATCGAAAATTCGGTTGCAGACGGCAGGGGTTGACCCACTTCAGACATCGAGCCCTTCGATTCCCGCGGTGCCGCTCCGCGAAGCCTGGGGATCACCTAGGCGACGCCAATACCCAGCCCGGGTTGGTGATCAACCCTGTGTGTTGACGTAGTAGAGGTAGTAGATCCCAATTGGGATGCGCCCCAGCACGACCACTTCTCAGACCACGATCTGCGTGCCGATCTCGACCACGCGGTCCGAAGGGATGCGGAAATATGCTGCCGCATCCTCGGCCGCTCCGGCGAGCCATATGAAGAGCTTCTCCTGCCAGAGCGGCATTTGTGAGCGAGATGTTGGGCGTAGCACCCGACGCGACAGGAAGAAGGACGTGGAAGCGGAGTCGATGTTTAGACCGCGTCTGCGACAGAGCGCGAGGCCCTGCTCGACGTTGGGCGTCTCCATGAAGCCATAGGTAAGGGAGACGCTCGTGAAGGTATCGGTGAGTTTCTCCATCTTGACGCGGTCACTATTCGGGACGCGCGGCGTCGCAGCTGTCTTGAAGGTGAGCACGATATTGCGTTCGTGCAATACGTAATTGTGCTTCAGGTTGTGAAGCAGCGCCGATGGTGCCACCTCGGGATTGCCCGTCAGGAAGACCGCTGTCCCACTGACTTTAGGGGGCGGTTTCTTTTCGAGCTTGTTCACCAGCCAATCGAGGGCGGCGTCCTGCTTGCGCGAGGTAACATTCAAGATGGCCATTCCCCTCAACCAGGTGAGCATCACGAGCATCAGGCACACGGCGACGACCAAAGACACCCATGCACCCTCAAAGATCTTTATGACGTTGGCGGCAAAAAACACTTGCTCAATGAATAGCAATGGGACGATTAGTGCAGCGGCTTGCCAGATCGACCAATGCCATCGTTTCCAAAAGACAAAGAATGCCATCAACGAGGTCGTGATCATGGTTGCGGTAACCGCAACACCGTAAGCGGCGGCGAGCGCCGTGGAGCTCTTGAAGACTGCGACCAGCAGCAACACCACGATCAGCAGCAGCCAGTTGACGCGGGCCACATAGATCTGCCCGGGCATTTCTCCGGAGGTGTGACGAATGGCGAAGCGCGGCAATAACCCGAGTTGCACGGCCTGCCGCGTGATCGAATAGGCACCTGTGATGACGGCTTGGCTGGCGATGACCGTAGCCGCCGTGGTGAGCAAAACGAGCGGCCACAATGCCCAGTTGGGATACATGAGGAAAAATGGATTCTCAATCGCGGCGGGGCGACCAAGTACGAGTGCGCCCTGTCCCAAGTAGTTGAGGATGAGGGCGGGAAGCGCCACTGCAAACCAGGCGACCTGGATTGGTTTCCGTCCGAAATGGCCGAGATCGGCATAAAGGGCTTCTGCGCCGGTGACGGCAAGGAACACCAGGCCGAGCACGGTGAGGCCGACGAAGCCATTGTTGAAGAGAAACGTTACGCCATAGCCTGGATTGAAGGCGCGAAGGACACTTGGCTCTTCAAGGATGCAAACAACACCCATCGCGGCGAGGGTAGCGAACCAGACTAAGATGATCGGCCCAAACAGGGATGCCACGCGGGCCGTGCCACGCCGTTGCATGGCAAAGAGCCCGATGAGAATGGCCAGCGAGAGCGGAACGACCGCCCTCTCGAAAGCGGGCGTGATCACCTTGAGTCCTTCGACCGCCGATATGACGGAGAGTGCCGGCGTGATGGCCGCATCGCCGTAAAGAAACGCCGCACCGGCAATTCCGAGCAGAAGCAGGACGTGTTTACTGCGCTGCGCCACCGATTGGGCGAGTGCCATCAACGCAAACGTACCACCTTCCCCGTTGAAGTCCGCCCGGAGGAGGACGAAGACATATTTGAGCGTGACGAGCAGGAACAGCGACCACAGGATCAGCGAGAGGATGCCCAATACCGTGTTCGACGCGACGGCGGCCTCACCCGCAGCAGCCATCACCGCTTCACGAAAAGCATAGATCGGACTGGTGCCGATATCGCCATACACAACGCCGATGGCGCCGAGCGTCAGTGGCAAAAATCGTCGAGGTGCCGAATCCGTATCCTTGAAAGCGGCTGCAGCTAGTTGTGCCATCGCAAAGGCTGACTTCTGCTGGCTTGCCGCGTAAACAGGACCGCCGAGGCGTCACAGCTTCTCGACACTGTGTGGACGCGATCATTGCAGACTCGAGCATATAAATTCCAGTTGGTTCCCAGCCCTCCCATATATATGGAGTATATAGAGACGAGAGGTAGCGGCTCACTGGCTTGCCGATCATGCCTATTGGCTAGGCGCCTCCCCAGATCAGAAACGCGCCGTCACGCCGGGCGGTAGACCAGTTCGTCCTTTTGGCCACCATAGATTGACCGCCGTGATCTAGTCTATGGCAGTTGCTGGTGTCTCTTGACCGATACTGTCGAAAAAGGGTTCTCGGGGGTGGCGCCGTCTGCACTGGGAGGAAGGGATTCCTCGATCACTGCCTGGGGTGCAATTAAGATTCTCCACCTGCGGAAGATTGGAACCAGATTCTATCCGCTTACATAGCATCGATCCTAAGATCGACTTTTTCAACAGTATCGACCCAAAGCCGCCCCCAGCTCTTCGCAAGATGCGGTTGATCAGATGCGTCCGTTTCTACCGAAAGCAGACGTCTTGTTAGACGTGCAATTAGCCCCCGTGTTGAGGCGACCAGTCTATCCACGTGCTTGGAGGCCCTTGCGAAGGAAGTCGAGAAGTTGGCGCCATGCGTCCACGCCCGCCTCTGCGTCCAATCGTGGCGTGCCGCCTTGGGCGTACAGTCCGCCCTCGAAACCCTGCACCGGGAGACCTACGACCCGCACCGTCCGCGGTCCGTAGGGCACCAAAATGCGATGACCCGCGCCTTGATATTTCAGATGCTCAAACGGAAACGGATGACGATACGCCTCCAGCCGCCGCGCAGCGATGTCAGCAAGCGCTGATGACGGCCACTGCTGATCGTCAGTCCCTGACACCAGCTGGACCGGTCCCTTTATCTTCTCGACTGGAATGGTTGCGCGCTCGACGGCCTGTTTGTCTTGTAGATGGCCGAGGTAGATCGGCGCGTATGCAATTGGGCGTCCCGGTTTCGAACCAGGGGCCGCACCAACCGCCGAATTGTTCTCCTGCAGGTATGGAAGCGGTTTGCCTCGGAATGTCCATGATGCGCGTGGACGGGCATCGCCTGGCTCAGCGAGGCCTAGCGCCCAGAACACCACCCCGCTTGGGACCCACGCGGCAACGGCATTGATCTCGGGAAAGTAGGAGCCAAGCAGCAAAGCCAGCTCGCCGCCCCGCGATTCCCCCCAGACCGCAAGGAAGCGATCGCGCAACCACGGCTGCGCCCGCATCCAGGTGATTGCCTGTTCGAAGTATTCTAACGGGATGTTGACGAGCCCGCGCGGCAATCCCGGCATCCCAAAATAGCCCAAATTCAGAGCGGCATAGCCGTGCGAGGCGAGCATGGCCCCACGGAATTCGTCAATCCCGCCGCCACCGCCGCCAAGCACGAGCACGCCTGGATGGGGACCTTCGCCCGGCGGCAGGAACAGGGTACCGACGAGGCCGTCTGTGCGAATTAGGTGGCGCGTGACGCCCGGACCTACCGCTCTACGTTCCAGGACCAGCTCTACCCGCGCAACATCGTGAGCTGACGCTTCGAGATGAACGGACCAAGGCTGCATGATCCAACCCTCGGGAAAAGACATCGCGCCAGCTGGCACCCTCTCGGCCGACCAGATGAGGCCCATGGCCGACACGCCATCGTATGTTCCCGACACCGGCGCCTGACGGCTTATGTCGGCGCTACCGGTGTTGTCGGTGACGAAGGTCGCAGTTGCGCGCCAACGCGATCCGCTCGGGTAGACCTGGGTCGCAGCAATGGTCACGGGTTGCCCAGGCGGGAAGCCGTGCAGCTCAATCGAAATCTCGGCGTCCATTAGACCAACTAGATGACCGACAACGATTTTTGCTCTGCCAGCTGACGCGGCCATTCGCATACCTTTCGTGAATACGAGAAATGCGGCACTGGCGAATACCACCCATCGGGCGCGTCAATGGATTCGCCCAGCCCAGGCCCATCGTCACTCAACCTTACGCCGCGCCCCAACCTGCTCAAGTCGGCAAGGATATAGAAGAGTATCTGGGCGATGGGAGCGCTGCATAGCCCTGAGCCGAAGCCGCATGCTGATACCCGTCGGTCTGGTGTCCTCTCATAAAACAGACGACAGAGATCAATGGCCCCTTCAGGTTCCTGCGTCTGTTGCTGGCACGGAGCGCCATCGGCGCGGTCGACGCTCGGCATGGCAGGTATCCGTGGAGGTTCGGACAAGGATTCGAGATCAAAAAACCGGCTGCAGACGGCAGGGGTTGACCCCAACCGGACATTGCACTCCTCGCGGGTCCGTACAGCGCTCCTAGTGCGCGATACGAACACACCGCGCATCGTGCTGGAGCCTTCCGATTGGCGCACCGTCAGATCGGCAAACTCAGAACACAGCGTATGCCTTCGGGATGAAATTCGACGCAGGGCTGACCTTCCTGGCCAAAACTCGACTCGATGAGGAGAGAGCCAAATCCCTTGCAAATCGGTGCGGTCACCGGGGGCCCAGCGGTTTCCAGCCACGACAACCGAACCGTGCATTGCTCGCTGTTGTCGAGCAGCTCCCAGGCGATATGCACCCGGCCGGTGCCGTTGGACAGCGCGCCGTACTTCACCGCGTTGGTCGCGAGTTCGTGCAGGCACAGCGTGAGCATCAATGAGGTTTGCGCCGGCACGGATATCGCCGGACCTTCGACAATGAGACGCATGTCCTGGTCGGTTTCGAACGGCTTGAGCGCATGGCTAACCACATCGCGCAGCGGTGCCTCATCCCAGTTCTGGCTGGTGAGCAACTCGTGCGCTTCGCCAAGCGCATGCAGGCGGGCAAAAAAAGCCTCCCGCTCGGCAGCGGGCGTGTGCCGCAGCGTTTGGCCCGCGATGGCCTGCACGGTCGCGAGCGTATTCTTGATGCGGTGCCGGCTCTCATTGAGCAGCAATTCTTTGGCCTCCTCGGCGCTGCTACGCTCCTTTTCCGCGCGCATGCGCTCGAGGCTGAAGCCGAGCTGGCGGGCAATTGTCACGGCCAGACTCACCTCGCCTTCGTTGAAGGCGTGCGGAGTCCTGTAGTAGGTCATGAACTTGCCGACGAGATTGCCTTTTTCGGTCAGCGGGATGAAAGCAAGGGCCCCTATCCCTTCCGCCTTCACCATCGCCTTCAAGGAGGGGTCTAGGTCGGCGACGTCGATGTCGGGGATCGCGATGGGCTCAGGGTCCTTCGTGTCGCGCGTCCAGGGTGAATGGCCTTCGACAGCATGGCGGTAACCGTCAGACAGTCCTCGCCAGGCGACGAATGTCATAACGCCCGCGCGATCGAACAACAGGATGGAGGCACGCTCGCAGCCCAAGGCGCGGACAATGGCATCGAGCGCGGCGTCATAGACGTCGTCAGCCGACTCGGCCCGGAATAGCCGGTCCGTGAACTGATAGAGCGCGGCTTGCTGCTCCTCGGCGCGCCGGCGCTCGGTGATGTCGCGGGCAATCTTCGAGGCTCCAATGATGGTCCCAGAGTCAATGATCGGCGACACGCTCAAGGAGACCGGGATCAGACGCCCATCCTTGGCGAGGCGCACCGTTTCGTAGTGCTTGACGTGTTCCCCGCGCCGTATGTGATCCAAGATTTCCGGCTCCTCGCTCTGGCGGTCGGCCGGGATCAGCATCGCGACGGGCTGGCCGATGACCTCCTCAGCCGAGTATCCTAGGAGTCGGGCGGCACCACGGTTCCAGGTGCCGATCATGCCGTTTAGATCGATGCTCAGGATGGCGTCGTCTGAGGATTCGACAAGGGCAGCGAGCCGCTGAGCATGGCTCTGACCCAGAGCATCAATGGTGGCGCGCACCCCGTCCTGGAGCCGCTGCGCCAAACCTCCCAGAAGGCCCCGCCGTTCCGCCTCGGAGCCCTCCTTCTCAAGCTCTCGGTCCACGCGTCCCACGTACCCGTTTGCCAACGCGCCTTAACTGAGCTCCCGCGCCCCCAAGCCAAGTTAATACTTTGTACATTTCTAGACAATCCCGGCGCTAACAAACGAGGCCAAGGATGGCAGAGACAAGGCGATGGCTGGCAGGCTTCAGGATAACGGGCGCGGAAGGCCACTGCCGGAATGCCGTGTAAACGCGCCCAGTGTGGAAGACAAAAGGGATCCGGCGGTCCACCAGCTTCCAGCAGACGGCCGTGCTGTCGGCTTTTCCAAGATCAAAATCCAGTACACCCGCCGAGATGTCGGGATCCCCGGCGAGATGGAGCGCCTTGTCCAGCTGGGATGCGGCAAGTACGACCGCTCCTGCATCCTGAAGGCGCCCGGTGATTTCAAAGCGCACCAGGGCATCGTCCTCGACTACGAGTATCGATCGTCCCGCTAAGTCCAAGCTACCGGACATACCTTTGCACCAAGCGCTTTCTCTCCCC
>Ga0081455_10004240_pt1 | contig 16170 bp, 17 predicted proteins | sample TabmetS3T2R1_FD_70207 | JGI IMG/M metagenome (GOLD analysis project Ga0081455, IMG submission 70207) | Tabebuia heterophylla rhizosphere microbial communities from the University of Puerto Rico - S3T2R1 | ecosystem: Host-associated > Plants > Roots > Rhizosphere ... | reverse complement strand
CTGTTCGGCGCCGACGGCGTCGCTGCGGGACTTTCCAAGGGCAAGATCGTGGTCGACATGAGCTCGATCTCGCCGCTCGCGACCAAGGAGTTCGCCAAGAAGATCGAGGCGCTCGGCTGCGATTATCTCGATGCGCCGGTCTCCGGCGGCGAGGTCGGCGCGAAGGCAGCGAGCCTCACCATCATGGTCGGCGGACCCGAACGCGCCTACAACACCATGAAGCCGGTGTTCGACAAGATGGGCAAGAACGTCACGCTGGTCGGCGCCAATGGCGATGGCCAGACCACCAAGGTCGCCAACCAGATCATCGTCGCGCTGACGATCCAGGCGGTTGGCGAAGCGCTGCTGTTCGCCTCACGCGCGGGCGCGGACCCTGCGCTGGTGCGGCAGGCGCTGATGGGCGGCTTTGCCTCCTCGCGCATTCTCGAGGTGCACGGCGAGCGCATGGTGAAGCGGAATTTCGCGCCCGGCTTCCGCATCGAGCTGCACCAGAAGGATCTCAATTTGGCGCTCGAGGGAGCGCGTGCGCTCGGCCTGTCGCTGCCGAGCACCGCGGTCGCCCAACAGATGTTCTCCTCCTGCGCGGCCCATGGCGGCAAGGCCTGGGATCATTCCGCGCTGGTGCGTGCGCTCGAGATGATGGCAAACCACGAGATCGCGAAAGCGTAGTTCTCTCCCTGTGGAGTCGGAACCTTGTGGTTCCGCCACACTTCCCCCGCGGAGCGCATGCTTCGCGGGGATTTTTCATGGGCCATCGCGTTCCATTTGCAGGTTCCGAATCGAGGGAACCGGAACATCATGTCCTTCCGGCGGTTGAGAAACGTCATTTCAACCGCTGGAGGACATGATGACAAATCGTCTTGCTGTTTCGCTGATCGCGATGTCGTTGCTGGCGTCGGGCTCGGCCTTCGCGCAATCCACCACCGTGCAGGGGGCGCAGGAAGGTGCACGGGTCGGCGGGCCGGTCGGCGCCATCGTCGGTGGCACCGTTGGTGCCGCCTTGGAAATCCCGAACGCGGTGATCACCTCGATCCCGCGCGGCGAGCGCTCCGTGGTGGTGCAGGAGCGCGTAGTGGTCGGTGAGCCGCTGCCGCCGAGCGTGGAACTGCGCGTCGTTCCGAACCACAGGGAGTACCGTTACGCCGTGGTCAATGACCAGCGCGTGATCGTGGAGCCGCGCACGCGAAGGGTGATCCGCGTTATCGACTGACGGCTTGAACGTTCGTGAAGGCAGTCCCCGCGGAGAGCGTCTCCGCGGGGACTTTTTATGACGTTTGCGGGCGATTGCGGCTGATCATCCAGTCCAGCGCGGCGACGCCTGCAAGACCGGCACAGGCGGCGAGGGTATCGACGACAAAATCCGACAGCCGTGCATGCCGGCCGGGCGCCCAGAATTGCAGGATCTCGATCGCGGAGGTCATCACGACCAGCAGGATCGCCGTCAGCATGCGGTTGCGCCGATAGGCCAGTCCGAACGCCAGCCCAACCAATACGAAAGCAAGCGCGTGCTCGCCGCTCTGGCCGAGGTCGGCATGCGGCCGGTAGCGCGGCGGCCCGAGGGACGCAAACGTGACGGCGCCAGCAAGGCCCCACGCGACGAGGCGAAGAACGATGGTCATTCGATCGGCATAACACGAATGAGCGAAAATTATTCCGCAGATGCGAAATGCCTGTGGCGTTTGGTTAATGCCGCTTCCTTCGGCGCGGGCCGAGCTACAGCGGCTGCCGCACACCGAGCCCGTGCATAAAGCGCTCCCTGATCTGCACGGGGTCGCGGCGGGTGGTGCCGGTGCCAGGCTTGTCATCGATGCGCACGCCGATCAGCGTCGGGCCGTCGCTGACCAGGGACTGCTCGATCAACCGCTCGAAATCGTCTTCATCCGCGGCCCAGCTGCTGTGGGCAAGTCCGCTGGCAACCGCGATGGCGACGAGATCGGCCGAACCTGCTGCCGGCGTCGGCTGCGAGCCGGTGATCTGGTAGATGCCGTTGTCCATCACCACCATGGTGAGATTTTTCGGCGCCAGCATCGCGATGGTCGAAAGACATCCGAGCTGCATCAGCAGCGAGCCGTCGCCCTCCAGCGCAATGACGCGGCGTTTCGGCTGCGCCAGCGCCACGCCAAGCGCGATCGGGAAGGCCAGCCCCATGCTGCCCAGCATGTAGAAATTCTGCGGGCGATGGCCGGCGGCCCAGAGATCGAAATTGGTGTTGCCGATGCCGCCGACGACGGCTTCCTCGTTCTTCAGCTTCGCGACCAGGCGAGAGGTGAGGTCGAAGCGGTTCATCACCTTGGTGTTGCGGGCAGAGGCCGTGTTCATGGGCGCGCTCACTTGTCGAACGTCTTGCCGCCGGTCAAGAGCGGCGACAGGATCAGCGCCACCGGCGCCTGCGTGGTGATGGCCTGCTTGATCGAGCGGTCGGCGACGAACTCGAACTCGTCGAGCCTTGTGCAGGTGTGGTGCTCCATGGCAAGCGAATCCAGCACGGGACGCATGGTGCGGCAGACCAGCGACTGGCCGAGATTAAACTCTCCGAGCGTGCCGCGCTCGGAGACGAACATGATCAGCGGGATCTGCGAAGGCACGACCAGGGAGGCCAGCACGTTGGCAAGCGTCGCAAAGCCGGACGTCTGCATCAGCATCGCGCCGCGCATCCCGCCCATCCAGGCGCCGGAGAGGATGCCGACCGCCTCTTCCTCGCGGGCGGTGGGGAAGACATTGAAGAAGGAGTCGGCGTGCAGGTTCTTGATCAGCGGCGTCAGTACCCGGTCCGGCACATAGGGCACCAGTCTTATGTCGTTGCGCTTGAGCGTTTGTAGCACGACCTCGTGCCAGCTCTGCGCGGTTTCGGCGGCCGCCATCAACGTCTCCCTTGTCTTGCGACGATCTTCCGTTTGCGACTGCCTCGCGGTCGTCTTGTGGGCCGAACTTGACGCGCCCGGCAGGATTGTCAACATGCGCCACTGTGATCTGTGCATGCGATAATGTGAGACAACGCCTGCATGCGACGATGTGAGAGACAAAGCAGACCAGGCTGCGGCATAAGCAGCGCGATCGGGAGGAAGTCCATGAGTAAGTGGTTGCGTGCTGCCGCCGTGGCAGTTGCCCTTGTGGCCACAAGCAACATGGCAGCCGCGCAGACTTTCCCTTCAAAGCCGGTGCATCTTCTGGTGCCCTATCCGGCCGGTGGCGCGGTGGATGTGCTGACTCGCACGCTCGGCGATGTCGTGGCAAAAACCTGGGGGCAGACTGTCATCGTCGAGAACCGGCCCGGCGCCGGCGGGGTCATCGCCTCGCAAGCGCTGGTCGCCGCAGCGCCGGACGGCCACACGCTGATCGTCGTGGCGAGTGGCCATGCCACCAACCCCTTTCTCTATCCAAAACTGCCCTACGACACGTTCAAGGACTTTTCGCCAATCTCGCTGCTGGCGTCGTCGCCGAACATCCTGCTGGTGCGCGCGGACTCGCCGTTCAAGACGCTCAGTGACGTGATTGCGCAGGCTAAAGCCAGGCCCGGCAGCCTTTCCTTTGCCCATGCCGGCAACGGCACCTCGACCCATCTCGCCGGCGAACTTCTCAAAAATCTCGCCAAGGTCGATATCGCGGCCATCCCGTACAAGGGTGGCGCGCCTGCGATCAACGATCTGCTCGGCGGACAGATTCCACTCTCCTTCAACAACGGACCGGAATCGGTCGGCCAGATCGCCGCCGGCACGGTGAGGGCGCTTGCGGTTACTACCGCCAAGCGTGCGCCGTTCCTGCCCGACGTGCCTAGCATGAGCGAAACCGTTCCCGGCTACGACACCGAAGTGTGGTGGGGCCTGCTCGGCCCGGCCGGCATGCCGCCCGATCTTGTCGCAAGACTTTCGCGGGACTTCGTCGACGCGCTCAACAGCGCCGCGGTCAAGGAGAGGCTGACGAAACTCGGCGCCTCCTCGATCGGCAGCTCGCCGCAGGATTTTGCTGCCAAGATACGCGCCGACTACGAGAAGTTGGGGCCGATTATCACCGCCGCGGGCATGAAAGCGGAATAAGACGATGGCTGCGCCGCTGGAAGAATATTTAGCAAGCTCGATGCGACCGGCTTTGCACACGGCGTGCCGGTGCAGAGCAGCGCGCACGGCGAAATTCCATGATTTCCCAAACTGAAAGTCGTTCAATGTCGGTCAACAACAAGCGCGTCTTCTACGTCAAATATCTCGCCCACGACATCTATATTGAAATCATGAAAGGCCGCCCCGATGTGCGGCTCGACCGGCTCGAGAACGAAAGCCCGGCCGACGTGTTCACGCCGGTCCTCTCGGCCGCGCACGCCTACCAGATTGGCGCGGCGCGCGATGAGCTGGCGCGGCACTTTCATGTCGACAGGGATCTGCTGAAGCGCGCGCCGAATCTCCTGATCGTCTCCTCCAACGGTGCCGGCTTCGACCCTGTTGATGTCGATGCCTGTACCGCGGCGGGCGTGCTGGTCGTCAATCAATCCGGCGGCAACGCTAACTCGGTCGCCGAGCATGCGCTCGGCATGCTGCTGACATTGTCGAAGCGCATTCTCGAATCCGACCGTGTGCTGCGGCGCGAGCGCAACGTCAACCGCAATGCGCTGATCGGCAATGAAGCCAAGGGCAAGACCATCGGTGTCGTCGGGCTCGGCAATGTCGGCCGCCGCATCGCCGAGCTCTGCAACGGCCTGTTGCACATGAAGGTGATCGCCTACGATCCCTATCTCACCGCAGAGGAGATGGCGGCGCGCGGCGGGGAAAAGGTCGAGCTCGACGATCTCCTGCGCCGCTCCGATTTCGTCTCGATCAGCTGTCCGCTGAACGCCGGCAGCCGGGGCATGATCGGCGCGCGCGAATTTGCGCTGATGCAGCCGCATGCCTTCTTCATCACCACTGCGCGCGGCTTCATCCATGACGAGCGCGCGCTGTATGACGCGCTGAAGGAGAAGCGCATTGCCGGCGCCGGGCTCGACGTCTGGGACAAGGAGCCGCCGCCGCCCGAGCATCCGCTGCTGCAGTTCGACAATGTGCTGGCAAGCCCGCACACGGCCGGCGTTACCAGAGAGGCGCGGGTCAATATGGGCCGCATCGCCGCCGAGCAACTGCTCGACGCGCTCGATGGCAGGCGCCCCCCGCGCATCGTCAATCCCGAGGTATGGCCGGCCTACACCAAGCGGTTCGCGGCGACCTTCGGGGTGACGCCGAAATAGCCGTCGGAACGGCGGAGAAGATTTTCTCCGCCGCGGGGCAGGAAGAGGCAATAAACCCACTGCCGAATCCGGTTCCGGCAAAGCGCCCGTTGCTATTTTCGCTGATATCTCGACTACTTAGCGCCGAAAGATCATCTTTCCTGTATGCCCGATGCCGCGGGCGCCAGGGAACATGGACATGGCGAAAGTACGCAAATTGCTGCAGACCGCGCCGGGCCGGATCGGCCGCCGGTTTGCCCAGTTCGTCGCCATCGCCGCGGCCAGCCTGCCGTCGGCGGGCGCTTAAGCCCAATCCGCTAAATCATTCCGGTACAATGCGAACGGCGCCGCGCGCGGCGCTGCTGGCGAAGGCTGCGTAGGATTTCAGCGCGGTCGTCACCGCGCGCTTGCGCGGCGCCGGCTTCCACGCGGCCTTGCCCTTTGCGACCATCGCAGCGCGGCGGCGCTCGATCTCGGCTTCCGGCACTGCGAGGTTGATCTTGCGGTTGGGGATGTCGAGCTCGATGGTGTCGCCTTCCTCGACGAGACCAATCAAGCCGCCTTCGGCGGCTTCCGGCGAGATATGGCCGATTGACAAGCCGGACGATCCGCCGGAGAAGCGGCCGTCGGTGATGAGCGCGCAGGCTTTGCCGAGCCCCTTCGATTTCAAGTAGCTCGTCGGATACAGCATCTCCTGCATGCCAGGGCCGCCGCGCGGGCCTTCATAGCGGACAACGACCACGTCGCCGGCTTTCACCTTGTTGCCGAGGATGGCTTCGACGGACGCGTCCTGGCTCTCGAAGATGCGGGCAGGGCCGGAAAATTTCAAAATGCTTTCGTCGACGCCGGCCGTCTTCACGATGCAGCCGTCCTTGGCGAGGTTGCCGAACAGCACCGCGAGGCCGCCATCCTTCGAATAGGCATGCGCGGCGTTGCGAATAACACCCTTCTCCCGGTCGAGATCGACATCCTCGAAACGGCGCTCCTGGCTGAAGGCGACTTGTGTGGGCACGCCGCCGGGCGCGGCCTTGTAGAAATTGCGCACCTTATCGCTCGAGGTGCGCGCGATGTCCCAGCGCTCCAGCGCATCGGCCATGGTGGTCGCGTGCACCGTGGGCACATTGGTCGTGATAAGTCCGGCGCGGTCGAGTTCGCCAAGGATCGCCATGATGCCGCCGGCGTGGTGTACGTCCTCCATGTGCACGTCCTGCACTGATGGAGCGACCTTGCACAGAACGGGCACTTTGCGGGATAGGCGGTCGATGTCGTTCATCGTGAACGGCACCTGGCCCTCATGCGCCGCCGCCAGCAAATGCAGCACGGTGTTGGTCGAGCCGCCCATGGCGATGTCGAGCGTCATCGCGTTCTCGAACGCTTTGAAGCTCGCGATCCCGCGCGGCAGCACGCTGGCATCGTCCTGCTCATAGTAGCGGCGGGCGAGATCGACGATCAGGTGGCCGGCCTCGACGAACAGGGTCTTGCGGTCGGCATGCGTCGCCAGCACCGAACCGTTGCCGGGCAGCGCCAGCCCAAGCGCCTCGGTGAGGCAGTTCATGGAATTGGCGGTGAACATGCCCGAGCAAGAGCCGCAGGTCGGGCAGGCCGAGCGCTCGATCATCTCGACGTCGGAATCGGTGACTGAAGAATCCGCGGCCGCCACCATGGCGTCGATCAGATCGACCGCGCGTTTCTTGCCTTTCAGCACGATCTTGCCCGACTCCATCGGGCCGCCGGAGACGAACACAGTCGGGATGTTGAGGCGCAGCGTCGCCATCAGCATGCCGGGCGTGATCTTGTCGCAGTTGGAGATGCAGACCATGGCGTCGGCGCAATGCGCGTTGACCATGTATTCGACGCTGTCGGCGATCAGCTCGCGCGAGGGCAGGCTGTAGAGCATGCCGTCATGGCCCATCGCGATGCCGTCGTCGACCGCAATGGTGTTGAACTCCTTGGCGACGCCGCCGGCTTTCTCGATCTCGCGCGCCACCAGCTGGCCGAGATTCTGCAGATGCACGTGGCCCGGCACGAACTGGGTGAAGGAGTTCACCACCGCAATGATCGGCTTGCCGAAATCCTCGTTCTTCATGCCGGTCGCACGCCAGAGACCGCGGGCACCCGCCATGTTGCGGCCGTGGGTGGTGGTGCGGGAACGATAGGGCGGCATCGTAAATCCTTGGGCTGTTTCGGGATTTTGTCGAATTGCCGCCGTTATGCCCGGGCCCGGGCATGGACTCAAGGGCGCAGGCGCATGGCAGCACCGCGTGACCGGCCCGTTTGCCCCAGGCGGTTTGCCGCGACCGTCCTTGATTAGGGCAGCGAAGTCGGGAAACTGGCGGATACGCAAAACGAAGAAAAGCCAAGGGAGACCCAAGTGGCCCGACTGCCCCTGATCGATCCGCAAGCCACCACCGGCGACATCCGCGCTTCCTTCGACCGGATGACGGTGAAGCTGAACATTTTTCGCATGATGGCCCATGCGGAAGCCAACATGATCCCGGCGATGCGGTTCGCCAATTCCATCCTGCACAAGCAGAAGCTCAGTCACGTCAACCGCGAGCTGTTGATCCTGCAGGTAGCCCATATCGAGGGCGGCGAGTATGAATGGCGCCAGCATGTGCCGATCGCGCTCGGCGTCGGCGTGACCCAGCCGCAAATCGATGCGTTGGCGCGTGGCGACGATACAGCCGCTGTTTTCGACGAGGCCGAGCGCGCGCTGCTCGCCTTCGGCCGCGAGGTCGTCGAGAACGTCCGCGTGCCTGATGCCGTCTTCGCCGGGATGCGAAAACATTTCAGCGACCAGGAGATCGTCGAATCCATCTTCACGGTCGGCTGCTACATGATGATGGCGCGCCTGACGGAGGCGACCGAGACCGATCTCGACCCGGCCGCGGGCATGGCCGTGTTCGACGCCGGCAAGAAGCGGAGCGCGTGAGATGGCTGAAGGGGGCGACATCAAACCGGAGCGTTATGTCCGGCCGCTTTCGAAGGAATCCGAGGGCCACGCGCCGGGCAGGGGGCGGCTGAGGGGTCGCCGTATCCTGATTGTCGGCGGCGGTCAGCGCATTTTCGATGCCGCGACCGACCCGACCGGCAACGGGCGCGCCATGAGCGTTTTGTGCGGGCGGGAAGGCGCCCATGTTGCCGTTGCAGACGTCAACCTCACGGCCGCGGAGCACACGGTTATGCGTATCGCAGCGGAGAGTGGCCGCGCTTTCGCCATTCAGGCTGACGTCACCAGGGAAAGCGACGTCGCGCGCATGATCGAGGAAGCGCAGCAGGCGATGGGCGGCCTCGACGGCATGGTGCTCAACGTTGGCACTTTCGGAAAGATCGGGCTCGACGGCGTCAGCGCCGAAGAATGGAATTACATCTATGACGTCAACGTGCGCGGCCCGATGTTTTGCTGCCGCGAAGCACTCGACAAATTCGAGAACGGCGGATCGATCGTATTCATCTCGTCCATCGCGGCGCTGAAGGCGGGCTCGCAGATGGCAGTCTATGATTCCTCGAAAGCCGCGCTTGGCGGGCTGATGCGCAACATCGCCCATCTCGGTGCGCGGCGCGGCATCCGCGCCAATCTCGTCTATCCCGGGCTGGTCGACACGCCGAACGGCCGCGCCGCCGGCGCGGACCGCCCCTCGCGCGGCAAGGGCAGCACGCCGTTCGGCCGGCAGGCGACCGCGTGGGAGATTGCCTATGCCGTGCTGTTCTTCCTGTCGGACGAAAGCGTCTACATCACTGCGCAGACGCTCGCGGTCGATGCAGGACTAAGCGGACTTTGAGGCTGAGCGGGCTTTGAGCGCGGGGATTGCTGCATGAGCGCGTTGTTCGGAAAAGTGTGCCAGAACGGCTACGTCGTCCGCGACATCGCTGCCGCCATGAAATTCTGGACCGAGGTGCTACGGATCGGCCCGTTCTTCTACATTCCAGCCGTGAAGGCCGACTGGTTCAGGTATCGCGGCGCCGATTCACCGGTCGAGATGAGCATTGCGCTCGCTAATTCCGGCGACCTGCAGATCGAACTGATCCAGCAGCGCAACGACGCGCCCTCGATGTATCGCGATTTCCTGCGCGAGCATGGCGAGGGGCTGCAGCATATGTCCTACTGGAGCACCGACTACCAGGCGCTCTACGACCGCGCCCTCGCGGCCGGCTTCAAGGTCGGCCATGAAGGCCAGATCGGCGGCCCCAAGGGCCGCTTTGCCTATTTCGACACGCCGGGCCATGCCGGCACGGTGATCGAGATTTCCGACATCAGCGGCTCCAAGGGCCGCTTCTTCGAGCGGGTGAAGGCGGCAGCCGCAGATTGGGACGGCGCCGATCCGGTGCGGGTGGTCGGCTGACGCCGGCCAATCTGACGCAACACCGCGCTTCCGCCTGTCGGCGGAGATCAAAACGCGGTATTCATTACAGTTGAAGGGAACTGATCTGCTATCCTTTTTCCGCCGATCATTGCACCCAAGTTGACTCACATGAGTGATGGCCCGAACAAGAAGGACAACGGACCCGGTGCGGCCTCGCCGCCCGACCCGATGCAGTGGCCCCTTGCCGCCATGAAGTTTGCCACGGACGCGATGTTCTGGTGGCTCGATCAGGGCGCCAAGCGCGACGTTCCCGTGGATGCGCCGCCATTGCCATGGACGACGGCGAACAATGTTGCGCTTGAACTTCCCACCATGCACCTGCGCGATTTTTCGCAAGCGCGCCGCGGGCAGCCGGTCTTGATCTGCGGACCCTACGCGCTGCACAGTACGCTGATCGCCGACTTTGCGCCGGGTCACAGCATCATCGAAAGGCTGCGGCAGAGCGGCCATGATCGCATCTTCTTGACCGATTGGCGCTCGGCCTCGCCGGACATGCGCTATCTCGCGATCGACCACTATCTCGCCGACCTCAACGTCGCCGTCGACGAGATCGGCGCGCCGGTCGATCTGATCGGCCTGTGCCAGGGCGGATGGCTGTCGCTGGTCTATGCCGCACGCTTCCCGGAAAAAGTGCGGCGACTTGTGCTGGCGGGAACGCCGGTGGATGTTTCGGCGCACTCAGGGTTAGTGCGGCTGGTCGGCAGCGCGCCTCAAACGGCATTCGAGGCTTTGGTCGAAAGCGGCGGCGGCATCGTCAAGGGCGCGCATATCCTGCGCTTCTGGAGCCGCGCCTCTGACACCGGCCTGGTGCTGCAACGAAGCCTGTCGCCGGACGCGGCTGCCGATCGGGAATTGCACGAGCGCTTTGTGCGCTGGCACGACGAGACCGTGGATCTGCCCGGCACCTATTACCTTCAGGTGGTGCACTGGATCTATCGGGAGAACCGGATCGCGAACGGCACCTTCACCGCGCTCGGCCGCACCATCCGTCCCGGGAACGTGAAAATACCCGTCTTCCTGCTGGCCGGCAGCGACGACGAGATCGTCCCCGCCGCGCAGGCGATGGCGACGGCCTCGCGGCTCGGCACGCCGGCTAGCCTGATCGAGCGCGCGATCGTGCCCTCCAGCCATCTCGGCCTTTATCTCGGCAGCCGGACGCTGGCCACCGTCTGGCCCCGGATTGCCGGCTGGCTGCAGGCCGATCGGGCGGTTCCGGTGGCCGCCCGGCTCTGATATCAGGTCGGCATGGGCAAAGGCGGGTGGCGAATTGCCCGCGCAACAAGGACGTGAGCACATGATTGAATCGGTTGGCATCATCGGGGCGGGCACCATGGGCAATGGCATCGCGCAGGTCTCTGCAGCGGCCGGGCTCAGCGTGACGATGGTGGACATCTCGGACGCTGCGGTGAAACGAGGGCTCTCGACCATCGACGGCAGCCTCGACCGCCTGGTCAAGAAGGAGAAGATGAGCGCGGCCGACCGCGAGGCGGCATTGGCGCGGATCAACGCGACGACGGACAAGGCGAAACTTGCCAGTTGCGACCTCGTCATCGAGGCCGCGACCGAGAACGAAGAGCTGAAGGTGAAGATCCTCAAGGATCTTTGCGCGACCTTGCGGCCGCAGGCGCTGGTTGCCACCAACACCTCGTCGATTTCGATCACCAAACTCGCAGCCGCAACGGACCGTCCCGACCGCTTCATCGGCATGCACTTCTTCAATCCTGTCCCGGTGATGGCGCTGCTGGAGCTGATCCGGGGCTTGCAGACCTCCGACGACACCCACGCCAAGGCCGAAGCGTTTGCAAAACACGTCGGTAAGGTGCCGATCACTGCGCGCAACAGCCCGGGCTTTGCGGTCAACCGCATCCTCTGCCCGATGATCAACGAGGCGGTGTTCGCGCTGCAGGAGGGTATCGCCACCGCCGAGGAGATCGATGCCGGCATGAAGCTCGGCTGCAATCACCCGATCGGACCGCTGGCGCTCGCCGACCTGATCGGGCTCGATACCATGCTGTCGGTGATGGAGGTGTTTTACACCGGCTTCAACGACCCGAAATACCGCCCGGCGCCGCTGTTGAAAGAGATGGTCGATGCCGGCCGCCTCGGCCGCAAGACCGGCCGCGGCTTCTACGACTACGGCAAGAACGCCTGACCCTAGAAGGGCGACGCCGTTGCCCTGATCGCCGCTTCACTGCGACGCGCGACCGGCGCGACAGTCGCCTTGCCGGATGTCACGTCAGCGCGCTGCGCGGGTGCGCGGATAGCCGCCTGCTCGGTGCGGTACTGCGGCAGCTCGCCCTCGAGCGAGTAGAGGACGCAGAGCGCGAGACTCGCCCATACCGCGCCGCTGAAATAGAGCGACATCCAGGCGATCTCGCCTTTCCAGTGCGCGATATCGTGGGTCTTGACCCAGCGCGTGCTGACGTCGCGCAGACCCTCGAACAGCCCGAGCAACTGGTTGCCCTCGGCAAGGTTCGTGCGCCAGCGGCTAAAATACATTGGCACGTCGACGGTCATGAGGAAGGCGAGATAGGCGACGATGCCGGCAATCGAGACGACGAGCACGATGTGCACCGGGCCCTGGAATTCCGGCAGCAGGCGGCACAGGCCGATGCCGACCAGGAAAAAGGCGACCGCCCACAGTGAATTCTCGATCGCGTTGTAAAGGAAGTTCGTGGTTAGCACCGCGTACCACGAAAAGCATTCCGCGATCAGGATCAGCGGTACGATCACCCATGCCACGTTCAGCACGGTTTCCGATCCCGTGACGGCGCCGAGCTGCTGCAGGATGATCGCCCATTGCACCACAAAGCAGACTTCGGCGACGGTTGCGACCGAGCGGCCGACCAGCACGCTCGACAGCCAGGTGTCGAACAGGCAGATGCGCTGCACGTCCGCGCGCGGCAACACCGAGCGGAAGGCGCAGCCGAATACGTAAGCCGCGCAGAGCAGCAGCATCAGCTCCATGCTGCCGACAGGCTGGGTGTGGAGTTCGCGATAAAGCAGGAACCACAGCGCGATATTGACGCTACTGACCAGCGTCAGCATCGCCCACCACCACGCCACGGGATTGGATCGCGCACGCCACAGGCTCATTCCACCGCTCCACAGAATTAATCGAACCGACATTCAGTCGTATTAATTCTGTCATAGAGCGCCGCGAGTCACGACAAAAATTCGCGAGTGTGAACTGTCATATAACTGTCATAAAACGCGGCGGGCGCGATGAAGTTTGTACGTCTTAGCGCGACGTGCTCTTGACCGTGCGCCGGAAGTGATGGTTGCCGCAGGCGGGGCAACCCATTTCCTTGAGCGCTTCGATCGTTGTGGGGATATCGCCCGTGCCGAGCTCCCAGCGCCGGCGGCATTCCGTGCACTGATAGAGACGGACGCGCGGATTGACTTCCGCCGTATAGAGCGGCCCGTCCCATGGCGCGTTGATGACATCGGTGCCGGTCGCAACCAGCTCATGCAGCTCGCTGGTCGAGCCCAGGATCGACGCGCCGGCGTAGCGGTTGAAGGCGGGATAGAGCGCGGTGGTGGCGACGCCGATCGACGTCAGCGCCGCCTGCAGCTTTATCCGGTCGGGCGGCGAGGTGTGGCCGAACGACAGCATGCCGTAGCCGCGCCCGCGCTCCAGCAACTCGACGCCGCGGCGCACGAACAGCGACGCGCCGGCGATGGTGTAGGGGGGGTCTGTCTCAAAACTATCGAACCTGCCGAGAAGATTATTGGGGAACGGCTCGCGCAGATCGTGACGGATGATTTCGACAGCGAGATCAGCGTTGCGCGCGGCATTCTCCAGGAAGGCGACGCGCCGATCGTCGATCTCGAACACCACCAGCCGCCGCGGCAATTGCCGGCCCGCGAGCAGCCGTCCGAACAGTCCGATAGAGAGCGCAACCGAATCGTCATCGCCAAGCAGCGCGATGCGGCGGCCTTCCAGCGCGCCGGATCGATAGAGCAGCGCGACGCGCCGCACCGAGGTCTCGGCCGTGCAGGGCGCCTGGTCCAGCGTGACATCGGTCTGCGGCGCAGAAGCGAGATGCGCCTCCATGGCAAGCACGACCTGCTCGAGCTCGGGCGAGAGCCGCGCCTGCGGCATCACGGGCACGTCGATCTCGACCGACGCGGCAAAGCCGAGCGTCTCGCGGACCCACTGCTCGCCCTCCTCGGTGAAGGCAAGCCCGTGCTGCCGCATCAGGATGCCGCGCTTTTCCAGCTCGCGGCGGATGGCGGTGGCAATAGGGATCGGCAGCCGCGCCTCGCGCGCGGCGTCCGCAAGCCGGCCGGATTCGTTCCGATGCACTGCGCGCAGCAGCGCCTCCACGCCGGCCACGCCTTCGCGGAGCGAGGTCGCCTCCGCGACATCCTGCAGGATATTGTCCTTCAAATCCGGCCATCCCGTCTCCGGCGCCGCGCGCCGGCCAATTTGCGTGGCCCACCATAGTATATTAAGGCTGCGAACCCTATTGCGCAGCTCCAGACCTCAGGCACCCCGCAATGTTGATGACCCAGGTCCTCGCAGACTGCTACGCTTGCGAGGCATCGATCGAAGACGCCGACGCGCTGATGGCGGCGGCAACGGCCGCGGCGGTGGCCGTCGGCGCCACCGTGGTCGGCGAATCGACGGTGCGCTACGTGCCGCACGGGCTGACGATCGCGGTTTTCCTGGCGGAGTCGCATATCGTGCTGACGACCTGGCCGGAGCACCGGCTGCTGCTGATTGACACGCTGCTGTGCAATGCCGACATGGATGCGGACGTCGCGATCGACGAGATCGTACGCCGGCTGTGTCCGGCAGGCGAGGTGGTGCGCAGCCGCGTGCCGCGGCGTATCGCGGACAGGCCGAACGAAGCCTAGCCCGTTCGCCGAGCCCTCAGCTCTCCCCGGCAAAATGCTTTTCGTAGAAAATCTGCGTTGGCACGAAGCCGACGCGTGCCAGCACCGCCTTCATCGGCTCGTTGGTGGCGCGCGTGCGGAACACGACGCGGTCGAATTTCTGCTCTCGGCAGTAGTCGAATACGGCGTCGCACAGCTTGCCGACGGTGCCGGTGCCGCGCTGCGAGGGGCTGACAAAAATGGAGTGGAAGTCGGCGTAGGATTCCTTGGTGATAAAATTCTGCCGCTTGCTGACGTAGGCCCAGCCCACCACTTCACCGCCCGCCTCGGCGACGAAGGTCGCCGCTCCCCTGTCATCAACCAGCCGCCGCACCTTCTTGATGTAGAAGTCGAGATCGGTGATGGGATCGTCGGGGAACGAGATTTTCGCGATATCGCGCTCGAAGGCGGCCACGGCCTCAATGTCCTTGACTTGCAGGGGCCGCAGCCGCGCTTCTGGTTTCTCTGTCATCGTCTTGTCCGGTCTTCGCTCCCGGCACCGTGTGGCCATCGGCGAAAAATGGGGTTAACGGGGGTGAAATTCGACCCTTAAATAAGGGTCGCGAAGTGTCTATAAGCGCATGAAATGAAGAGCGAAAGCACGAAAATCCACCGCTTTTCCGTCGCCCCCATGATGGATTGGAGCGAGAATTCAAGTTTTCCAATTGGCTAGAAGGCGGCGTGTGCACGACGTGTGCACTGAGAGGCCCAAGAAAATTAAGGGACAATCAACTTGATTAGGCTGAACGGAACGCGTCGCAGCGTCACCAGGGCAGAGCGGCAGGATATCGATCGCCTTCGTTGATTTTGCAGCGTTTTCGGTCGGCTTTGATCGCGTTCGTCTTGTTTCGATCGAGGCGTTTCTGGTGCGAAACTGGTGCGGCCTCGCCGGCTGGGCAGGAACGGAAGAATGGCGCGTTATGATTTGCGATGCTTCGCGCTGACCGCGATCGCTGCTGCTGCGGAGCGGTTCTCGACGCCGAGTTTTGAATAGATCTGCTCCAGATGCTTGTCGACCGTGCGCGGCGAGAGCCCCAGGATCTGTGCGATGTCGCGATTGGTCTTGCCCTTGGAGAGCCAGGAAAGCACTTCTCCTTCGCGCGTGGTGAGCCCCAGCTCGCTGGAGAACTCCGCGGGCGCGTCGGTGCAGGTCTCCTTGGCCAGCCGCAGCAGAAACTCGCCGGGGCCGAGCTTGAGCTGCTCGTTGCCGGGAAACGACACCGTCGCGACCTTTGTGGCGGTCTTGCCGCTTTGTGCCTGCTTCAGCCATTGCGGCACCGGCTCGGGCAGCGCGAACGCATCATCCGCATTGGCGGTGAGCGTGGCCGACAACAGCTTCTGGGCCTGCGGCGTCGCCCACAGGATCTTGCCCTGACTGCCGACGGCCGCAGGGCAATGGCCTGGGCCAACAACGTCTATGTTGCGGTTGCCAACGCCGCCGGCTTTGACGGCGTCTATTCCTACTTCGGCCACTCCGTGATCATCGGCTTCGACGGCCGCACATTGGGCGAAACGGGCGAGGAGGAATACGGCATCCAGTGTGCAGCGCTGTCGAAGCACCTGATCCGCGACGCCCGGCGCAACAACCAGTCGCAGAACCATCTCTACAAGTTGCTGCATCGCGGCTACACCGGAAAGATCAATTCCGGCGAAAGCCCGAAAGGCGTCGCCGAGTGTCCCTATGATTTCTATTCAAAATGGATCGCCGATCCCGAAGGCACGCGCGAAATGGTCGAG
>Ga0081455_10004239_pt1 | contig 16170 bp, 17 predicted proteins | sample TabmetS3T2R1_FD_70207 | JGI IMG/M metagenome (GOLD analysis project Ga0081455, IMG submission 70207) | Tabebuia heterophylla rhizosphere microbial communities from the University of Puerto Rico - S3T2R1 | ecosystem: Host-associated > Plants > Roots > Rhizosphere ... | reverse complement strand
GGACGCCGTAGGGGTTCACGAACGTGAGCGGGATCGCCGCGAGGCCGGTCAGGAGCAGCGGCCGGGAGGGCCCCACCCGCCGGTGCCGGTCCTGAGCGAACGCGATCGCGAGCAGCGCGAGCACCAGGAAGAAGCTCCCGTGCGTGTTCGCCCACACGACCAGGATCGGCATGATCCACAGCACGCCCCGAGGGTGTTCGGATCGGCGGGAGAGCAGCCATTGCGTGGCGGCGAAGCACGCGACCCCGAACAGCTGCGGTCGCACCACGAAGCCGCCGGTCGCGAAGATGCCGCACGCGAGCGTCAGCCCGGCGGCCCAGCGGCGCGTGGCGCCCTCGTTGCGGCACGACGCGTACACCATCGCGGTCACGAGCGCGGTCACGGCGCCGCGGAGCAGGCTGAGCGCCAGCCAGTCCCCGGCGCGGAAGACCGTCGCGAGCGCGAGCTGCGCTCCCCACTGCTGGTTCAGCCACGGGCCGCCGAGCGTCGGGACGGCGAACACGTCGGTGCGCAGGATGCGGCCCGTGTCGAGCATGAGGTCGCCCGCTCGCAGCTGATAGGCGAGATCGATCGCGGCCAGCGGCGTGGCGACGGCGACCGCCGTCGGGATCGCGATGCACGCCACGATCCACACGGTGCTGAGCCGGGTGCCCGCGACGGCGTGAGGCCATCGCCCCAGGCGCTGCGTGCTCGTCACCATGCCGCTCACATCGGGCGTTCGAGCCCTTCCGTTGAGCCGATGCGGCGACCAAGTGGCGGCGGCCGAGGCGATCGGATGCGGTACGTCGAACTACGCAGCGGACATCCGTGGAACACGGAATACCGGTCAGGGGTGGTCGAACCGCACACTTGCGCATGTACAGGCCGGCCGTCGGGCCGGCGCGGCGGAACGGGAAGGAGGTGACATGCTCTCCATCATCCAGGCTGGCGTGAGTTACTTCCGCGCCCGGTTCCCGCGTGAGGACGACGGTGCGGTGGCCACGGAGTACGGCCTCCTGCTCGTGCTGATCGCTCTGGCGATCATCGTGGCGGCCACGGCTCTCGGCTTGGCGATCTCGGGCGTCTTCGACTCGGGGTCCACCGAGCTCACTTCGAACCTTCCGTGAGCAAGATCCAGAGCGGTCTTCGTCGGCCGCTCGCTCCTTCTTCCCGGTACCGGGCAGGAGGGAGCGAGGGGCCGACGAACCCTTGGCCCTACACCCGGGAGTGAGGATCCGAGGATGAGGACGTTGCATCGCAAGATGCGGAGCGACCGCGGCGTCGTCGCGGTCGAGTTCGCGTTGATCCTGCCCGTGCTGCTGCTGATCGTGGTCGGCACGATCGAGTTCGGGCGCGTCTACAGCCAGATCCAGGTCTACAACGGCGCGGCCCGCGAGGGCGCCCGGTGCGCCGCGGTCATGTCGTCGGGCTTCGCCGGGTGCGACGACCTGGGCGATGTCCAAACGCGCATCAACGATGCATCGGATCCGTACGCGGACCCGCCGGCGGCCACGATCACGCCGTCGACGGGCTGCACGATCGACACCATCGGCCAGGACGTCAGCGTGTCCTGGGACCAGCCGCTCCACCTGTCGATCCCCTTCTGGGGCGACATCGACTTCACCTCCAGGATCGAGGCGACGTTCCGGTGCGAGTGACGGGCCTTCGCCGCGTGCACCGCGAGGAGTCGGGCGCGGTCCTGATGATCGTCGCGGTCTCGATGCTCGTGCTGGTGGGCATGCTCGTGCTGACGGTCGACCTCGGCCGCGGGATCGCGGTCAGGCGCGAGATGGTGGCCGGCACCGACGCCGCCGCCCTGGCGGCGGCGCAGCAGTGCGCCGTCGGCAACACGAGCGCCGACGCGTCCGATGCCGCCGACGAGATGCTGGCTGACAACAAGTCGGGCGCGACCGTCACCACCTTCACCGCTCCCGGATGCGGGGCACCGCCCGAGGAGCCACAGCTCGTGACCGTGGAATCGACGGTGAACGTGGACTACTTCTTCGCCGGCATCTTCGGCTTCGACTCGGGGCCGGTCGTGTCGCGCGCGGTCGCGGAATGGGGGGTCCTGACCAGCGCCTTCGGATCGCCGGTCACGGTGGACTACGACCAACTGAACGCGTGCGGCATCACGCCGGACGATCCGCCGGACAACGAGGTCGACGACTGCGCGCTCCACTACCCCAAGAACACGCTGCAGGAGCCGCGCTGGGGCGTCCTTGACCTGGACAACTGGGGCGACCCGGACGCGGCGCCGTGCTCGGTCTCGGCGAGCGAGTCCGCCGGCATCATCAACAACGGGGGCAGCTTCGACCTGAAGCCGACCCCCGCCTACGACTGCATCGACAACGGCCTGTCCGACTCGGTGTGGGAGATGCTCGAGGACAAGACGCTGTTCTTCCCGGTGCTGGACCTGGACCAGTCCACCGGCACCGTCAAGCCGAACTCGGCACCGATGGGCGGCTCGGACTGCACGGGCGCGGACATCCCGAGCCTGCAGGCCCAGGGGTTCGACTGCCAGATCGACACCGCCTACATCGTGGGCTGGATCAAGCTCTTCGTCTCGGACGTTTCCAAGCACGGTCCCGACATCACGGTGACCGTGGACTACGGCGGATTCACCTCCGGTGGTGGGCTGCCCGGCGACGGGTTCGACTTCGGGGCTCACGCGGTTCGGCTCGTGAAGTAGCAACCGGAGAAGGCTCAAGCGACGAACGACGTAGGTCGATGAAGACAGGGAGCAAGGGGGATCGAAGATGAAGTCAAGAGGAGTCGTCGTCGTCATGGCCCTCATCCTGGCCACGATCGCGACCGCAGGGGTCTTCCTGTACTCGCGAGGCGTGAAGCAGGAGGCCATCAAGGGTGGAGACCTGCAGGACGTGATCGTGTCCAAGGTCGACATCCCCGCGAACACCGAGTTGGACGAGATGATCTCGGCCCAGCAGTTCGAGCTTCTGCAGGTTCCGCAGGACGCCGTCGTGGAGGGCGCGGTCACCGACCTCGCGCAGCTCCGGGGCCGGCGCAACAGCGCGTTCATCATCGCCGGCGAGCAGATCCCGATCTCGCGCGTCGAGACGGGTGAGATCCCCGGCGGGGCGCTCGGCATCCCCGAGGGCCATCAGGCCATCAGCGTCGCGCTCGAGGGCCCCCGGGCCATCGCCGGCGCGCTGGCCGGCGGCGACAACGTGACGATCTACGCGACCTTCGAGGGCGTGCAGCTCACGCTGGTGCAGAAGGACTTCCTGCGGTCGCTGCAGCAGGGCAACCTGAGCGGTGTGCAGTCGCAGGGCGAGCTGCCCGAGTTCGACACCACGGTCGTGCTGTCGCCCGAGGTCGAGGTGCTCCGCGTCGTGCACGAGAGCGGCGGCGACCCGACCCAGGAGGTCTCCGACGCGCAGTCCGCGCAGGGCAGCGTCACCGTGACGCTCGCCTTCCTGCCCGACGAGGCGCAGCGCTTCGTGTTCGCGATGGAGCTGGGCAAGGTCTACCTCTCGCTGCTGCCTCCGGACGAGGCCGGCACCGAGCTCGACCCGCTGACCTTCGCCCGCGTGTTCCTGCCCGAGAAGACCAAGTAGCCGTGCAGAGCTCGGTCATCGCCGTCGGGACACCCCAGTCGTTCCGGACCACCCTGGCCCGGGCCCTGGAGTGCGAGCCCGAGGACATCGGATGGGTCCAGTCGGTCACCGCCGCCGAAGAGGTGATGGTGGAGTCGCGCGAGCCCGTGGACGTGCTCGTGCTCTCGCCCGAGGTCAAGGACCCCGACGCGCTCGGCCTGGCCGAGTTCGTCGGCCGGACGGCGCCGATGACCGCGATCGTGGCCGTGCGCGACAAGGCCTGGAACGGCCTGCTGTCGGCCGCGATGCGCGCGGGCATCCGCGACGTCGTCGACCAGTCCCAGGGCAGCGACGAGCTGCGGGACGCGGTCGAGCGCGCGATCTCGTGGGCGCACAGCCTGCGCAGCCAGCGGGGGACCGAGAACGGGCACCACGCCTCCGAGCGCGGCGCCGTGATCTCGATCTTCTCGTCCAAGGGCGGCGCGGGCAAGACGTTCCTGACGACGAACCTGGCGACCGCGATGGCGCAGGAGTCCGGCAAGGACACGGCCGTGGTCGACCTGGACGTCGACATGGGCGACGTCTTCAGCTACTTCGGGCTCGAGCCCAACAAGCAGGTCGACGACCTGATCGGCCTGGGCGAGGGCGCGAGCCGGGACGAGGTCTTCGCGAACGCGATCCAGCTGGACCAGCACCTGTTCGGGTTCGGCGCCGTGCCCGATCCGGCGGCCCAGCCGCCGGGCGGCGAGGCGATCGGCAAGTACCTGCGGGTCCTGCGGAACAACTTCGCCTACGTGGTGGTGGACGCGTCGAACGACTACACGGACCTGGCGCTCGCGTGCTTCGACCTGTCGGACGCGATCTGCCTGGTGACGGGCCTGGACGTCGTTGGCGTCAAGCACCTGTCCCGGGCGCTGGACACGCTGGTCTCGATCGGCCTTCCCCGCGAGCGGTTCCAGATCGTCCTGAACCGCGCCGACAGCAAGGTGGGGCTCGACGTCCGCGATGTCGAGCGCGTGATGAAGGTCGACGTCGACACGATGATCCCGTCGAGCCGGCTGGTCCCGACCTCGCTGAACAAGGGACGGCCGGTGGTCCTGGAGGATCCGGGAGCCGACGTCTCGCAGAGCATCCGGCAGCTGGCCCACCGGTTCACGGGCCTGGCCGCCGAGCGGCTCGACGACCTCGACGCCGAGCTCGTGGGCGCCAACGGGAAGCGCAAGGGACTGTTCAAGCGCCGCTGACGCCGAGGAGGAACCGATGACGCTCGCCGACAGACTCGCCAAGACCCAGCAGAAGGACCGCATCGCCGAGATCCGCACGCGCGTCCAGGAGCGCCTGGTCGAGACCCTCGGCCCGAGCCTGTACGACGCGTCGATGTCGGACACCGAGCTCGAGGGCCTGGTCCACCAGCGCCTGCGCGAGCTCCTTGACGAGGAGGAGGTCGGCCTCTCCGCACAGGAGAAGCTGCTGATCGTTCGCCAGATCGGCGACAGCGTCATGGGTCTGGGCCCGCTGGAGCCGTTCGTCCGCGATCCGGAGGTCACCGAGATCATGGTCAACGGCTGGGACCAGATCTACGTCGAGCGCGGCGGCCGCCTGTACTGGACCGGCGTCAAGTTCCACGACGAGGGACAGCTGCGCCGCACGGTCGACAAGATCGTCGCCAGGGTCGGCCGGCGGATCGACGAGTCCTCCCCGTACTGCGACGCGCGGCTGCCCGACGGCTCGCGCGTGAACGCGATCATCCCGCCGCTGGCCCTGGACGGGGCCGCGCTCACGATCCGGAAGTTCGCGGCCGACCCCTACCAGGCGTCTGACCTGATCTCGTTCGGGACGATGACGCGCAACGTCTCGGAGCTGCTCGAGGCCTGCGTGAAGGGCCGCCTGAACATCCTGGTCTCCGGCGGGACCGGCGCCGGCAAGACGACGACGCTGAACGTCCTGTCGTCGTTCCTGCCCGAGGACGAGCGCATCATCACGATCGAGGACGCGGCCGAGCTCCGGCTGCAGCAGCCCCACGTGGTTCGTCTCGAGTCCCGCCCGCCGAACATCGAGGGGCGCGGCGAGGTCACGATCCGCGACCTGGTCCGCAACGCCCTGCGCATGCGCCCCGACCGCATCGTGGTCGGTGAGGTCCGAGGCGGCGAGGCGCTGGACATGATGCAGGCCATGAACACCGGCCACGACGGCTCGATCAGCACGGTCCACTGCAACTCGCCTCGCGACGCCCTCGCCCGTCTGGAGACCATGGTGATGATGTCCGGCATGGACTTCGGCGTGAAGGCGATCCGCGAGCAGATCTCCTCGGCGCTCCAGCTGATCGTGCACCAGTCGCGCCTGAAGGACGGCTCGCGGCGCGTGACGCACGTGACCGAGATCGTCGGGATGGAGGGCGACATCATCACGCTGCAGGACGTGTTCCTGTTCGACTACAGCGCCGGGATCGACGAGAACGGCCGGTTCCTGGGGACGCTGAAGCCGACGGGCCTGCGCCCGCGCTTCGTCGACAAGATCGCCGAGCGCGGCGTCTCGGTGCCGCCCGAGCTGTTCGCGAACGGAGGGCGTCCCGAGTGATCGAACAGCTCGGCCTGAACGCCGTCCTGCTCGTCGCGCTCGCCGCGGTGTTCCTGGGCGTGTTCGTCCTGACCATCTTCCTGATGGGTGCCCGCGCCCGGGCCAAGCGCCGTCAGGCGCTGGCCCACCGCCTGGGCAAGAAGGGCGAAGGCACGACCGACGAGGCGGGCGCGTCGGCGCAGTGGGTGCCCGAGTCCCTGGCGCAGGCGGGGCACCGCTTCGCCGAGGCCACGGGCTTCAGCGCCCGGCTGGACGAGCGTCTGGAACGGGCCGGCCTGCCGGTCCTGGCCGGCGAGTTCGTCGCGATCACCGTGCTGTGCGTGCTGATCGGCGGCGTGGTCGCGGCCGTGTTCCTGCGCAACCTGGTGTTCGTCCTGCTGATCGCGTTCCTCGCCGGATTGGTCCCGTACTTCTGGATGGCCCGCGCGCAGAAGAAGCGCGGGCAGGCCCTCGTGGACCAGCTGGCCGACACCCTGTCGATCCTGGCGACCTCGCTGCGCGCCGGGTACTCGTTCCTGCAGGCCCTGGACACGGTCTCCAAGGAGATCGGCGAGCCCTCGGCCGGAGAGTTCCAACGTGTGGTGGCCGAGATCCGCCTGGGCCGCCCGATCGACGACGCCATGGTCGCCATGGCGCAGCGCGTGGGCAGCGACGACCTGAAGTGGGCCGTGATCGCGATCAACGTGCAGCGACAGGTGGGCGGCAACCTGGCCGAGGTGCTCGACATCGTGGCCTCGACGGTGCGCGAGCGCGCGTACATCCGTCGCCAGGTCAACGTGCTGTCGGCGGAGGGACGGATCTCGGTCGCGATCCTGTCGTGCCTGCCGATCGGCATCATGCTCTACATCGCCGTCGTCAACGCCGACTACATCAAGCCCCTGTTCACGACCGCGCCCGGCCTCATCATGTTGATCGGCGGGGCCGTGTGGATGGGCCTGGGCATCTTCATCATGACGAGGATGATCAAGATCGATGTCTGACATCTGGCTGGTTCTCGCGATGGTCGGCACGTTCACGACCGTGCTGCTGGTGTTCGTCGTGGTCGACATGCGCGCGCGCGAGCGCAGCCGTCCGGTCGCCCTGCTGCAGTCGCAGATCGGGCCCGTGACGGAGTCGTTCGATCAGCGCGGGCTCGAGGGAACCGCGCTGAGCCGCGTGGTGATGCCGGGCGTCAAGAGGATCGGCAGGGGCGTCCAGCGCCTGACGCCGTTCGACCTGGCCGACCGGATCAACACCAAGCTGGTCCTGGCGGGAAGTCCGGAGGGCTGGGACGCCGAACGCGTGGTCGCCCTCAAGATCATCGGAGGCATCGCCGGCCTGGTCGGGAGCATGCTGCTGCTCGCGATGCTGCCGGTCCCGCCGCTGATGAAGCTGTTCGGCATCATCGTGTTCACCCTGCTCGGCTACGCGTTCCCGAGCACGCGCGTGAACGGCATGGCCGCCAGGCGGCAGAAGGCGATCCGGAAGCAGCTGGCCGACGTGATGGACCTGCTCACGATCAGCGTGGAGGCCGGCCTCGGGTTCGACCAGGCGATCTCGCAGGTGGTCAAGAACGTGCCCGGCCCCCTGGCCGAGGAGATGGCCCGGCTGCTGCAGGAGATCCAGATCGGCGTCTCGCGCGCGGACGCGTTCCGCCACCTGGGCGAGCGCACCAACGTCCAGGAGCTCGAGGGGTTCGTCCTGTCGATGATCCAGGCGGACCTGTTCGGCGTGTCGATCGCGAACGTGCTGCGGGCCCAGTCCAAGGAGCTGCGCGTCAAGCGGCGCCAGCACGCCGAGGAGATCGCGCAGAAGATCCCGGTCAAGCTGCTGTTCCCGATGATCTTCATGGTGCTGCCGGCCCTGTTCATCATCGTGCTGGGGCCCGGCGCGATCCAGATCTACAACCAGTTCTTCGCCAAGTAGCCCGCTCGCGGCCGCGCCGAACCCCACTGCTAGGCTTCGCGCATGCCCACGGTCGCCTACCAGGGTGAACCCGGCGCGTACAGCGATCGCGCGGTGCGCGTGCTGTTCCCCGACAGCCAGACGCTGCCCTGCGAGACGATCAGGCTGACGTTCTCCCGGGTGACCAGCGGCGAGGCCGACCTCGGCGTGGTGCCGGTCGAGAACTCGCAGGCGGGCTCGGTGAACGAGACCTACGACCTGCTCCTGCGTTCGAGCCTGGTCCAGGTGGTGGGGGAGGTCGTGCTGCGCGTCGATCACGCGCTGCTCGGGCCGCCGGGCGCTCGCCTCGAGGGCGTGAAGCGCGCGTACTCGCACTGGCAGGCGCTCGCGCAGTGCGAGGAGTTCCTGGCCACCCACCACATCGACCCCGTGCCGGTGCACGACACGGCGGGGGGCGCCCGGATGGTCGCCGAGGGCGGCCGCGTGGAGGACGCCGCGATCGCCAGCGTCGAGGCCGGCACGAACCTGGGCCTCGCGGTCCTGGCCGAGCACATCCAGACCTACCCGGACAACTTCACGAAGTTCGCCGTGATCGGGACCGCCGACGCGGGCCTCGGGCCGCCGAACAAGACCTCCCTGGTGATGGCCGGCGACGACCGGCCGGGGTCGCTGTTCCGCGCGCTGAAGCCGTTCGCCGACCGCGGGGTCAACCTGACCAAGCTCGAGTCGCGGCCCAGGCGCGGGTCGCCGTTCGAGTACGTCTTCTACATCGACCTGGACGGCTCGGCCGACGACGAGCGCGTGGCGGCCGCCCTGGACGAGGTCCGCCTGCACACCTCGATGCTCAAGGTCCTGGGCACCTACCCGGCCTCGAAGGGCCCGGTCTGAGCGGGCGCGCCCGTCACGCGGCCCGCACCCGAACCCCGTTCGCCCTCGCCGGGATCGTGCTGGTCGCGGCCCTGGCCGGGCTGACCGCCTGGCGACTGGAGCTCTGGCCCTTCGCGAACGCGCAGGGCCCGCCCTCGGACGGCCCGGCACCCTTGGCGTCCGCGACCGTCCCGCCGTCGCCGAGCCCGTCCGCGGCGCCGAGCCCGACCGCCGAGCCGAGCCCGACCGCCGAGCCGAGCCCCCAGCCGGCCAACACGTCCTTCGAGGGCATCACCACGTTCCGGGGCAACCAGACCCGCACCTACTACGGGCGGGGTCCGGTCCCGCGCCATCCGGTGGTGCGCTGGCGCTATCCGGCCCAGGGCGCGCTGTGCTCGCTCTCGACCGACCAGCAGGGCGAGCGGGAATGGTGCGGGACCGGCTGGACGGGCCAGCCCAACGTCATCGTGGGCGATCACGGGCGGATCGAGGTTCGGATCAACGCCTACGACGGCGCGTACCACTTCCTGAACGGGCGCACGGGCGAGGTGCTGCGGCCGAAGCTGCAGACCGGCGACCTCGCCAAGGGCTCGGCAACCAGCGACCCGGACGGGTACCCGCTGTACTACGCGGGCTCGCGGGACAACCGCCTCCGCGTGATCGCGCTCGACCGGCCCGAACCCACCGTGCTGTGGGAGCTGGACTCGGACACCAGCGTCCCGGACCCGCTGTGGAACGACGACTGGGACGGCGCGCCGCTGGTGGTGGGGGACTACCTGCTCGAGGGCGGCGAGAACTCGTGGTTCTACGTGATCCGGCTGCACCGCGACCACGACGCGCGGGGCCGCGTCACGGTGGATCCGAAGGTCGTGCTGACGGTCCCGGGCTACGACGACGCGCTCCTGGACGCGCTGCCGGACACGGACGTCTCGATCGAGAACTCGGTCGCCTTCCGCGACGGCATCGCGTACTTCGCGAACTCTGGCGGGCTGGTGCAGGGGTGGGACATCCGCCGCGTGCTGCGCGGCGGGTCCAGGGCCGAGCGCGTGTTCCGGTTCTGGACCGGCGACGACACCGACGCGAGCGTGGTGATCGACGAGGACGGCTTCCTGTACGTCGCGAGCGAGCTCGAGCGCGACACCGCCCGGTCCTCCGACGTCGGGCAGCTGATGAAGCTCGACCCCTCGCGGCCGAACGACCCGCTGGTCTGGTCGTTCCCGATCACCGAGCGCGGCCTGGACGACGCCGGCGGCGCGTGGGCCACGCCCGCCCTGTACGGACGGATGGTGTACATCGCGACCAACCACGGGGACCTGATCGGGCTGGACCGCCGGACCGGGACCGAGCGCTGGCGGATCCACCTGGCGGGCCCCACGTGGTCCTCGCCGGTGCCGATCGACGGCGTCCTGCTGCAGGGCGACTGCGGGGGCACGCTGCACGCGTTCGACGTCTCCAAGCCGTTCCGCGAGCCGCCCGAGCGCTGGTCGCTCTCGCTGGGTTCGTGCATCGAGTCCACGCCCTCGGTGTTCGACGACATGATCTGGGTGGGGACGCGCGGCGGCGCGATCTACGGGATCGGGGACCGCAGGGGCTGAGCCCGGATCAGCCGAACAGCTGGTCGAACCCCGGGAGCGAGCGGATCTCGGCCGTTCGCCACAGGACCAGCGCGATGCCGATCCCGACCAGGACGAACACCCCGCCGATCGCGAGCGACCGGCGCTGACGAGCCACGGGCTGGTCCGCGAGGTAGCCGATCAGGAACCCCGTGACCAGGCCTCCGACGTGCGCGCGCCAGTCGATCGCGCTGTAGCCGATCGAGATCACGGCGTTCAGGACGATCACGGTGAGCGCCATCCGCAGGTTGGCCGCCCACATCGCCATGTGGCGCCGCTTGTACGCGTAGGCGATGAAGGCGCCGAACACGCCGGCGATCGCGCCCGAGGCGCCCACCGCCAGCGTCGTGACGGGCCCGAACGCGTACGAGGCCACGCTCGCCAGGAACCCGGACACGAAGTAGATGACCACCATCCACGTCCGTCCGAGCGTGCCCTCGACCGTGCGGCCGAACAGGTAGAAGAAGTACGCGTTCAGCGCGATGTGCAGGATCCCTGCGTGCAGGAACATCGCGGTGAACAGGCGCCAGAACTGCCCGCTGGCCACCGCGATCGGCTGCATCGCGCCGAGGTTGAACAGGGTCTCGGCGCTCGGGTTGAACAGCGCCTGGGGGCCGCCCACGATCACCTCGATCACGAACGGGATCGCGATCGCGACCAGGAGCGCGTTCGTCGCGCTGACGCCGCGGAGCTGCCGCGCCGGTCCCTGCCGGAAGTCCCGGCGGGCCTCCTCGACGCACTCCGGGCACTGGTAGCCCACCGGCGCCGGGATCATGCAGTCGGGGCAGATCGGCCGCTCGCAACGGGTGCAGTGCACCCGTGTCGGCACGTTCGGATGCCGGTAGCAGACCTCGATCGTGGGCGCGGGCGGCGCCGGCAGGTGGTCCTCGGCCATGGGCTCATCCTACGGGGCGTTCGCCCGAGCGCCGGGCGGCGGTCAGGCCCCCGCTCAGCCCTTCATCGGCGGCAGCGCCTCGAGCTCGGACGCGACCTCCTGCTCGCTCCACATCGAGCTCCACCGGTCCGAGATCGTGCCGTCGGCGCCGATCAGGAACAGCCAGGGCTCGGTCAGGTCGCCGTTCGGCGTCTGGAGCCACTCCTTGGGGGCGTCGTTCAGGACCTGCTTGTTGTAGTCCTTCCAGATCTCGACGTGGATGAAGACCGCGCGGTCGTCGTACGTCTTGGCGAGGTCCTCCACCATGTTCACCACCGGCCCGCAGAAGCGGCTGATGCAGAACACGGGCGTCGCGAACACGACCAGGGCCGGCCGCCCCTGCGCGATCGCCTCCGCGATCGTCGTCTGGTGCAGCTCGGGGTCGGGGATCTTGCCGGTGTTGGCGGCGCGGGAGTCGATCGCGGCGAGCGGCATCCCCTTGGAACGCACCGTGAGCGTGTCGGTCCTCATGGCCTCGTCGCCGGGGGCGGGGAGCTGCGGGCGCTCCTGGACCGCGAACGAGGCCTGCGAGGTCTGCCGCCCCATGCCCTGGACGTCGGCGGTGACCTCGGCCACCCAGAACCCGGGCGTGTCGAACATCACGTCCTCGGCCTCGTAGACCCCGCGGCCGTCGTTCGGGTCGGTCACGACGGGGCCGCCGCCCTGATCGGGGGTGCCGAACGTGGGCACGAACGTCGCCGTGGCCGTCGGGCCGGGCTCGGGGGAGGAGGCGTCCCCCGCGCCGCCCACCATCGAGAACGCCAGGTCGACCGACCCGAAGCTCACCAGGCGGTTGTCGGGCGTGACCAGCCCGATCGAGACACGCTGCGGGTCGCCGGCGTACAGGTCGACGCTGGCCATGATCGCCGTGATCTGCGAACCGCCCGTGGGTCCGGTCGGCGGCGGCTGGTCGTCGGACGAGCACGCGGCGGCCAGCAGGCCGAAGACCAGCACGAACGCGGGCACGCGGAGGCGGAGCACGGGCTCATCTTCCCCCGAGGCGCCCGTTCGCGTCAGGTCCCCGGGTCAGGTGTCCGGGTCAGGTGCCCGGCGGGGCCTCGTGCAGGGCGCCCTCGAGCCGGAGCAGGAACTCCTTGCGCCACTCCTGGCCGCCGTACTTGCCCACGCCCCCGCCGGAGGGCACCACCCGGTGACACGGCACGACGATCGGGAGCGGGTTGTCATGCAGCGCGTTGCCGGCCGCCCGGGCGCCCCGGGGGCTGCCGGCCCGCTTGGCCACGTCGCGGTAGGTCGTCACCGAGCCGAACGGGATCGCGGCGGTCGCCTCCAGCACCCGGCGCGAGAACCCCTCGTGGGTGAGCGACCAGTCCAGCGCGGTCCGGAACGTCTTCACCCGTCCCTCGAAGTACGCGTCCAGCTGCCGGCGGGCCGGGTCGGTCCGCCTGGGGTCCTCGAGCACCCGGGGCGAGAGCGTCTGCGCGAGCTCCTCCAGCGTGTCGTCGGGGTCGCCGTCCAGGTACTCGAGGCGGACGAGCCCCGCCCGGGTGCTCGCGAGCAGGAGCCGCCCGATCGGCGAGTCGACCACCGTGTACCCGATGTCGACCAGGCCGCGCGCCCGCGCGGTCGCGAGCGTGGCCTCGGCCGCCCGGCGCGAGGCCTCCTCGAACCCGTCGTCCCATCCGCGTTGCATCAGCTTCATGCGCCGACCTCCTGCATCGAGCGGAGCCGCTTGCGTCCCTCGTACGTGTTGGCGCGCGCCGCCTCCTCGGAGATCCCGAGGGCCTGCGCCACCTCCGCATACGGCAGGTCGAGCACGTACCGGTGGATCACCGCCGCCCGTTGCATCGGGGGAAGGGTTCGGACCGCCCGCCACAGCTCCGGGTCGCCGTTCGCGGCCTCGAGCGCCTCGCGTTCGGGCACGCGCTCGACCGGGACGGGCCTGCGACCCTCGGCGCGCCAGTGGTCCAACGCCTTGCGCGTCGCGATCGTGAACAGCCAGCCGCGCAGGTTGCTCGCGTCGCGCAGCTTCGGGTAGCCCCGGAGCGCCGACAGGAACGTCTCCTGGAAGCAGTCCTCGGCCGCCTGGCGTCCGACCGAGGCCACCAGGAACCGGTACACGTCGGCCCGGTGTTCGTCGAGCAGGCGCTGGAACGGCGGCAGGCTCATCGGGACGAACAACGCCCGCGGACGCCCCGGCGTGAGACGCCGGCCGCGATCACACGACCGGCCACGGGAACGGGCGGCCGGGCCCGGGCTCCGGGAAGCAGCCGGCGCGGAGCAGGGCGTCCGCGCGGTCGGCGGCCGCGTCGATCTCGCGCGCCGTGAGCAGGCCCTCCAGCCGCTCGCGCAGGGCCCCCGAACGCAGGCGGTCCCGAAGGGCGCCCACGTCCCCGGCCAACCCCGGCGGGATCGGTTCGCCGACGAAGTCCCAGATCACGGTCCGCAGCTTCGGCTCCTCGTGGAAGCACACGCCGTGGTCGACCACGAAGATCCGGCCGTCCTCGGCCAGCAGGCAGTGCCCCGACTTGCGGTCGGCGTTGTTGGCCACGATGTCGAACAGCGCGATCCGCCGGAACGCGTCCGGATGGTCGCGCTGCATCGTCAGGTAGTGCTTGTCCGGGTCGAACGCGACGAACCGCTGCACCGACCCGAGCCCCTGCGGACCCTCGCGCAGCACGGTCGGCGGCACCCACGGCCACCCGAGGGCCTCGGCGACGACGAACGCGGCCACCTCGCGCGCCGCGAGCGTGCCCTCCTCGAAGTCCCACAGGGGCGCCTCGCCCGAGCGCGGCTTGTAGACGGCCAGGATCTGCTCGGCCCCGTCGCTCACGCGGGCCAGGAACGTGAAGTTCGAGGCTCGGGGCAGCAGGCCGAGGATCTCCAGGTCGCCGCGTTCGAGCAGCGACAGGGCCTGTGCGTCGGTGGGCTCGGGGCGCTCGCCGGACGGGCTCGCCGGATCGCCCCCACTGCCGTCGGCGGGACGGGAGCTCACCGCCCCGCCGTCTCCCGGTGTCCGTTCATCGCCCGGCACATGTGCCCCTCGGGGTCCAGCGGGTCGCCGCAGAACGGGCAGCGCGGCCTCCCGCGCGCGGCCACCTCGGCCCCGTGCCGGGCCAGCGCGAACATCTGCTCGCGCGTGGCCCACAGCCGAACCCGGGCGGGCTCGGGGACGTCGTCGGCCGGCTCGGGTCCTTCTTCCTCCTCCTCGCTCGCCTCCTCGGTCTGCTCCTCGAGCTCGAGCAGCATGAGGTCGCGCTCCTCGGCGTAGCCGATCGACAGGCGCCCGGCCCGCCACAGGGGCTCGAGCGGCGGCTCGAGCCCGAGCTCGTCGGGGGAGGGGCCCTCGCCCGTCTCGCGGCCGACCGAGGCCAGGATCTCCATGATCGAGGTGCCGAGCAGCTCGACCTGCTCCTTCTCGACCACGATCGTGATCACGCGCTCGCCCTCGCGTGCCTGGATGAAGAAGGTGCGCTGGCCGGGCTCGCCGACGGCGCCCGCGGTGATGCGATCGACGCGCTCGAGCTCCACGGACCTATCCTCCCAGCCCGCGGCGCGACCGCAGGAACGCGAGGTCGCCGGTGTCGTTGACCGCGAGCAGCCGCGGGACGCCGCCGTCCAGGGACACGGCGCTGATCGACCCCGTGTCCACGTTCCAGCGAAGCAGGTGGTCGGGGTGCGCGCCGGCGACGTGCGCGAGCAGCAGCCGGATCACGTCGGCGTGCGACACGACCGCGACCGTGCCCCTCGGGTGGTCCCGGGCGACCTCGAGCGCCGCGTCCACCGCCCGCGCCTGCACCTCGAGCAGGCTCTCACCGCCGGGGAACCGCGCGTTGGACGGCGCGTGCATCACCGTCCGCCACAGCCGGGTCCTCCGCAGCTGCGCGATCGACCGGCCGGTCCACTCGCCGTAGCCGGTCTCGATCCAGGCGCGGCGGATCCGGACGCTCATCCGGCGCGCCTTGGCGAGCGGCGCCGCGGTCTCGCGGCAGCGTTCGAGCGGGCTGGAGACGATCGCGTCGATCCGGACCCCGTCGAGCCGCTCGACGAGCCGCTCGGCCTCCTTCCGGCCGCGCGCGTTCAGGTGGACCCCCGCCGTCCAGCCGGTCAGGCGCTTGCCGGCCGTGTCCGTGTGACCGTGCCGGACCAGGACCAGCGTCGTCATGCGGCGTAGCGTACCCGCGGCCCCGGGCGCGACCGCGCTCAGCCGGCCGAGGGCAGACGGATCTCGAACCGCGTCCCCTGTCCGAGCTCGCTGGTGACGCCGATCCGGCCGCCGTGGTTCTCCGCGACGTGCTTGACGATCGACAGGCCGAGGCCGGTCCCGCCCGTCTCGCGCGAGCGCGCGCGGTCGACGCGGTAGAAGCGTTCGAACACCCGCGGGAGCTCGCGGTGCGGGATGCCCAGGCCCGTGTCGGCGATCGCCAGGACCACCTCGCCGTTCTCGCTCGTGAGCTCGACGTGGACCTTGCCGCCCGGCCCCGTGTAGCGGATCGCGTTGTCGACCAGGTTGCGGACCAGCAGGGCCAGGTCCCGGGCCGAGCCGCGGACGCGCGGGACCGGCGAGGCCGCGACCGACAGGCCGACGCCGGCCTCGGCCGCCTGCTCCTCGAACCGCTCGCCCTCGTCCCGCACGATCGCGTCGAGCGCGACCGTCTCCTCCAGCTCGCTCCCGGACTCGAGGCGGGACAGGTCGAGCAGGTCCGACACGATCCGCGACAGGCGCGCGGCCTCGCGCTCGAGCTGGGAGGCGAAACGCGGGATCACCGAGGGGTCCTCGACCGCGGCCGTGCGGATCGTCTCG
>Ga0081455_10004238_pt1 | contig 16172 bp, 11 predicted proteins | sample TabmetS3T2R1_FD_70207 | JGI IMG/M metagenome (GOLD analysis project Ga0081455, IMG submission 70207) | Tabebuia heterophylla rhizosphere microbial communities from the University of Puerto Rico - S3T2R1 | ecosystem: Host-associated > Plants > Roots > Rhizosphere ... | reverse complement strand
AGCTCTCCTTGTGGCGCGACAGGCACCACTTGGCCATGATCGAGCCGCCGCGCGAGACGATGCCGGTGACGCGATTGGCGGTGAGGTGGATGTAGCCGAGCCGCACGCCGGCGTGGATGGTGAAATAGTCGACGCCCTGCTCGCACTGCTCGATCAGCGTGTCCTTGTAGCACTCCCAGTCGAGCTTGACCGGATCGCCGTTGACCTTCTCCAGCGCCTGGTAGATCGGCACGGTTCCGATCGGCACCGGCGCGTTGCGGATGATCCATTCGCGCGTATTGTGGATGTTGCGGCCGGTGGAGAGGTCCATCACGGTGTCGGCGCCCCAGCGGATCGCCCACACCATCTTCTCCACCTCTTCCTCAACGGAAGAAGTGACGGCGGAGTTGCCGATATTGGCGTTGATCTTGGTGAGGAAGTTCCTCCCGATGATCATCGGCTCCAATTCGGCGTGGTTGATGTTGGAGGGGATGATGGCGCGCCCGCGCGCCACCTCCGAGCGCACGAATTCCGGCGTGACGAACAGCGGCACGGAGGCGCCGAAGCTCTCGCCGTCGGCGGCGGCCGCCTGCGCGCGCTCCAATTGCTGCTTGCGGCCGAGGTTCTCGCGCTCGGCGATGTAGACCATCTCCTTGGTGATGACGCCGGCGCGCGCGAACTCCAGTTGCGTTACCGGCTTCCCCGGCAGCGCGCGCAGCGGCCGGTGCACGGTCGGGAAGTTGCGGGCGAGGTGCTTGCCGCTGACATTGCCGTTGTCGACCGGCTGGATCGGCCGGCCCTCGTAGTCCTCGACGCCGCCGCGCTCCTTCACCCATTCGACGCGGGTGCGCGGCAGGCCCTGCTCGACGTCGATCGCGACCTTGTCATCGGTATAGGGGCCGGACGGATCGTACACCGGCACCGGCGGCTCGCCGGAGCTCGGGTCGAGCACGATCTCGCGGATGGGCACGCGCAGGTCGGGCGCCGCATCGGGCTTTGCGTAGGTCTTGCGCGAGCCGGCGATCGGGCCGGTGGTGACCTTGGGCGTCGCGATGTCGGGGTCGTGGATGTTCATCCTGTTGCTCCCGTTCGGAGGGCCGATGTTTGGTGAAAATAGCCGTAGAAGGTCAGAACCGCACCGACCGCAAGCCAGATCAGGGCGGCGATAATCAGGCTCGCCGGGTGCGTGACGAACGAGTCCCCGGCCGCGACCGTGAGCTGCGGCCATGCGATGCGCAGCGCGCCGCCGATGGCGGTGAGCCAACCCAGGACGGTGATGATGACGCGCCAGTCGGCCGTCCAGACGTTGTGAACGAGCACCATGGCAACGCCGGCGACCATCGCGAGGATGCCGGACAGATAGATCAGCGCGTGGCTGCGCAGGGCTTCCTCCGCCACCACCTGGAATGCCCAGTGATTCACGAGTCCGGCGATTCCGACGACGAGAAAGAGCGGCCCGATCAGCTTGGCGAGGAAGCTCGACGTTGGCATGGAAGGATGTCCTGTCCCTTCGCCGGCATGACCCGGATCAGGTTCAAAGGGTTCCCGCGGTACGACTTAAGGGGCGGGTGTCTCAGCTCGCTGACCGGAGCTCCCCTCGGAACAGGAGTAATGTAGGCCGCCCAGCGGGGGTGTCAACGCACGCCGGGTGCGGGTGTGTGCGGCAGCCGATGCGGGTGGCAGCGAAAGACGTGCCGGGACAGGAGAACCAGCCCCGAGAGATCAGGCCTCGGCAAAGGCCTCCTTGCCGAACTCCGCCATGCTGACGAGCTTGATGCTACCGGCCTTGTCGCCGATCATCGTCGCAAGCGTACGGCTGAAACTGAGCGCTTCGCGGTGCGTAAGACTATCTCTGAAGCCCAAATCGCCTGCCCCCCAGAAGGCATCGACTCTGCCGATCACCTCTTGCGAGGTGAGAAGTGTCGTCGGTACATCGAAGATGCGGAACGGATCGCCTTTGCCCTTGCGATGCTCCGTGTAGATCGCGATGTTCCGACCGTCTTGGAGCAACACCTGCAGGCGAGTGAATTGCAGGCGGCGCTTCGAACGGCCCTCGACCATCGGTGCAAACTCGTCCTCACCGCCGGTGAACAGGCGCTGGACCTGGTCGCGATTGAGCGGCTTCTCCGGAATCACGATTGAGAGCTTGAAGCCGTGAGCTTTGTTCCAGCCCAAACCCTCCGCGGGTGTCGGACGCGACTTGCGGCGGGGTCCAGCTCCTTCCGCGGGCGCTGTCAGCGCCGGGTTTCCGGAGTTGAAGGCGTTGTAGGTCGGGAGCACGAAATTGTAGTAGTAGCCATGAGCGAGCCCGCTGGCGGGAAGGTCAGAAAAGAAGGCGCTGCGGTCGAAATTGGCGAACGCTTCGGCGATCTGGGCACAGGCGCTGCCGACCGCCGCACGCCAATTGCGGTCGACGCGCCTGGCTTCGTACTTGAGATCATACCCGGCGCCATGAAAATAGCTCGGCAGAACGATCTCGGGCGCGTCCGGTCGGACGATGAAAGTCTTTTTTGTGCCGAGGCGTGACATGCAGGCGCCCAGCTCGAAGATTACGTTGTCGCGCGGCACGTGCTGCTTGTTGGCGCCGTCGGCCGGGCCGAGGCGTATATCGTCATCGCCCAGAACGAGCACCGCCGCGTCGAAGCACAAGAGCTTCTTGAGGAAGGCCCTGAGCGCCTGTTCGTTGGCGGGAAAGAAGCCTTCCTTCCATAGGGTCACGGAAAAGTCGCGCCGGGCGAGTTCGTCGCGGATGGCGTCCGTGACGCCGGATTGGGCGACTTTGCCCGATGAAAAAACCACCAATTCGGGTTTCTCGATGCTGGCCTTGTCGTTCATCGATCGATCTCCCAGCGCGGTTCTCGAGGCTCAGTCTTTGGATCGTTCGTGCGTCTGCTCCGTCGTGGAGGCTCGCTTTTCCGCCGGCTTTCGCCAGTCGCCGAATGACTGCTGTGCGCGCGGGCTCCACGGTGTTTTGCAATGCCAAGCCGATCAGGTCGCACGAGTCCCGTCGCGCGGCGTGCATGTCACCCCCGTCGGGGGGACATCCTTGATGAGCCAGCGGCCACTCTCCTATCGCGAGAGGAGTATACAATATACGCGTATGAATTGCAAAGGGGCGCGTCGACCCTCAAGAAAATCGAGCGATGCGCGAGCGCCGGTCGTGAGGAGGAAGGCTGATCGCGGAACGGTCAAGCGTGGCGGGCCGGCGGATCGCCGTGTATCGGCAGGGGAAGCAAGCGCTCAGACGGCAACCGCATCAAATGATGTGCCAATCCTCCGGACCCGGACCCGGTGGCACGGGGACGCCGCCGATGTGCGGCGCGGCATGTGCGCCTGCCGCGACGGCCTCGTCGTGGTGGCCCACCCTGATGGGGCCGGGTGCGTCCACGAAGCCGCTGCGGCCTCCGCCGCCGCCACCGCTGCCGCCGCCGTGGCCGCTGACATCGACCACCACGGATGAGAGATCCCAGCCGAGCACGTCCATCACTCTGAGGTCGGTGGCGGTGACCGGGTTCACCACGCCGGAGTCGCTGAAGGCCAGAAACGAATCGTCGCCGGCGCTTTCGGCCCAATCGCCGAAGTCGTCGTCCGGACTGTTGTTGAAGTCGTTGAGGTTGGTGACGCCGTTGTCGAGCGAGAAATAACCTTGAGTGGTGCCGACGAAGCTGCGGGCGCCCTCGGCCGTGAACTTGAACAGATCGTAGAGATAGTAGCCGTTCTCCTCGCCGGTCTGGACCTCGTTGCCGATGGCGTTGAGCTCGCGGCCCATGATCTCCGAGAACTCGTGCGCGACGCTGCCCTGGAAGTCGTACTGGCCGGCGGTGATCCCGTCGCTGCGGTCGTAGTCGAACGGCGCGGTGCTCGAAAACGTGGCGGTGCCGTCGAGCGTGGTGGTCGCGCCGAGCAATCCTAAGGCCTTGGCCTCGGCGGGGGTCATCACATAGTGATGGGTCCCCGGGATCGGATCCGTGGCCGGCAGGCTGACGATGGCGTTGCCGTCGTCGGTGGACTTGGAATTGGCCAACAGCGCTGTCGTGATCTGCGAGAAGCTGTAGGTATTGAGCCCGTAGCTGCTCTGGCCGATAAGGTCGTGGCCAAGCCGTGCGAAGTCGACCTGGATGTTGACCGTCACCGGATTGGTGAAGGTCGCTTCGAAGTACTGCTGCACGGCCGCGACCGCGGTCTTGAACTCCGCGGGCGCGCTGGCGACGTTCGCGCCGAAGGTGATGTTGAGAATCATCGCGGGCACTCCGCCGTCGCCTTGCCCGCCACTGTATCATGGAACGCGGGAACACGAGCAACTGCGGATCCGCCGGCCGCGACATGCGAAAGGGGCGGCCGTCCGGCCGCCCCTCGATTCGCCGCCGCGGTGCGTCGTTCAGGCCTTGGCTTGCACCTCGACGCCGGAGCCGGAGACGATGTCGACGTCCTTGGTGTCGCGCAGGAACATCCCGCCGACCACGAGCGTCATCACCGCCACGCCGATCGGATACCAGAGCCCGGCATAGATGTTGCCGCTGGCGGCCACGACAGCGGTGGCCAAGAGCGGGAGCATGCCGCCGAACCAGCCGTTGCCGATGTGGTATGGCAGCGACATCGAGGTGTAGCGGATCTTGGTCGGGAACAGCTCGACCAGGAACGCCGCGATCGGGCCGTACACCATGGTGACGTAGAGCACCATGATCACCAGGATCAGCTCGACCATGACGTAGTTGATCGCGCTCGGGTCGGCGGCCTTGGGATAGCCGGCGGCCGTGAGCGCGGCCTGCCACTTCGCGGCCTCCCAGCCCTCCACCTTGGTCGCGCCGATCGCGACCGCGACCGGCTGGCCGGGCGTGTTCACCGAGGTGAACGACAGGCCGGACTTGGTCAAAAAGTCCTGGGCGCGGTCGCACTCGGAGAACTTCGACCACGGGCCGACGAAGATGTGGAAGTTGCAGGTCGACTGGTCGGCATAGACCGTGATCGGGTTCTTCTGCTGGAACGCCTCGAGCGCCGGGTTGGCGTAGTGCGTCAGGGCGCCGAACAGCGGGAAGTAGGTGACCGCGGCGATCAGGCAGCCCGCGAGGATGATCTTGAGCCGCCCGATGCGGTCCGACAGCCAGCCGAAGAAGATGAACAGCGGCGTGCCGATGAGCAGCGACACCCCGATCAGGGCATAGGCGGTCAGATAGTCGACCTTGAGCGTGATGGTGAGGAAGAACAGGGCGTAGAACTGCCCCGTGTACCACACCACGCCCTGGCCGGCGGTGGCGCCGAGCAGCGCGAGCAGCACGTATTTGTTGTTGGGATAGCGCAGGAAGCTTTCGGTGAGCGGGGCCTTCGAGCCCTTGCCCTCCGCCTTCATGCGCTTGAACACCGGCGACTCGTTGAGCTTGAGCCGGATATAGACCGAGAACACCAGGAGGATCAGCGACACCAGGAACGGGATGCGCCAGCCCCAGTCGGCGAAGGTCTTGGCGTCGATGTGGAAGCGCGCGAGCCCGATCACCAGCAACGCGAGGAAGAAGCCGAGCGTGGCCGTGGTCTGGATGAAGCTCGTGGCATAGCCGCGCTCGTTCGGCCGCGCGTGCTCGGCCACGTAGGTGGCGGCGCCGCCGTACTCGCCGCCGAGCGCCAGGCCCTGCAGCAGGCGCAGGCTCACGAGCAGGACGGGGGCGATCCAGCCGATGGTCTCGAAGGTGGGGAGCAGGCCGACGGCGAAGGTCGCACCGCCCATCACCACGATGGTGACGAGGAAGGTGTATTTGCGCCCGACGAGATCGCCGATGCGTCCGAACACGAGCGCGCCGAACGGGCGCACCAGGAAGCCGGCGGCGTAGGTGGCGAAGGCCGACAGCAGCGCCGCGGTGTCGTTGCCGGGCGGAAAGAACAGCGCGGCGAAGAACGGCGCGAGCGTGGCGTAGAGATAGAAGTCGTACCACTCGAACACGGTGCCGAGCGAGGACGCGAAGATGACGCGGCGCTCGTCCGCCGTCATCCCTTGCGTCGATGGGCGGGTCAAGGTCAGCGTGGTCATGGGAGTCTCCCCCAGGAGGTCTGCGGTCATCGAGGAGTTCGCGATCCGAACCGCCCCATGCGCCCACGCTGCCGCAGCGCACAATATCCGTCTGTGCGGCTCTGGTCGTAGGCCGAAAGTTTGAAGGTTGCCTATCTGCCTAATTTCGTTTGATTTTATCGTTCCTCGTGACCTTCGCACTGGCGGTTCGGAAATTGGTCTTACGCCTAATGTCGCATCGCAGCGAGGAACGAATGCACTCGTGTCCCGGGCGAGTGGAGCAGCGGAACGAGACACCGATCTCGGGCTTGCCCGAGATCGGCGCTCAAAGCACGCAAGTCGGGTAAACCCGACTTGCGTGGACCCGGCGCAAGACTCGCGAAGCGCAATATCATTTCAACGAACACGAAGCCGTCGCGTGGCCCCTGGGTCCCGACTCTCGCCACCCCGGATCAAGTCCGGATCAAGTCCGGGGTCGCTCGTCCGGGACACGAGAGTGCTTACATCGCCAATTCGTCGGTCAGATCACGCCATTGCGGGTTCGGTCCCTGCGCATGTCGCGGACGTTCGATGTCGCGGTATACGAACCTGGGGCCTGTCTCGGCGTTCGCAGAACGGGTGTTACTGAATATTGGCGTCGGAATACCGTTAAGCGCGTGTACTCATAAACTGCCCAACCATGTCCGCTTTCGGGCAAACCGGACACTGAGCCGACATCGCCGAACGACCGAAGTCTGACCCACTCCGGACCTTGGCGGTGGGTCCCTTTTTCACTACCATCGGTTCGTACACCAACATATCGAAATGGCCCCCAGCGACGGCAAAGTTTTTTAGGATAGTTACTTCGAACAGCTTTGGCTGCTGTGAATGCCCCGCACCGTCGGGCTGATCCATCGCAAACTGTGGAGGTAGACACGCAGTGCGTCGTCAGAGGTTCTGATCATGTCTCGTAATCTCGCGGCTCTCATGCATGAGTTGGGTCCGGACTTTGCGGCACGGGCCGCTCGCTGTGATAACGAGGACCTGTTCGTCGTCGAAAACTACGTGGCACTAAAGAAGCATGGCGTGTTGACCGCTGGCATTCCCGCCGAGCTCGGTGGCGGTGGCGCCGAGCACCGCGAGCTCGGCGAGATGCTGCGTGTCCTCGCCCGCTATTGTGGTTCAACCGCGCTCGCCCTGTCGATGCACACGCATCAGGCGGCAACGGCCGTGTGGCGCTGGCGGCGCGATCCGGCACCAATCGAGACGCTCCTGCGGAACGTCGTCACTCAGAACCTCGTGCTCGTCAGCAGCGGTGGCTCGGACTGGATTGCGGGGTCGGGCAAGGCTGACCGCGTCGCCGGCGGCTGGCGTATCACCGCACGCAAGATTTTTGCCAGCGGGGTTCCGGTCGGCGACGTACTTGTCACCAGTGCCGTGTGGGACGATCCCGAGAGCGGATCGACCGTGCTGCATTTTCCGCTCTCGCTCGGGGCCAGCGGTGTCACGGTCCTCGATACCTGGCGCGTACTTGGCATGCGCGGAACGGGTTCCCACGACATCGCCATCGACGGCGCATTCGTCCCAGACGCTGAGATACTGCTGCGCCGTCCGCAAGGTAAGTGGCATCTGTTATTCCATGTCATCTCCCTTCTCGCTATTCCGCTCATCTATTCGGTCTATCTCGGCATTGCCGAAGCAGCTCGCGACATTGCTCTTGAACGTGCCCGTGGCCGCCGCGATGGACAGGATGTCTCCTACCTCTTCGGCGAATTGGAGAACGAGCTCGCGACAGCGCGATTTGCTCATCGCGATATGCTCGACGCCGCCGCAACGGCAGAGCCCAGCGAGCAAACGACGAACCGCATCATGGCTGGCCGCACGATCCTCGCCCGTTCGGTCATTCGCTCAGTCGAGAAGGCGATGGAAGTGGCAGGCGGGGCGGCCTTCTATCGCGACCTAGGGCTGGAGCGCCGTTTCCGCGATGTGCAAGCTGCACGCTTTCATCCGCTCCAGGAAAAGGCGCAGCTTCGCTATGCGGGCCGGATTGCACTCGGGTTAGACATCAACGGCTGAGGCAGCCCTGCTGATAATTTCATGCGTTGACCGTTCTTGAATGACCGCTTTTGGCACATCGCGTCGAGTGAACGGTCCACCCAAGATGTCGGGAATCTGGGGGATAAGCGGACCCGCGGCCGACGCTAACTCGACGCGAATGACCCAACTGAGACATAGGCGGCTCAGGCTTTTCGCGGCGCAAAACTACACCATTGCATCCCCATTTCGCTGGTCGCAATTTCTTCTCAATTCACAGGACGCACGCGGTTCTGCGTCATTGACTCGCGTGAAGCATCTGCCAGCTCGGCAATGCGATTGTCGGCACGGCGGAGCCGCCGACAGAGCTCGCGTTTGATATTCTGCATCACCATCACATACGCGTAGATGTCGGCCTTATAGTATGTGTAGAGGTTTCGGGCCGTCAGCTCGTACAGCACGGTTGGGCCGTCCGCGACGACGGTGGCTGATCGATTCTGCACGTCAATGAGCGTCATTTCGCCGAAAAAATCACCAGGCCCGAGACCCGTCATGCGAATCGCGCGCCCCGACTCCCCGAGCTTGCTCACCACGAGCTCGCCGGAATGAACAATATACATTGAGCGTCCCGGTTCTCCTTCCGCTACGACAGTCGCACCGGCGTCGAAGCGGCGCTCGACCAGCATTGAGATCAGGAGATCGAGACTTGCGTCTGAGAGGCCACCGAAGAAAGGTGTAGCGACCAAGAACGCCTTCAGATCGGGCGAACTGACACCCATCAGCCAAATATACTCCCGCTTCCGGAACTTGACAGCACCTTATCGCCTTCCGGGCATCCAGCTCGACGCGAATGACTCCTTGCAGACAATGGGCGGCCGGGAATCAGTTCACCTCGATGCCCTGGGCCTCGATCACCTTGCCCCACTTGTCGACTTCTTCAGCGATGTGTTTTGCGAACCCGTCCGCAGTCAACGGCATAGGCTCGACGCCCAACTGGGACAATCGCTCCTTCACCATGGGATTGGCGAATGCCTCGTTCGTCGCATCGCTGAGCGTCTTGATAATCTCGGGCGGCGTCTTGGCGGGGGCGCCGAGTCCATACCAGCCGAACGCATCGTACCCCGTCACAAACTCGCCGATGGCCGGCACGTCCGGCAGCGCCGCCGTGCGCTGCGCGGTGGTTACCCCCAGGGCGCGCAGCTTCCCTTCGCGGATCAGCGGCAGCGCCTGCGCGATCGGATTGAAAAAGACCTGTATCTGTCCGGTGAGCAAATCGGGCATGTGATTGCCGCGATACGGAACGTGAACCATTTTGGTTCTGGTCATCAGCTGAAACAGCTCGCCGCAGACATGGGGCGAGCCTCCGATGCCGGCCGAGCCCATGTTGACCTTGCCGGGATTGGCCTTGAGATAAGCAGTGAACTCGGACAGCGTCTTGGCTGGGAACGATGGCGGCACGACGATGACGAAGGGAGTTTTGGCGATGCCCGCGATCGGCGCGATATCGCGTATGAAATCGAAGTTGAGATTCCGGTAGAGCGCGACGTTCACCGCGTTGGTCGAGACTGGCATCAGGATCGTGTAGCCGTCGGATTCGGCCTTCGCGACGTATTCGGTGGCGAGGTTGCCGCCGGCGCCCGGCTTGTTCTCGATCACGAATTGCTGACCGAGGCGTTCCGACAGATGTTGCCCGGCAAGCCGCGCAATGATGTCAGGCGCGCTGCCGGCTGGGAACGTGACGATCAGACGTACCGGTCGCGCCGGATAGGATTGCGCCCAAGCGAAGCGGGATAAGGCCGGGAGCGCGGTAGTGGCTCCCGCCAGACGCAGAAATCGACGACGTGAAGGTGTCATAACGTTCCCTCCCTGGGATGCAGCGGGATGACGATGCACGGCCGGCGCGCCAGCGCGGACGGGATGATCCTTGGATCACTCCGGCTTGATGCCGGCGGACTTGATCACCTTGCCCCATTTCTCGGTTTCGTCGGCGATGAACTTACCGAAATCGGCAGGCGAGCCTGCAAGCACTGTGCCGCCCACGTCCGAAAGCCTCGCCTGCAGCTTCGGGTCGGCGAGGCCGGCATTGATCTCCTTATTGAGCTTGTCGATCACCTCAACGGGCGTAGTCCTGGGCGCACCGATGCCGTACCAGACGCTCGCCTCGTAGCCCGGCAAGAACTCACCCACGGTCGAGATGCCCGGCAGCAGCTCGTCTGAGCGCGTCGCGGTCGTTAGCGCCAGCGCGCGCAGCCCACCAGCCCTGATATACTCGATCGACGAGATAGTGGTGGCGAACATAACCTGCACCTGCCCGGCGATGAGATCGGGGAGCGCCGGCCCGCCACCATGATAGGGCACGTGGACCATGTCGACGCCGGCCATCATCTTGAAAAGCTCGCCCGCAATGTGGCTCACGGTGCCGGTGCCCGCCGACGCCATGTTGAGTTTGCGGGGATTGGCCTTGGCATAGTCGATGAACTCAGGAACCGACTTGGCCGGAACCGAAGAGTTCACCACCATGACGAGGCTGCCTCGGGTGACGCTCGCGACCGGCGCGATGTCGCGGATGAAATTGTGGTTGAGCTTCTCGTACAACGTCGCGTTGATCGCGTTGTAGCCGCCGACCAGGAGGAGCGTGTACCCGTCCGGCGGCGCATTCACGACCATTTCCGTACCAATATTGCTGCCAGTTCCCGGCCGGTTCTCGGTGACAAATTGCTGGCCGAGCCGCTCCGACAGCCACTTACCGATCCGGCGCGCCGTGATGTCGGACGCGCCGCCGAGAGCGAATGGGACGATGATCCGCACGGGCTGCGTCGGATAGGCTTGCGCGCGCGCAATCCGCGAAACGGCAGGCAGCGCGGCAGCGCCGGCAGCCAGATGCAGAAATTGTCTTCGGTGGGGAAGTTTCATTGGCGTCCTCCTCCCTGATCGAGCACGCGCTAAAAAGGGCGCGGGCGCGCGACGCGAGCGTGGATAGACCGCACAAATGATGGTCTGAGTGGATGCCCGCCGACGGCATCAGCCTGCCGCCAAAAAAGGACTTCGGCACGTCCCGCCGGGGCGGCTCGAAGGTTAGGCTACATTACGGCACAACCGGGCGGAAGGGGTCATGACCGCTTGTGGCAGATACTGTTGCAAAAGTCGCCGCGGCGCGTTGTGGAATTCAAATTTGAAACAATTGAATCGGGACGTGCGCACTCTTGAATCGATTCGCAAAAGCCATCAACGCACTTCATTCTGCAACAAAATCTGCCAGCTGCGGACATGCCGCCGCGTTGGCTCTGGGCAGCAACGTGCCAACAGTCGACACTAGCGTTCGATCGGATTAATTACGTTCAACGTGCAGTGCAGTTGTTGAGAATCATCAGCTTCTTTGCGATCGGGCTCGTTTTCCAATCCCTTTTGCTGATTGTGCCAATACGCAAGCTCCGCAGCAAATCCGTTTCTGCTTTTCCTGACCCGGTCGGCGTTGGCGGAGACTGATCTGTCGCGACAGATCGTCGCGACAGATCAAGGTGGTGGTGCTTATCACAGCGACGGTATGATCTAGGGTCAATTTCAACAAAGTTGAGGGGAACAAGCCATGAAACCAAGAATCTGGTTGCTTCCGGCAACTATCGCTATGCTTTCTCTCGTCGCCGTACCGCGAGCGCCGGCGGATGAATTTTACGAGGGTAAGACCGTCACCTTTGTTGTGGGCTTCTCACCCGGCGGAGGCTTTGACACGTATACCCGCCTGATAGCGCGGCACATCGGAAAGCATATCCCCGGCAATCCCACGGTGGTGGTGGAAAACAGAACCGGAGCCGGAAGCCTGATCGCAGCCAATTATATCTACAATCAGGCCCCGCGCGACGGGACGGTGATCGGCAACTGGATCGGGCCCTTGGTACTGCAACAGGTGCTGGGGAACAAAGCGGCCAAGTTTGACGGGAGAAATTTTGGCTGGCTCGGAGTGCCTACGCCTGACTCAGGCGTCTGCGCTTTAACTAAAGCCAGCGGCATTAACACGATGGACGACTGGTTTAAGTCCCAGCGGCCGATCAAGATTGGAGGCACGGCTCCCGGCTCCACCACAGACGATGTGCCAAGGCTTGTGCAGGAGGCGCTAGGGATTCCGATGAAACTCGTTGAGGGTTACGCAGGCACCTCCAAGGTTCGACTGGCGGCTGAGTCCGGAGAGATTGATGGCGGTTGCTGGGCTTGGGAATCGATCAAGCCGACGTGGGCAAAGGGGCTTCAGGCGGGTGAGGTGCACATCGTTCTGCAGACGACTGAGAAGGCCCATCCGGACCTCAAGAATGTGCCTCTGGCAATGCAGTATGCCAAGAGCGACGAGGCGCGGGCGCTTCTTGGTATCGCCCATGGTCCTTATTCTCTGGGAGCGCGGCCTTACACTGTGCCGCCCGGTGTTCCTCCAGATCGTCTCCAACTTCTCCAAAAGGCCTTCATGGAAACGCTGCACGATCCAGATCTCCTGAAGGAAGCGCAAAAATCCCAGGTGGACATCGATCCAGTGGATGGCCCCACTGTGGCAAAGACGATGGCCGGTCTTTACGAGCTCAGTCCAGCATTCAAGTCCAAATTGACAAAGCTTTTGATACCCGGGAGTGAGAAAAAAATGTAACGGGCGGCCAACAGTCCCATCTTCCGCGCGGGGCGCGGCGGTTGCCGCGTGCTCCGCTGGAATTCTGCGATGGTCGATATCCTCGATTCCTGCCTCCACGGTCTGATCCAGCTCTTTACCTTGAAGGCATTCGCGCTCCAGTTGGCGGGGATTACCATCGGCTTCGTGGTGGGAATCCTGCCGGGCCTAGGCGGGCCGGTCACTCTGGCCCTAATGCTTCCTTTTATTTTCTCAATGACGCCCGTGGAGGCTTTTTCTTTTCTCCTAGGGATGGCGGCTGTTACCGCCACCACGGGTAACATCACGTCGATCCTCTTCGGCGTCCCGGGAGAACCCATCACCGCCTCCATGGTTGTCGACGGCCATCCCATGGCCAAGAAAGGGGAGGCTGGGCGCGCCCTTGGAGCGGCTCTGATGAGCTCGTTTGTGGGAGCGATTTTTGGCGCGTTGTGTCTGGCAATCTCCATCCCGCTCGTGAGGCCGCTGGTCTTGTCCGTAGGTTCGCCCCAGTACTTCATGTTCGCCATCCTGGGCGTAGCGTTCCTGGCTTCCCTGACCGGCGGATCTGTCATCAAGGGGCTCATCGCAGCCTGCCTCGGGTTCTTGTTTGCTTTGGTGGGTCTCGATCCCATTTCCGGCACCGAGAGATATACCTTCGACACTCTCTATCTCTGGGACGGAATTCGTTTGGTGCCCGCGACGCTCGGCCTGTTCGCGATTCCCGAGATCATCGATATGGCGGTTGCCGGGACGAGCATTGCCACGTCCGATGTTGGGAAAATCGGCGGCGTCCTCCAAGGGATCAAGGATACCTTCCGCCATTGGGCCTTGGTCATGCGCTGTAGCGCTCTCGGCGCCTACATCGGTATCCTTCCTGGCATGGGCGGCGGCACATCCCAGTGGGTCGCTTATGCCCACGCCGTTCAAGGCTCACGCGATAAAGATCGCTTTGGCAAAGGCGCGGTCGAAGGAGTCTTGGCCCCAGGCGCGGGGACCCATTCCACCCTTGGCGGCGACATGGTCCCCACCGTCGCCTTTGGCATTCCCGGTGGCGTGACCACGGCGATCCTGTTGGGCGCTTTTCTCATTCAAGGCCTGGTTCCGGGGCCGCCGATGCTTGTCCCGGAGGCCAAAGGCGGCCACCTCTCGCTGACGTTTTCCTTCGTTTGGATCATTGTCGTTTCCAACATCATCACGACGGCAATCTGTTTTCTCTTTCTCGGAAAAATCGCCAGGATCACCCAGGTCCGAAGCAGCCTGGTGATTCCGTTCATCCTACTTCTGATTTACCTCGGTGCCTTTGCGGAAAACAACGCCTTCGGCGACGTCGTGGTCATGCTCGTCTTTGGGGCGCTGGGTTGGGTCATGGTTCAGACGGACTGGCCCCGTCCTCCGCTGATCTTGGGGTTGGTGTTAGGATCGCTGGCGGAACAGAACCTCTTTCTTTCCATCGACAATTACGGGATGGATTGGCTCGGCTTCCCCAGCGTCATAGCTCTCTTTGCTTTGACTGTGCTGGGGACATTCTATCCGCTGTTTCAGAGATGGCGGGAAAAGAGGAACAAGCCCCAGTACAAACAAATAGCAGAGGTCGCGGAACTCCAAGCCAAGGAAGCCGTCCCGGTCTCGATCTGGTTTCCGATCTTCAGTCTATTTTTGGTCGCTCTGTTCGCGTGGGCGCTGTGGCAGGCTTGGGGCTGGGAATTCCGTGCGGGTCTTTTTCCCTGGGTCGTCGGATTCTTGGGTTTACCGCTCGCGTTCCTTCAGTTGAATCTGGATATTGCAGGCGCTGTCAAAACGATCGGCCATGGCCTGGTTAGAGCATGTGACCAGGAGGCCACGCGCTTGACGCGCGAGACCGTCAAAATCTCCGCTTGGATACTGGGCTACTTTGTCGCCATCTGGTTGCTTGGATTTTCCGTAGCCGTAGCGGCTACGACTTTTCTCTACCTCAAGCTGGCGAAAGAGCGATGGCTAATTACGCTTGTTCTCACGCTTTTCGCCTGGGTTTCTTTTTACGCCCTGTTTGTCTACCTCTTGCATGTGCCGTTTCCCGAAGGCCAGCTGTTTGCTTGGTTTCGATAACGAGCGCCGCGATCACATCAATCTCAAGATCGCGAACATGCTCGGTGAGCATGGCGAGCTTGAACATGCGGTCGCGACCCGTTTGATGGTCACCGCCGCGCAGGGTCTAGTGCTTCCCGTCCAGAAGCGAGTCGGCTCCGAGGAGTGGCATGGCGGGATGTCATCCGTTCGAGGCGACGAAGAGCTCGCTGCGGCTTGGCTCCATCGTGATTTGATCCGTGCTTCAATGGCAAGAAATGCAAGGTAAATTAATGCACCAGTTGGCGCTGAGGTCTTCTCCCTAGCCCAACAACAATTCGAAAAGTACGGGTTGCGAGCAAGCAATAAACCTTGCGATTTCAATCACATAAAAAATCCGTACCAAATTCCCGTAGTCCAGAGGTCGAGAGAAAAACCGCGGAGAGAGAATACAGGCGACGCTGTTTGCAGGTTCGGCGGTGCAGAGCTTCGCAGGGAAAGTCCCGCAAAACGCGGAGATTTTCACGTCGTCGTATCGCAAGAGAGAAAGTTAGCGACGACGCGCTTGGCGGAGCGAGTGGGATTCGAACCCACGATACGGTTTCAGATATGCGCGTTTTTTTCAATGGCTTGTTGGCAAGCGAGCGCTTACGACGATGTCCCACAGGCGTAGCGCTGGAGCGTGGGTGAGATGTGTTTGACGATCTCTTCCGGGGACATTTCGGCGAGCGGTGAAATCTTCAAAATGTACCGGCACAGCGCTAGGCCGAGCAACTGAGAAGTCACTAGGGCGGCGCGCTCGCGTGCAGTTGCCCGGTTGCCGACGCGAGCAAACGCAGGCACGACCTGAGCAGCGATCAGCTTACGGATCCTGCTTGCGGCGTATTCGTTCGAAGCTGCCGATCGGAGCAAGACCGTCATGCCGGTAAACCCTTCCCCCAGTTCAAGGAAGCGCCGGACCAGAGTCTCGCCTAATTGCGAGCGTTTGATCTTAGCAAGATCGGGTACTTTTAAGTCGAAGGCGGCGGCCCGCACGAACAGCTCGTCCTTGCTGCCGAAATAGCGAATCACGAGGGCCGGGTCGACAGATGCCTTGGCGGCTATCTCGCGCACGGTTGTGCGCTCATGGCCATGTTCAGCAAAGAGTTTTTGCGCTGCATCGAGGATCGCTGCACGTGTTCGGTCAGATTTTCGGACCTTGTGCATTTCGACGCCCCACTGCGATATTTTGTCAACGGCCATTGACAAATATAGAGCCCGCTTAATATGTCAATGCGTGTTGATAAAATGCGGTCCATGGATTTTTCGTGCCCCATCGAGCCTTGCGAACAAACCGACAACCAGGGGCCATTGTTATGCCCGCCTCGCGCTGCGCCAGTGGGTGCTCACAAGCTCGCCCCCCCCTGAGATAGGGGCAGAAAACTCAGCATTCGTGATCGAGATCGCCTTCTAACAATTGTGGCGGCTTTTACGATTTCAGTCTCGGTATTGTCATGTCAGACAGCAGAT
>Ga0081455_10004237_pt1 | contig 16172 bp, 13 predicted proteins | sample TabmetS3T2R1_FD_70207 | JGI IMG/M metagenome (GOLD analysis project Ga0081455, IMG submission 70207) | Tabebuia heterophylla rhizosphere microbial communities from the University of Puerto Rico - S3T2R1 | ecosystem: Host-associated > Plants > Roots > Rhizosphere ... | reverse complement strand
CGCATCCTGCCATGTTCGATGGCTTCTCCGCCCTGCTTGGCGCGCTCGACCATCCCGGCTGGCCTGTGATCTATGTGCGTCTGGAGCTTGGCCTGCTGCAGGAGCTGGGCTTCGGGCTCGATCTCACAAAGTGTGCGGCAACCGGCGCCACCGAGGACCTGGCCTATGTCTCGCCCAAGACCGGGCGGGCGGTGAGCCGGGCGGCGGCCGGGCCCTACAAGGAGAAGCTGATCGAATTGCCGGCCTTTTTGTCCACCGGCGGCCTGCCGGCGGACAACGAGGAGCTGCGCAAAGGCCTCGATTTGACGGGCTATTTCCTCGAGCGGCACGTGTTTTGGCCACACAACAAGCCCTTGCCTGCCGCGCGGGCGAGATTTATGGAAACGCTCTCCCTGTCGGGGAGGCACTAACAACGGTCGCGGGCCAACCGCGGTCCATCCCCTCTGAAGTCGTAAATGGCAAAACGCAGCACTAACGTCGTCCCGCTGGCGGTCGTGAAGCCGGTGCAGTTCGGAGAGGCGCTCAGCGAGCGCTATCTCTCCTATGCGCTGAGCACCATCATGGCGCGCTCGCTGCCCGACGTGCGCGACGGCCTGAAGCCGGTGCATCGCCGCCTGCTCTACGCCATGCGCCAGCTGCGGCTCGATCCCAACAGCGCCTTCAAGAAGAGCGCGCGCGTGGTCGGCGACGTCATCGGCCAGTATCACCCGCACGGCGACCAGTCGATCTACGACGCGCTGGTGCGTCTCGCCCAGGATTTCGCCGCGCGCTATCCGCTGATCGAAGGGCAGGGCAACTTCGGCAACATCGACGGCGATAACCCGGCGGCCATGCGCTACACCGAGGCGCGCCTCACCGAGGTCGCCGAGGCGCTGCTGGCTGGCATCGACGAGGATGCCGTCGACTTCCGGCCCAATTACGACGGCTCGACCGAAGAGCCCGTCGTGCTGCCCGGCGGCTTCCCCAATCTGCTGGCCAACGGCGCGGCCGGCATCGCCGTCGGCATGGCGACCTCGATCCCGCCGCACAATGCGGGCGAGCTGTGCGACGCGCTGCTGCACCTGATCCGCACGCCCAATGCGCGTCTCGAGACCCTGGTCGACCTGGTCAAGGGGCCGGACTTCCCGACCGGCGGCATCCTGGTCGAGCCGCGCGAGTCGATCGTCGAGGCCTACAAGACCGGCCGCGGAGTCTTCCGCTTGCGCGCCCGGTGGGAGAGGGAGGAGCTGCCGCGCGGCCAGTACCGCATCATCGTCACCGAGATCCCCTACCAGGTCCAGAAGGGCAAGCTGATCGAGCGCATCGCCGAGATCATCAACGCCAAGAAGCTGCCGATCCTCGAGGACGTGCACGACGAATCGGCCGAGGACGTGCGCATCGTGCTCGAGCCGCGCACCGGCAACGTGCCGGCCGAGCTCTTGATGGAGCAGCTCTACAAGCAGACCGATCTCGAGATCCGCTTTCCGCTGAACCTCAACGTCCTCGACAAGGACAACACGCCGCGTGTGATGGACCTGCGCGAGGCGCTGCAGGCCTTCCTCGACCATCGCCGCGACGTGCTGGTGCGACGGTCCACCTTCCGCCTGGCCGAGATCGAGCGGCGGCTGGAGATCCTCGACGGCTACCTGATCGCCTATCTCAACGTCGACAAGCTGATCAAGATCATCCGCGAGGAGGACGAGCCCAAGCCCGTGATGATGCGGACCTTCCGGCTCAGCGACCTGCAGGCCGAGTCGATCCTGAACATGCGCCTGCGCGCTTTGCGCCGGCTGGAGGAGTTCGAGATCAAGGGCGAGCATCGCAAGCTCACCGGCGAGCGCAAGGACATCAAGGCGCTCCTGAAGGACGAGAAGCTGCAGTGGGACGCGATCTCGGCCGAGGTCAAGGAGATCCAGCGCAAGTTCGGCGCGAAGACCGAGCTCGGCCGCCGCCGCACCGAGCTCTCCGACGCGCCGGTCGAGGTCGAGCACGCGATCGAGGATTTCGTCGAGCGCGAGCCGGTTACGATCGTGTGCTCGGAGAAGGGCTGGATCCGCGCCGCCAAGGGCCATCTCGACGACAAGGCCATCGCGGATTTCAAGTACAAGGAGGGCGACGGCCCGCGCTTTGCCGTCCACGCCCAGTCGATCGACAAGATCCTGGTGTTCGCCACCAACGGCCGTTTCTACACCTTGGGCGCCGACAAGCTGCCGAGCGCGCGCGGCCACGGCGAGCCCATTCGTCTGATGATCGAGCTCGGCAACGAGCAGGACATCCTGACTCTGGAAGTGTTCAAGGGCGGCCGCAAGTTCCTGGTCGCCTCGGACGCCGGTCGCGGCTTCATTGTGCCCGAGGACGAGGTCGTGGCGCAGACCAAGAACGGCAAGCAGGTGCTGAACCTCTCGGGCAACGAGAAGGCGCAGGCCTTCGCCGTCGTGCCGGAGGACGCCGATTCCATTGCGGCGCTGAGCGAGGGCCGCAAGCTCCTGATCTTCCCGCTCGAGCAGGTGCCGGAGATGGGCCGCGGCCGCGGCGTGCTGCTGCAGAAGTCCAAGGCCGACCGCCTGTCCGACGCGCAGGCCTTCACGCTCGCCGAGGGGCTGCCGTGGGGCAACCGGGTCATTGCCGCCAATGAGCTGAAGTTCTGGCGCGGCGAGCGCGCCCAGGCCGGCCGCATGCCCGAGAAAGGCTGGCCGCGCGCGAAACGCTTCAAGGACTAGAGCGCATGGATCTGACGCTGCTGTGGAAGACGGTGCTGATCGGCATCGTCGAGGGCCTCACCGAGTTCCTGCCCGTTTCCTCGACAGGCCACATCATCCTGGCGGAGGAGGTGCTGGGCTTCGAAAGCCCGCCCGGCAAGGTGTTCGAGATCGTGATCCAGCTCGGTGCGATTCTCGCGGTGTGTGTCCTCTATCGCGCCAAGATCTGGAGCACCATCATCGGCGTCCTGAAGCGCGAGCCGCTCGCACTGCGTTTTGCCATGGCGGTGGTCGTGGCCTTCCTGCCGGCGGCCATCATCGGCGCGGCGGCGTATCGCTACATCAAACCGCTCCTCGGCAGCCCCGCCGTGGTGGCGGTGGCGCTGATCCTGGGCGGCATCGCCATCTTGGGCATCGAGCGCTATGCGCTCAGGCCGCGCACCAAGTCGCTCGACGATATCGGCTTTCGGACCGCGCTGTTCGTCGGCATCTGCCAGTGCCTGGCGATGATTCCCGGCGTGTCGCGCTCGGGCGCTACCATCATGGGGGCGCGGGCTTTTCGCGTAGATCGTGCGACGGCGGCCGAGTTCTCCTTCTTCCTGGCTATCCCGACGATGCTCGGGGCCACGGTCTACGACCTCTACAAGAACTGGTCGACGCTGGACTGGCACGGCGGCGGCATGATCGCTCTCGGCTTTGTGGCGGCCTTCCTTTCTGCACTGGTCGTGGTCCGTGCCTTCGTGAAGTTCATCAGCCGCCACGGCTTCGGTGTATTTGCCTGGTACCGGATTGCAGTTGGCGCATTGGCGCTCGCCTTGCTGATCATGCGTTGACGCTTTTGCCCTCTCGGGGCGCGTGCCATAAGCCCGCGCAAATCCAACTTTCCTTCGGAGTCTTCGTCTTATGCAACGTCGCAAGTTCATTCGTTCGGCCGGACTCGGCGCGGCTTCGGCCGCTGCCGTCGGGACGATCGCGGCCCCCGCCATCGCGCAGTCGGCGCCCGAGCTGAAGTGGCGTCTCGCCTCGAGCTTCCCCAAGTCGCTGGACACCATCTTCGGCGCGGCTGAGATCTTCGCCAGGTACGTCGCCGAGGCGACCGACAACAAGTTCCAGATCCGCCTGTTTGCAGCCGGCGAGATCGTGCCCGGCCTGCAGGTCGCCGATGCCGTGCAGAACGGCACCGTCGAGATGGGCCATACCGCCTCCTACTACTACGTCGGCAAGGATCCGACCTTTGCGCTCGATTGCGCCGTGCCGTTCGGGCTGAATGCGCGCCAGCAGGATGCCTGGATGAACTGGGGCGGCGGCCGCGAGGCGCTGGCCGACTTCTTCAAGGACTACAACATCCACGCCATCCCCTGCGGCAACACCGGCGGCCAGATGGGCGGCTGGTTCCGCAAGGAGATCAAGACGGTCGACGACCTCAAGGGCCTCAAGATGCGCACCTCGGGCTTTGCCGGCGAGGTCCTGAGCAAGCTCGGGGTCGTGCCGCAGCAGATCGCCGGCGGCGACATCTATCCGGCGCTGGAGAAGGGCGCCATCGATGCCGCCGAATGGGTCGGCCCGTATGACGACCAGAAGCTCGGCTTCAACAAGGTCGCGCAGTACTACTACTATCCCGGCTGGTGGGAAGCAGGCCCGCAGCTCTCGGCCTACGTCAACCTGGCCAAGTGGAACGAGCTGCCCAAGCCGTACCAGGCAATCGTCGAGGCGGCCGCCGCCAAGGCGCACACTGCCATGGTCTCCAAGTACGACACCCAGAACCCCAAGGCGCTGCGCGAGCTGGTGGCGGCGGGCACCAAGCTCACGCCGTTCAATGCCGCGATCCTGGAGGCCTGCTACGCCGCGGCCAACCAGGTCTACGGCGAGACGATGGCCAAGAACGCTCGCTTCAAGAAGATCTACGACCAGTGGAAGCAGTTCCGGACCGAGGAGGTGCTGTGGTTCCGCGTCGTCGAGAACACGCTCGACAATTTCATGGCCCGGCTGTCGGCCGGCAATAAGCTTTAAACAACGGCCAAGAGGGGGCTTCACTCATGCAACGTCGTAAATTCTTGCGCACCGCCGGTGTCGGCGGTGCCAGCGTGGCGGCTGCCGGTACACTTGCGGCGCCGGCGATCGCCCAGTCGATGCCGGAGATCAAATGGCGATTGGCCTCGAGCTTTCCCAAGTCGCTCGACACGATCTATGGCTCGGGGGAGGAGTTCGCCAAGCGCGTGGCGGCGATCACCGACAACAAGTTCCAGATCCGTGTCTTCGCCGCGGGCGAGATCGTACCCGGCCTGCAGGTCGTCGATGCCGTGCAGAACGGGACCGTCGAATGCGGCCATACGGCCGCCTACTATTACGTCGGCAAGGATCCGACCTTCGCCTTCGACACAGCCGTGCCGTTCGGGCTGAACACGCGCCAGCACAATGCCTGGGTCTACTACGGCGGCGGGCTCGAGCTGATGCGCGAGTTCTACAAGGATTACAACATCATCTCCTTCCTGCTCAGCAACACCGGCGGCCAGATGGGCGGCTGGTGGCGCAAGGAGATCAAGACGCCCGAGGACCTGAAGGGCGTGAAGATGCGCATCGGCGGCTTCGCGGGCCAGGTTCTGAGCAAGCTCGGCGTGGTGCCCCAGCAGCTCGCCGGCGGCGACATCTATCCGGCGCTGGAGAAGGGCACGATCGATGCGGCCGAATGGGTCGGTCCGTACGACGACCAGAAGCTCGGCTTCAACAAGGTCGCGCAGTACTACTACTACCCTGGCTGGTGGGAAGGCGGCGCGGCGCTGTCGCTCTACGTCGGGCTCAAGGCCTACGAGGCGCTGCCGCCGCTCTACAAGGAAGCCATCGCCACGGCCGCCGGCGACACCAACGTCAGGTCTGTCGCCAAGTACGACCAGCTGAATCCCAAGGCGCTGCGTGAGCTGGTGGCGGCGGGCACCAAGTTCCTGCCGTTCCCGCAGTCGGTGATGGAAGCCTGCTTCAACGCCGCCAACGAGCTCTATGCCGAGACGGTGGCGAAGAACCCGAAATTCAAGAAGGTGTTCGAGGCCTGGAAGCCCTTCCGCAACGAGGAGGTGCTGTGGTTCCGCGTCGTCGAGAACACCTTCGATAACTTCATGGCGCGCCAGTCGGCTGCCAACAAACTCTGACTGTCTTGCCGGCCCTCCCTTGCCGTGTCAGTCTGATTCCGCTGAGTGGAATCTCTGCTCGGCCAGGGAGGAAAAAATGCAACGTCGCAAATTCTTGCGCGCCGCTTCGGCCGGCGCCGGTAGCGTCGCGTCCGTAAGCATGCTTGCCGCACCGGCGATCGCTCAGTCGATGCCTGAATTGAAGTGGCGAATGGCCTCGAGCTTTCCGAAGTCTCTCGACACGTTGTATGGCGCGGGAGAGGTCTTCACGAAATGCCTCGCCGAGATGTCGGACAACAAATTCCAGATTCGCCTCTTCGCCGCCGGCGAGATCGTTCCGGGCCTGCAGGTGCTCGACGCCGTGCAGAACGGCACCGTCGAGATGGGCCACACTGCAGGAGGCTACTATGTCGGCAAGGATCCAACCTTCGCCTTCGAGACCGCGGTGCCGTTCGGCACCAACTCCCGGCAACAGGACGCCTGGCTGAACTGGGGCGGCGGGCGCGAGCTACTGGCCGAGTTCCTTAAGGACTACAACGTCCATGCCCTGTCCATGGGCGGCACCGGCGCCCAGATGGGTGGCTGGTTCCGCAAGGAGATCAAGACCGTCGAAGACATGAAAGGCCTGAAGTTTCGCATCTTCGGGCTGGCAGGCGAGGTGTGCGCCAGACTCGGCGCCGTGCCGCAGGTGCTCGCCGGCGGTGATATCTACCCGGCGCTGGAGAAGGGCACAATCGACGCGGCCGAATGGGTCGGTCCCTACGACGACCAGAAGCTCGGCTTCAACAAGATCACGCAGTTCTACTACTATCCCGGTTGGTGGGAAGGTGGCCCGCAGCCGTCGACCTACATCAACCTTGGCAAGTGGAAGGAGCTGCCGCGGGGCTACCAGACGATGATCGAAGCCGCCGCCGACCGGGCGAAATATTGGATGCTGTCCAAGTACGATGCCGAGAATCCCAAGGCGCTGCGCCAGCTGATGGCCAGCGGCACCAAGCTGATGCCCTTCCCGCAACCGGTCATGGAGGCTGCCTTCGACGCCACCAAGCAGCTCTACGACGAGATCTCCGCCAAGAACCCGAAGTTCAAGAAGATGTATGACTCGTGGCGGCCGTTCCGTAACGAGGAGATCCTGTGGTTCCGCGTCTGCGAGAATACGTTCGACAACTTCATGGCCCGCATGTCGGCGGCCAACAAGCTCTGACGGTCTCCCGGCCACCGTGATGAAGCCCCGCTTTCGCGGGGCTTTTTGTTGCAGGCATCGCGCGACCGTGCCACTCTGATTCCGCTGGGTGGAATCAATCCAGATAACAAGAACACGTCCTGGGAGGACATCATGCAACGTCGCAAGTTCCTGCGCTCCGCCGGCATCGGCGGCGGCGCAGTCGTCGCTGCCGGCACGCTTGCCGCACCGGCAATCGCCCAATCGATGCCCGAGCTGAAGTGGCGTCTGGCGTCGAGCTTTCCCAAGTCGCTCGACACGCTGTTCGGCGCAGGCGAGGTCTTCGCCAAGTGCGTCGCGGAGATGTCCGACAACAAGTTCCAGATCCGGGTCTTCGCCGCCGGCGAGATCGTTCCCGGCCTGCAGGTGCTCGACGCCGTGCAGAACGGCACCGTCGAGATGGGTCACACCGCGGGCGCCTACTATGTCGGCAAGGATCCGACCTTCGCCTTCGACACCGCCATTCCTTTCGGCACCAACGCGCGCCAGCAGGACGCGTGGGTCAACTGGGGCGGCGGGCGCGAGCTGCTGGCCGAGTTCTACAAGAGCTACAACGTCCACGGCATGGCGATGGGCAACACCGGCGCGCAGATGGGCGGCTGGTTCCGCAAGGAGATCAAGACCATCGACGACATGAAGGGACTGAAGTTCCGCATCGCCGGCATCGCGGGCGAGGTGTGCAACAAGGTCGGCGCGGTGACGCAGCAGATCGCCGGCGGCGACATCTATCCGGCGCTGGAGAAGGGCACGATCGATGCTGCGGAATGGGTCGGCCCCTACGACGACCAGAAGCTCGGCTTCAACAAGATTACCCAGTACTACTACTATCCGGGCTGGTGGGAGGGCGGACCGCAGCCTTCGGCTTACTTCAACCTGGGCAAGTGGAACGAGCTGCCGCGAGCGTATCAGGCGATCATCGAAGCGGCGGCCGATCGCGCTCACTACTGGATGCTCTCCAAGTACGACGCGCAGAATCCGAAGGCGTTGCGCGAGTTGATGGCCACGGGCACGAAGCTGATGCCGTTCCCGCAGGCGGTGATGGAAGCCTGCTTCGCAGCTGCCAACCAGCTCTATGACGAGATCTCGGCCAAGAACCCGAGGTGGAAGAAGATCTACGAGTCGTGGAAGCCGTTCCGCAACGAGGAGATCCTGTGGTTTCGCGTCTGCGAGAGCACCTTCGACAACTTCATGGCCCGCATGTCAGCGGCCAACAAGCTTGGTTGACCTCTCGAGGAGGACACCATGAGACGTCGCAAGTTCCTGACCGCCGCCGCCGTCGGTGCGGCGGCGGGTACGGTCGCCACTCCGGCTATCGCGCAAGCGACGCCGGAGCTGAAATGGCGCCTGACGTCGAGCTTCCCCAAATCGCTCGACACGTTGTACGGAGCCGCCGAGTCGTTCGCCAAGAAGCTTGCCGTGCTGACCGACAACAAGTTCCAGGTGCGGGTGTTCGCGCCGGGAGAGATCGTGCCGGCGCTGCAGGCGCTCGATGCGGTGCAGAACAACACCGTCGAGATGTGCCATACGGCGAGCTACTACTTCGTCGGCAAGGACCTGACCTTCGGCTTCGACGCCGGCGTCCCGTTCGGGCTCACGGCACGCCAGCAGAATGCCTGGATGCTGCACGGCGGCGGCCTGCAACTCATGCGCGAGTTCATGGCCGACTACAATGCCGTGCCGTTCCCGGCCGGCAACACCGGCGTCCAGATGGGCGGATGGTTCCGCAAGGAGATCAAGACGGTCGATGACCTGAAGGGTCTCAAGATGCGCATTCCCGGTATCGGCGGCCAGATCTGGGCCAAGCTCGGTGCGGTGCCCCAGCAGATCGCCGGCGGCGACATCTATCCTGCCCTCGAGCGCGGCGCGATCGATGGCGCAGAGTGGGTGGGACCGTACGACGACGAGAAGCTCGGCTTCTACAAGGTGGCGCCGTACTACTACTATCCCGGCTTCTGGGAAGCGGGCACCCAGATCACGCTCATGATTGGCAAGCAGCATTGGGACGCGCTGCCTGCTTCATATAGAGGCGCCGTGGAGACGGTGGCGGCCGATGTGAACGGCGAGATGATGGCCCGCTACGATCAGCAGAACCCGTTGGCCCTCCGTCGCCTGGTGGCAGCAGGCACGCAATTGCGACCCTACCCGCGCGACGTCCTGGCGGCGGCGTGGAAAGCGACCCACGAGTTGTACGACGAGTTCGCCGCCAAGAACGCCAAGTTCAAGAAAGTCTATGAGCCCTGGAAGGCGTTCCGCGACGAGCAGTACCTGTGGTTCCGCGTCGCCGAGCTGACCTACGAGAACTTCGCCTTCACCGCCAGTCAGACAGTCAAATGAGACAACAAGCGATCCCAGGGAGGACGATCATGCAACGTCGAAAGTTCCTGAAGACTGCGGGCGTGGGCGCTGCGGCTGCAACGGTCGCCGCGCCGGCTTTGGCGCAAGGCTCACCGGAGCTGAAATGGCGGCTGGCCTCGAGCTTCCCCAAGTCGCTCGACACGCTGTGGGGTGGCGCCGAGCTGTTCTGCAAGCGTGTCGCCGAGCTGACCGACGGCAAGTTCAAGATCACGCCGTTCGCCTCCGGCGAGATCGTGCCGGGCTTCCAGGTGCTGGATGCCGTGCAGAACGGCACGGTCGAGATCGGGCAGACGGCGGCCTACTACTACATCGGCAAGGACATCACCTTCACGTTCGACACCGCCGTGCCGTTCGGCCTGAACAGCCGCCAGCACGTGGCGTGGTGGATGCACGGCGGTGGCCGCGAGGCGATGAACGAGTTGTACAAGGACTACGGCGTCGTCGGTCATCTGATGGGGGGAACCGGTGCGCAGATGGGCGGCTGGTTCCGCAAGGAGATCAAGACCGTCGACGATCTCAAAGGCCTGAAGTTCCGCGTTGGCGGCTTCGCCGGCCAGATCCTCGGCAAGCTCGGCGTCATCGCCCAGCAGATCCCTGGCGGCGAGATCTATCCGGCGCTGGAGAAGGGGACTATCGATGCCGCGGAGTGGGTCGGTCCCTACGACGATGAGAGGCTCGGCTTCTACAAGGTGGCACCGTACTACTACTATCCCGGCTGGTGGGAAGGGACGGGCATGGGCACCGCCTACATCAACCAGAAGGCGTGGGAGGGCCTGCCGCCGTCGTATCAGAAGGCGATCGAGACGACGGCCGACGAGATCACGCTCTGGATGCTGGGCAAGTACGACAATGGCAATCCGGCAGCGCTGCGCCGACTGGTGGCGAACAACGTCAAGCTTCTGCCGTTCCCGACGGCGGTGATGGAAGCCTGCTTCAACGCCACCAACGAAGTGTGCAACGAGATCGTGGCCAAGAACGCCAAGTTCAAGAAAGTGTGGGAGATCTGGAAGCCTTATCGCTCGGAGCAGGTCCTCTGGTCGCGCATTGCGGAAGGTGGTTTCGACGGCTTCATGGCCCGCATGTACGGGGCCGGAAAAGTCTAAGTTGCTACGTAAAATTGCAGTCGAGACCCCGCTGCAACGGGGTCTCGACTTTTTGCCGCGTTGGCGCCTTTCCAAACCCAATTCCGCATGCCAGTGTTGCTTGGCTAACGGGGGCCATGTGGGGCATTCCGTAGGGAGGACATAGAAAGATGAAGCGTAGAAAGTTTGTCAGGACCGCGGGTGTGGGTGCCGCGGGCGTTGCCGTAGCGTCAAGCGTTGCTGCACCGGCCATTGCGCAGAGCATGCCGGAAGTGAAGTGGCGTCTGACCTCGAGCTTCCCCAAGTCGCTCGATACGCTGTACGGCGGTTCCGAGCTGTTCGCCAAGATGTGCAACGACATGTCGGACGGCAAATTCCAGGTCCGCGTGTTCGCTGCCGGCGAGATCGTCCCGGGCCTGCAGGTTGCGGACGCCGTTCAGAACGGTACCGTCGAAGCGGGGCAGACGGCCGCCTACTACTATTTCGGCAAGCACCCGAATTTCGTGTTCGAGACCGGTCTGCCGTTCACCATGAACCAGCGTGAATACTACGCTTGGCTCTATTTCGGCGGCGGTCACCAGCTCATCAACGAGTTCTACAAGGAGTACAATTTCCGCTCCTTCGTCTTCGGTGGGACGGGTTGCCAGATGGGCGGCTGGTTCCGCAAAGAGATCAAGTCGATGGACGACATGAAGGGCCTGAAATTCCGCGTCGGCGGATTCGCCGGCCTGATCCTCGAACGCCTCGGCGTCGTACCGCAGCAGATCGCCGGTGGAGATATCTATCCGGCGCTGGAAAAGGGCACCATCGACGCCTGCGAATGGGTCGGCCCGTACGACGACGAGAAGCTCGGCTTCAACAAGGTCGCCAAGTACTACTACTACCCGGGCTGGTGGGAGGGCGCGTCGGTGGGCTCGCTCTACGTCAACAACAAGGCCTGGGATGAGCTTCCCAAGCAGTACAAGGCGATGGTCGAGACGGCGGCCGGTCTGGTGACCTCGTGGATGGTGCCGAAATACGACGCCGGGAACCCGGCGGCGCTGCGCCGGCTGGTGGCATCCGGCACGGAGCTGCGGCCGTTCCCGCGCGCCGTGCTCGAGCCGTGCTTCAACGAAGCCTATAAGTACTACGACGAGCTGGCGGCCAAGGATCCCAAGTTCAAGAAGATCTACGACAGCCTGAAGGCTTTCCGGGCCGACCAGAACCTGTGGTTCCGCGTCGCCGAGAACACTTTCGACAACTTCAATTTCTCGATGTCGGCGCAAGGCCGATAGTCGAGACCGACTCAAAGAAGAAGCCCCGCCAAGACTGGCGGGGCTTTTTCATGGGTCAATTCTTTGGTGGCGCTCCGAAGACGGGCGGCGGCGAGTCGTCGGAAGGTGGCGCCTGGATCTCGATCTTGATCTTGCTGGGATCGATGTTCGACGGCGCGTCGAGGAAATAGGTCACCGACTGCGGCACGGCGATCACGATCACCACCATGATGAGCTGCAGCAACACCCAGGGAATCGATCCCCAGTAGATGTCGCTGCTCTTCACTTCCTTCGGCGCAACGCTGCGCAGGTAGAACAGGGCGAAGCCGAACGGCGGATGCATGAACGACGTCTGCACGTTGACGCAGATCATGACCCCGAACCAGATCAGCGCGGCGTCGGCACCGACGACCGGCGTCAGGATCTTCTGGGCCACCGGCGCCAGCATCGGGATGATGATGAAGGCGATCTCGAAGAAGTCGAGGAAGAAGGCCAAGAAGAACACGAACAGGTTGACCACCACCAGGAAGCCCCAGACGCCGCCCGGCAGGCTGGACATCAGGTGCTCGACCCACCTGTTGCCGTCGACGCCCTGGAAGGTGATGGAGAAGCAGGTCGCGCCGACCAGGATGAAGGCCACCATCGCGGTGATGCGCATGGTCGCCTGGAAGGCCTGCACGATCAGCTCGCGCAGGTCTTTCACATCCCACGCCCGCCAGCACAGCCAGACGATGGCGGCGAACATGACGGTGAAGGCGAGCTTGAAGGCGGGCGACTTGAAGGCGACGACTCCGATCAGCGAGCCGACGATCGCCGCCGCGCAGCCGCCATAGAACATCACTCGGTCGAACCGGGTGAGCGGCGCATTGCGCACCACCGCGAGCACGATGGCGCCGATGGTGCCCATGGCGCCTGCTTCGGTCGGCGTCGCCAAGCCCATCATGATCGTGCCCAGCACCAGGAAGATCAGCACCGCGGCTGGAATGATGCCCCAGGCGCACTTGATCAGCAGCGCCTTGCCGAACAGCGTGCGCGGGACCGGCGGCAAGGCCTGCGGCTTCACAATGGCGAGATAAAATGTGTAGGCGGCGAACAGCGCGATCTGCAGGAGCGAGGGACCCCAGGCGCCGAGATACATGTCGCCGACGGAGCGACCGAGCTGGTCGGCCAGAACGACCAGCACCAGCGACGGCGGGACCAGCTGGGTGATCGTGCCCGAGGCGGCCAGCACGCCCGTCGCATAACGCATGTCGTACTTGTAGCGCATCATCACCGGCAGCGTGATCAGCGCCATGGCGATCACCTGCGCCGCCACCGTGCCTGTGATGGCGCCCAGGATGAAACCAACGATGATCGTCGAATAGCCCAGCCCGCCTTTGACGGGTCCAAACAGCTGGCCCATCGATTCCAGCATGTCCTCGGCGAGCCCGCATTTCTCCAGGATGGCGCCCATGAAGGTGAAGAACGGGATGGCGAGCAACAGCTCGTTCGACAGGATGCTGCCGAACACGCGACCCGGGATGGCCTGCATGAAGGCCATCGTGAAGTAGCCCATCTCGATCGACAGGAACCCGAAGAAGAAGCCGACAGCAGCCAATGAGAAGGCCACCGGATAGCCGATGATCATGAAGACGACGAGGCCGCCGAACATCAGGGGCGGCATCCACTCCAGGGGGATCATTGCGTCGGCCTCTCGTAGTGCGCTTCGAGACTCTCGACGGGGACGCCATTTAGGAAGGCCACGCGCTTGATGAGCTCGGATATGCCCTGCAACGCCACGAGCAGGAAGCCGATAGGCAGCACCAGCTTGATTGGCCAGCGAACGAGACCGCCGGCATTGGAGGAGTGCTCGTAGACGTTGAAGGACTGCATGAAGAACGGCCAGCTCAGCCAGGCTAGGATGGCGCAGGTCGGCAGCAGGAAGACCAATGTGCCGAGAATGTCGATCCAGAGCTGACCGCGCCTGCTCAGCGTCATATAGAGGAGGTCGACCCGCACATGCTCGTTGCGCTTCAGCGTGTAGGACGCGCCGAACATGACGATGACCGCGAACATGTACCACTGGATTTCCAACCAGGCGTTGGAGCTGGTGTCGTAGGCATAGCGGACCATGGCGTTGCCGGCGCTAACGACGCAGGCGATCAACACCAGCCAATTACAGACAACACCGATCTTTTCGTTGACGACGTCGATAAAAGAGCTGAAGGCCAGCAATCCCCGCATCCCACTCCCCTGCGCGAGTTCTTCTTTTCTGGACCCGTCCCCGCCAACGGGCGCCTTCTCATAACGCGGCCTGCGAAACCACGCTAGCGTTTGAGTTCCTTCCGGTAAACTAACAGGTGCGTCAAGTCGCTACACCGCCAATATCTGCCTACACCGTGGGCAGCTCCGTCCATCCTTCAGGCCCGAAGAACTCCAGGGGGCGGAAAGCGCGCTTGTAAGCCATCTTGCCGGAATCGGCGATCCAATAGCCGAGATAGACATAGGGCAGGCCACGACGGGCGGCTGCATCGGTCAACCACAAGATCATGTGCGTGCCGAGGCCGCGTCTGGGGTCTTGCGGATCGAAGAAGCTGTAGACCGCCGAAACCCCATTCGACAGCCAGTCGACCAGGCAGGCGCCAATCAGGCGGCCCTCGGTCGAATCCTCGCGGAACTCGATGATCGCGGTTTCCACCGGACTTTCCTCGACCATCGCCCGATAGTCGTCGAAATCCATATCGGCCATGTCGCCGTCGCGGTGCCGGGCCATCACATAGCGTGAAAACAGCGCGTACTGCTCACCGGTGGCCAAGGCCTGGGCCTCCGCGGCGTGGACATGTTCATTGCGGCGCAGGATCCGACGCTGCGAACGGCTGGGCTCGAAATCGCGCACCCGGATACGGACGGGCACACAGGCCCGGCATCCGTCGCAGAGCGGCTTGTAGACGAAATGGTGCGACCGGCGGAAGCCTGCATCGGTCAGGGTATCATGCTGTGAGACGGCATCCGGTCCGCTGAGCTCTGTGACGAGCTTGGTCTCCAGCCGATGCGGCAGATAGGGGCAGCGCATCGCCGGCGTCGTGCGGAAAAACCGCAGGGTCTGGATGTTCTGACGAATGAACATGGATCACATCGAGGAGAGTGTAGCGCGCCGGCCGGCGAAGAAAAGCACCCGAATTTTCGACCAAGGTCGATACGCAGTCCGCGAGTCAAGACCTTTGTCGACGACGAGTCACGCGACGGAATGGTGCAAGTGCAAGCCGCACCAATTTCGGCAGCAGCCACACCAACACGCCGACGAAGACCGCCAGCAGGCACAAAAATGTGATCGGATAGGCGATGGCGAGGGCCAGGCCGCCGACCACCGAGACGTCCTCAGTCAATGAGGCTGCAACGTTGCTGAACGGCTCCGGTGACGTGTTGATCAGGGCTCGCGAGCCGGTCTTGGCGATGTGCGTGCCGGCGGCCAATGTGCCTCCGAGGAGGCCTGCGATTATGGCGACTTCGGGACTGAGGCCACCGGCGGCACCATAGGCGAGCAGGGCGCCCGCCGGAACACGCACGACCGTGTGCATCATGTCGTTGATGCTGTCGATGTAAGGAATCTTGTCGGCGAAGAAGTTGAGGGCAAACAGCAGCGCTGCCACCGCCAGCACCCAAGGCGAGCCCAATGCCTGGAGATCATGCGGCAGGCTGAGGAGGCCAAGCTGCTGGGCGCCGCCCAGAACGAGCACTGTTGCGTAGGCATTGAGGCCGCTCGCCCAGCCGGCGCCCAGGGCGACGGCGAGGGCGGCCAGGGCTTCGGCGCTCATGGCCGGCAGATCAGAGGGTGCGCCGCGCCTTGAGCGCGGTGGCAAGTGTGCCTTCGTCCAGCCAGTCGAGCTCGCCCCCCACCGGCACGCCATGCGCCAGGCGGCTGAGCGGCACGCGGAGCTCGGACAGACGTTCGGCGAGGTAGTGGGCGGTCGTTTGGCCATCGACCGTGGCATTGGTCGCCACGATGACTTCCCGCACGCCGCCTGCGGCGAGCCGCTTGACCAGAGAGGTGATATTGAGCTCGTCGGGACCGATGCCATCGAGCGCCGACAGCGAGCCGCCCAGCACATGGTAGCGGCCGGAGAAGATCTTGCCGCGCTCCATTGCCCACAGGTCGCCGACATCCTCGACCACGCAGATCAGCCCCTGGTCGCGATTGGGATCGCTGCAGATCGAGCAAGGATCGATCGTGTCGAGGTTGCCGCAGATCGAGCAGGCGCGGATGGCGCGCGCGGCATCAGCCAGTGCGGTGCCGAGCGGCTGCATCAGGGTTTCCCGCTTCTTCAAAAGATGCAACGCCGCTCTACGGGCCGACCGCGGCCCCAATCCCGGCAGCCGGCTCAGCAGCTGGATCAGCCGCTCGATTTCCGGGCCGTTCATCGGAGCGCGGACCTCCAGGTCCGCCTCATGAGCTTGAGCGGACCTGGAGGTCCGCGCTCCGG
>Ga0081455_10004236_pt1 | contig 16175 bp, 10 predicted proteins | sample TabmetS3T2R1_FD_70207 | JGI IMG/M metagenome (GOLD analysis project Ga0081455, IMG submission 70207) | Tabebuia heterophylla rhizosphere microbial communities from the University of Puerto Rico - S3T2R1 | ecosystem: Host-associated > Plants > Roots > Rhizosphere ... | reverse complement strand
TTGACCATAATTGGTGGCACGGCGCCAATGATGATCAACTTAGCAACACGTCCGTTCGGTTGGCCGTGACGCGCGACGTAGCGAGTCGCTTCACCACCACCGGTGGAATGTCCGATGTGAACCGCGTTGCGCAAGTCGAGATGCTGGACGACGGCCGCTGCATCGGCTGCGTAGTGGTCCATGTTGTGGCCGTCCGACACCTGCGTTGAACGACCGTGACCTCGTCGGTCAATACCAACCACTCGGTATCCCTTGCTCAGGAAGAAGAGCATCTGGTTGTCCCAGTCGTCGGACGACAAAGGCCAGCCGTGGTGGAATACGATGGGTTGCGCGTCCTTCGGGCCCCAGTCCTTGTAGAAGATTTCGACCCCGTTTTTGGTGGCTACAGCGGTCATGGCAACGATCCTCCGGGTGAGGGAGCTGAAATCCGATCCTGACCGCGCAGCTAGGAGTTCCCCAAATCTGCCTACAATCGGCACAAACCCGGACAGATATGAAAAATCGACGTGATGCACGGCCAAAGCACTCGTCACCGCCCAGCTCGTGCTTCGCAGGGCCCAGCCGGCGAGCCGACGACGGCAGGAATGGGTCAACCACTGCCGGTCGCGGCCAACTCCCGCTATCTACAATCTTGTCCGCACTAGCTCAGCTTTCGGCCATGCCGAGGATCGACAGCCACAATGCTGGTTCGTGCCAAAGGCCGACTAATGCAGCGCAGCAAAACACGCACGCGTTATGCCTGTGTTTTATCACTGGATCACACCCCCGACGCCATACGACCGGCGTGCTGCGAAAACCGCGGCGCCTCCGCTTGAGTTTTTAGTGTGGGAAACCGGCAGCCCCTTGAAGCGAGCATTGCAACGCCGAAAGCCGTCGATCATTCATCTATTAGAACCCGCATCTTCACGTTCGATGTGGCGGGCTTTCAATGATGGGCGCAACGGCCATTTCGGGCGATGGCCCCTAATCACTCGCCCCCATGATGGGTGGGTACTAAACCTACAATCGAAGATCGGGGTTGACACTCCCGCTCAGGACGGCAGGCCCGCTTTCTGCAAGCCCTCCGCCCAGCGCTCGAAATCATCAGGGCGGCGAAACGGGATCAAGTCTTTCAGGTTGGACAGTCGCAGCGCGGGATCGAGGTTGCGCATCTGTGCCATCAATTTCTCAGCTTGATCTATCCGTCCGGCGAGGGCGTGACTGGCTGCGGCTCCCCTTATTGCCGTCAGGTAATCTGGTCGAGCACGTAGTGCATCCTCCGCCCACGTTGATGCCTCGTCGTAACGTGCCGCGAAGAAATGTGCGTACGCAATTACGGTATCCATCTTGAAAGCGAGAGGGTCGAACGGGCTACTCAGGCTCCTGGCGCGCGCCACGTGCTTGATTGCCTCCTCGGGTTGACCGAGAAAGACTCTCACCCAGCCGCTTACCCACCAAGCACTCGATAAGTTGGGGTTCAGCAGAAGGGCCCTATCGATTAGAGCGGCGCCGCTGTCGACATCACCTACGACATAGGCGAGGCCATGACCCGCTCTCGCAAGGGCGATGGCGTCCTCTTTACCCAGATCGGCAGCCCGGCGGGCCAACCGCGCACATTCGACAATCTCTTCCGAACGATCGGTGAACCAACCATACGACTTTCGTTGGACGTAGCAGTACGCGGCCAAGCCATACGCCGCAGCAAATTGAGGGTCGATTTCGATCGCGCGATGGAGCAAGCGAAGCGCATCGCCCATACTGTGCTCGGTCCATCGATACACGCTCTCCATGCTGCGCAGATAGAGGTCATATGCATCGAGGCTCTCGGTCGGCTTTCGATGGGCACGTTCGATCTCGGTCTGCTCGAGCTTGGGGCCAATTGCACCAACGACATTGCCAGTGATCTGGTCCTGGAGAGCAAAGATGTCCTCCGGGCTCCCGTCGAAACGGTTGGCCCATAGATGAATGCCTGTCGCGGCATCGATAAGTTGCGCAGCTATGCGCACCCGGCTGGCGGACTGGCGCACGCTGCCTTCGAGCACGTAGCGCACCCCCAATTCGCGGCCCACGTGCTTCACGTCAACGGACCGGCCCTTGTAAATGAAGCTCGAATTGCGAGCGATGACGGATAACCAGCGCAAGTGCGATAGCGCCGTGATGATCTCCTCCACGATGCCGTCAGCGAAGTACTCCTGCTCGGGATCGCCACTCATGCTGGTGAACGGCAGCACGGCAATGGACGGGCGATCCAGGAGGCGATCGAGCGCGAAGGGTGCCTGCGCCGCAGCTTCCGGCGCGTGCTCCTCCTTAACCGCGCCGACGAAGCGAACACCCTTGCGCAGAAGAGTCTTGATCAGGCGCTGCTGCTGGCCATTGTCGCCGATCGCGCTTCTGGCCGAGTTGATGCGACTGGTCAGCGCCGTTTCTGACACGACGCGACCCTTCCAAATGGCGGCAAGCAAATCGTCCTTGCTCACGACGCGCTCGCGGTTGCGGATCAAGTAAATGAGGAGGTCGAACACCTGCGGTTCGACGGGCACGAGTCGAGCGCCACGGCGCAGCTCGCGCCGGTCGGTGTCAAGTGCATAGTCCTCAAAGAAATAGCGCATCCTGCATGTCGTGACTGCACGTCCCGGTCGCCCACTAGCCTACCACGGGCCAGGTTGAAGAAGAATCCAGCCCGCCTTAAGGGCAAATTGAGGCGCTCTGGAAGCGCCCTTGCGGAGAGCCTGGCATCCTACCCGCCGGTTTTTCCTACCGACAGGAAGCGAAAGTGCCGTGATTGCAGGGACGACAGAATACTGCGGGACGGCGCGTCCAAGACGGGACTCCGTTTCCAAGATAGAGAGGCCCAAAATTCATCGCCGCCGCGCTTGTCGGGGTGTGCCGGCACGCGCGCATGGCTTGGTATCCAAAGGAGTGCTGCTCGGATCCCGACTGCGCGCCCCTGTGGAGACTATCAGCCACTACGTCCCAACCGGGGGAAGCGCGCCTGGGTTGGTGGTCTCGTCGAAGCACGGCAGGGCGATCGTTGGGCAGCACGTACCCGTGAGAGAGTCCCTGGATGGCCGCATGCACGCCTGTATGCGCTACGATCCATTCGGAGCTCTTGAAGTGATCTGCCTCTTCGTTCCGCCAAGCATGTAGGTCGCGCTGTTTTCGCTAGTTGCTGCGTTCACCGGTGCACACCACGGAGACGATCCATGGCTTCCGACAAGAAGACCGCAGGTGTCCAAGGTGGCCTCCCCCCCTACTGGGCGGCCCCAAGGAGGGGCATGGTTGGTCGGCGATCGCTCGCCCCGTTGCTTGCCATTGCTTTGGTTACCTTGCCGCTCTCAACCTACGCCCAATCTCAGCCTCAGACTGCACTGCAGAAGCGGCTGCAGACTATTTCCCAGATGAGCGCCGAGGACATGGCCGCGACGTCGGCTTTCATCAGGCGTGGGTACGAGGCGCAACTGGCCTACACGAACAGCATCCAGAACAAGCAGGTCCGCGACATCGTCCTGGACTTCGTCCTCAAGCCTGACGCCACCGTCTACGGCCAGCGGGCGACGCAATCCTGGCTCGCCTCTCCCGGCGGGGGCTGGAAAAGCCATCACGCCTATCCGGGGGGCCTCTCAATCCACAACCTGGAGTGGGTGGAGGTAGCGTCGGCGTGGGCCGATACGTACGAGAAGGTGTACGGAATAAAAATAGACCGAGACCTCGTGATAGCGGCCCTGATCCTCCACGATTGGGGCAAGGTGTGGTTCCTCTTCGACGATACCAGCGGCAAGATCAGGGAGCCGGAGTGGTATCCCAAGGCCTGGGGAATCAAGGGGAAGTGGAAATGGATGGGTGGCCACGGCGCGATCCTCTATGCCGAGCTGATACATCGAGGACTTCCCAAGGAGCTGCTCTTCGCTACGGCCGCAGCCCACTTTGATCCCTACTGGGCTTTGGAGAAGGATGACGAGGGCCTCAATCCGGCGCTGCGCGAGGCCGCGCAAATCGCGAAGAAACCGGCACCGCTCGTGAAGCCCGAGGAGCGGATGGCGGAATGGTGGATCGTGCAATTCACTGATGATGCCTGGTCCTTCTCGACCATGGTGGCCGCGAAGTTTGCCTTCGAGATCATAGGTGGCGTCGCGAAGGACCTTGGCCTCGAGGCCGATACACGCGACGCCAATAAGGTCGCTTGGTTTGTCCTGTCCCGCGTTGGCGAGTTCAAGATCTACGACGTGTATCAGAAGGCGGGGTTCAGCCAAGAGGCTGCAAAGCAATTTGTGCGTTCGGTCGTCGAGGATCCTTCCCCTTACGAGGTGCCGAAGCGCTAATCGAAGATGAAGCCGGTCGATCGCCGCACGACCGCGTCAGCGCGAAAAACCAGCATGACCGATTGCTTTACCAAGGTCGTAGCACCCGCCCTTTGTCTGCTCTTTGTTGAAGCGGCTCATGCGCATCCGCATGTATGGATGACGATGAAGAGCGAAATAGTCTACACGGCGGACGGTTCTGTCGCCGGCGTACGACATGCCTGGGCGTTTGACGAAGCGTCGTCAGCGGCAAGTATCCGAGAGATTGAAGCCGAGCCTAAGGGCGTGATCACAGGCGACGACTTGGCGCCCCTAGCCCAGGTAAACGTAGAGTCACTTAAACAATTGGACTATTTCACCAGCGCCAAGGTGAACGGCATGAAGGAGCAGTTCGATGGGCCAAAGGACTATTGGCTGGTGCTCGAAGCGGGAGTGCTGACGCTGCACTTCACGCTACCGTTCAAATCGCCCAAGAAGGCGCAGAAGATCGAAATTGAGGTCTACGATCCAAGCTATTTCGTGGATATCAAATTGGCCGGGAACGACCCTATTGCGCTCGTTAATGCGCCCAGTGAATGCGAACTTTCGATTCAGCGGCAGAGCTGGGCTCAGGCCGCCAACAAGATCATGGTGACGTGTCCCTGATGGCCTCTCTTTTCGGGCCGAGTTATCGGTCGCAGGCCGTGCGCAGATGACCACCATGTTGCGTCGCAACGGACGCACGCCAGCCAGGTCTCCTTCGGGTCAAAATCGGCCATCTCGGTCGGATTTCTCGAGACTTCTGGCGCGGCAGGTGATTGCCAGTTTCCCGACATTGCTCTCGCCGCAGAGCGAATGATCGGTCTGTCGATGAACCAATCGCTGCCGCCGTACAGAAACCTCCGCAAGCTCAGGGCTCGCGGGAGTTCCGCCTGAGACCACTTATGGTCGGGTCCATTACACAAGTTATTCCGTTGACTGAGTGTTATTTTTTTTGGGGGGAAGCGAAAAAAATTATAGAGACCTGCAACGACCCCACTCCCCTCGTCGGACGCATGGGGGGGTCGAATTTCCTAGGAAAAAGCATGCTTATGTCTAGCACGATCATGTCTCGGGCTTATCGAGCAGGCTCACGCGCGGCAACGATGGCCCCCGCTTGCGTACGCGCCTGGGTACTGACAGCCTGCATTTGGCATCGTCGGCTTCGCTCGCTTTCTGTGGAGCCGAGCCGTCGTGACAGCGGTGAAAGCTCAAAGTAGAAACGAGCGTTCCTATCTTCGTTGAATGTGTGCCTTGTCATCGCCAGGTCACCTCCATGGACGTGGGTTTCTGCTCGCTAACGGATGAGCCCTAAACATGCGCAGAAAGGCCGTAAATACTGGGGGTTTCTGCAATCTGCTGCTAGCTGTACCCATCCCAACTGCTCAAACAACCCGCATTATTCCGACACACGTCAAGGTCATTCGTCAGTGAACGTTATGGTCTTTTGTGTTACCATTCCGTGCTGGCAAGCTCCTGGTGTCGCCAACTTCGGTATCGTTCGTGCGTAGAGGAATAGATCGACTCTGCCCATCATGCCGCGTGCCACCTCAATGCAGCTCGCCACCGCCCCTGTCGCCTCCGTTGGTCCCATGAGAGCTTCGGTTAACATCGTGCTCGATCAGAACGCTATTCGCCCGTGTAGGGACCGATCGACTCAAGCCGTCATGTTGCTCTAACAATCTCTGTAGTTCGGCGCTTACGCCGTAAGTGACCTGCGCCAAGAACCTAAACGCCACCCTGATCATCCAGGACGATGCGCGTGACGTGAAGAAGCTGCCCGCCTTCCCGGAGGCGGCGAAATAGTCTTTCTCCCTGGGAGTGGTGGGGCCACGTGCGGCGCGCGCTGCCTTCGGCCGATTGCCCCAGCCCAGCCGCCGATGCAGCGCCTTCAAAGCAGCCGGTCGCACGGCCGCGCAGTCTCGCACGCTTCGCACGACCATCGCCTTCCCGGATTGCAGCCAATCGATGTGAGTTATGCAGCCGCGGGTGGTTGACGTCGGGGCCGCCGCGCGCCAAGGCTGCAGCATGACCATGCTTGCCACATCGCATCGCCCCCTGTTGCCCATTCTGCTGGGGCTGAGCGCGGCGCACCTCCTCAACGATTTGATATCGTCGATGATTCCGGCGATGTATCCCCTGCTCAAGGAGGCCTATCAGCTGGACTTCACACAGGTCGGCCTCATTACGCTGGCCTTCCAGGTGACGTCATCGCTGCTGCAGCCCCTGCTCGGTTATGTCACCGACCATAAGCCGTGGCCCTACGCAATGGTGGCGGGTATGGCCGCAACACTCTCGGGGTTGGTGGGCCTGGCGTGCGCGGGCAACTACGCCACGGTGCTCCTCTCGGCCGCAATGGTTGGGCTCGGCTCGGCCGTATTCCATCCCGAAGCGACCCGCATGGCCCGCCACGCCGCGGCTGGCCAGCAGGGATTGGCGCAAGGCATTTTCCAGATCGGTGGCCATGCGGGCTACGCGATCGGGCCGTTGCTGGCGGCCATGATCGTTGTGCCGCGTGGGCAGACGAGCATTGCCTGGGTGTCGGTGGTGGCACTCGCGGCCATGCTGCTGATGGGCTGGATTGGTGCGCGCTACGCCGAAATGCGGAGCTCGCAGGTTGCGACGAAGGTGCGCACGCCCGCGGCAACAGCCACACCGAGCCGGGCCGGCGGGCGCGTCTTATTCGCGATGACCATCCTCATCGTCCTCCTGTTGTCGAAGCATGCCTACACCGCGGCATTCACGTCCTATTACACGTTTTACCTGATCGAGCGGTTCGGCGTGGCGGTGCAAATCTCGCAGATCATGCTGTTCCTCTACCTTGTGGTGGGTGCGCTGGGCGTGATCATCGGCGGCATGATCGGTGACCGGTTCGGGCGCCAGCGCGTGATCTGGATCTCGATCTTGGGGACGCTGCCGTTTGCACTTTTGCTTCCCTACGCGGACCTATTTTGGACGGGTGTGCTGAGCGTCGTGATCAGCCTGATTATGGCCAGCGCCTTCGCGTCGATTCTGATCTACGCCATAGATCTGGTGCCGCATCGGGTCGGGCTGGTCGGCGGATTGTTCTACGGCCTGGCCTTTGGGCTCGGTGGGCTGTCGGCTGCTGGCCTTGGCCTGCTTGCCGATCACATCGGTATTATCCAGGTGTTTAAGCTGTGTGCCTGGTTGCCGGCGCTGGGATTGCTGACATTTTTGTTGCCTCCAGCACCGGCGGGTCGCTAAGCCCCGCGGCGCGCGCGGGCACACAGACACGCGCGCGCTCGCACTCGGGATGGCGGCGCGGGGCTGGCTCCTCCTCAAGCAACGAAGCGTTTCGCGGGCCGTCTAGCCCAGTTCGAAGCTAGTGACGCCATAGAGCCGGTCCAGGCGCAATGGAGGAACCGCACCCGTATACATGCGCCCTGTCTCGAACACGGGGGCGAGACCGAAATCTTCTGCCAGCGCGACCGCCGCCTGGTTGATGCTGGGAACGTCAAGAAAGACCTCCCCGCCGCCCACGTCCGCCAGCAAGGCTGCCAGCACCGATGCCGCGCCGGCGCGGTCGTCGGCGATCAGCGGGCCCACCTTGCGGCCGTTGCGGCAGGGGCGAATGACACCCCAAGCGGCAAGCTTGCCATCGCGGAGGAGCGCGCGACCGACATGTGCCGGTGCGCTGATCCAGGCGTGCAGGAAGCTCGGGCGGGACGCCGGGAACACAGTGGCGTCGTCCGCCGCCAGGGTCGCCAACGGTATTTCGTTCAGCGGCACGAGATTTGCCGCCGGCCTGCTGGGTGCTGCGAGAATTCCGCCGTAGCGAATGTTGGCGTAGGCGAGCTGAAATCCCGACTTGCGGTAATTTTGCTGTTGCGCAACCACACTATCGAGACCGACCAGGCGTGCGCCGGCGTGCGCCATGGCGGCATGCCAAAGGCGCAGGCCATAGCCGCGTCCGCGCAGGTCCTGACGCACGATGTAGAAGCCAAGAAAGGCGAAATCGGTATCGTAGTTGACGCAGGAGACGGTGGCGCCCGGAGCACCGGCGAGCTCGCCAATCAAGAAACCGCCGCGATCTGGGATCGCAAAGCAGGCTGCATCGGCAAGCCCGGGGTTCCAGCCTTCGGCCGCCGCCCAGTCGATGGCGATGGCGATCTCCTGGGCCCGCATGGGTCGGATGCTGAGATCGTTCATGCGTCGGCCCCTTTGCCTTCAGGTCATGCTCGCGCGTTGCTGCCCCAGCTCCCGACGCCCCCGCCGCACGGCCGCTCAGTCACCATGCCTCGGCAGCAAACAAGGGCGCGCCATCCTGATCGAGCCGCCGCTCGGTGGCAAGATGCGATGGGGTAGCCGGGCGCGCGCTAGCGTCGCCTGATTGCGCTTGGCGGCAAACGGCGCGGCGCGACTGACCTTCGCATTCGGAATGGGCCAGCGCACCATCGCCGCGAGTGGCGTCAATCACCCCGCTCGAGGATATCGAGATCGCGCCTTGCTATTCGCCTATGCGCTTTTCGTTGCGCCCCAAAAGCGCTCGTGGTTAGTTGCCACGGCCGCCCCCGATCTGAATTCCCAAGAACGAATCTTTGCACGGCCGCCCTCTAACAACGTAGCTTCAGAGGTTTTTTGCCGAAGGTCCCGAGATCACAGTTAGGACTTGAACCTACACCGCTCGACAGTTGGCATCGACCCGGGCGAGGATTCATAGGCCTCGACGCGCGAGGCGAAATCGTGTTGCGGGAGAAGATGGCGCGCGATCGATTTGTTGCCGGGCTCGCGAATTTACCGCCATGCCTGATGAGAATAGAGGCAGGCACAGGATCCCACGATGCGCCCCGCGCATTTGCTCGCCGTCGACCAGATGCATGTTTCGGGGTGCCGGGGACCAACGAAAAATGCGCCCCAAAACGTTTGGGGCGCCAGCGCGCCCGGGAGTTGGAGTACCCGGGTGCTTCCCTCAGCAGTAGATTCCAGATGCAGGCCGAATCTTAGAAGGGCGGATGAATGTTGCACCTTAAAGGTCTGCGCCAAACCGTACAGAGCTTGAGACGAAAAAAAATGCGCCTCGGTAAAAACCCTGAGGCCCGAGGCGCAACTTTGGTTCGCAATCCGCTAACCGCAGCAGACGGGGGGATCGTGGGAAGCTTGCGGTCAGCACGTCCACATGTAGTGCCACCCACTCCCCCAAGCCTTGACCCAGGTCAAAGCTCGAGGCGCAAAACGTCGCGTCGTCGGCTCACATTCATGTGGGCATCCACCTGCACGAGAGGGCCTGCGACACAACCCGCCGTACGGTGGCCCCAGCGTGCTCTGACGAAACCTCGTGCATTGCGAAAGGGACCCATGATCTCTCCGATGCGCCACTGCGCGACCGGCACCAAATCAGGGGCTTTCTTTCTATGTGGTGGCTATTCTTGTGGGGTCAATCGTGCGCGACCTGACACCGCTAAATCTGCCAAGGCCGGACAGGGAGAGACCTCAATCTCTAGAGCGCCACCACGTTACCGGTCGTCTTGTTCAGGCTCGATTGCCATCTGCTAATTCAAGCTTCGCCAATTGGAATGAATTGATGCGCGCCGGTTTCTGAAAAAGGCTGACGATCGTTGCCAAGCCAGTCAGAGGGAAGTTGCAAACGGCACCGGACCCCCTCCGGTGCCAGCACAAGGTCAACTGTACCGCCGAACTCGTAGGGGATCAGGTCACGAATTGTGCTCGTCCCATAGCTGGATTTACCGAGCACGACGACGGGGGGCCCGCCGATTTCCTGCCATTCGAACACCAAATGGGACCGCGGATGCCCGTTCAGCTGCCGGTGCCACCGGATCGAGACGCGACCGCTCTCAGTAGAAAGCGCGCCGTACTTTGCAGCGTTGGTGGCAAGCTCATGGAGGACCATGGCCATTGCCTGACCCGCCTCCGGCCTGAGTAAGATGCCGGGTCCATTAATCCTGGTGTTGTCGCGCGCGGCATACGGCGCGAGCTCACGCCGAACCAGCTCCATCAGCGACACCCCTTCCCATCCATGGGAGCTTAACAGTTCGTGTGTCATTGCCATCGAGCGAATGCGTCCATCGAGCGCCCTTACGAAATCGGTGATCGATCCGCTCCCCTGCCGGGTGTGGGAAACAACAGCACTGACGGTCGAGAGTGCGTTCTTGACGCGATGGTCGAGCTCGGCCAGCAAAGTGCGTTGCTGCTCCTCCACCCGTTTTCGCTCGGTTATGTCAATGCTGACGCCGACGACCCGGTGCGGATGTCCACTGCCGTCGTAAGTAATGAAACAGCGGGTCTCGACCCAACGCACCTCGTCGCCAGCACGAATGATACGATACTCTACGCAATATTCGTGCCGGCAGGCCTGAAACGCCTCGCTGCGGACCTGGTCCACCCGCGCTATGTCGTCGGGGTGCACGCTCGCGAGGCATTCCCTGCGTCCTACCTCGGTAGTACCCTCAGGAAAGCCATGCAGGGCCGCATAACCTTCAGAAACTTGCATGATCTCCGTGTCGCCGTCGTACGCGTAACTGCCAACGAGAGCCGCCTTTCCTGCTAGCGCGAGCTGCACGGTACGTTCGGCCAAAGCCGACTCGGCTTTTCTGCGCTCGGTAATATCTCGCGTCAGCCCCTTGATACGCAACAGCCTGCCCGTGCCGTCGAACTCCGCTCTCGCCGTTTCCTCCAGCCAGACTTGCCGTCCATCCCGACATGCAAAGCGGAAGGTCAGGGCATATGAAGGGTTGCTAGGGCGCAGCTCGCGCATCTGCGTTTTAAAGGTCTCGCGATCATCGGGGTGGATCCGCTCGAGGAATTCATTGCTCGAACCGATAAGTCTCGCCCCGTCATCTCCGAGGATGCGAGCCGCATTGTCGCTCCGCTGCGTTTGACGCGTGCCGGCATCCCATTCGAAAGCCATCACTTTGCCGGCCACCAAAGCATCCGCCAAGCTGGCCTTGTGCTCTTTGAGCGCAGCCTCCGTCACCTTGCGCTGCGTGACATCGATGTTTGCACCGATAAGGCGTGGCGCTGATCCATCGCGGCGATAGGAGACGAAGTTGCGTGAATCGATCCATCGAATCTCGCCATCGGGCCGGACAAAGCGATACTCGCAATAGTATTCGCGCCGCCTCTCGGCCATGGCCTGCTCAAAGCCAGCCTCTACGGCAAGCAAATCGCTTTTATGCACTCTGGCTCGCCATTCGGCGCGGCTGGTCTCCTCGGTCCCCTCCGGTAAGCCATGTACGGCCGCATAGCCCGGCGAAACCTGATACCTTTCCGAGCCAACGTCGTACGTGTAGGTTCCAACCAGAGCGAACTGACCAGCGAGGCCAAGCTGCAAGTTGCGCTCAGCCAACGCCCGCTCCGCTTGCTTGCGCTCACTAATATCGACGGTCATGTTGACGACGCCGACGACAGCGCCTGTACGATCACGAAGCGGTGTCGGATAAGGAACGATGGGGACGCGCGTGCCGTCTTGGCGCTCGAGGATCGCCTCGCGTCCTCGCACGGCCCGGCCGTGCGTCAAGGCAATCTCGGTGGGACACTCCTCGAGGGCCATCGCCGTGCCGTCCACGTGATAGAAACGCGAAACGTCAGACCATCTATGTTCTCCCAGCTTGGGACTTGCTCCCCAAAGATTGATTGCTGCTTCATTACAATAAGTGATACGGCCGGTTGCGTCTGTTACGTAGATAGCGGCAGGGAGGGCCCCCAAGAGTTCACGCAGCGCCTCCTCGCTTTCCTGCAATTTTGTCTCGGCATGCTTACCCTCCGTGATATCGTGGGTGACTCCAAGTAGTTGCACCGGTCGGCCAGTGGCATCGCGCACGACCGCACCTTCCATCGCGACCCAGCGCTCCTGACCGGCGCGCTCCCGATCCGTGCGCGGAGCGAGGCGGTATTCTGTCCTGCGGCGCCCGCCAACATGTTCCCAACCCGCGAAGGCCCTGTCTAGATTGCAAAGGTCCTCTGCATGGACCTGCGACCGCATCTGCGCAAGGCTCTGGGGCGGTGCGTCCGGACCACACCCGTGAATATGCCGATCGCGCGCGTCATTTTCGAATCGGCCGCTCTTTAGATGAAGGCTCCAAGTGCCGAGCTCGGCGCAATCGAGGGCCAGTTGGAGCCGGCGATTTCTATTCGTCAGCGAGTCGACGTGGTCGCGCCGTTCAGCGAAGAGGGCAGCAAGCACCAGCGTGCACAGGGCAACCGCGAGCACCCCGGTTTGGGCGGCATAGACACGGCTGGCTAGGGCTATGTTGGGATCAGCCAAACGACCGACACCAATCGTGATCGTGCAGACGATAGCCAAGGTGAGGATGAACGTTGCGGCGGCTGCGAATACCGGATGACAGCGGGCCACCAGCCAAAGCAGCCAGGGTGCGAACAACGCGCTGGGAAGAATTGTAAACCAGTAGTCACGGGGCAAGGCGAAGCAGGCAGTACTCATCAACGCAAGCACAGCCAGTACAAGCAGCCCTTCCGCGACTTGCAATTTCGTTGGTCTATCCTGCCGGATATTGGCAAGCCCAATTATCAACGGTGCAATGGTGACGACCCCGAGAGCGTCGGAAGCAAGCCAATTGAGCCAGGTGGTCAGGAATGGCGTTCCGGAGTGGTGAAGGAGGATGAACCCTATGGTCCCGCCAATTCCCGAAGCTGCACTCGCGACGGCCGCCGCGCCGAAGAGGTCGACCACATTGCGGACGCGGCCAAGGCTAAAACGTGAGTCGAAACGCAGATTGATTAGCCACGCAAAAAGGATGGCTTCGCCGGCGTTGCACAGCGCGAAGATCAAAATAGCCCCGAAGTTCCGATCGCTCAAAAGATTGGCCAGAACGGTCGCAACCAGCACCCCGACCGCGACTGGCCACCGCGCCCGGGGCCCAAATGCGACAAGCATTCCGGCTGAAATCCCCGCGGCCGGCCAAAACACCGCCACGCCATCAGATTGGGTTAGGAGGGCAAGGCCGAGATGGGCGCCTAGGAAGTAAAAGATGCCGACTGCCGTCGCGAGCCCAAGCGGGCTCATCCACGCCGGGAACCTGCAACGCAGAATGGATGCGCTGCGGCCAATACGATGCTCTATCTGCATTCCCCTCGTCTCTCAAGGTAGTGGATGCCGATCGACGTTGATAGCAAGCGCACTTTGGCAGGGAGCCCCAGAGCATCGTTAGGCATTTTAGCCAGTGGCCTGAGTATCAGAAATACTACTGATATTGAGTGGGGCAACGTTTGTATGTGGAGCCGAGGTTAATTTGTATGGCTAGTGGGGTCTTCCCCGTCACAACAACGCTGCAGGGCTTTGCATGGACTTTGCTGGCGGCCGCGGCTGCAATCGTCGTCGGCCCGCTACTGCTCGCCGGGGTCATCTGAAAGGGGGGTCATTTTCGCGCACCGCAGGGCTGCTCACCGACGTGCCCCGCTGCTCGGCTGTACTTCGGATAGCCAAGCCGGTCGACGATCGGAGGGGTCGTCGGTCAGCTGCCAAGGGGCGGCCCTTCTGCGGCGATGCAGGGCGCATTGGCGGGCCGACAGGACATGCTGGACTGGAGAGGAAATGATGGAGACCAGCGTAAGGAAGCTATTCGAGCGATACGAGAGGTTTTTCAAACAGTCGCTTGCCGGCGACATAGACCGGGATGAGGTTGCAGCGCTGTATGCTTCCGAGTTCATCGCGGCCTCCCCTGCCGGGGTCGTGACGGGAAAGAACGACGATCAACTGAAACAAGTCATGGCGCAAGCCTATGCTCACTATCGGGCAATAGGGACGAAGGAAATGCGGATACGCGATGTCCGCCTCTCCCCCATCGATGACCATCATTGCGTGGCCCATGTTGCTTGGACGGCAACCTATGTCCGCAAGGATCAATCGGACGTAGCGATAGATTTCGATGTTCACTACTTCGTCCAGAAGCTAAACGGGGAGCCGAAAGTTTTCGGCTGGGTGTCGGGCGATGAGCAGGCGCTTCTACGCAAGTACGGCATCATTTGACGTCCATTCCGGCAAGCAACAAGAGGGCAAAGTTCCACCGGCGACGGACATCTTCTGCCTGCTCCCGGCAGTGACCGCTGGGGGATCAAGGGCGGGAGCGCCGCCCTCTGGCGGAGCCGGTCTCAAATCCGCCTATGGATCGCCTCAGGGGGTCGTGCCAATGGCCGGCATCGGACGCACTGGGCATGGGGCGCTAAGGGCCAGCACTGACGCCGCACCCACCTCGATAGACACGAGCTGCTAACGCGAGCCGGACCCACGCCGAGACTGTCCGCGTTGCCTATCACAACGGCGCCGGCTTCCGATGCAAATCACATGATATTCGTCGACAATTTCACTTCAGTGCGTCGGCCGCCGCGTTGGCGGCTTGCCCATCATGAACCACCGTGGCGCCTGAGCCTCCGATAGCTCCGATGATCTCGCCATCGATTGCTGATAGCCCTCGTAAACTTGCGAGAGCACGATCGCCGGGTGCGCCCGGCTTTTCCGCCGCTTAAAAATAGCGGCTTTTACCTGATCCAAAGCAGCAGCTGCACCGGGCGCCGTCCGGGACATGCGATCATTCCGGTGTAGGCATCGGAAAGGCGGGCAGCGTAGTCGCACTCGACGCCATCTAGGCGGACCTTTGCAGAAATCGATGAGGAGAGGCGGGCCAGCTTTATCTGCAGCTCGCCCGTCTTCTCCAGCGGTCCGTCCTGGCTGCACGAACCGATGTGCGTTACCTTCATCGGCCCGCTGAACTCTCGAGTGTCGCCATTGCGAGCGAGGGCTGCTGTCACTTCCCACTCGCCGATGTTGCCCATCACACCTGTGACATCGAATGACTTGGGCATCGATGACCCAATGCCGGAGAGGCCAACCGCAATTGCCAGCGGTAGGGCTGTGCATGCTCCGAACAGCAACACGTATCGATAGCTCGCCAGGACATCCTCCCCGCGACAATTGCTTTACCTGCAAGTCGGCGACGCCGGTAGCAGCGCCGCCGTGTCGTGTGCCTTCGTCCCACCCTTATTTCGCGACAAAAGCGCGAGCCTCTGCCAGTTCGGGCCGGACTGTATCGGCTGCAGCCGCCAGCTCAACGACCTTTGCGTAGTAGCGCTGCGCTTTGGCCTGATCGGCGGCCTTGGCTGCGGCCCTAGCGCCACCCACATAGGTGAGCAGCCGGTTGGGCTCCTTATTAAGGACGGATTCAAACTGAACGAGCGCCTCCTTGGCCTGGCCATTTGCGAGCAACAGGTTGGCATATTGCTCGCGGGCGGGTGCAAGCGGACCGGGCGTAACAGGGTGCTTGTCGCTCTTGTCCTCGGCGTCGGCAGCATTAGCAAGGATCTGCAGCGCCTCACTTACCTTGCCTTCCGCCTGCAACACCCATGCCCTGGCCACCTGGCGCTGAATATCGACCTGCCCGGACCAATAGGCGTCCTTCTTATCAACCAGCATTTTGTAAAGATCATCGAGCTTGGATATCTCGGCCTGCGCACCGGCCGCATTGCCCGTCCGTGCAGCGCCAAGTGCCCTTGCATAATGGGTCATGGCCATCACATGGGGCGCCGGATTGACCTTGACCTCGAGCCCGGCGGCCTCGGCCCAAGCGCTGCGCTCGATGGCATAGCGGGCGGGGGATGCCGCCACCGCGAAAGGTCCGACGAAGAAGGTCTCGGTATACCCGGATATCCCCTTGATCTGTTCGACAACCGCCTTGGCTTTCTCATCCTGACCGAGCTGCAAATGCGCGTACACTAGGTAGTCCATGGCGTGCAGTTGGTCGTGCAGCTCTTTTGATTCCTTTGCTACTTCGGCCGACTTGGCGTTGGAGGCGATCGACTCCGTCCAATATCCGACACGCGTGAAGATGTGCGACGGCATGTGGAGCGCGTGCGGCGCGTCCGGGGCGATCTTGGCGTAGCGGCGGGGGG
>Ga0081455_10004235_pt1 | contig 16177 bp, 15 predicted proteins | sample TabmetS3T2R1_FD_70207 | JGI IMG/M metagenome (GOLD analysis project Ga0081455, IMG submission 70207) | Tabebuia heterophylla rhizosphere microbial communities from the University of Puerto Rico - S3T2R1 | ecosystem: Host-associated > Plants > Roots > Rhizosphere ... | reverse complement strand
CATAATGTATCACTTTAGACCGTTATTGTTCTGACTTCAAAAATAATCTCTCTCCTTTCTTTTCAAGCCTGATCTCACGCGGTTTGAAATCAAAAGAAATATACGAGTTTGTTGAATTTTATACATATCCCTCAAGTCGGTTTAGAGTTGATAATCCAAATGGTGTGGGAGTTATGAAGATGAGACTATTAGTAACTGGCGGGGCAGGTTTCATTGGTAGTAATTTTGTGGAATACATTCTAGGACGTCACGACATTGCTCGAGTAATTGTGCTCGACGCCTTAACGTATGCTGGCAATCCAAACAACTTGTCAGAAGATATCCGTCTAGATCCACGCTTTTTGTTTTGGCATGGCGATATACGCGACCGTAAGACAGTTGACCAGCTCGTATCACAAAGTGATATTGTTGTCCATTTTGCCGCCGAAACTCATGTAGACAACTCAATCTATAATTCTTCAGATTTTATTCAGAGCGATGTGTATGGCACCCAAGTACTCCTTGATTCTGTGAATGCTCATGGTATTGAACACTTGATCCATATATCAACCTCAGAAGTTTATGGAACCGCCCAAGCTAACGAGGTTTTGATGGATGAACAACATCCATTCATAGGTATGAACTTTTAACTGCTTGATTTGTCTGGACTTTTCTGGCGATCCATCCGACACTCCCATTGCGTATATGGCTGTCGAAACAACCAAAGGAGTGCCAGATGGATCACGAGCAACTTAGCATGGTCGCTGACAAGTTCCAATGGGTCTTTTCCGAACTGCTGCTCAACACGTGTGGCAAGGAGGCGAAGTTTTGTCGGCGTGTACGCCTCATCACGCCGTTTCGCTTGGGGTTAGCTCTGACGGCGACAGCAGCGAGTCAGCAGGTCGAAACGCTCACCGATTTCCACCGCAGCTTCAATGCCTTATGGGGCACCCAGGTCAGCTACGAGGCGTTCTATAAGCAACTGGCCAAACCGCAGTTTGCCGAGTTTGCACGCACTCTGAGCGAACGTCTCATTAGCGACATGAGCTTGAAGGTGTTCGGCTTTACCAAAGGCCGGGCCTTTGGCGAGTTTCGCCGTATCCTGATCCAGGATGGTACCTCCTTTGCCATTCACGCTGCCTTACGAGAAGTGTTTCCTGGGCGCTTTAAAACGGTCAAGCCCGCGGCTGTCGAACTCCATACCACCATGGAGTTGCTCTGCGATGCCCCTACCACTGTGGTCTTGACCCCCGATACGACCAGTGAACAGGCGTTTTTGCCTGAGCCCACATCGCTCCGCGCCAGTTTGCTGTTGGCTGATCGCGGCTATATCGATCTCCACTATCTGCGGCGTGTGCAGGACGCGGGTGGTTTCTTCATTATCCGAGCCAAAGCCGGGATGAACCCACAGGTGTTGGAGGCGTTTCGCGAGGACGGAAAACGGTTGCGCTCGCTGCGCAACAAGCCACTCCAGACCATCCGCACTAGGCTCCCGAAACGCCAACGGGTCGAACTGGGGGTGCGGTGGGACGTAGACGGATGCCCCCTGTGTTTGCGCCTCATCGTCAGCTGGAATCGCCGGACGAAGAGCTTCTGCTATTTGCTCACGAACCTGGCACCGCAGCGCTACCCGCTCGACACGATCTGCCGAGCTTATAAATGGAGATGGCAAGTGGAACTGCTGTTCAAGGAGTGGAAATCGTACGCCAATCTGCATGCCTTTGATACCGAAAAGGTCGCTATTGTCGAAGGATTGATTTGGGCGGCGATTGCGGCCGCAGCGCTCAAACGGTTTCTGGCGCACGCCACGCAACTCATCGCTGGTGTGGCCATGTCAACGCGGAAAGCGGCAATGTGTGTAACGTACGTCTTAAGCGACATTGTCCAGGCATTGAAAACTGCCCATGGGGCCAGTCTCGACAACGCCTTGCTGTCGGCGGTAACGTATTTGGCTTGTCATGCGCAGCGTGCTCATCCCCAGCGGGATCGGCAAATAGGGCGCTTCCAACTGGGCCTTGAACCCCTCTTTGGCAGTAATGAGGCTGCTGAAATCAGGGAGGCTGCTTAAGTTCTTACCTATGATGATGAGTTATGAAAAAGCAATAAGAGAGTTGCCATTTCTCAAGTTCATATTCACAGGACGTATTCTCATCGGCGGAATTGAAATTCAAGCCCAACCGCATTCGGCATAACAGGATACTTCTATTACCACAATCCACGAAAGCGCCATGCGCAAAAGCTCCTTTCGTCCATCAGAATGCGGCCAGTTCTTCAACTGGAAATGAGCAGTCGACAGGCAGACACAGGTTACCTTGAGGGCATCAAAAACTCAGGGCGACAGGAGGCAGTGCTTGCGGGGACAACACACTGCCCCTGACGTTCTTAGTACTCTCAGAAGAGAGCTGCTGGGGTGACAATCCCTTCCAAATCTTCATCCGTGACAGGATTGACGAGGGAGCCCCCCAGTTCATTAGTGATAAACCAGTACGCCTGCTTTAAATGATGCGTACTGTGGCTCAAAATGATGGTGAGCAGCTCAAGAACCGTCACTTCGCCGCCATAATGGGCCGGGACTACCCGATCAAAGGCAGCAGTGTCGTTGCTCTGCAAGAAGGCGATAATGTGCTGACGGACGCCTTCGCCGTAGGCCGCCATCGCCTCAGATGTCTGGACATCACGGAGTCGGACATTCGACGCCCGCATGTCGTCTGTGCTCATGCTGCCGTGTTGATGGCTCAGCCAGGCTAGCTCAGGAAATGACAGCACATGCATGAGGAGATCCCGCAATGCCCACCTCTCACGCCAGGGCAGACGCTGTTGCAACTGCTCATTGGAGAGCTGTTGGATGGCGCGCAGCGTTGCTCCGAGCATCATATCGTACTTCGCCGCCAACCAGCTGGTTTTGCCAGACAGATCAATCTGGACATCTAGGTGGAGCGCAGGAATGAGCTTTTTGGGGTAATAGCCAATGATGACCGTGTCATCATCAATAATCGTCACAGGTAAGGCTGTAATGCCACGGCTTTGTAAATAAGCTCGGGCGGCTTCATCTGTGGCAACATCGTGGTGTTCATACCGAACACGGTTAGACGCGAGGAATTCCTCGAGCGTCCGACAGCTGAATCAACCCGGATGGGTGTACACCTGGACCTTCATGGGATTCTCCATCACCCGGTGAGACGCAAGCTCACTAGGCATGACATAGTGCCATTACACCACCAGTTAGTACGTGACAGCGCCAACCGACGCCTGTCTGGCGTGTCCAAGATAGCATACGCTGTGTATTGTGCCACAATCCGGATAGCCTGACTAGCTGCTCAGGAGTAGGAAATGGGTTGATCTCCTCGGCTTTGCAGGGCACGCGTTACGCGACACGCCGGTCGACACAGACGTCCCCTCCTTTGAGCACCAGCTTGATGCGCTGCACATCCTGCAATACCGTGATGTTCTGTAAGGGGTTCCCGTCCACCGCCACGAGGTCGGCGCGCTTCCCAGGCGTCAGCGTGCCTATTTCACCCTCCAGTCCCAGGCACTCTGCGGCCCATGCTGTAGCGGCTTGCAGGGCTTGCATGGGGGACAGGCCCGCTTCGACCAGATACTGGAGTTCCTGGGCGTTAATGTTGTGCTCGTGCCCACCGGCATCGGTGCCGGCCACAATTTTGACGCCAGCGGCGAGCGCCTTTTGCAGGCTGGCAATGTGATGCGGGTACAGGTCGCGGCCACGCGCACGCACGTGCGGGGCGCTGACTTCGCGGTGGAAGACATACACGGTGAGGGTCGGAACGAAGAAGGTGCCACGCTCGGCCATCATGGGGATGAGCTCGGGATCTTCGTCCAGATAGCAGCCGTGCTCGATCGAGTCCACCCCGGCTTCGATGGCCAGGCGCAGGCCCGGTCCACCCAGGGCGTGGCACATGACACGCCGGCCTAGGGCATGCGATTCTTCCACCAACGCATGCATCTCGTCCTTGGTAAAGGCAATATCTTTAGGGCCGTGGCCGGGTCGGGAACTGGCGCCGCCGGTGGTGGCGCACTTAATCACATCGGCTCCAGCGCGGACCATCGAGCGCACCACCTGCTGCACTTCGTGGATACCGTTGGCCACCCCAGAAGGCAGCGTGGGGTCTAGCACAATGCAGCAATCATGGCCAGAGGGGCTGACACGGTCGCCAATGCCGCCCGTGGGTGAAATGATGCTCACCGCCAGCATCAGGCGTGGCCCCACAATTAAACCCTCTTCGACGGCCAGCTTAAAACCAACGTCAAGACCAGCGGCGTCGCGTATGGTAGTATAGCCAGTCGCCAGGGTCTGCCGTAGTACGGTGGCCGTGCGCATATGCACGGTACTGAGGGGCTCATGCAGCCCCCAGCGCTGCGTGAAGGCATAGCCGTGCGAGGCGAGATGATCGTGTCCGTCGATGAGGCCGGGAAGCAGCGTGAGGCCAGAGAGATCGATGACGTCGACATTCGCTGGCCGGGAGACGGTCTGGCGTGGTCCTACAGCGCTAATCCGTCCGTCATTGATGAGTACCGCAGCATCAGGCACCGGTGCAGCGCCAGTGCCGTCAATCAGAGTGGCTCCGAGGAGCAGTTGCATAACGAGCCTCGCTTTCTGCTGAATGTTAGACTCTTACCGCCCACCGTTCACTTCGATGATACTGCCCGAGACATAACTCGCAGCCGGGGAAGCCAGAAACAGCACCACTGCCGCTACCTCCTCGGGGCGACCCGGGCGGCTCAGAGGCACCGAGGCGGTCATCGCGGTCTGTTCTGCGACTGATAGCTCTTGATAGCGTTGCGCCACACGCGCGTCGGGCTGGGTCAGGATAAAACCGGGCATGACGGCGTTGACCCGGATACCGAACGGTCCCAGGTCTTTGGCCAGTTGCGAGGTGAGGCCGATCACCCCAGCCTTGGCTCCCGCGTACGGCAGGCGAGCCGCCGATGTGCCGCGTGCCCCAAAGGCCCCCTTCGCCGACATCGAGGAGAAATTTATGATGCTCCCCTGACGGCGTGCCTTCATATGTGGCACTACCGCACGACTGCACAGGTAGGCGCTCTTCAGGTTGGTATCGACGATCTCGTCCCACAACTCTTCTGAGACGTCTTCGATGTCATCGACACCAATATTGCCACTGCCCCCGGCATTGTTCACCAGAATGTCGAGCGCGCCGTAAACTGCCAGACTGCGCTCGACCACCTCACGCACCTGCCCGGCATGCGTGACATCGGCTGGCACACTGACGACCTCATAGCCCTGGCTGGTGAGCGCTGTGGCCGTATAAGCGAGTTTCTCTGCCTGGCGATCGGCGATGACGAGTCGTGCCCCAGCTGCCGCACACGCCTCGGTGATGGCACGCCCAATACCCTGCGCTGCGCCAGTGACCAGCGCCACCTTGCCAGCCAAGCTGAACCATTCCAGGCTCATGATATATCCTTTTCGGCAAGAGCTCAGATGACCCCTTCAGCCTTCAGACGTGTCAGCTCTTCAGGCGGCAGGGATAGCCACTCCTGATACACCTCAGTGTTGTGTTCCCCGAGCAGCGGTGCCGGTTGTACTTCGGTACGAGACTCCGACAACTGTACTGGATTGCCAGGCATGGTGAATTCTCCCCAGGTAGGATGGTTGACGGTGACCACCATGCCGCGTTCTTTAAGATGGGGATCGTTCAGGATCTCTCCGGCTGTCAGGCATGCGCCAGTAGGCACGCCAGCGGTGCCCAACTCAGCCATGACCTCGTACTTGGTCCTGGTAAATGTCCATTGCTGCACCAGGCCATTGACCTCCTCTTTGTGTTCTCCGCGCCAGCGCGGGTTCGACCAATCTGCGTGGCCGATGAGATCAGCTCGATCGATAGTACGCAGGAGAGCATCCCACATGTGGGAGCGCACCGGCTGGACATAGATATAGACATAATCATCGGGACCCCCTGGCTTGCAGTGGAAGATGCCCGCTGGTGCTGTGTCCGCCAGTTCGTTCCCACGTCGCATGACCACATCACCTCTAGAATAATACGGGCGCATCGCGACCCGGCAGTAGTTCACCACCGCATCCTGCATGGAGACCTCGACCTGCTGGCCTCTCCCGGTCGTTTGCCGTTGCCAGAGCGCTGCCAGGATGCCTACGACGGCGTGGATACCGGTGCCGGTGTCGCCGATGGTGGGGCCAGGCTTGAGCGGCGGTCCATCTGCATACCCGGTCATGGTCATGGCGCCGCCAGCCGCCTGAGCAATCATGTCAAAGCTTTTATAGCTGCTGTACGGCCCGTAGGTGCCAAAGCCCTTGATGGAGGCGTAGATCAGGCGCGGGTTGATAGCACTCAGGGCTTCATAGCCGAAGCCGCGCTGCTCTAAAGCGCCTGGAGCCTGGTTTTCCGCTACGATATCAGCGCTTTTCACCAGTTCCAGGAACATGGCACGGCCCTGCGGATGCTTGAGATTCAGGGTGATGCTCTTCTTATTGGCGTTCAAGGTGAGAAAGTAGCTGCTGTCCATGCCGGGCTTTTCTGGACGACCATAGCGTCCCGGGTCACCCCGCGTGGGCTCCTCTACCTTGATGACTTCAGCTCCTAACCAGGCCAGCGTCTCCGTACACGACGTACCGGCTTCAAACTGTGTAAGGTCGAGGACACGAATACCGTTCAGTGCTTTGCTCATAGTACTTTCTCCTATTGGGGAACCCTCACACCCGCTCAAACTCTCTTCCAAAGGGCGAGGGAACGCAGGCTCGTAATTGTAACAGAAATGGCCCACACACCCCGCATTGACTTCACCCCAGGGGCCCACTATGATGTCGAGTAATCAGAGGCTCTGCAGGATTTTGCCACATATTTACATGAAGGAAGGTGGGTTTGTCGTGCCGGGAAACCAAGATGCGCCCGCAGAGATTGCCGTGATCTTTCAAGTCCTCTACGATACGCCGCAGGGCACTATACGCCTGACCGTGCAGGATTATACGCAGGCGGCGGCGGCGCAGGGTGTGCAGTGTCAAATTGGCCACCGCAAGGTCGGCGACATTGAGCGGCGCTCACCGCCGCTCAGCCTCGAGGAAGCCACACGTACTGTAGCTACCGCCGCGGCGCTCGATGGTGAGGCGCTCTATCTGCGCCTGGTCGACAGCACTGGGCGTGATCTCGCGGCCACCAAGATTGATGAGGCACGATGGCCCAGAGACGCAGGACCGACAACGGTCAAAACAGTATCGTACTGGCTGTTTGTACCGTGAGGCTACAGTGGCCGGAGAGCGTCTCTCGCCGACCCGGTTAATGGCTACTGCTAAAGAGCTTCGCGATCTCTTCATCCCAAGCAAAGCCATTGAATTTCCAGGTGTCTTTGACCTTATAGAAGGTAAACAGCCAGCGCAAGCCGGTATTTTCGCACCTCTCGACATAGACGAGGCGGAGGAAGGTATCTGCTGCTACTTCACGACGGACCAACGTAAAGCCAATACTTTTTCCGAGTCGGTTCGCCAGCAGATGGCGCTGTTGCACTGTCTCGGCGATCAGAGCCTCCAGTTCGTTGTCCGGGAAAGGCCAATAGGGTTTCACCACGGTCATGACGCCATCCATATCGCCGACAACAACCCGCGCCAGCACTTTTTCTGCCAGTTCCTTGGCCTCCTCTGGATTGCGTAACGTCGCTCCGTATGCCAGGCCCAGCATCGTGAGGAGGAGCACACCAGGCAGGCACAGACTCAGTCGTGGCATATCGACTCCTTCTACCTGCACACGTGGGGCCACAGTAGCACAACTCACGTTGAGCAACAGTGGCCCTTTTTTTAGAATGGTACACGGAGCCCTTATCCCTTCGCCCATCCCTCTTGCCCCAGTAGGGGAACAAAGCGGCAGGGGACAGAGCGCGCCTGTGGGTAATCATCTCCGTGGCGGGTGATAATCAGGAGCTCTTGACTCGTTATACTCCCTACGGGAATCACCAAATGGCCGCCTTCGGCCATTTGGCCGAGTAGGGATTGTGGTACATGCGGTGCCGCAGCAGCAACGAGAATACCATGGTAAGGTGCATACGCAGGAAGGCCAAGGCCCCCATCACCGGTGATCACCTCGACGTTGGTATACCCTAGACGCTTCAATATGGCGCGAGCCCTCTTGGCTAAATCGGGGAAGTATTCGATCGTGTATACCTGCGCTGCCAGACGACTGAGGATTGCTGCCTGGTAGCCTGACCCGGTACCTACCTCGAGCACGCGCTCATGCCCTTGTAGCACCAGGCTCTGCGTCATAATAGCGACCATATAGGGCTGCGAGATCGTCTGGTCATCGGCAATCGGCAGGGGGCGATCGCTGTACGCCTCGTGGCGCCACTCCGGTGGCACAAAGGCATGCCGCGGCACCTCCCCCATCGCTTGCAGGAGACGCGTATCCGTGATGCCGCGGCGCTGCAGTTGCGCTCGGATCATGACGAGGCGCTCGGCGGTATAGTCGGGCTCCTTACGCGTACCGTTCACCGTCACCATGGCTAGCACCCTCGCTAGAGAATTTTGGAGAGAAAGGTTTGTAAACGCCCGTGCCGCGGCTGGGTAAAAAACAGCTCTGGTGGGCCTTCTTCCAGCACTTCGCCGCGGTCCATAAACACGACACGGTCGCTGACTTCACGGGCGAACCCCATCTCGTGCGTGACCACCACCATCGTCGTGCCCTCGTGGGCCAGATGAACCATCACGTCAAGCACTTCGCCAATGACCTCCGGGTCGAGGGCAGAGGTGGGTTCATCAAACAGCATCACTTTGGGCTCCATGGTGAGCGCCCGGGCAATCGCCACACGCTGCTGTTGCCCGCCTGAGAGCTCGCCAGGATACTTCGACGCTTGCTCGGGAATGCCGACTTTGCGTAGGAAATACATGGCTTTTTCCTCGGCATCCGGTTTGGACCAACGCCGCACTTTACGTGGTGCCAGCGCCACATTGTCGAGCACAGTCAGGTGGGGGAACAAGTTAAAAGACTGAAACACCATCCCCACTTCACGCCGGATCTGATCGATATGGCGGACGTCATCGGTCAAGGTCACACCGCTCACGCGGATCGTGCCGCGTTGGTGCACTTCCAGCCGATTTATGCAGCGGATGAAGGTCGATTTCCCCGACCCCGAAGGACCGATAATTACCACCACCTCTTTTTCCTGCACCGTTAAGCTACAACCGCGTAGGGCGTGAAAGGTGCCAAACCACTTGTGCACGTCGATACATTCGATGATCGCTGGTCCCAACTGCTTCCCCTGTGAGGCCTGCATCGTTGCCTCCTGCCTAGCGCGTGCCCACGCCGAGGGTGTGTTCGAGACGTCGGCTCAAGCGTGACATGCTGTAGGTAAAGACAACGTACACCACAGCCGTAAAGCTAAACACCTCAAACACCACCCCACCCGTGATGCTTTTCCATTGGGCTTGCTCAAGCACTGTCTTGGCAATGCCCAACAACTCCAGCGAGCCAATGATGGTGGCCAAGGAGGTATCCTTGAACAACGAAATGCACTGGCCCACCAGCGCTGGTATCACCGCGCGCAGCGCCTGGGGCAGGATGATGTAGCGCATCGCCTGTACCCACGTCAGCCCCAGGGCCGTGGCCGCTTCGTATTGGCCAGGCGGGATCGCCTGCAAGCCACCACGGACGTTTTCGGCAATGTAGGCCGCAGTGAACAGCGTCATACCTACCAGCAGACGGATCAGCGTATTGGGGCGTCCCCAACTCGCCGGCAAAAATAAGGGTAACAGCAGCGCAAACATCATCAGCACCGAGACGAGAGGCACACCCCGCACCAGTTCGATATAGGCAATAGCACACCAGCGGATCACGGGCAGTGTACTCTGACGCCCAAGCGCTAACACCAGGCCCAGCGGGAAGGAGGCCACGATGCCCACGGCAGCCAGGAGCAACGTCAGCATGAGCCCACCCCACTGCGTTGTAGCGACAGGCAACAGACCCGTGCCTTCCATGCCACCAAGCACAATCAGGACCATGGGCACACTGAGGAGCCAGCCAACCTGCCACAGTCTTCTGGTGTGCGGCCAGCGCCACCTGAGGCCGTAGCCGACCAGCAGCGCTAACGCGGCCCCACCTACGATGCCACGCGCCGGCCCCCTCAGGAGGCCGGCGAGGAGCACAAAGCCAATGCACAAGGGGGTGCTGACGTGCCGCATCATCCCCTGGTTGCGTGCCGTACTGCCGCCACACAGCCAGGCCAGCAGAATCAGTAACACGCCGGGGCGCCAGACCTGGTCGCTGGGATAGAGCCCGACCAGAAAAAGCCGCAGATTGACGGTAACCACCTGCCAATGCGCCATAGCGAAGATCCAGTGCCAGAGCGGAGGCAGCACCAGCGCCAGTCCCCCCACGAGCCCGAGGGTTAGCAGGGTATTATACCAGGTATTGAATAGGTGCACGCGCAGCCACCCCAGAAGACCCATCGACACCTGGGGCGGTGGCAATACTGGCGCGTAAGGCTCGGTCGGCATGGTCATCTCGTTTTCAGAGCCAAACGGCGGTTCAGCATGTTCAACACCCAGGAGGTCAACAGGCTCATACTCAGATACGTGATCATGATCATCATCACGAAGGGAATTGCCTGCCCAGTCTGGTTATTGATGGTCAAACCAATACTGAACAGGTCAGGATACCCTATGGCAATGGCCAGGGACGAGTTTTTGGTGAGGTTCAAGTATTGATTGATCAACGGTGGAATGATGACTCTGAGGGCCTGGGGGAAGATGACCAATACAAAGGTCTGGCGGTCAGACAAGCCGAGTGCCCTGGCGGCCTCACCTTGGCCTTTGGGCACCGCCAGGATGCCAGCACGCACGATCTCCGCGATGAAAGAGGCGGTGTACACCACGAGCCCGCATAGCAGAGCAGCGAACTCCGGACTGAGCACTATCCCACCCTGGTAGTTAAAACCCTCGATATGTGGCACGGACCAGACGACCGGCGGCAGGTGTGCTGTCAGCCACGTCCACAGAAAGCCACTGGCCCATAGCACCATACACACAGCCAGACCGCGTCCCAGGGCACGGCGCGGAGAAGCCGCACCACGACAGCGGTAGGTCATCCACCCCCATACCCCGAGACCCACTCCAATCCCGGCAAGGAGCCATGGCTGAAAGGCACTATACGTTGCTGAGGTCTGCGGCCAGGCCAGCGCAATGCCACGGTTGGACATGAGGACTGTGCCCCACAGCAGTGCCGGGCCTTCACGTAGCCGTGGTAGGGTGTCACGGATAGCAGCATAGGTGAACACGAGCCACAGGAGCAATGGGACATTCCGGAAGGTTTCGACGTACAGCGCTGCGAGCCGCTCCAGAAGCCAGTTACGCGACAGACGGGCAACCCCAATGCCAATGCCGAGAAGGGTTGCCAGGATAATGCCCGTCACGGCCACACGCAAGGTGTTCACCACACCAACAGCAAAGGCCGTCAGATACGATTGCGAGGGCTGAAAAGGCAAACCTTCCGAGATGCCGAACCCCGCCGGCTGGGGGAGAAAGGCAAAGGAGATAGGGATACCTTGTTTCTGCAAGTTCCCCAGCATGGTGGTGAGCAGCAGCCAGCCCAGGCCCACGACGCCGAGCGCAAAGGCGACTTGGGCCAGCCATGCTAGGACACGTACGTTGCGATAGAACGGAATGGGTGGTGACATATGTTATGGCTGCCAAAACACACTGGCCCTAGCGGAACGGAGGCGCGTATAGTAAACCGCCATCCTGAGTCAGGCTGTTGACCCCGCGGGCCAGATGCAAAGGCTGCAAGTGCCGCTCGAACAGTTCACCATAATTACCAACCAGGCGCACCACGCGTGCCATGAAGTCGTCGCTTAGGCCTAACATAGTACCCAAACCACCTTCGGCCCCCAAGAAACGCCGAATGTTGGGGTCCTTACTGTCCGCAAAGGAGCCGATATTCTTGGACGTCACACCAAACTCTTCCGCCTGGATAAGCCCAAACCCCACCCACTTGATAATGTCGAGCCACTGATCATCGCCGTGACGGACTGCCGGACCAAGAGGCTCCTTCGACATCACATCCGCCAGAACGACATGGTCATTAGGCTGCTTCAGGGTCGTCTTTTGGGCCAGCAACTGCGTGACGTCTGAGGTCACGGCATCGCAACGTCCGCTGTCGTAGGCCGCATACGTTTGATCGATGGTCTCGAGCACTACCGGTGTAAATTTGATTTGCAGCCGTCGGAAGTAGTCTGCCAGGTTCAATTCCGTGGTCGTGCCTGATTGCACGCAGATGGTGGCACCATCCAGGTTTTTGGCCGACTTGATCTGGGTCTTCGCCGGGACCATGATGCCCTGGCCATCGTAGAACAAAATGACACTGAAATTAAGCCCCAGTGAAGTATCGCGGCTCAGGGTCCAGGTAGTGTTCCGGCTCAGGACATCGATTTCTTTCGATTGCAGGGCCGTGAAACGTGCCTGGGCCGTGAGCGGACGGAACTCCACCTTCTCCGCATCATTGAAGATTGCCGCTGCCAGGGCGCGGCAATAATCCACATCAAAACCGTACCACTTCCCGTCAGGTCTAACCGTTGCAAAGCCAGCCAGACCTGTATTCACCCCACATACGAGCTTGCCGCGGCTTTTGACCGTCTCCAGCGTGGTTTGCGCCATGGCGATGGTGGTGCAGAAGAAAGTACACAAGAGGACAGCAAGACACACAGGACGTCTCAGCATAGAGCATTCCTTCTCTGGCAGCACTAAAGGTTCTTCACCCAGTCGGTATCTATTTCCCGCCAACCTTCCCAGCCGGCGTATCTTTCCACTCCACGCTATACTGTTTGCCGTCAGGGAAGACCATTGTACCACGGCCGGCTTGCTCATCGTCGCGCCATTCCCCGACATATTTTTTGCCATCGGCAAAGACCCATGTGCCTTTGCCATGCCGTTTGTCATCTTGCCATGCGCCGATATATTGCTGGCCATCGTGCACGGTGTAGGTGCCCTGCCCATCTCGTTTCCCATCTTTCCATTCCCCGACATAGCTGTCACCGTTCGGGTAAGTTAAGGTTCCCTTCCCATGCTGTTTCCCCTCCTGCCAGGTCCCCGTGTACTGCTGACCGTTGCTCAGGGTATAGGTCCCCTGGCCCTGGAACTGGCCCTCAGCAAATTCTCCCACGTACTTGTCCCCGTTGGGAAAGGTCATCGTCCCCTGACCCTGGCGTTTATCGTCTTGCCAGGCTCCCGTGTAGCGTCTGCCGTCTTTATACGTGTAGACCCCCTCCCCCTGCCGCTTCCCGTTGACGGTTTCCCCAACATAGACATCCCCATTGGCATAAGTCAGCGTTTGGGTAACCACCGCTGGAGAGTCGGCAGCCAGCACGACAGGCACAGGCCAGAGTATACCCAGCGTGAGCGGAGCTACCAGAGAGATCATAAACGGCCAGTTGTATCGCGGCATATCCTACTCCTTTGCGTCTTATGTACTAAATTTCCCCTATATACGTATCCTATTTGGATACCATAAATTATAAAAATTATAATAAAATATGGAGAATTTTACTTTCATGATCTTTAATAAAGATTACATATTTCTGCATTTTTTCTAGCCCGTGAGCGGTATGTTAGCGTCCTGAGAGCTACACAGCCTCAACACGCCTGACGAGATATTAATTATAAGTACGTACGAAGGATGCACTTTGGATGCACTTTTCGACAGGCAATTGCATCCAGCACACGTCTGACGTATGATGCGAGCCGTGTATGTTTGACAGAACGCCTCTCTATGGGGAGGAAGACCGTTATGCCAGTCGGGGTAGCTTACACCTGGCCCAAAACCGCTAGTGGCATAGGAGTACATCATGGCTGAGATCGATGGCGCGAGACTCGTGGCCCGCTGTTTGAAGCAGCAGGGCGTTGATGAACTGTTTGGGGTGGTCGGCGTTCCAGTCACAGGGATTGCGGCGGCAGCGCCGAGCGAAGGCATCCGGTATATTGGTACGCGCCACGAGCAGGCAGCCGGTTATGCGGCCCAGGCGATGTCGTATCTCAAGGGGCATATAGGGGCCTGTATTGTCGTGTCGGGACCAGGTATGACCAATGCGATCTCGGCGTTGGGCAATGCCTGGGCGAACTGCTGGCCTATGCTGTTGATTGGCGGATCGTCCAATCAAGCCCTGAACCACATGGGGGATTTCCAGGCCGCCCCACAAGTGGAACTGGCTCGTCCCTTCACGAAATGGGTGGGTCAGGCCGAGCGGATCGAACTCATTCCACGCTACATTGCCACGGCAGTGCGGCACGCCATTTCTGGACGTCCTGGCCCAGTCTATCTCGACTTGCCCGGCGATATTATTGCCAGTCGTATTGAGGAGAGCCAGCTCGAATACCCGCCACGCGTCGAAGTCCCTACCACGCCGCAGGTTGATCCGTCGGTAGTGAAAAAAGCGCTGACGGCCTTGCGCTCAGCGCATAATCCCCTTGCCATCATTGGCAAAGGGGCCGCCTGGGCACGCGCCGAGGAGCAGGTGCGGCGCTTCATTGAGGAGACGCAGATGCCTTTTCTGGCATCGCCTATGGGCCGGGGTGTGGTGCCGGACGATCACCCCCTAAGTGTCGCGGCGGCCCGCACCTATGCCTTACAAAATACCGATATGGTCTTCCTGATTGGCGCCCGCCTGAACTGGATTATGCACTTCGGGCTGCCCCCGCGCTTCCGCAAGGATGTGCGGGTCGTGCAATTGGACATTGCGGCTGAAGAGATCGGCACCAATGTGCCCACTGAAGTACCGTTGGTGGGTGACGCCAGAGCAGTAATGACGCAGCTCGTGGCGGCCCTGGAGGAAGACCCCTGGCAGGTGGCGGTTGACAGTCCATGGCGGCAGGGGCTGCAGCAAGAGATAGAATCGAAGAAAGCAGCCACGGTGCCCCTGCTGGAGTCCGATGAAGTGCCCATGAACTACTACCGCCCCCTCAAAGTGTTACAGGATGCCCTGCCGCGTGATGCCATTATTGTCACTGAAGGGGCGAGTACCATGGACATTAGTCGGCAGGTTTTGGACAACTATGAACCGCGCCATCGTCTCGATGCCGGCTCCTGGGGCACGATGGGTGTCGGGCCAGGGTTTGCCATTGCCGCGCAAGTCGCCAACCCTGGCAAGCGCGTGATTGCGCTGGAAGGCGATGCTGCGTTTGGCTTTGACGGCATGGAGGTGGAGGTGGCGGTGCGCCATAAGCTGCCCATTACGTGGATCGTGTTCAACAACAACGGTATTGGCGGTGGCCCCTCGACGCTCCCCGAGGACGCGCCGCTGCCCCCGGGTGCCTTTGTTCCCAACGCCCGCTATGACAAGGTGATCGAAGCGTTCGGTGGCAAGGGTTACCACGTCGAAACGCCAGCACAGTTCCGCGCGGCGCTGCAGGAGTCGTTTGCCAGCGGTGCGACGACGCTGATCAATGTGGCTATTAATCCGCAGTCCAGGCGCCGTCCTCAGCAGTTTGCCTGGCTGACGAGAGGTTGAGGCAGTGGATATCATCGTCAAAGGCGCCAATGCCAACCATAGGCCGGTGATCCCCTGGCGACCGCGCCAGGTGTGGATTGATCGCCAGGTGGTCGACAGCCCCGTGACGGCGAACGTGCTCGCCCATCTGCCAGATGTGCCCACTGCCGTCATCGACGGCCCGCCGCCAGTACCTATGCCTACGAACCAGGCAGCGCTGATGACGTCGGCCAAGAAGGCTCTCTACCTCACAGCCCAGAAAGGGCACTTCGTACGTGCTTGCCCGGGAGCAAGCAGCCGTAACATGCAGAGCCAACTGTGCTGTGGCTACATGATTGTTGATCTCATTTACAACTGCAACTACGACTGCACCTACTGCTATCTGCAGAGCTACGTGAACGCTCCGTATTTGACCGTCTATGCCAATGTCGAGCAGCTGTTCGATGAGCTGGGAACATTCTTGCGTACGCATCCACAGCAGCTCGTGCGTATCGGTTCCGGGGAGTTTAGCGACAGCCTGTCGCTCGATCCGCTGACAGGCTTGTCGCGTCTGCTGGTGCCGTTCCTGCGGCAGTTTCCCAATGTGCTCTTCGAGTTCAAGACAAAGAGTAACCTGGTCGATGGCTTACTTGATCTTGATCCTCATGGCAGAGTTATGGTCTCCTGGTCGATCAATCCAGAGCCGGTAGTGCAGCGTGAGGAACACAAAACGGCCTCCCTGGCAGCACGATTGCGGGCGGCACAGCGCTGTCGT
>Ga0081455_10004234_pt1 | contig 16177 bp, 15 predicted proteins | sample TabmetS3T2R1_FD_70207 | JGI IMG/M metagenome (GOLD analysis project Ga0081455, IMG submission 70207) | Tabebuia heterophylla rhizosphere microbial communities from the University of Puerto Rico - S3T2R1 | ecosystem: Host-associated > Plants > Roots > Rhizosphere ... | reverse complement strand
GCGTTCCAGGCGCGAAGGAAGACTTCGTACCGCAGAACGAACCGGGTGATCCGCAACTCGGCGCGGGACGCGAAGCGGCAGGCAGCCGCGGAGTCGAGTCTTGAGCACGAGCTTCGTGTTCCTCGCGTTGCTGGCTGGCGTGATCGTCTGGATCCTCGTCGTGCGCCGGCTCACCGCGAAGTCGTGGGAAAGCCCGAGCCCCGTCGCAGGCGACATCGCAGAGACCGGCTTCGTATCCGCCAAGGTCGGCCTGACGATGTTCCTGGCGATCATCACATCGTTGTTCGGCCTCTTCCTCTCTGCGTACTCGATGCGCATGCATCACGGCACCGAGCACGACTGGACCCACTTTCAGGAGCCGAGGATTCTATGGGTCAACACCGTGGTGCTGATACTCGCGAGCATTGCATTCGAGCGTGCGCGGAGTGCCGGCAAGAAGGGACAGGCGCGCGATCTGAAGATCGCGCTCGTCGCGGCCGGCGTGTTCACGTTTGCGTTTCTCGGCGGCCAGCTCGCGGCCTGGCAGCAACTCGCGGCGTCCGGCCAATTCGTGACGACTGGGCCGTCGATCGCGTTCTTCTACCTGCTCACGGCGGTGCATGGACTGCATCTGCTCGGTGGCCTGCTCGTGTGGGGCAAGACGGTCGGCAGACTCGCGGGCGGCGCGGAGCTCATCGACGTGCGGCTGAGCGTGGATCTGTGCGCGATCTATTGGCACTTCCTGTTGCTGGTCTGGCTCGTGCTGTTCGGCATGCTGTTGTCCACTTGAAAGGACCCTCGACATGGCAAATCACGTGATAGTCGACGACACCGTGCACAGGGGCGTGGACGAGGGCCCGACGACACTGGATGCCGTGAAGACAGGCCTGCGCGGCGTCGCCGCCGATTACGCCTCCGACAAGCAGGCGTTCCCGGTGCCGTGGGGCAAGGCGATGATGTGGATCTTCCTGCTGAGCGACACCTTCATTTTCACGTGCTTCCTGACCTCGTACATGAACGTGCGCATCTCGACGACCGTGCCCTGGCCGTCGCCGAGCAAAGTCTTCGCGCTCGACATCGGGGGCGTGAGCGTGCCGCTGCTGCTGATCGCGATAATGACAATGATCTTGATCACCAGCAGCGGCACGATGGCGATGGCGGTGAACTACGGCTATCGACGCAATCGCGCCAATACCACGGCGCTCCTGCTGATCACCGCGGCCTTCGGCGCCACGTTCGTCGGGATGCAGGCCTTCGAATGGACCAAGCTCATCATCGAAGGCGTCCGACCGTGGGCCAACCCGATGGGCGCGGCGCAGTTCGGCTCCTCGTTCTTCATGATCACCGGCTTTCACGGGCTGCACGTGTCGGCCGGCGTCGTCTATCTCACCGTGGTCGCCCTGCGAGTGTGGAACGGCTTCTACGATCGCAAGGGCAGCTACGAAACCGTGGAGATCGCGGGGCTGTACTGGCACTTCGTCGATCTCGTGTGGGTATTCATCTTTGCGTTCTTCTATCTTTGGTAGGGCAACAACATGAATCACGCGGTAGAACGAGTCGTCGTTGCAGAAGACGCGCACGTCGCCAAGCCCGCGCGGGCCGCGGAACAACCGCATGCCGAGGGGCAGCAGCATCCCATCCGCATCTATCTGCTGATCTGGGTGTTGCTGTTTCTGTTCAGCGTCTGCTCGTATCTCATCGACTACTTCGATCTGCAGGGCGTGTTGCGCTGGGGGCTGATCATCACGTTCATGCTGCTGAAGGCGGGGTTCATCGTCGGGATCTTCATGCATATGGCGTGGGAACGCTTGGCGTTGAAAATGGCGATTCTGCTCCCGCCGATCGCGCTTCTGGTGCTGATAGGCCTGATGGCCATCGAAGGCGACTACACCTTCTTGACGCGCCTCTCGGCATACGTGACGGGACACTAGAGGTAGTGATCGAGCAGCAGCGCGGCGAATAGCCCCATGAGGTAGTGCACCGAGAACTTGAAGACCTTCATGGGTAGCTCGGCGCGCGGCCTGACGCGCAGGCTGATGGCGTAATAGAGAAACACCGCGTCCAAAACCAGCACGACGCTCAGATAAATGAGCCCGCTCATGCCGGTGAGAAACGGCAAGAGACTCACCGGAACGAGCACCACCGTGTAGAGCAGCACCTGCAGCCGCGTGTGCTCGACTCCGTGCGTGACCGGCAACATCGGAATCTCGGCGCGCGCATATTCATCGCGACGTGCGATGGCGAGCGGCCAGAAGTGCGGCGGCGTCCACACGAAAATGATCAGGAACAGCAGCAGCGCGTGGAAGTCGACGCTACCCGTGATGGCCGCCCAGCCCAGCATCGGTGGCGCGGCTCCCGCGGCACCGCCAATAACGATGTTCTGCGGCGTCGCTCGCTTGAGCCATACCGTGTAGATCACGGCGTAACCGATGAGCGAGCAGAAGGTCAGCACTGCCGTCAGAACGTTCACGAAGACCACGAGAATGGTCATGCCGGCGAGGCCGAGCGCCGCGGCGAAGATCAGCGCCTGCCGCGTCGAGAGTTGGCCGGTAGGCAGCGGGCGGCCGCGGGTGCGCGCCATCCGCGCATCGATGTGACGGTCGAGGACGTGATTCAGGGTGGCGGCGCAGGCCGAGGACAGTGCAATACCCAGGCATCCGAAGAACAGCGGCTCGAATGGCGGTGCACCGGGAGCCGCGAGCAATGCGCCCACGATCGCCGTGAACACAATCAGGGAGACGACCTTGGGTTTCGTCAGGTCGAGATAGTGACGCCACGCGGCCGACGGGCGCGCAGCAATTTCGACTTGCGGCCCCACGCCTCAAGGGTAGCAGATCGCCCGCGCGCACGGCGACGTCTCACTGATTGGCGGCCATTGTCTGCCCCTCGAGGTGCCGCAGCCACTCGGCCGCCTGTTTGCGCGTTTCATCGAAGGTAGCGGCCTTCTTGAGCGCGGCGATCGCGCCGTCGAGGTTCTTCAAGCTGTACTCTGCAACCGCGAGCCGCATCCACGCTTCGCCCATGCGCTTGATACCGCCCTTCTGGACGGCCTTCTGGAGCGCGTCGCGCGAGTCCCGCCACTGCTCGTTGTCCCCGTACATCGCGCCGAGCTTGAAGAAGTAGTCGCCCTTCTCGGACATCGATGCGAGCTTCTTCAGTGTGGTCTCCGCGCGAGTCGCTTCGCGCGCATTGATCCACGCATCCGCTACCGATTCGAGGTTCGCTTCATCCGCCGGAACCTTGCCCTTCTCGATCGAATCCTGCAGGAACGTGCCCGCTTTGTACGGCAGCTCGAGCATCATGTAGACGTTGTACAGGTTCTTGCGCTCGTTGGCCTTGTCGATGAAGCCTTGCCGCTCGGCGACCGAGAGCACCGCCACCGCTTCGACGTCCGACTTCATCTCGAAGAACATGCTCGAGAGCTGCTTCCAGTAGTCGGGCTTCGTGGGCGCGAGCCCGATGAGCAGCACGAGCGACTGCGCGCACGCCTTGTAGTCCTTGAGCTCGTAGCTGACGGCGAGCTTCATCTCGATCCAGCTCTGATTCGGCGCCTTCGCCTTCGACAGCGCGAGATCGATCTGCGGGAGCGCATCCTGATAGCGCTTGCGCTCGACCAGCGCGTTCGCGAGGAAGATGTGCGCCTCCGCGCCCACCGGCTTGCAGGCCGTCGCGATGTATTCCTGCAGCACTTTGATGCCCTCTTCGTGCTGGCCGGCCACGATGTAGAGCTGTCCCAGGTTGTACATCAGCTGCTCTTGCTGCTGGCCGGGCAACGACTTCAGCGCGAGCGCCTTGGCGAACGACTTGGCGGCGTTGCCGTAGTCGTTCTTCGAGGAGTAGGCGAACCCCATGTTGTAGTACACGACCGCCTTGTCGAAGTCGCTGCCGCCGTCGACGAGCTTGGTGAGCTTGTCGATGGCCTCCGCCTGCTGGTTCTTCGCGATGAGCTTGGTCGCTTCGTCGACGCCGTGGTACACGGCCTCGCTCATCGTGGCGGTGGCCTTGTTCGCTTCTTCGGAGCAGTCTGCCGCCCACGCCCCGCCGGCGGCGAGCGCCGCGATTGCGATGAATAATCCGCTTGCCGTTCGCATGCTCATGCCGCGTTCAGGTTGAATTCGATTTTCTGCGCACCCTTCTGCTCGACCGGCTGGCCGTTGACCACCTTCGGCTTGAACTTCCAGCGCAGCACCGCCTGCACGGCGGCGGCCTCGAACAGGCCCTTCGGCTTGGCATCGAGCACCTTCGCGCTGCGTACCGTGCCGTCGGGGTTGACGAGCACCTCGAGCTGCACCCATCCGGTGATGCCGTTACGCGCCGCGTCGCGCGGGTACTGCGGCGGAATCCGCTGCAGCGGAATGATGTCGCCGTCGAACATCGCGCTGCCGCCGCTACCCATCTGCCCGAGGAACGTGCCGCCGGTGACGTTCGCATTCAGGTTGACGTTCGGCATCGCGAAGCCCCCGCCGCTGCTCTGCACGCTCGCCGCCTCGACGCGCATCTTCGCGGGCGGCGGTGGCGGCTTCGGCGGCGGCGGTGGCGGCTTGCGCCGTTCGAGCGATTCGACTTGCGAGTCCCGGCGCAGACGCACGAAATCGATGGCCTGCAGGGATTCGCTCTTCTGCACGCCGTGCCCGCCGACGTGGATCACGGTGTACATCAGCGAGAACAGCCCGAGCGCGCACGCCAGCGCCAGCAGAAAGATCGGTACCGAACGCGGCCCTAACAGGGTCTGAGTCTGCATGTAAGGTCAACCTTTGCCGGGAGCCGTGGCGATCGACACATCCTTCACGCCGCCGAGCTTCACCTGATCCATCACCTTGGTGAGCACGCCGGTTTGCGAATCGCGATCCGCGATGAGCACGACCGTGTCGTCGGGGCGCTCGACGTGCAGCCGCTCGATGAGGCCGCGGATCTCGGTGAGCGCCACTTGGCGCTTGTCCATCCAGATATCGCCGTTCGGGCGAATGGCGATGAGGATGTTGCCGGACTCCTGATGCTCGGCCGTCTCGGCTTGCGCGCGTGTGACGGTGATGCCCGCCTCCTTCACGAACGACGTCGTGATGATGAAGAAGATCAGCAGATTCATGACGAAATCGAGCATCGGCGCGAGATCGATGCCGGTGTCCTCGGTCTCGGGGGCGTGGCGTCGTGAGAGCATGGTTCAGCTGTCCGAAGCGGCAATGGATACGTTCTGCACGCCCCCCTGGCGCACTTGATCGATCACGTTCACGAGAATGCCGGTATGCGCGCCCTTGTCCGCCGCGACTACGACCGCATCGTCCGGACGCTGTGCGTGCAGGCGCTCGATGTTCGCCCGCACGGCACGGATGTCGACGGCGCGATTGTCGATGACGATCTCGCCGTCCGGCCGGATGAGGACGAGGATGTTGCCCGCCTCCTTCTTTTCCGCGTTGGCCGCGTTCGGCCGGCTCACCGTGATGCCGATCTCCTTCACGAACACCGCGGTGATGATGAAGAAGATGAGCAGGTTCAAGACGAAATCCAGCATCGGCGCGAGATCGATGCCGCTTTCGTCGCCCGCGTGTTGACTGCCGAGATGAGTTTTGAGCCGCATATCAGTACGTGAATTTGTCAGCCAGGCGCTCGGTTTCGAGGCGCACCTTGCGCTTGAAGTAGAACACCGGATAGATACCGCTGATGCTCACGGCGAGCCCCGTGAGCGTGCAGATCATGGCTTCGGATACGCCGTTGGCCATGGAGCGCGCGTCCGCCGAGCCGCGCGCCGCCATCGCGTCGAACACGTTCAACATTCCGGAGACGGTGCCGAGCAAGCCGAGCAGCGGCGACATCGGGATCAGCACGCGCAGCACCTGCACGTTCGTGCTCATGCCGGCGTTCAAGCGCGAGATGAGCGTCTTGCGCACCTGGCGCGCCAACCAGCTCGTGTGCTCGGTGCGCGCCCGCCAAATCTGCAGCGACTCGGCCGTCAGCCGCGGCAGGATGCGGTTGAAGTACCAGAACCGCTCGATGACGATGCACCACATGACCACACAGGTCGCGAAGATCCAGTCGACGATCGGCCCGCCGAGCTGCCGCATCGTGTGAAGCGCGCTGAACGGGGCGAGGATTGCATCAAGCAGCACTGGTGTTGCCCTCCAGGCGTTCCGCGAGCAGGCCGGTGCTCTGTTCGTCGAGAATCTGCACGATCGAGCGCGACAGCGAGTTGAGCCACGCGTTGGCGAAGAGCAGCGGCACCGCGATGCCCAGGCCGAGTAGCGTCGCGATCATCGCCTGGGAGATACCCGCGGCCATGAGCTTCGGATCGCTCGAGCCCGATTCGGTGATGCTCTGGAACGTGATGATCATGCCGGCCACCGTGCCGATCAGGCCGAGCAGCGGGCCGGCGGCCACGGCGAGCCGCAGGAAGGACTGGAAGCGTTCGAGCTTCGGCACTTCCTTGAGCACGGCCTCGGAGATGCGCAGCTCGACGACTTCCGCCTCCTGCTCTTGCTCGACACGCTGCGCTTCGCCCTTGAAGGTGGCGAGCACGCGGCCCAACGGGTTGTCCGTCTCCGGCGCGTTCGGGAACTTGAGCTGGTTGCGCACCTTGCCGCGCACCGTGGCGAGGTAGAAGAACTGATAGATCGCGAGCACCGCGCCGACGAGGCCTACGAGGATGATCACGTAGCCGATCGACTCGCCGCGCTGAATGCGCTCGAACACGTTCGGCCGCTGCGCGTAGATCGACAGCAGCACGCCGCGTGTCGGATCGATCACGGAGCTCGCGTAGCCCTCGGTCGACTCCTCCAGCTTCTTCGCCGCCGATCGGAACTCCGAGGTCGGCTGGCGCGGCATGATCGCGAGCTGCTTCTGCGCCGGCAGATACTGCAGGTATTGCGCGAGCACCGTCGCGTTGAAGGGACCGACGCGCACGACGGTGGTTTCGAGCGGCTTGCCGTCCGGCGTCACCACCTTGGCCTTGAAGCGCGCGACGTGCCCGCTCTCGGTCATCTCCCGCTGCATCTCGAACCAGAAACGCTCGAGATCCTGCATGGACGGCAGCGACTTCGCGCCCGCGAGCTTCGCGACGAAGTCCTCGCGATCCGGGTACTGCGCGCTGATGATCGAGTTGTGAACCACCGAGGAGAAATCGTTCGCCACCTGGCGCACGACGCCGAACATCTCGCCGAGGTTGCCGGCTTTGGCCTCGAGCTGCGTTTGCAGCTCCGTGAGGCGCTTTTCGTTCGCATCGTAGGTCGCGGCCAGCGTCGCGCCGCGCTGGCGCTCGGCGGCGAGCGTCGAGCGCGCGCCCGTCACCAGCTCGGCCTGCTTGTTCCGCTCGGTGACGAAGCGCTTTTCGCGCTCCTCGTTCGCCTGCGCCTCGCGCTGGCGCGCCGAGCGCGTCTGCTCGAGCAGCTCATCCAGATTGCCCGGCGTCGCGGCCAACGCGGCGGTCGACGCGAGCACCAGCAGACATCCCAAGAAAATACGAGAGATCATCGGTTCACCTGTCGGGGCGCATGCACGGGAAGTCGAATGAAGTCGGGCGCCGCCTGCTTCTTCGCCACTTTGAGACCGGCCGTGATGGCGTCTTCGTACTCGCCATCCTGCTGCCATTTCTTCGCGTCGGCGTCCCAGTAGCCGGTCTCGCTGCCGTCGAGCGTTTGATAGAGCAGCGCGACGCGCCCGGCGCGCAGGAAATCGACGGTCTTGTCGCCGACTTTGCCTTGATAGGCCTCGAGCGTGCGGCCGTACTCGATCTCGATCTGATACGCCTCGACGATGCGGCGGTACTTCTCCGAGACCGACACGTCGGCGCGCGTCATCATGTCCTCGAGCTGCGCGATGCGGTTTGCACGCTCTTCCGGCAGGAACGGAATGTCGAGCTTCACGAATTGCCCGAGCGTCGCGACCATCTTCTGCATCATCGGCAGCGCCTCGCGCGAGGTCGTTTCGATCTCGCCGAGCTGGCGCGTCATCGTGCCGATCTCGTCCTGCTGCGACTTCACCTGCGTCGCGAGCTGGTCGTTATAGGCCTTCAGCCCCGTGATCTCGGCAGTGGCCTGGCGATACTCGGCGAGCATGCCGGTCGCTTCTTCGTCGAGCGCGGCGATGCGCTTCTGCGAAGCCTGCGCGGCCTGCTCGCTCTTCACTTGCTCGCTGATGACCGAGCTGACCTTTTCCGATTGGCCGGCGGTCTGCGCCGCCGCGACACCAAACCACACGAGCGCGAGCGCGGTACCGGGGCCATATGTTCTGAAGCGAGTCATCTTGTTCGTCATGCGTATTGCCTTACCATCGAAGTCGGTTTCCTCGAGAGCGTCTAGCCCGCCGTACCTGAAGATTCAGACGCCGGCGTCGCGTACCACCCTACCTCGCGGTCAACTGCGCCGGCGGCAGCGGCCCGAACGCCGGTGGCGGCTTGCGGTGATGGGTGGCGGCTTCGTAAGCGGAGGCAATCTTGATGAGCGACGGCTCGTTGCCCGGTCCGCCCCAGATCATCAGGCTGATCGGCATCGGGTACTGCATCTTCGATTCGACTTGGCCGGTCACGGCTTCGTAGCGCGTACCGTCGGCGGTCAGCTCGTAGTGCGGCTCGTAGACCGTTTGTGTGAAGCCCGCGGGAACATCGAGCTCCGGGCCGCCGAGCATCGCCGTGAAGCCTTCGCAGCAGCTGTTCGAACCGCGATTGTTGACCGGCGGCTCGCCGGGGCCGCCGAGCTTGTAGGGCGGCGTGGTTTGCTCGGGGTTCACGAAACCCGCGATACCGTTCTCGTACATGACCTTTTGAATGATCATGCGCAAGACCGCTTGCATCTTCAGATAGCTCACCTGATCTCGCGGCCCGCGAGTGTCGGTTACGCTGAGCGCGTTCTCGGCGCCGGCCCGCTGCTCGTCGCTCTTGAACTTCGAGTTGGCGACCCATGCTGCCCAGTCGGTGACGCGCGCATCCCCGCGCTCCGCGAGGTACTTATTGACGCGGAAGAGGCCGTTCGGATTGCCGGCCTCGCGCGCGATGCGCCGTAGCGTGAGCTTGTCGGAGAGCGGCGCCTTGCCCGCGGCGAGCGCGAGCGCGTAATCCATGCTGGTGACATCCCAGCCCGGCACCGCGAATTCCAGCTTGCCGTCCGGCGTCTTCAGCCAGAAGAGCTCCGGCACGTTGTGCGGCAAGACCTCGCGGAACGCGTCCTGGAACGTGTACTTCATGTTCGCCACCGTCGGGTCGTCCGGATAGAGCGGATCCACCGACTCCACCAGCTCGGCGCCGAGTTGATCGCGCAATACCGTCTTGATCTCGCTGTCGATCTGGTCCGAGATGGCCGCGTCGTTTTTCACGTGCTTCACCATGAACTCGCGCACGACCGCGATGCGCATGCCCGCGAGCGGCTTGCTGGAGGCATCCTTCACGAGGAAGCTCGCGTACGGCTCCTTGGGGATGATGCCCGGCGGAATCGCCGTGAACATGTCCTCTGTGTTGAAGCCCTTCACCGCGTCGAGCACCTTCACGGCGTCCGTGACGGTGCGACAGTGCACGCCCGCGCGATCACCGGAGCTCGAATAGCCGGGGCCGCCGTCCATCATCACGCCCTTGGTCGCCAGCAGATTCACGACGCCGTTGCGCGACGCCGGGCCTTTGCACGACGCGGATGTCTGCTCGCAAATCCCGCACGTCACGAGATTCGCGGACACGGACACGCCGGAGCCGTTGCTCGTGCCGCGCGGAACGCGCGAGGTGTCGTAGGGATTGCAGGCTTGGCCTGCCCACGCCGAGTCCTGGAAGTTTCCGTTCGGGATGTACGTCTTCGCTTTCGCGGGTCCGCGGTTTGCAGAGAGACCGGTCGCCGCGGCGGTCGAGATGGCGTAGATGATGCCGCCCTTCTTGCGCAAATCGGCGACGTCGGGCGAGTCCGCGTGACCGGCGTCCATTGCGAAATTCACGTCGTTGCCGCCCGTCGAGCGCATGTCCTTCGCGTCGTACCAGTTCTTCACCGAGAAGACGATGCAGTACATCGGCAGCTTCTCGAGATCCGGCTTGGTGCCGTACTCCTTATCCAATGCGGCAGCCGCTTCCAGTGCATCCGGCAACTGCCGGAATTTCTCGCACACGGCCGGTGCGTTCTTCGGCAGCGGGCCGCTCGACGGGGGCGCATCGAACTTGCCCTTGCACGTCACGGAGCGCTCGCCGCGTAAGTTGATCGTTTCGAGTGCGTTCAGCTGACCGGCGTCGGGAAAGGCGACGCGCATGCCGTACTGCTGTACGACGCTCGGATCGGAGCGCGTCGGCTCCATACGGCCGTACTCGATCGGCAGGCCCTGGTACTTGTCGAAATCCGGCACGACGCTCGTGATCGCGACCGTCTTCGTCGGATATTTGATGGGCTGCCCCGCGACGATGCGCCCGGTCATGGATTTGATCGGCTTGCCGTCCGGCGTCACCAGCGCGGTGCAGAGACCGTTGTTGTAGACCCGCGCGCGAGCAATGTATTCCTGGACGATCTGCTTGCAGGTGATCTCGCCTTTTTGAATAGCGGCGTGAATGTCCGAGATCGTGGCTTCCTCGACGTGGAAACCGGCGGCAGAGGCCGTCATCGATGCCCCGGCGAGTAGCACAGCCAGAATCTTTTTCAAGGGAGTCTCCGTAAACACCGCGTGACGCGTGCGGCCGATGGGCATAAGACTGCTCGGGCGCGCATCACCCCACCTTGCAGGTAGGGTCAGGCGGCGCGACACCGTCTCACTATCGAGCGTGCTACCTGCGAGGTCCCGATGTCCCCGATGTCGTCATGGCTCAGCCGTCTCGTCGCGCTCGGCGCCGGCGCGCTACTCTTGGCCGGAGCCGCCTCTGCGGCAGATGACGCGGCGGTCGCCGCGACGATCCGGACGACTCTCGCCAAGCGCCTGCCGAATCTCCCGCACATCGACGCGATCACGAAAAGCCCTATTCCCGGGCTTTGGGAGCTGCGGCTCGGCTCGCAAGTGATCTACAGCGACGCGCAGGGCAGCTTCGTGGTCGAGGGTGAGATCATCGACACCGCGCGGCACGTGAACGTCACGCAAGACCGCGTCGATGCGCTGACGGCATTCGACTTCGGCAAGCTCCCTTTGCAAGACGCCGTGGTGTGGCGCCAAGGCACCGGCGCGCGCAAGCTGGTCGTGTTCGCCGATCCGAACTGCGCGTATTGCAAGAAGCTCGAGCGCGACTTGAACGACGTGCGCGACATCACCGTGTACACGTTCATGATTCCGATCCTGGGCGGCGACTCGCCGCAGAAAGCGCGCGACATCTGGTGCGCGAAGGACAGCGGCAAGGTGTGGCGCAACTGGATGATCGCTGGGACGCCGCCGCCCGCCGCGGCCGCGAAGTGCGACACCGCGGCGTTGTCACGCAACATCGCGCTCGGACAGAAACACGCCGTCAATGGAACACCGTCGCTCGTGTTCGAGAATAGCGAGCGCGTGCCCGGCATCCTGAGCGCGCAAGATCTCGAGAAGAAGCTCGCGGCGCTCGCGCCTCACAAGAGCTAACCCGCGCAGATCGCACCGCGGCCAGGTGGGGTGAGACGCACCGCGCGCGTCTGACAAGGTCACTCACCGTCCTCGTGGGGGCCTCATGTCGCATGTCCGTCGGTTCGCCGCGGCGCTCGCTCTGCTCGTCGTCATTACGACGGCGCACGCCGCAACCTTTGATCTCTCCACCGCCACCATCGCGGACATCAACGCCGCGATCGATGCCGGCGCGCTGACGTCCGAGAAGCTCGTCGGCCTCTATCTCAAACGCATCGACGCGTACGACAAGCAGGGCCCGAAGGTCAACGCCGTCATCACGCTCAACAAGAACGCGCTCGCCGAAGCCCGCGCGCTCGATGCCGAGCGCAAGGCCAAGGGCCGGCGCTCGCCTCTGCACGGCATTCCCATCGTGCTGAAAGATTTGATCGACGTCGCAGGCCTGCCGACCACCGCGGGGTTCAAGCCGTTCGGTGCGCCGGTGCCCCCGCGGGATGCGGCCATCGTCACGCGACTCAAAGCCGCGGGCGCGATCGTGATCGCGAAAGTCGCGACCGTGAATTGGTTCGGCAACGGCTTCGATGACACGCACGTCATCGGCCCGAGCCTGAATCCGTACAGCCTCGCGCATCAGCCCGGGGGCTCGAGCAACGGCGTCGGCGTTGCGATGGCCGCGTGGTTCGCGGCCGCCGGCGTCGGCACCGATACCGGTGGCTCGGTGCGCGGGCCGTCGGCGTTCTGCAGCCTCGCGGGCATGGTCGCGACGCAAGGGCTCGTGAGCCGCTCCGGCATCGTGCCGCGCGGCGCGACCCAGGATCGCGCCGGCCCGATGGGCCGCAACGTCTACGACATCGCCACGCTCCTCACCTACATGGAAGGCTGGGACGCCGAAGACCTGATGACGACGCGCGGGCTCGATCACTTCGCGCACGACAATCTCGCGAAAGCGCTGACGGCGCCGAATCTGAAGGGACGCCGCATCGGCGTGTTGCGCGAGATGCTTCCCTCGGGCCCGCAGCACGCCGAGGGGCTCGCGCTCTTCAATCGCGCGCTCGACGACATGCGCAAAGCCGGCGCGCAGGTGGTCGACCCCGCGCCGACCGGCCTCGACCTGCGCGCGCTGGTCACATCCGCGGCCGGACGCACCGCCGAGTACGAGAAGCTCTACGTGCAGAACGCATATCTCGAGCGTCTCGGCCCGAACCGCCCGTACAAGACGATACAAGAGATGATTCAGAAGGTCGGGCCCGCGAAATTCGACAAAGCGATGATCGATGCGCTCTCGCTCGACCCGCCCGCGCAGAGCGCCGACTACGCGGCGCGCGTGCGTAACAAGGAGATGGTGAAGCAGGTCATCATCGACCTGGTCGAGAAGTACCAGCTCGACGCCGTCGTCTATCCGTACAGCACGCTCCCGCCGCCGCGCTGGGATGCGTCGGAAGGCGGCGGCGGTGGCGGCAACAGCCTCGCCTCGAATTCGGGTCTGCCCAGCATCCTGCTGCCGACCGGCTATACCGGCGAGGGCTTGCCCATCGCGATCGAGATCGTCGGCAAGCCGTTCGACGACGCGAAATTGCTGCAAGTCGCGTACGGCTACGAGCAGACGAGCCAGCGCCGCAAGGCGCCGCCGACCACGCCCGCGCTGCCGGGCGAGCACTTCAACTACTAGTGGTGGCCATCATGAAGCGACTGCTTCCCCTCCTGTTCATGGTGCTGTGTCTCGAAGCCGCTGCCAGCGGCCGCGTCTTCGACCTCTCCACCGCGACGCTCGCCGACATCAACGCGGCGATGGACGCCGGCGCGCTGACGTCCGAGAAGCTCGTCGGCCTGTATCTCAAGCGCATCGAGGCGTACGACAAGCACGGACCGAAGATCAACTCGGTCATCACACTGAACCCGAAGGCGCTGGACGAAGCGCGCGCGCTCGATCGCGAGCGCAAAGCGAAAGGCCCGCGCTCGCCGCTGCACGGCGTGCCGGTGATGATCAAAGATCTCATCGATGTGGCCGGCCTGCCGACGACCGCGGGCTACAAGCCCTTCGGCGCGCCGGTGCCGCCGCGCGACGCCTTCGTCGTGCAGAAGCTGCACGAGGCGGGAGCAATCGTGCTCGCCAAAGTCGCGACCGTGAACTGGTTCGGCAAGGGTTTCGACGACACGCATCCGATCGGCCGCACGCTCAATCCATACAACCTCGACTACACGCCCGGAGGCTCCAGCAACGGCGTCGGCGCTTCGATGGCCACGTGGTTCGCGGCAGTCGGCATCGGCACCGATACCGGCGGCTCCGTGCAAATCCCGTCCGCGTACAACAGCGTCGTCGGTATGGTCGCAACGCAGGGGTTGGTGAGCCGCTCGGGCATCGTGCCGCGCGGCCCGACACAAGATCGAGCGGGACCGATGGCGCGCAGTGTGTACGACGCGGCGGCGCTGCTCTCGATCATGGCCGGTTGGGACGCGGAGGATGGGGACACGCTGGCCGCGATGCCCTACTTCCCGCGCAGCGACTGGTCGAAGCAACTCGGCGCGCCCGATCTCACGGGCAAGCGCATCGGCGTGCTGCGCGAGATGTTCGACACCGGCCCGTACGACGACGAGGTCAAGGCGCTCTTCGAGCGCGCGCTCGCCGACATGCGCAAGGCGGGCGCGATCATCGTGGACCCGGTGATGACCGGTCTCAACCTGCGAACCGCGACGAGCAACGCGCTGATCGGCACGAGCCATCCGCGCTTGGGACCGGTCGATCTGCCGTACGAGCTCGTTCCCGCGACCAACGCGTACCTCGCGCGACTCGGGCCGAATCGGCCGTGGCAGAAGCTCGAGGACATGCTGGTGAAAGTCGGGCCGGAGAAGCTCAGCACCGAGTACTACAAAGCGCTCGAGTTCAAGTCGCCCGAGACCTATCCGGATTACGTCTCGCGTCAGAAGCTGCGCGCCGCGGTGTCCAAGACCATCGCGGATCGGATCGCGGCGCTCCAGCTCGACGCGGTCGTGCTGCCCTATCAGACCGTTCCGCCGCCGCCTTGGGACGAGAGCAAAGACAAATACGCGGGCGGCAGCGCGCGCACGAACAACCTGACCTCCGCCACGGGACTGCCGGGAGTGATCATGCCGGCCGGATACACCGCTGCGAATCTGCCGGTCGCTCTGCAATTCGTCACCGAGCCGTTCAACGACCTCACGCTGCTGCAGGTTGCGTACGGCTACGAACAGGCGAGCAAGCGGCGCGCGCCGCCGGCCCTCACGCCCGCGCTGCCCGGCGAAAAATTCACGTACTGACGAGGAGACCATCATGTCGATGAGACTCAGAGTGCGCGCCGGTGCCGCGGCCGCATTGCTTTTGCCGGCACTCGCCCTGGCGCAAGGCTTTCGCGTCGAAGAGTCGACGATCGAAGGCATGCAGAAAGCGATTCAAGACGGGAAGATCACGTGCGAGGGTGTCGTGCGGGCGTACCTCGATCGCGTACGCGCGTACAACGGCTCGTGTACCGCGCTCGTCACCGCCGACGGGAAGCCTGTCGCGCCGGTGAAGGGCCGCATTCTGGCAGGCAAGCCGGTGACGTATCCGACGCAGACCGTCGCGGCGTCGACGTTTCTGCCCAATCTTTCCGAATACAAGGGTCCGCCGCTGGAATTCGGCCGCATGGAGCCCACGGTGTCCGATCCGAGCGTGCAACAAGAATGGGGCATGCGCGTCGGCCTGCCGAACGCGGGCGGCGTCAATGCGATCGAGACGCTGAACATCCGCGGCGAGCGCTCGGTGACGTGCAAGGGCAAGCTCGATGCGCCCGTCTCGAGCGGCCCGCTGCCGAAAGACGCGCCGGCGGTGTGCGAGGAATTCCGCAAGCAGCCGGACGCGCTCGAGTACGCCGCGCAACTCGACAAGCAGTACGGCCGCAATCCGGATCTGAAGAAGATGCCGATGTACTGCGTCGTGTTCGCGTGGAAGAACTGGTACGACGCGAAGGACATCCGCGCCACCGGCGGCAACGACGTGAAGTTCGCGATGGACGTGCCCAAGGCCGATTCGCCGGACGTTGCCGACCTGCGCGCGAAAGGCGCGATCAGCTTTGCGATTGCGAACGCCGCGCGCGCGGGCTCCGGCGGCGAGGGCTCCGAGAAACCGAAATCCGTGCTCCTCGCCAGCAACCTCGCCTACGCTGCGTGGGGCGGACAGCCGTGCAATCCCTACGACACCGAGCGCGTCCCGCGCGGCTCGAGCTCCGGATCGGGTGTCGCGGTGTCGATGAGCTTCGCAGCCTGCTCGATCTGCGAGCAGACGGGCGGCTCGTGTAAAGGCCCCGCCTCGCGCAATGGCATCGTCAACGTGCTGACCACCAAAGGCATCCTCGGGGACGGCGGCTACGGCTACAAGGGCATCGGCGACCGCGCGGGCATTCACTGCCGCACTCTGGCCGACGCCGTGAAGGTGCTCGATGCCGCGAAGGGCTTCGATACGCACGATCCTTACAGCGCGCTGCCGATGAACACCATTCCGAAGGAGCCGTACACGAGCTTCCTGGTCGCCGACGTGTCGAGCAAGCCGCTGAAGGGCATGCGGATTGCGTTGGCGCGCGAGTTCATGGTGAAGCACACGAAGAACGACGCGGCGATCTCCGATCAGTCCGACAAGGAGATCAAGGCGGTGCTGCGTGACGAGCTCGGCGCCGAGCTGATCGAGACGGTGGATCCGAAGTACGCCGACGATCCTTCGGTGCCGAACGTGAAGTACACG
>Ga0081455_10004233_pt1 | contig 16179 bp, 16 predicted proteins | sample TabmetS3T2R1_FD_70207 | JGI IMG/M metagenome (GOLD analysis project Ga0081455, IMG submission 70207) | Tabebuia heterophylla rhizosphere microbial communities from the University of Puerto Rico - S3T2R1 | ecosystem: Host-associated > Plants > Roots > Rhizosphere ... | reverse complement strand
CCGGTTTCGATTTGCCGCAGTCCCCCTCCACCACCCGGCTGCGCCGGGCGGTCCCCCTCCCCGTGCCGGGGAGGATCGGGATCACGCGTAAGCCCCCTTCAGCCCGCTCATCTGCGGCGCGGTGTCGCCGATCGCGTCCATGACGGGGGTTGGGCCGAGGGATTCGACCAGATCGGCGAGACGCTCGGCGGCGTCGGGGCGGCCGACGCCGCGGGCGCAGCGGGCGGCGTTGGTGAGCGCCGGAGCGTCGAGCGCGAGTTTCTGCATCTGCTTGGCAAGCTCGATCGGGGTGAAATGGGCTTGCTGGATCGAGCGAGCGCCACCGGCACGGACCATCTCGCGGGCGTTGGCGGTCTGGTGGTCATCGGTCGCGGACGGATAAGGCACGAGGATCGCGGGGCGGCCGACGCAGCTCAGCTCGGCAACGGTGGAGGCCCCCGAGCGCGCGATCACGAGATGCGACCAGCCGAGCCTTGCCGGCATATCGGCGATGTAGGTGGAGAGATCGGCGGGAATGCCGAGCGCAGCATAACGCTGGCGGACGCTCTCGATATCCTCCGGGCGGCATTGCTGGGTCACCTGCATGCGGCGGCGGAAGGTGAGCGGGAGCAGACCGAGGCCTTCGGGCACGACTTCGGACAGGACCGAGGCGCCCTGGCTGCCGCCGGTCACGAGGATGCGGAAGATGCCGTCCGGCAGCAGCGTCGGATAGGGCATGTCGCGCAGCAGGCGGATCTCCTCGCGCACCGGATTGCCAACCAGTTGCACCTTGTCGGCATAGCGCGGCCTGAGGCGCTCGACCTCGGCATAGGCGGTGGCGATCATGTCTACGCGGCCAGCGAGAAAGCGGTTGGTGCGGCCGAGCACGGCGTTCTGCTCGTGGATCACGGTCGGGATCTTCATCGACAGCGCGGCGAGCAGCGAAGGCAGCGCGGGATAACCACCGAAGCCCACGACAGCGGTCGGCTGGAAGGCTTCGTAGAGGCGGCGGGCGCGCTCGCGGCCCTGGAGAATTTCGCGGCCCGCACCGATCCAGCGGGTGATACCCCCGTCGAGGCGTCCGGCGGGCAGGACATGGGTCTGGACGCCCTCGAACAGGCCGGGGAAGCGCTGGCCGCGCTCGTCGGTCACCAGCGCGACACGATGGCCGCGCCGGAGCAGCTCCGCCGCCAGCGCATGCGCCGGTATCATGTGCCCGCCGGTTCCCCCGGCCGCGAGCACGAAATGCCGCTTGATCATCGGCCGCTCCATTTCACCACATAGGGCGAGCGCGTCAGATACGGGTTCGAGCGGGTAAAGGCCAGCAGCAGCCCCATGCCGATCGCCAGCGCCAGCATCGACGAGCCGCCATAGCTGATGAACGGCAGCGTCATGCCCTTGGAGGGGGCGAGCTGGACGTTGACCGCCATGTTGATCAGCGCCTGGAGCCCGAACTGGGTGGCGAGGCCCGCCGAGGCGAGCAGCAGGAACTCATCCTCCTCATGCAGCAGGCGGACGAAGACGCGGACGACGATGGCGAGGTAGATGGCGGCGATGGCGATGCAGGAAATGAGGCCGAATTCCTCGCCGATCACCGAGAAGATATAGTCGGTGTGCGGTTCGGGCAGGTGAAACTTCATCGTGCCGCCGCCGGGGCCGGTGCCGAGCAGGCCGCCATTGGTGAGCGTCGCATAGGCCTTGTCGGTCTGGTAGGTGTCGCCCTGCGCGAAAATGAAGTTGTTGATGCGCTCGTTGGCGACCGGATAGAAGAGATAGGCGGCGACGATGCCGCTCATCGCGAGCCCGCCGAGACCGGCCAGCAGCCGCATCGAGATCCCGCCCAGCGTCAGCAGCGCCACCCAAAGCGCGCCGAACATCACCGTCTGGCCGAAATCGGGCTGGTTCATCAGCAGCGCGGCGATGCAGGCGAGCACCAGGCCGGTGAGCGGCATCACCGGCAGCGAGCTGTCGCGCGCGCGTAGCGACAGCATCCAGGCGACCAGGACGATGAACATCGGTTTCAGGAACTCGGACGGCTGGAACTGGAGGAAGCCCATGCCGATCCAGCGCTTGGCGCCGTTCACCTCGCTGCCGATGAACGGCACCGCCGCCAGCATCACGAAGAAGAAGGACGCACCGAACAGCGCCAGCCGCCGCGCGACATCCTTGGGCAGCATCGAAACGAACATCATGATCGGCACGGCCAGCGCTATCCAGCCCGCCTGCCGGTAGAAGTAATAAAGCGGCGCCATTCGGAAGCTGCCGTTCGAATAGCGGTCCGTGGCCGCCGGTGACGCGGCCGCCACGGCTATCAGGCCGATCGAGATCAGCATCACCACCAGGATGAGCAGGACGCGATCGATCTCCCAGAACCAGGTGCCGAGCGCCGACCGATCGGCGCGACCGAGGCGGGCGGCGCCGGGCTTGCGCTTCCTGCCCCGCTTGGGTGGGGCAACCGCCAGTGCTTCTCTCATGCTAATGCCTCCACCGCCGCGCGGAAGGCGTCGCCCCGCGCCTCATAATCCCTGAACTGATCGAACGATGCGCAGGCGGGCGACAGCAGCACGACCTCGCCTAGCCGCGCCGCCGCCGCCGCATCACGAACCGCCTGCGCGAGAGTGCCGCTTTCCATCACCGGCTTGCCCGCTTCGGCGAGCAGCCGCGCGAACATGGCACCCGCCTCCCCGATCGTATAAGCCGCGCGAACATGGCCGAACATCGGCGCGCATTCGTCGAGCCGGTCGCCCTTGGGCAGCCCACCCAATATCCAGTGGATCGCCCGGTAGGAGGCGAGCGCATAGGAGGAGGAGCTCGGGTTGGTCGCCTTGCTATCATTGACGAAGAGGACGCCGTCCCGCTCTCGCACCCGCTCCATGCGGTGCGGCAGGCCGGGATAGGTCTTGAGGCCTTCCTGAATAGCCTCCTCCGGAATGCCGAGCGCGCAAGCGGTGGCGATCGCCGCGACGGCATTCTGGGCATTGTGCGGGCCCTGCAGCGCCGGCCACAGCGACTGATCGGTGATCGACGCGGAGGAGACCTCAATCAACGTGTCGTGATCGATCTCGCGGATATGACGGAAGACGTTGGCGATTCGGCGGGTTTCTTCATCTTCGGTGGCGATGACCGCGATATGCTCCCTGCTCATCAGCTCCAGAAAGAGGCGGGCCTTGGAGGCGGCATAACCCTCGAACCCATCATAGCGGTCGAGATGATCGGGCGTGATGTTGAGCAACACCCCGACATCGCAATCGAGACTGTAGGTCAGGTCGATCTGATAGCTCGACAGCTCCAGCACATAGATGCCGCCTTCGGGCAGAGGCTGCTGGCCCAGGATCGGCAGGCCGATATTGCCGCCCAGCGTGGTCGGCACGCCGGCGGTCTGGATGATGTGATGGATGAGCGCGGTGGTGGTCGACTTGCCGTTGGTGCCGGTGATCCCGACCACCTTGTGCGGCGGCAGCGACGGACGGGCCTGCGCGAACAGCTCGATATCGCCGATCACGGGCACATTGGCCGCCTTTGCCAGCGCCGCGATGGGATGCTTGTTGAGCGGCAGGCCGGGGGTAACGACGATCGCATCGAAACCCGCAAGATCGATTTCCAGCGGATTGGCGACGGACAGTAAATCTTCCCCCGCAGGGGGAGGGGAACCATCCGCAGGATGGTGGAGGGGGATAGCGGCTAGGCGGAGCGCGTGGGGCGAGCCCCCTCCACCGGCTTCGCCGGTCCCCCTCCCCGTGCCGGGGAGGATTTGGGCGCGCGCTTCCTCGCGGTCATCCCACGCCACGACCTCGGCACCACTTGCGAGCAGCGCGTCGACCGTCGCCAGGCCCGAGCGCGCGAGCCCCAGCACCGCATAGCGCTTCCCGTAAAAGGCGGGGCTCGTGATCACCGCAACTTCAGCGTTGCCAGCCCGGCGAGCGCCAGCACGAAGCTGATGATCCAGAAACGGATCACCACGGTCGGCTCGGACCAGCCGAGCTGTTCGAAATGATGGTGGATCGGCGCCATCTTGAAGATGCGTTTCCCGGTTCGCTTGTAGAAGAAAACCTGGAGGATCACCGATACCGTCTCCAGCACGAACAGGCCGCCGATGATGATCAGCACGATCTCGTGATGCGCCACCACCGCGATCGCACCCAAGGCACCCCCAAGCGCGAGGCTGCCGGTATCGCCCATGAAGACCGCGGCGGGCGGTGCATTGAACCAGAGGAAGGCCAGCCCCGCGCCGATGATCGCCGAGCAAAGGATGGTCACGTCACCCGCGCCGGGCACGTGCGGAATGCCGAGATAGCCCGCGAACTTCACGTTGCCGACAAGGTAGGTGATTACCAGCAGCGCGACCGACGCGATCACGACCGGCATGGTGGCGAGGCCGTCGAGGCCATCGGTCAGGTTCACGGCATTGCCGAAGCCGGTGATGATGAAGGCGGCGAAGAATATGTAGAACGGCCCGAGATCGATCACCGGGCCATTATAGAAGGGCACGTAGAGGTGATGCGGCCCGCCATCGAGGATGATCCATGAGGCGACGCCCGCGATCATGAATTCGAGCAGCAGCCGCGTCCGGCCGGAAATCCCCTTGTGGCTGCGCTTGGTGACCTTGTCGTAATCGTCGAGGAAGCCGATCGCGCCGAAGCCGATCGTGACCATCAGGCAGGCCCAGGTGAAGCGGTTGCCGAGATCCATCCAGAGCAGCATCGAGATTGTCACGCAGGTCAGGATCATCAGCCCGCCCATAGTGGGCGTGCCGACCTTCTTGAGATGGCTCTGCGGGCCGTCGTCGCGGATCGGCTGGCCCTTGCCCTGGCGAACGCGCAGCCAGCCGATGAACTTGGGACCGATCAGCAGGCCGAGAAACAGCGCCGTCGCCACCGCGCCGCCGGTGCGGAAGCTGATGTAGCGGATCAGGTTGAGAAGGCCCGGAAAGCCAAGCTGTTCAGCGATTATATAGAGCATGACGCCTCGCCCCTCACGAGACGGCCGGCGGCGATTTCGCGCACCAGACCGGAAAGCCCGATCGCGTTCGATCCCTTGACGAGGACCACATCACCCGGCGCGGCGATATCTTCCATCACCTGCAGCGCGGCGTTGGTGTCCGTGACATGGTGGACCACCACGTCGCCATGAATCCGACGAGCGAGCGCCGCCATTTCGTGCCCAACCAGAATAACGATATCCACTTTCCCTTCACGCACGGGATCGGCCAGATCGGCATGATAGCGCTGCGACTGTGCGCCAAGTTCGCGCATCTCGCCCAGCACGGCGATGCGGCGATCGGCCTTCTCGCGGCCGAGCTGGCTGAGTGTGGCGGCCATGGACGCCGGATTGGCATTGTAGCTCTCGTCGATCAGCGTGATCTCGCCGCCCTCGACCTCGGCCTTGACCCGCTCGCCGCGCCCGGCAAGGCCCTTCATATCTGCGAGCGCCAGACCGGCAGCGGCAAGATCGCCGCCGACGGCATGAACCGCCGCCAGCACGGCGAGGCCGTTGGACACCCAGTGCGCGCCGGACTGGCCCAGCGTGAAGGTCAGCTCCGCTTTGGGCAGCTTCACCGTGAGCAGCGTACCGGCATCGAGCGGCACTTCCTCCATCACGCGGACATCGGCACCCTCGCCGCGCCCGAAGGTCAGGATCCGCGCGGCATAGGGCTTAGCCGCACTGACAAGACGGTCGCGATGCGGGCTGTCCTGCGGGATGATGGCGACGCCTTCGGGCTCGAGGCCCTGAAAGATCTCGCCCTTGGCCTCAGCGATGGCGGCTTCGTCAGCGAAATAGGCTGCGTGGGCGGGCGCGATGGCTGTCACGATCGCGATGTGCGGGCGGACCAGCCGGGTCAGTTCGGCCAGTTCGCCAGGGTGGTTCATGCCCATTTCGAACACGCCGTAGCGGCTCGCGACGGGCATGCGCGCGAGGCTGAGCGGCACGCCGGTATGGTTGTTGTAGCTTTTGACCGAACGATGCGCCTCGCCGGGCGCGGCACGATCGAAGGCGGCGTAGAGCGCTTCCTTGGTGCCGGTCTTGCCGACCGAACCGGTCACGCCGACGATCTTCGCGCTCGTTCGGGCGCGGCTCGCGCGGCCCAGCGCAGTGAGCGCCACCATCGTGTCGGCGACCCGGACATGCGGATGATCGACCGGATGCGCGACGATCGCGCCGGCCGCGCCATTCTCGAATGCCTTGCCGATGAAGCGATGGCCATCGGTCGCCTCGCCCCTGAGCGCGATGAACAGGTCGCCGGGGCCGACTTCACGGGAATCGAAGGCGACGCCGTTGGCGGTAAAGGCGCCCTGCACCTCGCCCTCGACGGCTTCGGCGATTTCGAAGGCGGTCCAGAGGGGGGTCATTGGCTGCTGCTCCCCGCCAAACCGCGCTCAGGCTGAGCTTGTCGAAGCCTTAGCGCGAGCGGCCGCCGCTTCGCGGCGGGCGCTAACCCTTCGACAAGCTCAGGGTGAGCGCAGATCTTAGGGAACGACGCGTTCATGCCGCGCACTCCCGCGCCACGGTCACGTCATCGAACGGCAGCACCTTGTCGCCGATGATCTGGCCCTGCTCATGCCCCTTGCCAGCGAGCAGGACGATGTCGCCCGCCCGCGCCTCGGCAATCGCGGTGGCGATGGCGTCGCGGCGGCCGCCGATCTCGATCGCGCCCGGCGCACCGGCCAGCACGTCCCGGCGGATTGCGGCCGGATCCTCGCTGCGGGGGTTGTCGTCGGTTACGATCACATGATCCGACAGATCGATCGCGACCGCCCCCATTTCAGGCCGCTTGCCGCTATCCCGATCGCCGCCCGCGCCGAAGACAGTGATCAGGCGGCCCTTGGCATGCGGGCGCAGCGCCTCGATCGCGGCACGCAGGCCATCGGGCGTGTGCGCATAATCGACGTAGATCGGCGCGCCGGCCTTGCTGATCGCGGCGCGTTCGAGGCGGCCTCGCACCGGCTGGACGCGGGCAAGATTGTCGAGCGTCTGGGCAAGCGCGCCGCCGCTCGCCAGCACGAGCCCGGCGGCGGTGAGGGCGTTGGCGGCTTGATAGGCGCCGATCAGCGGGAGCTTGATCTGATGGGCCTTGCCCTCGGCCTCGATGGTCAGGGTCTGGCCGAGCTGGGTGGGTTCGCGCTTCACGAGCTTCAGTGTTTCGCCCTTGGTGCCGACGGTCAACAGCGTCAGGCCGCGTTCCGATGCAAGCTCGGCGACACGCGCGGAGGCCTCATCGTCCATCCAGACGACTGCAACGCCATCCTCGTCGATCACCTCGGTGAACAGGCGCAGCTTGGCCTCGAGATAGGCTTCCATCGTGCCGTGATAATCGAGATGATCGCGGCTGAGATTGGTGAAGGCTCCGGCGCGAACCGGCAGTCCCTCAGTACGATATTGCGAGAGGCCGTGGCTGGACGCCTCGAATGCCGCGTGTGTCACGCCCTCGCGCGCGAGTCCCGCCATATTCGACAGGAAGGTCACGATATCCGGCGTGGTGAGCCCGGTCGAGACCTGGTCGTCGGCGGTGGTGACACCGAGCGTGCCGATCGAGGCGGCGTGGAACCCGGCCATGCGCCAGAGCTGGCGGGTCAGTTCGACGGTCGAGGTCTTGCCGTTGGTGCCGGTTACGGCCACCACGGTTTCGGGGAACGGCGCGAAGAAACGCGCGGCGAGGCGCGCAAAGGCGCGGCGCGGTTCGGCATCGGCCACATGAACCGCGCCCGCCACGCCCGCCTCGGGGCGGGCCACGATAGCGACTGCTCCGGCGGCGACGGCATCAGCGATGAAATCCTCGCCGTTGAAGCGACTGCCGCGAAAGGCGCCAAAGACCGTGCCGCGCGCCACCTTGCGGTGATCGATCGCGAAGCCCGTCACATTGGACTCGGGAGCGCCTTGGATCAGCGCATCGAGACGCATCAGTTCTTTTCCGTCTTGAGGATGCGGGTGGCCTCGTCGAGGTCACTCATGTCGACGTCGCGGGTTTCATCCGGAATGACGCCGAGCAGCGGGCCGATCCGGCTGATGATACGGCCCACGCTGGGCGCGGCGACCTGCCCGGCGGTGGCGTAGCCGCCGGTTTCGGCCGTTCCATGGGGTTCGTCGAGCATTGCGATCACCACATAGCGCGGCGCGTCCATCGGGAAAACGCCCGCGAAGGTCGAAACGAGCGCATTTCGCTTGTAACCGCCCTGATAGGGTTTCTCCGCGGTGCCGGTCTTGCCGCCGACGCGGAAGCCGGCGACGTTCGCCTTGCGCGCGGTGCCGTTGGTCGCGACCAGCCGCATGAGTTGCCGCATGCGGGCGCTGGTCTCGGGCGAGATCACGCGACGGCCGCCGGGGATATGATCGGCGTCGCGGCGGACGAGCGTCGCGGGGCGCCAGATGCCGCCATTGGCGAGCGCCGCATAGGCATTGGCCAGATGGAGCGGCGTTACCGCGATGCCATGGCCGTAGGCGACCGTCATCGTCGTCACCCGCGCCCAATATTTGGGCCAGAGCGGCATGCCGCGCGCGCCAAGCTCGATATCGACCGGCTTGTCGAAGCCGAGCTTGCGGAACATGGCGACGGTACGTTGCGGGCCCAGCTCGTCGGCGACCCGCGCGGTGGCGATGTTGGAGCTGTGGGCGATCAGCTCGGGCAGGTTGAGCCAGCGACGCGTGGGGTGATCATCCTTGATCGTGAAGCGGCCGATATGGAGCGGCGCGGTCGCATCCCAGCGCTCGGTCATCGAATGGACGACGCCGTTCTCGATCGCATTGGCGGCGGTAATCATCTTGAAGGTCGAGCCAAGCTCATAGACGTTGAGAGTCACCTTACTGGCGAGGTTCTCGACCGGAGCGCGCGAGGGAGCGTTGGGATCGAACTCCGGCAGCGATGCCATCGCGATGATTTCACCGGTATGAACGTCGAGCACGATGCCGGTGGCGCCGATCGCGCGGTAGGTCGCCATTGCTGAATTCAGTTCGGATTCCATCGCCGCCTGGACGCGGCTGTCGATCGAGAGCGCGACGGGCTTGTCGAGGCGGGCGGTGTCGGAAAGACGCCGGTCGAGCGCCAGCTCCATGCCCGAGACCGCCTTGCCGTCCTGATCGGTCCAGCCGATGACGTGAGCGGCGAGGCCACCCTGCGGATAATAGCGGCGCGGCTCGCGCTCGAAGACGATACCCGGCTCGCCGATCGCATTGACCTTCTGGACGAGCGCGGGGAGCGCCTCATGCTTCAGATAGAAGAAGCTGCGTCCGGAATTCAGGATGGCGCGATACTGCGCCTCGCTGCGGTTGGGCATCAGCCGGGCGAGTTCGGCCGCGATGACGTCGCGGTCGCCGATGATCTTCCTCGGATGAACGCCGATCTTCCAGGCGTCGATCGTGCCGGCAAGCACCACGCCGTTGCGGTCGGTCAGATTGGCGCGCGGCGGGATCAGGCCGTTGGCGGCATTGTCCGCCGTGGAACGATCCGCGAAGATGGTGAGATAGGCCAGCCGCAGGCCGATCACCGAGGTAATGCCGACGAACATCAGCATCACCACCATCAGCCGGAAATGGACCAGTGCTACGCTCTGCTCGCGCTGGCCTCCGAGGCGCTGACGGGTTGGGCGTGCGACAAGGGCTGTCACCGTTCGCCGCCGCTCCCGCGCTTCTCGCGCTGGGCGGTGGATTGAAGCTCGGCGAGCACCGAGGAATCGAGCAGGGCAGCCGGGCGAACGCCCTCGGCGAATTCACCGTCGGACGGCTTCACGTAATTGGCGTGGCGCAGCATCGGCTCGGCCACCGGAGCCGGCTCAGGCGCGGCGACCGGGATCACACGGGCGGGCTGCGCTTCGACCACGCGTCCCGGCGCAGCGCGATCCGCCGTCGAGGGAATGCCGCGACCGGGCTCGAAGCTCGCGAGCTGCACCTCGCCATGGAGATATTGGTTGGCCGACGGCGCCGATAGCGCCAGAACCTGGCTGTTCCATTGTTCCAGCACCGGCATGCGGCTGCGCGTGCCAAGCTCGGTCTCGAGCTTGCGGATATCGAGCTTGGCCAAGAGGATCTGGCGATCGAGCCGCTCGACCCCGCCGCGCTCGCTCGCGACGCGCTGCGAGATCAGATAGCAGCCGAGCGCCGCCGCCGCGACGCAACCCACCCAGCCCATGGAGCGAAACCGTGTGGCGATCATGACTCGTTACTCCTGACTACTGAACCCCATGGCGCGGCGGCGGTGCGCCGGGCCGAACGCAAGGTGGCCGATCGCGCGCGCGGATTGTGCGCCAGTTCGGCATCGCCGGCACGGGCGGGCTTGGCGGCGGCGGCAAAGGTCGAGACACGGCCCTGGCCGGAAGCCGGACGATGCCGCGAACCCGCCGGGCCGGCGCCGCTGCGCTCGCGCAGGAAGCGCTTGACGATGCGGTCCTCGAGCGAATGGAAGGTCACGACCGCAAGCCGACCGCCCTCGCCCAGCACGCGCTCGGCGGCGTCGAGGCCCTCGTTCAGCTCGTCGAGCTCACGGTTGAGGTGGATACGGATCGCCTGGAAGGTCCGGGTCGCCGGATCCTTCTTCTCGCCCGGATGATAGCCCAGCGCCTTGCGGACCACCGTTGCGAGTTCAGACGTGCGGCTGATCGGACGCGCCGCGACGATGGCGCGAGCGACGCGACGCGAGCGCGGTTCCTCGCCGAGTGTATAGAGGACATCGGCGATCTCCTCCTCATCAGCCTCGTTGACGAACTCGGCCGCGGTCATGCCCGATTGCGCCATGCGCATGTCGAGCGGCCCGTCGGCCTGGAAGGAAAAGCCGCGATCGACGCGGTCGAGCTGCATCGAGGAGACACCGATATCGAGCACCACGCCATCGACGGCATCGATGCCCTGCTCGGCCAATGCCGCATCCATCTCGGAGAAGCAGCGATGAACCAGCGTCAGGCGGCCACCACTTTCGGCGACCAATGCCGCGCCTTCGGCGATCGCATCGGGATCGCGATCGAAGGCGATGACGCGTCCTGCGCCTGAGGCAAGGATGGCGCGGCTGTAGCCACCCGCGCCGAAGGTGCCGTCGACATGCGTCTCGCCAGGCCGGATGGCGAGCGCGGCGACGACCTCGTCGAGCAGGACCGGGACATGCGGGGCTTCGGCGGAGGCGGCGATCATAGCCGGCCCTCCCGCTCGGCGATCAGTTCCTCGGCGAACTCACGGATATCGGGGCGATCCGTGGAATGGAGGGCGACGTCGGGGCTCCACACCTCGAAGGTCTCGCCGGTGCCGACGAACAGGGCGGCGTCGGTGATGGCGGCGCGTCGGCGCAGGCCGGGCGGCAAGATGATGCGACCGCTGCCGTCGATGGCGATTTCCTCGGTGCTGCCGAACAGCGTGCCCGAGCGGGTGAAGCGCGATTCCGTGGGGCGGCCGCCCTGCATGTCCGCCTCCTGCCGGGCGCGCATGTCGCGATAGGCGAGCGCCAGATAGCTTTTGTCGAAGCCGTTGATGCACTGATCGCGCTCGTGGCGGGCGAGCATCATCGTCTTCGCGTCGGGGGTGCGGGCGGTGATGATCTTGCGAATCGGCGCGGGCACCGAGACGCGACCCTTCGCATCGACGGTGTTCAGCCATTTACCAGTGAAGAAATCGAACAATTCCACTGATGCGCGCCCCTTTGCGCGCTCTGCCACCCGGTTTCGGCCTGCCCATCTTGCCCCTGACAGACCTCTCCCGGCTGCTTCGCGCCACCCAGCATGGATACCAGCGACCACATGCCTCAGCAATGCCTAAACATGCCTTAATATGGGTTTTTAGTGCCATTTTGTGGAAAAACGATACGTAATCATGCCTAAGGCCGCCCGGCAGAGGGGCGCTCTGGGACCAAGCCGCGCAGTTTTCCGTGGTTTAGAACTCAGGTCGCCAGGAGGACGGGCCTGTGGATAAGTCTGGTGATCGCCAACGACGATCGCTTGAAGTCCGTTCCCCGGCGGAGGCCGGGGTCCAGTTGGAATGGTTATGCGGCGGAACCGCTTTCTCGCACAGCTTTCTCACCTGGACCCCGGCCTTCGCCGGGGAACCGGGCTTCGGAGGCCGCGCTCCAAGCTGGCTTAGGGCGTGGCGGTGTTCGTCCCAGTTTCGGGGGCATTGCCGGGGGTTATGCCGAGTTCGGCAAGGGGCTCCTTGGGCGTTTCAACCGGCGTCTGCGTGGGCACGCCGCCGGACGTCGTGATTGCCATTTCCGATTTGCGGGCGGCCTCACCATCACGGACGAATTTCACGAACACGGCGCCGAGCAGCACCAGCAGGAAGACGCACGCCAGGCCCGTCAAACCTATCCGGACCCTCTGCATCAGGCTTTCTCGCCTCGCGACATATTAACGATTTAGTCGAAGCGTTGGAATTTGTCGATATTCGGAAAATACGGAGTCGTCCCGGCACGCTCAGCGCCGGAGATAATCCGGCACGGGCAACCCTTTCGCCTCCAGCCAGGCCGGATTGAACAGTGAGGAGAGATAACGCATTCCCGAATCCGCGAGGATCGTCACGATCGTCTTGCCCGGCCCCATCTCGCGCGCGAGCGCCATCGCGCCGGCGATATTGATCCCCGACGAGAGCCCGACGCACAGTCCCTCATGTTCGAGCAGCCCGAAGAGCTGGGCCAGCCCCTCCTCGTCCGAGACGCGAAACTGGGTGTCCACCGGCGCGCCCTCGAGATTGGCGGTGATCCGGCTCTGCCCGATACCCTCCGCCACGGAGTTGCCTTCGGCCTTCAATTCGCCATGGGCATAATAATTGTAGAGCGAGGCACCGAACGGATCGGTCAGGCCGATCACCACGTCGGGATTGCGCTCCTTGAGACCAAGGCCGACTCCCGCCAGCGTGCCGCCGGTGCCGACCGCGCAGGTGAAGCCATCGACCTTGCCGCCAGTCTGCTCCCAGATCTCGGCCGCGGTGGTGCGGATATGGGCCATGCGATTGGCGGTGTTGTCGAACTGATTGGCCCACAGCGCGTTGGGCGTATCCTCCGCGATGCGGCGCGAGGTGTGCACATAATGGGCGGGATTGGAATAAGCCGTCGGCGGGACCAGCACGAGCTCGGCACCCAGCGCCTTCAGCGTATCCTGCTTCTCGCGGCTCTGAGTATCGGTCATCACGATGATGGTGCGATAGCCCTTGGCATTGCCGACCAGCGCGAGACCGATGCCGGTATTGCCCGCCGTGCCCTCGACGATAACCCCGCCGGGACCGATCGCCCCCTGGGCCTCGGCATCCTCGATGATGGCGAGCGCCGCGCGATCCTTAACCGACCCGCCGGGGTTCATAAACTCGCACTTGGCGAGGATCTCACAGCCAGTAGCTTCGCTCGGCCCGGCAAGCCGGACGAGCGGCGTATTGCCGATCAATTGCAATGCGTGGGGCGTGATGCTCATGCGCCCCGCTTAGCCGAGGAGCCGAGGATCGGGCAAGGAAGCTTATTTTGACGGACCAGAACGAGCAATTTCTGCCTAAGAAACAGCCACTCGATTGCAGAAATCGATCAAAGCTTGGGCAAGGGCGCTTTTTGTCTTGATCGTGTCGCCTTTGTCACAATTCCGAGTCTTGACGTGGGCCAACACATTGGCCATTGGCGCGCGCCATGAGCAACCGTATTTTACTCTTCATCGCCCCTCTCGCCCTGCTTTCGGCATGCAGCAGCGAGCCGGAGAACATCACCGCTTCGGACAATGACCCCGATGCCGCCAAGGTCGCGGCAGCCCCGCCGGTGGAGCTGCCCCCGATGCTGACCGGCAGCCGCACCTATCGCTGCAAGGACAACAGCCTCGTCTATATCGATTTCTTCAACAACAACACGGCGGTCTACAAGGCCAAGAAGGACGCGACCTCGGGCGCGACCCTGACGGCCGCGGGCCCGGATCAGCCCTATACCGCCGAGGGCTATTCGGTCAGCGCCAACAGCGACAACATCTCGCTTACCGCGCCGGACAAGGGCAGCACCACCTGTAAGGCCTGAGATGTCGGGTATCGACCCACATGAGGCCGGCGGGAGCAATCCCGCCGGCCTTTTTTCATGGCCCGATCTATCGCTTCGGGAGCCAGTTGTGGCGCGAGCCGGGGGAAAGCGCGATAGGCGGGATGAATTCCTTCATTAATAAATACTGCATCGGCCGTGGAAGTCCCGGGGAGAGACATTGTGCGCGCATCTGCTCTGGATAGGCGCATCGAAGCACATTATACAGTTGGGAGTTAGCGCCGGCCCTCCGGCTGAAAGGTGGAGACCAGGTTGCCCTCTACACAAAGCGAAACGGCTGAAGGCCTCCAGATCGTCTATGACGGCGAATGTCCATTCTGCAGCCGTTTCGTCACGCTCTACAAGGCGAAAAGCGTGGTCGGCACGGTCGATCTGATCGATGCTCGGGAAGATCATCCGGCGGTACGGCTCGTCAAGTCGCGCGGGCTTAATCTGGACGAAGGCATGGCCGTGCTATGGGACGGCCAGGTCTATCACGGCGCCGACGCCATCCATTTCATGGCGATGGTGGGGGCTGAAAGCAGCGTCTTCAATCGCCTCAACAAACTGATCTTTCGATCCAAGCCGCTCGCCCGCGCGCTTTATCCGTGGATGGTCGCGGGGCGGAACCTGACCCTGCGCCTGCTGGGCCGCAAATCGATCGCGAAAGCCGACAAGGCGGTGGCGGCCAATAAGGGCTGACGCGTCAAGCCCTGGCCGGGGCTATTTGCCCAGCTTTTCAATCTTGGATTGAAGATCCGCCAACTGGTTTTTCAGCGCGGCGACCTCATCGGTATCGGAGGTATCGGACCCAGGCGCGGGTGCCGCGGCGGCCTCCGGCGCCTTTCCCTTGAACGCATTGGCGGCCGCTTCGAACATTTCCATGTTGCGCTTGGCAAGCGCAGCAAAGGGGCCGCCGGCGAACGCGCCTTCCATGGCGCTGCGGAACTGGGCCTGGTTGCGACGGAATGCCTCCATCGAGGCTTCCAGATATTGCGGCACCATCGCCTGCATCGAATCGCCGTAGAGCGAGATCAGTTGCCGCAGGAAGCTGACCGGCAGCATCGTCTGGCCCCTGTTCTCCTCCTCCATGATGATCTGGGTGAGGATATTGTGGGTGATGTCTTCCTCGGTCTTGGCGTCGATCACCTTGAAATCGCGCCCTTCGCGGGTCATCAGCGCGAGATGGTCCAGCGTGATGTAGCTCGAGCTTTCGGTGTTATAGAGCCTGCGATTGGCGTACTTCTTGATAATGACCGTGCCCGACCCGCCCGATGATTTCGCCATGAATTCGTCCAATCCGCCGGATATTCAAGCATCTTCAATAGCATCAATCGTTTCCGCATCGCAACATGAGTCTGCGCCGCAGCATGAGCCGCGTCCGCTCCCCCTGTTTTTGCAGATGCTGGTGGAAGAGGCGAAGGACGACATGCCCTTCGTCCGGGATGTCCTCGCCGGCATACGCGCCTATCAGTGCGCGGCCCGACACCCACGGCCAGCCCCCAAGCGCGAGGTGCTGCGCATCGGCCGGGTATCCCTCACCGAGTTCGCCACGGCCGGACGACCGGTGCTGTTCGTCCCATCGTTGATCAACCCGCCTTATGTGCTGGATCTCACCGAGCAAAACAGCTTGCTGCGCTGGCTGGCAGCGGAAGGACTACGGCCATTGCTGCTCGACTGGGGTGACGGACGCGAAGACGGCGCCAATCTGTCGATCGGCGGCCATGTCGAACATTATCTGCTGCCGGCGCTCGACACGCTTGGCCCGGAGACGGTCATGGCCGGATATTGCCTGGGCGGCACCATGACGCTGGCGGCCGCGCTGCGGCCAGGCGGACATCTCCTGATCGAAACGCCCAATACCCGCGCGCTCGACGCGCGCTGGTTCGGCGGCCGCTACTGGGGCGGCTATCACATCCCGCGGCACATGGTGCTCTTCGACGATCGCAATCTGCGGCAGCTGATCGAACGCGTGGGCCTGCGCTTCGTCGAGGGCGCCCACCTCGCGAGCCCCGCGTTCTGGGTGCAGTCGCTGCATCATCGCCTCAGCGAATCGTGGCTGTCGCCGCTGGCCGGAGCCTGCGTGATTCGCAACGCCCCGCTGGTCGCCGCCTGTGCGATGTTCGACGTGCTCCGCGGCTCGATCGGCAGCACCAGCAATCAGCGGCTGGTCGCGCAGCGAGCCGCCTCATGACGCGACTCGACCGGCGCTGGCGTGAGCTGGCGCTGTGGCTGGGGATCGGCTGCGCGGCGAT
>Ga0081455_10004232_pt1 | contig 16182 bp, 20 predicted proteins | sample TabmetS3T2R1_FD_70207 | JGI IMG/M metagenome (GOLD analysis project Ga0081455, IMG submission 70207) | Tabebuia heterophylla rhizosphere microbial communities from the University of Puerto Rico - S3T2R1 | ecosystem: Host-associated > Plants > Roots > Rhizosphere ... | reverse complement strand
TTCGTGCTGATGCCGCCGCCGCTGATCGGCATCGGCAACGGCGCAGGCTATTCGCTGTTCATCGAGGATCGGGCCGGTCTCGGCTTCGGCGCCTTGCAGGGCGCGGTCGGTGCGTTCCAGGGCACGGCGATGCAGACGCCGGGCATGGGCTTCCCGTTCTCGGGCTACCAGTCCAACGTGCCGCAGCTCGACCTCGAGGTCGACCGCGTCAAGGCCAAGACCCAGGGCGTGCCGCTCACCGACCTGTTCGACACCCTGCAGGTCTATCTCGGCTCGTCCTACGTCAACGACTTCAATCTGTTCGGCCGCACCTGGCGCGTCTATGCGCAGGCCGACGGCGACTTCCGCAAGCGTGTGGAGGACATCAGCAACCTCAAGACACGCAACGATCGCGGCGAGATGGTGCCGATCGGCTCGGTGGTGCGGATCGGCCAGACCTACGGGCCCGATCCGGTGCTGCGCTACAACGGCTATCCGGCGGCCGACTTCATCGGCGAGGCCAATCCGGCCGTGCTATCGTCGGCCCAGGCGATGGACAAGGTCAGCGAGATCATGCGCAAGGTTCTGCCCAACGGCATGAGCTTCGAATGGACCGACCTCAGCTTCCAGGAAGCGACGCAAGGCAATGCCTCGCTGATCGTGTTCCCGGTCGCGATCCTGCTCGCCTTCCTCGTCCTGGCGGCTCTCTACGAGAGCTGGATGTTGCCGCTTGCGGTGATCCTGATCGTGCCGATGTGCATGCTCTCGGCATTGGCGGGCGTGAAGCTCACCGGCGGCGATAACAACACCTTCGTGCAGGTCGGCCTGGTCGTGCTGATGGGGCTTGCCTGCAAGAACGCGATCCTGATCGTGGAGTTCGCGCGCGAGCTCGAGTTCCAGGGCAGGGGCATCGTCGAGGCCGCACTCGAAGCCTGCCGGCTTCGCCTGCGTCCGATCGTGATGACCTCGGTCGCCTTCATCGCCGGCACTGTCCCGCTCGTGCTCTCGCACGGCGCCGGCGCCGAGGTGCGCTCGGCCACCGGCATCACGGTGTTCGCCGGCATGATCGGCGTGACCCTGTTCGGCCTCTTCCTGACGCCGGTCTTCTATGTCGGCCTGCGCAAGCTCTCGGGCCGCAAGCTGATCCAGCACGGCAAGGCGGAAGTCGCGCACGCCTGAAGTCGGCGAAAACACCGACTTTCCTTCGAGGCCCGGTTGACAGCAGCCGGGCCGCAAGTCCTGCTTGCGCATGGATTGGCGGACGCTGGAAACGTTTTCCTTTGGCGACGGCCCCGAGCTGGCGGACGAGCTCCTTGCGCTTGTGCTGTCCGGCGCCAAGCGCGCGACCTGCTGGGCGGAGAGCCAGGGCCTGCTCTCGGCTGAGGTCGGCAAGGCGATGGTCGTCCTGGACGGGCAGGGCGTTCCGAGAGCCGTCGTCCGGACGATCGAGCTGACAAAGCGGCGCTTCGACGAGGTCGACGCGGCCTTCGCCCATGACGAGGGCGAAGGCGATCGCTCGCTGCAGTACTGGCGCGAGGCGCACACGAGATACTTCACCCGGCTCGGACGATATGCACCGGACATGATGCTGTGGTGCGAGCGATTCGAACTCGTCGCGCGTCTGGATTAGGTCCTGCAACTCTCTTAAATAGCCGGCGTTGGCCAACCGGGAGTCAGGGCATGGACGCATTCGTCGTGGTGGACATGCAGATGGGCTTGCTCACGGGCGCGCCCAAGCATGATCTGCCGGGCGTCGTGGCGCGCATCAATGCGCTCGCGTCGGCGGTACGTCGGCGGTCGGGACGCGTCATCTGGATCAGGCATTGCGGCAAGGCGGGCGATCTTTTCGAGCGGCAGGCGCCGGGTTGGGCGTTCCTGCCCGAGCTCGATCGCGATGCCCGTGATCTCGTGGTGGAGAAGACGCTGAATGATTCCTTCGCCGGAACATCGCTGCATGCCACCCTGGAGCAGCTTGCGGCCGACCGCGTCGTGGTTGCAGGCTGGGCGACCGACTTCTGCGTCGACACCACCGTTCGGTCGGCCGTGTCCCACGGCTTCCACGTTGCCGTCGCCGCCGATGCGCACACCGTCGCCGATCGGCCCCACCTGCCGGCGGCCGAGGTGATCGGGCATCATAACTGGGTCTGGAACGGTCTCATCACCGACCGGTCGATCCGTGTGGTGCCCACCGACCAACTGATCGGCGAAGTTGATCGCCATGCATGAGCGGACAGGAACATGACGACGTTCGAGATCCCGACCGTCACAACGGAGCGCCTGCGGCTGCGCGCCTTCCGCGCCAGCGACCTCGACCCTTACGCCGCCATGCAGGCGAACCCGGAGGTCATGCGCTACCTGACCATGGGGCGCACGTCGATGCCGGTCGAGGTCTGGCGAACGATGCTGATGTCGACGGGCTCGTGGGCCCTGCGCGGTTACGGCATGTGGGCCTGCGAGAGGATCGACGGCGCGGTGTTCATCGGCAGCGTCGGCGTCTTCCATCCGCTCGACTGGCCGGAAGCCGAGATCGCCTATGCGCTCGACCAGCCATTCTGGGGCCAGGGCTACGCCACGGAGGCGGCAGGTGCTGCGCGTCGCTGGCTGTTCGAGCACTTCCCCCTGGGCCGGGTGGCAAGCTTCATCCACCCCGACAATGCCGCGTCACAACGCGTCGCCTCGCACCTCGGCGCCGTGCGTGAGCGAACCGTCGAGCTGCGTGGCAACGTCTGCGAATGCTGGGTGCACCACCGCCCCGCCGCCGTTTGAGTCTGGCGACGCGGCGGCAGGCCGCCCTTCAGCCCATGCGTCCCGCGAAGACGTTGCCGGCAAAGGCCAGCGCGTCCTTCAGTGACGCGGCGACGACCTCGCCGTGATTCTTTCCAGGATAGGTCTCCAGTTTTATGGCGGCGCCGCGAGATCTGAGGGCGCGTACCATCTCGTCCGTGGTCGCGGGCGTCGGCGTGAAGTTGTCGCTGCCGGCCTGGGCGACGAACACAGGCAGTTTCAGGGTCAGCGACGATGCATCCTGCTCGCGCAGGAACGTCTCGAGGCGAGTGTAGGACGGTCCTGGCCGGAAATAGTGACCTGCTTTCGGCAGGGACAGCTTGGGAAGCGGCTCGCCGATGCAGCCTGTCCCGCTCGCCTCGACGAACGGCCTGAAGTCCGCCGTCACCAGCCTGTCGATATCGATGGCAGGATCCGATGCCTGCGCGCCGATGACGGTAGCTGCCGCAAGGTAAGCCGCCACCTCGGGCGCAATCAGTGGAAACGCCGCTCGGGTGTCCGTGCCGTTGGCCAGATCGCTGATCAGTTTCAGGACACCAGGACCGACGGGCGCGAGGGCGATCGCTCCCTTGAGCTCGCAGTTTTTTGCGGCCTCGGATCCCAATGATGCCGCCCACAGGGCCGCGCCACCACCTTCGCTATGGCCCATGACCATCCAGGCACGGCCGAGCTTGTCGGACACCGACCGCGCGGCGACGACAAGGTTGACGACGGCATCGGCGTTGCTGCGCTGGTTCAGCAGAGGGCGGCGTGCATTGTCGCCCCAGCCTTCGTAGTCGGTCCGTAGCACCGCATAGCCGCGCTTCACCCATTCGTTCAGCGACGCGATATGTCCCGGGAAATTCGATGGCGCACATCGCGAGCCCATGCCGGTGGTTCCCGGCGCCCAGCAGATGACGGGATAGCCGCTCGCCGGCACGGGGCTGGCCGGTACCGCGACCTGACCGGAAACGGTGGTCGTCTTGCCGTTGACCGATGTCGACACGTAGTTGACGAAATAGTTCTCGGCCGCATCGGGCAATGGATGGCCGCCCTTGTCTTTCCAGCTTCTCAGCAAGGTGCCGGGTCGAGCCGAGCCTGCGTCCGCCCACGCGGCTGTCGATGCGGTGCAGATGGTCATGGCCGATATTCCACCAATGAAACGACGTCTGTAGGCAAGCAACTGTTTCTCCCCTTCGAGCGATGACGCTCGTCGGAGCTTTGCTTGGAAAGCGCGCGATTGTCATCACGCGCAAAACTGTTTCACGGAAGGAACGTTTCACTGGAGGAACGCGCGTCGCTCCAAAGCGTCGGAGTCACGACATCTTCAGGACGACGCGGAAGCGGGCCTTGCCGCTCACCATGCGGTCGTAGGCGGCCTGCGCGTCGGTGAAGGGATAGATCTCGTTCATCGGGCTGATGTGGTGGAGCTGGCAGAAGCGCAGCGTGTCCTCCGAATCGGTCGCGACGCCGGAGTACCAGCCGCGCACCGCCGAGCTCTTGCCGATCATCTCGATCGGATTGATGGGAAAGGCCTGGACCGCGCCGATGATCATCATCGTGCCGTTGGGGCCGAGGCCGCCCATCACCGACTGCATCGCCTCGGCATTGGTCACCGTCGCCAGGATCACGCGCGCACCGCCCAGCTTGCGCAACGCCTCGGCGGGATCGCCCGCGGTCGAATCGATGTAGTCGTGCGCGCCGAGCGAGCGGATCATCTTTTCCTTGTCGCGTCCGCGATTCACCGCGACGGTGCGGTAGCCCTGCTTGGCGGCGAACTGGACGGCGAGATGCCCCAGTCCGCCCACGCCCAGGATGGCCACCACGTCGCCGGTGCGCGCGCCGCCATGGCGCAACGCGTTGAACGTCGTCACGCCGGCGCAGAGCAGCGGCGCCGATTCGACATCGTCCATGTCGTCGGGAATGTGCGCGGCCGCCGACACGTCGGCGACCATGTGCGTGGCGTAGCCGCCGTCGCGCGTGACGCCGGTCACGGCCTGCACGTTCTCGCAGGCGAACGCCTCGTCGCGCCGGCAATAGCGGCAATAGCCGCACGAGCCGCCGAACCAGCCGACGCCCACGCGATCGCCCGGCTTCCAGCCTTCGACATGCGCACCGATCGCCTCGATCACGCCGATCACCTCGTGGCCCGGCACGCGCGGATAGACCATGCCGGGCCACAGCCCCTCGACCGTGAAAGTGTCGCTGTGGCAGACGCCGCAGGCCTGGATGCGGATCAGCAGTTCCTTCGGCCCGGGCTGCGGCACGTCGCGCTCGACACGCTGCAGCTTCGCTCCGCCCTTGGTGACGACCATCGCAATCATCTTCGCCATGGCATCGCTCCCTGCTGAGAATTGAAGGGCCGACATTACCACGGTCTCGATGACCGGACCGTTGCTCATGAGCAACCTTCGCGGAGGCTTTCCGTTTAGGACGGCAGTTGCAACGACCGAGGAACGTCGATGGCGAGGAAGAAAACAAGGGCCACCTCCGCGGTGCGAACGACGGTGGAGGTGTTGAACGCGGCGATCGATGCCCTCTCTCGTCCCGCGGATATCGCGAGCCACGCGGCCGTCAGGACGCTGCGGGCCGCGCGACGTGCCGCTGAAAAGGCAACCCGACGTGTCGCCGCGCGGACCAGCGCGAAAAGAGCTGCTGCCAAGCGGCAATTGATCACCGAAAAGAAGGCCAGCAAGAGAGCTTTGCGAAAGGCCACGTCGCGCACCAAACGTCTGGCCAAGAAGGTCGCCAGGAAAAGGCCACAGCGCGGTCGCCGGTAGGCCGCCAGTTTGCCCCCGCAACCTCCGTCGCTGCCGTGCGTAATTAGGAAAGGACGAAAGCGTACCGAGGATCGAATGACAGAAGTCATTTACCTGCATGATCGGCGGAACCACGCGGTATCGCCGAACGTCTCTTCCCCGCAAGATATGGAGAATGCGGAGGCGCGCCGCGCCGCCCTATACGACATGTTGCGTCTGCTGGGGCGCGCGGTCCGTACGAACGACATGGCGATCGGGGACAAGGAAGAGTTCGCGCTGGCGGCGCTCAGGGTTCTCGGCCCCGATTGGGAATTGTCGCGGTCCTGTTAGCCGCCGCTCCGATCGTTCATCGTCACTGCCTCACCACGCTCAATGACGGACGTGGACGCTTTCCGTACCGTGGACGCGACGCGACCCGGCTGCAGAGCCGCGTGACCGACCGCATGAGATGCGGCGTGCCATGGATCAGCTCGACTTCGGAGCCGGCGGCCTGGCGTTGCACGTGCTGGAGGATCGAAAAGCCGTCGAGGGGGCCCGGCAGGCGCGCATCAACCAGCACGACCTTGAAGCGCCGGGCTTGAAGATCGCTGAGCGCCTGTTCCGAATCGGTTGCCTGGTCGACATCGAACCCATACTCACGCAGATACCGCGCAATTCGGCGAGACGCTGGCGATACCGGAACGGCGAGCAACAAAGGGCAATCGTTCGGTTCGCTCTTGGTGTTGGGCATCGACTGTTACCAGCTGGACCTGGATCTGACCTTCAATCGCGTAACGACGGCACGAACGTCGAGGTTGCAATTCGCGCGACGAGTGCCGGCAGGCGAAAGCGTGCCTCTCAATGGGGCGACGCATCGTTGGCGACCGTCAGCTTCAGTTCCGAGAGCTCCGGCGCGATGCCGCGGATCTCGTGGAAGAAGACGCCCAGCAGCCGGCCGAGTGTCTGCCTCAGGGTCCCGTCGACCGGCGCGCCGATGTGGCTGCTGGTCAGCGCGAGGACGGTCTCGTGCAGGCTCCAGACGAACGGATAGTCTGGCGCCTGGGGCACGTTCAGGATCGAGACCAGGCCATAGTGCGTCGCCCCGGTCTTGCGGGCGAAGCGCGCCGCCGGCGTATCCTGCTCCAGATCCCCCAGCGTGATCGCGACCGTCGCGTCCGGCGCGTTGGGAACGAACAATTCGTACTCGCGATAAGCCAGTGTTCCGGGCTCGAGGTCGTTAGCCATGTATCTGCCTTCGCTGATGGCTTAGCGTTGTCTTCGGCGCCCAAGAACGGACAACGAACGATGCGTCGGCCCAGTTCCAGGCAACGGCCGAACTCACAGGCCTTGTGGCTGAAATGCCACGCGGGGCTAAAGCCATTGGCGGGACTGCAACTTTTCCTGCTCCGCGTTCGTTCCCGTACAGAGCAACCAAAGTCTCTGAAAGGCTCCGGCTAAAACAGCATGAGGCCAGGACCATGTCTCGCGTACTTGATCTTCTGCACCAAGCTCGTGCCGCAAGAGACGAGGCTCGAAGGGCGAGGCGGCTTGCCGGTGCGTTGACGCAGATCGACGATCAGAACCGCCTTCGTCGCTATGCGGACGGGCAGGACCTGATGGCGGCGGGAATCGAGCAGCAGGCGACGCAGCAAGCCACCGCCTCGATGGAATCGGCCATGCAGACGGTGCATCAGAAACGGCCGAAGCCCGGACGCGATGATGCCGGGCAGGAGGGCCAGCCGTCGCCGCACGGCCCCCACACCAAGCATTGATCCCAACAGCCAGCGCGGCCAACTCAGCGGCCACGTCCGTTGCCGCAGGCATTGAGCGGTACATGCGCCGCCGAGGCGGCGTTCAGGCAGTCGGTCATGCCGGCATAGGCGCGGCGATCGAATTCGATCGCCTGAGCGGTGCTGGTCTGCGGGGACGGCGACGACAGGCAGGAGAGGCCGGCCGCGCGTCGCGCCTCGCAGGTTTCTTCCGCCTGTATCGCAGCCGGATCCGACACCGACGAAACGCCGTTCGTCGCCGTTTCCGGTGAGCCGCCAGGAGCGCCGCCACTCGCGCTGCCACTCGCACTGCCACTGGCACTGCCGCTCGAGCCGGCATCGGCGGCCGCCCCCGAGCCGCCCGCTGCGCCAGCTCCTGCAGCGCCCGCACCCCCGCTCGCACCGGCACCAGCGGCACCGCTGCCACTTGCACCAGCGCCACCGCTGCCACTCGCACCGGCACCACTCGCGCTCGCGCCACCACCGCCACTCGCACTAGCACCAGCGCCGCTTGCGCCGGCACCACTGCCGCCACTCGCGCTACCACCGCCGCTTGCACCGGCACCACCGCCGCCACTCGCGCTACCACCGCCACTTGCACCGGCACCGCTCGCGCCACCGCTGCTACTTGCACCAGCCCCGCTTGCACCGGCGCCGCCAGCACCACTGGCACCAGCACCGCTGCTTGCGCCACCACCGCTACTTGCACCTGCGCCACTTCCACCGCTGCCTCCGCTTCCACCCCAGACCTTCACGACATCAGATGCGTGAAAGCCCGATGACCCGGTGTCGAACGTCAGTGGAGAAGCCGTCTGCAATGGCCCCGCCATCGCACTTGTCATGCCAAGAGTGAACAGCAGACCCGGCGTTCCAACGGCGAGCATCAGCACATTGCGAGAAACCATCGCACCACTCCCTTCCCAGACACACGGGAGTGCAAACGCGATACCGCGGGATTTGGATGCGCCGGCAAAGCGCGTCGCCTGATGCATGCCGGAAGTGATGGTTGAGCCGCCGTCGACAAGTCATGCATCGGCATGAAGACTTCGGTTCTTCATAGCTGGTAGAAAATGAATCCGCCGAAGCCGATCAGGGCCAGCGCAATGCCGAAGTTCAGGAAGAACCGCACGGATCTGGCCGTCATCGATTGTTCATGGCGGGCGGCGGCCCGTTCGGCTCTCGACATCGCGTGCCGGCGTTCGACCTGTCGGCGGAAGGAGTCCGGCGAGGATACCGTTCCGACGACGCTGCCGGACTCGAGCTCGATCCTGAGGCTGACGAAGCAGATCAGCAGGCCGATGACGCCGATCGTCAGGAAGCCGGTGAACACAAAGAAGACGTAGGCCACGAGGGCGGCGACCAGCCAGCCGACGATCGCGACGAGAACGGCGCCAAACGAGACAGATCCCGCGCTGCCGAACATGGCGGCACACCTTTGAATAGCCTTCCGCAGGATAGCGCATCGCGAGATCGAGCGCCTGGCGCAGGCCATGGTGACGGAGAAGACCGCACGCGGCGGTGGCCGCAGAGCGGTCTCTGCTGACTCCACGTTGTCAGCAAGCGGTGGCTAGCCTGCAGGCTATGAACGTCTTCATCATCGGCGGCACCGGATTCATCGGCTGCCGGCTGGTCCGGCGTCTCGTCGCACAGGGGCACGACGTCACCTCAATGGATGCCGATCCGGGTGCGCACTCTTTCGCCGACCTCGGTGGCCGCGTGACATCCCTGCGGGGGGATGTCGGAAGCTTCGATGACGTCATGGCAGCGATGGCCGCGGCCCGACCCGAGCGCGTCGCGAACCTCGCTTACCTCATCGGCAGCAGCCACCCGCCGCACGCGGCGCTGCGGGTCAATGTGCTCGGCATGGGCAACTGCTTCGAGGCGGCTCGCATCCTGGGTGTGCACCACACGGTCTATGCCGGCTCCTATGCCGCCAACGGCGCGCAGGCCAACTATGGCGAGCGTCCGGTGACGGAGGACGATCCCGTCCATCCCCACGACCAGTACAGCCGTCACAAGGTGATGAACGAGTGGCAGGCGCTCGACTACATCGAGAAGCACGGGATGCGCATCACCGGTGTGCGCACGTCCTACATCACGGGGCACGACAAGAGGCGGGGCTCGGTCCATCACGTGCGCTGCATCACCGAGCCGGCGCTCGGCCGTGCGGTGACGCTCCCTTGTCGGGACATCATGCAGTGCATGCTGCATGTCGATGAAATGGCGGAAGTGTTCGCTCGGCTGCTGATGGCCGACGCTCCGGCGCGCCGTGTCTATAATTCGGGCGGCACGACGGTGAGCCTGGGCGAGCTCGCCGAGGTCGTGCGTTCGCACCTGCCGGACGCGCGGATCGACTTCGAGCGGGAGACCGGCGCCCGCGGGCGAAACCCGACCTATCTCCTCGACAACGGCCGCCTGACTGCGGAGTTCGGACTGCGGTTCCGGCCGTTTCCCGAGCAGGTGCTGCAGGTGATCAACGACACCCGCCGCCGGGCCGGCCTGTCGCCCGTCGGTGACGACGGCTGACGCTTGTGCTCACTCGAGCGGCGGCATTACCGCGTTGCCCGATCCCTTGGAGGTCAGCGTCGGCGGCTTGCCGTCCGTGCTCGACCAGGTGATGGCGTTGTTCGATCCGGACACGTTGAGCGTGCCGCCCGGACCGAGCTCGACGGTGATCTTGTTGCCGGAGCCCGCCACCTGGAGGCCCGAGCACGCGCCGGAGATCCTGAGCACGTTGTAGCTCCCCATGACCTCGGCCGGCCCCTTGTTGCAGTCGAGGCTGCCGGTCTGGTTCGAGCCCGCGAAGCTCGACTGGTTGCCTGACTGGGCGTCGACGGGGCCCACGAGAACAATACCCAGGACGACACACAGAACGGCGCAGCAGACCATCGCCGGAAGAACAACGCGCGTCATCGCACCGCCCGACATGTCGCTCTCTCCTGCCATTGCCTGGAAGCCTGGACGCCGTCGTCCGTGAAAACGACGATCGCTCCGCGCGCCTCTAACGCGCGCCAGTCGAGGTCGTTGCCGCCGCGGTCACCTGGTTTTGGTGACGAGGAATCTTCCGCCGTCTTTCTTGCCGGACCAGCCGACGGCCTGCGTGAGATCCGCGAGCGTCCCCCAATCGATCAGGACGGGGGGTGAGTAGTGCTTTTTGCCCGGCTTGGCCTCCCTGGACGCGTTGTTGTCGACACGTTCGTTCATTCCTTTTTCATCGTCCGTCACTCTAGTTACCTCTTCGCCAGATGGCCGGTGCCCGCACCGGAGTGTTCATTTGCACTGCAACTGTAAACAAATGCCGACGCGATCGACTAGGTTCGCGACGCCGCACCCGGTCCAGCATCCGATCTGCGAAATTAGGGATGATCCTTTGCAGCGCTACGAGCGCCGCAGCCGTGGCGGTCTCAACGGTCGGCGATGCGCGCCAGCGTCTCCGAAGGCAGTTCGCCGAAGCGCTCGCGATAGGCCGAAGCGAAGTTGCCGAAGTTCTGGAAGCTCCAGGCGGTGGCGATCTCGGTCACGGTCTGGCCGGGTCCGGCGGTGCGCAGCGCGGTCCGCACGCCGGTGAGGCGATGCTCGCGGATGAACTCGCTCGGCGACATGCCGCGGAACTTCATGAACAGCGTGCGCAGGGCGCGAACCCCGAGCCCGGCCTCGGTCGCGACCATCTCCACCGTGGGCGCCCGTGCGGCGTTGGCGGCGATGTAGTCCTCCGCGACCTTGAGCTTCAGCGGCACGGCGACGTACTGCTGGTCGGCGTCGCGCTCCCCGGCGCGGTTGGCGAGCTCCTGACGGAACAGCAGATAGAGATGCTCGCCCAGAAGACCGCCGGCGGTCGTCAGGTCCTCGCCCCGCTCGACAAGAGCGGCGACGTCGAGCGCGTAGCTGAGCGCATAGGAGAGATGGATGCCCCACAGCGGCGATGGCCCGGCAATGACGAAGCCGTGCTCGAGGTAGGACTGCATGTCCGCCTGCGCCTGCCTGTCGAGGCGTGCGCGGCCGCCGAGGGCGAAGCGCTGCGCCTCGGGGATTCGGATATAGACCATGAAGCCCGCCGAGCCATCCGGTGCCGAGAGCTGGAACATCGGACTCCGGTTGATGATGAAGACATAGTCGCCGGCGCGGGCGGTGGCGATCGGCACGCCGGCCACGGAGAAGGTCCGCGTTCCGCGCAGGATGTGATAGACCGTGAGATAGTCGGCATCGACGCTGAAATCGACGGTCCAGCGGCCCTGGCTCGCATAGTGGCCGAACCAGACATTGCCGGCCCTGAGGCGGTACATCTCGCTCTTGAAGTCGGCGTGCGGATCGCCCGCCGACACGACCCGATGCTCGCCCGGTGCGCCCTCGATGGCCGACAGGAACTCCCGCGCATTGGTGACGGAGTAGTGCCGGAACGGCCCGCCGCTGCGGCCATTGGGACCGCCGGCGCTCCGCTGCCGAGCCGCCGTGGTGAATCGCTCGATTGCGGCGAGGAGTGGAGAGGCGGCGGTCGAGGTGGAGGTCATCGGCCGCGCGCCAGCGTCTCCGAAGGCAGTTCGCCGAAGCGCTCGCGATAGGCCGAGGCGAAGTTGCCGAAGTTCTGGAAGCTCCAGGCGGCGGCGATCTCGGCCACGGTGGCGCCGGCGCCCGCCGCGCGCAGCGCGGCGCGCACGCCGGTCAGCCGACGCTCGCGGATGAACGCGCGCGGCGAGGTCCCGCGGAACCTCACGAACAGCGTATGCAGGCTGCGCACGCTCATGCCCGCCGTCCCGGCGACAGCCTCCACCGTCGGTGCCTGCGCGGCGTTGGCGGCGATGTAGTTCTCCGCGACCTTGAGCTTCAGCGGGACGGCGACGTACCGCTGGTCGGCGTCGCGCTCCTCGGCGCGGCTGGCCAGCTCCTGGCAGAACTGCAGGTAGAGATGCTCGATCAGGAGATCGCCGGACCCGGGGATTTGCTCTCCCGTCGCGTCTGTACCGGCGAGGTCGAGGGCATGGTTGAGCGCATAGGCGAGATGGATGCTCCAGAGCGGCGAGGGTCCGCAGATGACGAAGCCGTTGTCGAGCCAGGGCCGCAGCTGCGTCCCGACGTCGAGCCGGTGGGCCAGGGTGAAGCGATGGTCGGGCGGGATCGGGATGAAGGCCGTGAAGCCGGCGGAACTGCCGGGCGAGGTGATCTGGAACAACGGGCTCTTGTTCAGCACGAAGACATGGTCGCCGGCCCGCGCCGCGCCGACCGATGCGCCGTCGACGGCATAGGTCCGCTCGCCCTGCAGCATGTGCATCACCGACAAATAGTCGGGGTCGGGATCGAACTCCATCGTCCACCCGCCCTGGCTCGCGAACGAGGTGAGCCGCATGTCGCCGACCCAGACGCTCGAGGTCTCGCCGACGAACCCCGGCTCGCCCGTCACCGAGATCCAGCGGTCGCGTGCGTCGCCGCGCGCCAGCACCCGCGTCCGTTCAGCGCCCGGACCCGTGTTCGACATGACGTGGTGCCGGAACGGCCCGCTCCGGCCAGCGGTGTCCCGGCCGCCGCCTTTTGTGTCGACGGTGCCGTGCTGCCGCGCCGATGCGACCAGCCGACGGATGGCGTCCTGCAGAGGAGAGGGGGTGAGGGTCATCGTCCCGACTCGCAATCCTCCAACCTAGGCACCCTCCTCGCCCGATGTCATGGGGTGTTTGCGTTCAGGCACACTGCTGACACCACGCTGTCAGAAGGCCCCGCGTAGGCTGGTCGTCGATGACAGAACCGGAACTCGTCCTGACGGACAATCCCGACAGCGCGGCGTGCCGGCTGATCGACGACGGGCTCGGCCAATATAACGCCCTGCACGCGGGCTATTGGGACTCGCGCCCGCTCGCGGTGCTGGTTCGCGATCCGGCGAGCCGCGACGTTGTCGGCGGCATCCTGGCCCGCACCTCGCTCGGCCTCCTGTTCGTCGATCTCGTGTTCCTGCCCGAGAGCCTGCGCGGCCAGCAGATCGGCACCCGCATGCTGCGCCTGGTGGAGGAGGAGGCGGTGCGCCGCGGCTGCTGTGCCGCCGTGCTCTACACCATCAACTTCCAGGCACCTGAGTTCTACCAGCGCCACGGCTGGCGCGAATTCGGCCGCATCCCCTGCGACCCGCCGGGCACCTCGCGCGTCTTCATGACCAAGGACCTCGACTGAGGCGGCCCCGCGCGCACATGTGTCCCCCGAGGCACCGCCGCGGCTCTCTTATTTGCGACGCTGCCCCTCGTGGCTCATCGCCTCTCTGAGGACCTTGAGGAGCTGCGCCTGCAGGAAGGGCTTGTTCAGTTTGATCGCATCGCGCCCCAGGCCGGTCGGCGTCTCGGCGTAGCCTGTTGCCAGAATGATCGGCATCGTCGGGAACAGTGTCCGAACGCGCTGGATCAGTTGTTGCCCGGTCATGTTCGGCATTCCCTGATCGGTGATCAACAGGTCGAATGGCTTCGACTGACCGAGGACCTTGAGGGCTTCCTGGCCCGAGTAGGCCGTCGTCACCGAATGGCCCGCCTCTTCGAGCATCATGGCGGTGTTCATCAATACCAGCGCGTCATCGTCAACGGCGAGCACGCTGAGCGCCGGCGACGGCACTGCGTCCTCGGCGTCGCGCCCCGGTCCTTGGGCCACGACGGCCGATTGCAGCGGCAACAGCAGGGTCGCCCGGGTGCCCTGTCCCTGGGTGCTGCGAAGGACAAAGCGCCCTCCCGATTGCTCCGCCAGGCCGTGGACCATGGACAGACCCAGGCCCGTGCCTTTGCCGACGCCTTTGGTCGAAAAGAACGGCTCGATCGCCTGCCGCACCGTTTCCTCATCCATGCCCATGCCGTGATCGATCACCGACAAGGCGGCATAGCGGCCGGCGCCGAGCCCATGGCTGTTGCCGTCCTCCAGCGTCTCGATGGCCACCTCGATGGTGACAGTCCCTCCCGCCGGCATCGCGTCTCGCGCATTCACGGCGAGGTTCAGGATGGCCATCTCGAGCTGGGTCGGATCGGCAAGCACTGTCACCGTTTCCTTCGGGAATCGTGTCGCCAGGGTGATGTCGGGACCGAGCGACCGGTCGAGAAGATCCGTCATCGACCCGAGCTGGGCAAAGATATCGATCAGCTCGGGCTTGAGCTCCTGACGGCGCGCGAAGGCCAGCATCCTTTGCGTGAGATTGGCCCCGCGCTGCGCGGCCTGCCGGACGTTATCCAGCAAACGCTGGAGTTGGGGGTCATTCTTGCTGGTGCGGCGCTGGACGAGATCGAGACCGCCCAGGATCACCGCCAGCAGGTTGTTGAAGTCATGGGCGACGCCGCCGGTAAACCGGCCGATCGCTTCCATCTTCTGCGACTGGAACAGCGCCTCCTTGGCCTTCTCCAGCTTGTCCTGGGCTTCGCGCCGCTCGGTGAGATCACGCGTGATCTTGGCGAAGCCGATCAGGTTTCCGTCGGGATCGGTGATGGGGTCGATCACCACGTGGGCCCAGAAGCGACTGCCGTCCTTGCGGACCCGCCAGCCCTCGGTCTCGAACTTGCCGGACGTGTGGGCTGTCGTGAGGGCAAGCTCGGGTATCCGCTTCTCCCGGTCTTCCGCGGTGTAAAACAGCGAAAAGTGGCGGCCGATCACCTCTTTGGCCTGGTAGCCCTTGAAGCGCTCCGCCCCGGCATTCCAGCTCACGACGTGGCCGGTGGAATCCAGCATGTAGATCGCATAGTCCCGCACGGCGCCGACCAGCAGCTGGAAACGCTCGGCGTCGCCCAAAGCATCGGACAGTTCTTCCGCAGATCCCGGCGGCGTTCTCTGAGAGCACATCAATTTGGGGGTCCTGACCTGCTGAAGATTAGGGAGGTAACGCAATTTCACGTCTCTGGATGCAGGCGGACAGGAGGCTCGACAGGCCCGTGTCCTCCAGAGCCGCTCGCGGTAACCAGCAAACCGCTCGCGGTAACCCGCGGGCCGCCCGCAGATACGTTCGACACGAAAGCCGGCTTGTCCTTCGACCTCCGGGTTCTAGGCTGGCCGGGCATGCAGATGCGATGGCACATCCGCGACGGCAGATCCGTGACGGCCAGGGGAGCGCTACGCTGGGCCGCCCTGGCGGCGGCGGCGTTCGTTGTCGCCTTCTTCATCGTCGCGATCGCGCGGGGCGATGCACCGGCCACGGCGGTCAACGGCCATCGCCTGCAGTCGATCGTCGATATCCTGGCGCAGCACAGCAGCCTCCAGCAGCACAAGCAGTTCGGCGACGCGCTCGGCGCATCAGGCGCGCTGGCGGGCCAGCTCAACGCGGCCGCCGAATCGGGCCGGCTGACGGGCATCGAGATCTCGGCGCAGCGTCCCAGCGGCCGGTTCGCGGCCACGATCCGCGACAAGCACATTGTCCTTGCCGCCGACTTCCTGCCGCAGCTCGGCAAGCAGCGGACCTACGACGTCGTGATGCCCGACGACATCCTGCCCGACAATCTGGTGTTCGTGCTGGGCGCCTTCGCCTCCTGGCTGGTGGCGCCTCCCGTGTCGTTCGACCAGGACAAGAACGCCTTCATCGCCGCGAACCTGAACCGGAATGCGCGCGGCTTCATCCAGGGCTGGAACGACGTGGTCGATGCCGCGGTCAGGCAGAACGGCAAGCGGCCGCTCTCGATGCCGCAGCTCGCGTCGCTGATGATGAACCTGCGCTATCGCGTGGTGTTCACCAATCCGACGACCTCGCATGCGATCAACTGGTCGGCGACCGGCACGATCGAGCCCTCGGCCCACAACATCGCGGCCGTCGCGGGCGGCCTGCGGAACATGAAGCTGCTCGACTTCGGCCACGCGCCGGACGAGTAGGGCGGACGAACCTTCACTACCCCCTCTCCTAGCCTCTCCCCCTGGCGGGGGCGAGGGACATGAGAGAGGGGATGAGTCGTCTTTCTTTCTCCTCTCTCCTTGCGGGGCGAGGGACATGAAAGAGGGGA